>Ga0179593_1563157_pt1 | contig 31656 bp, 39 predicted proteins | sample CZODoug2_1_08_16_FD_185931 | JGI IMG/M metagenome (GOLD analysis project Ga0179593, IMG submission 185931) | Vadose zone soil fungal communities from Angelo Coast Range Reserve, California, USA - CZODoug2_1_08_16fungal (PacBio error correction) | ecosystem: Environmental > Terrestrial > Soil >...
CTTTCTAATAGGGCCGTGTACGCAGAGACAAAGGGTCGCCTCAGGGGACTATCAATTTCGCTTAGGGCTTCCAGGCTCAGTCCCATCGATAGATAGCGGCAGGAAAAAAAAAACTCATGAAAATGAAAATAAGGCGAGCCGGAGGGACCTCTGATTTTACTGTGGGAAAATCGTAACATCCGCATCTGGCAAATTTCTCCCAACCTCCATCACCAAATCGTTAATAAATGGGACTGGAATATTAAGAAAGAATCGACTCTGGCTTAGTTCCTATTCCCACACTAGGGGGTGACCTTGCACCAGCGATTGTAAGGGCCTCCCGGGAAAGTCACCGAAGTTCTTGGAGAGTATTTTCATTACACAGGAGCCGGCGGGGTTTGCCAGCCCGGCCTCGGTCGGAGTCGCTCAACGCGAAATAGTCTAAGAAACAGAAAGACGCACCGACGAGCCACCGAAGGTTTGGGGCAGACGCTCAGAAGGCGTGCTCAGGACAAGGGCCAGCAAACCGCGGGGGCAAGGCGCCGAATCGAGTCGGAGCAGCCTCGGGGCTGCGGCGGTGGAAGCAGGGGAAGGTTCTCTGCCATGAAGCCTCCTCCTCTGACGCGATTTCAAAGTACCTAGGGGTAGGGGGGGAGCTGCAGACACGGGAGTACATGCTCTAAGACGAGACAGCAAATGCAGAAAAGACTCTCTATGGTGAAAGAAAGCCGTCAGGCGCAGGTGTTTCCCTAAAGCAGGGGAGTCAAGCTGGTGTCCGGGGGGGGGAGCTTGCAGGAGGATCGAAGACTCCATGCGAAGGACCCTGTTTAAACGAGTGAGGCGCAACCTCACAGGGGGTCATGAGGCCACAAACGGGGGGTATCGTGGACGCCACGGCGAGGTCGGTCTGGGGGGGGAAGCCTGGAAACCGTCCACCCAAGCCGGCTCACTGAGGGAGAAAGTCAAGCCATCCGGGGAAAGGCTTTCTCCCGGGGAGAATAACCTCGCAGAAACTGAACCGCGCCAGATGAGGAAAGGGAAGCGGGGAGGCTGGAGGGAGAAGAAGAAAGCATGGGGAACCTCGGCCCACTTATCAACATAGAGGATCCTCGAACTGCATAAATAAACTGAAAAAGGGGGAAAGGATCGGGGCGCGGATTAACGCATGCAAGAATCAGAAAGCACGCGAAAGACTCAAGATGCTACGAACTTTTGGAAGATCAAAACTCCGCGCTTATGCGGGGTCGCAAGGCTAGAAAGAGAGACAGAAAACAAAAGGCCGAATAGAGGGGAAACGTATCCGGAGCAACAGCTGCGGGGGGGAGGACGGTGACGGGATTTCCCAGGTGGTGGGATGTAAGGGGAGGGGAGCCGGGACGGGGGAGGGGTTGAGGGGTAAACTAGTGAAGTTAGGTTTGGTGCTAAGGTATGGGAACATGGGGAGAAGGGCGAATTCTACTTTGTGCGCTGGTATCTTCGTTGCCTGTCTTCAAACGGGGGAAGGGAGGAGGGGGGTTCGCAAGGAGGGAGAAAGGGACAAAGGCGGAGGAGGGAAAGGAACCTATCAGGGGACGAGGCTGCTTTGACGAGTCTTCTCTCCGCCAGTCGTTGGTCGGGGGGGGGGGTGAGGGGAGTTTAGGAGGGACGTGAGAGGGTAGGTGACGGGGGGAAAAGATGTCATCGAGAAACTTGGACTTCTGGGGAATCAACCGAGAATCCTGCCGAAGTATGGTTGCGTGGGCGGGAAAGGGAAATGTGCGCGCATCAGCAGGGGTCGAGGTCCGGCGAATCCTAACCTTTCTCAAACAGGAGAGACTCTCTCTCCGGAGTTCGAAGCTGGCGGTGGGGGGAGGGGGCCAAAGGAGGTCCGAAGATCCTGGGGGAGTAAAAAGAAGGGGGTATCGAAAAACGGGAATAAGTTAGGAACTCTGGGGGGGCAAAGGGGAGGCATTTCAGGAAATTGGGGGTTTTTTTGGCGACCGAAGAAAGAAACCACCTGAAATTTAAGGCTTTACAGATCTGAATTTAGTAACCAAAGGAAGCCCGAAAGGACCTTCGGGGTACCGGGGGTCGCGAGGAGTCGGCGGGGGAGCTCTTCTAGGGCTCTCTGGTCAGGGTCTCGAGGAGAAGGACACTCTTGAGACCTTGGAAAGATCGGCGGGAAAGGAAGTAAATCGGCGAAAAAATTCTAAGATCGGCAGAAAAGGAGGGCGCCTTGTAGAGCCCCGCTCCCGGCGCACAGGGGGGTTCTAGGAGAGAAGGATCTGGAAAGAATCGGGACTGGAAGGGAAAAATGCCCGGGCTGAGGGGCCCTACTCCGGAAGGCCTGAGGAGGAATTACAAGGATCGGGAGGGGGGAAAAACCACTTTTCAGAAAAAGTCAACTTCAGATCCGGGAGAGGCACTATCTTGGTTTTAGAGCATCGTACGTCTTCTTCTATAAGTCACTCACAAAGAACATGGAGGTTGGGGAATCCTAGTGTCTCGAAAAATTGTCATAAAAAAAAGGAGACTAACTTATCCGGGGCTGGTAGGGCCTGAGAGTTCTGCATGCAGCCTCAGAACCGGGAGAACCGAAAACCAAAATGGTGGGGAGCAAAACAAGACCGCGGGCTGCTGAGGGCCTTAAGGGAAAAGTTCGGGGGTTTGGAGAAGTCTAATAGGGGGAGCCGGTTCTTGTGACTCTGATGGATGTTCAAAGCTTCAAGGGAACCCCCGAGGGAAAATGCTTCCGACATGAGAGTCGGCAACTTGTCAAAAGTATGAAACGAAACGATGGTTGAGGGGAACCTTAGGAGGAAAAGATAGACAGGCCTGTGTGAGAAGGAAGTGGAAGGATGTACTAGAAGCAAGAAGGGGTCCTCGAACCGCGCGGATGGAATCAGGCCCGCTTCTGGAGGGAAGTCCTAAAAGGGAAGTCGAACGTTCCCTTTCTGAGTGGATGCCATCCATCGAGAGCTCTAAAAAAAAAGTAGGAGGGGAAAAGTCTTCCGGATGGGAGAGGAAAGGGGAACTGGAAGTTCTAGGTTGTGGGGAAAAAAAAGGGAAGGGATGCGATCGTCGACAGCACAACGTGGGGAACCTTTGGATCTTTTAGTCACAACCAAAAAAGGGCCCATAGGCAAAAAAAAGTGAAGGAGCCCAAAAGCCTTAATGAACGAAAAAACTACTAAAAGCCCACTCCAATTTAAGAAACCTAAAAAGAAGATCATCGGAAGGTCCGGGAAAAAAAAAAACGCGTTTCCAGGACAAAAAGGTCTACCCGGAAAGGAAGGATTCCACAAAAAAAACCTTTCACGAAAGAAAACTTCCGAAATTTTCTGGGAAAAACACTCTGACAAGGGAGGGAAAGGGTTCCAGGGGGAAAAAGGTATTTTGGTACTCTGCAGGAACTGGGGGAGGAACATCTGGAGGGGCTTGGACAGTGCAAGAAAACGAGCGGAAAACCCAGGACCGGGACCATCAGTTCCGAGTGAAAGAAGTTTCAGAGAGGGCAGGGACCAAGACCAGAAAGTTACGAGCGAAGCTCAAGGAAAGATCTGAAACTTTATGAAAAACAGAGGAATCCAAAAAGAGAAACCGAGAGGGGAGAGTGAAAAAAACCGAATCTAGGGGTTCCCGGGCCGAAGAGGAATGCGGAGAGAATTTTCGAAGAAAAAACTACGACAGGGGGACTACCAAAAGGATTAAAGCCCGGGACAAGCCGTGGAAGACTGGCGGAAAAAGGGATCTCTCAGGGAGGCTTCTAGCGGGAAACGATTCCTAGAAAAGAAGCGCATCTTGAAGAGAATTGGAGGAAAAAAGGATGCTAGTAGAAGGCTCGTCCTACTCCAGAGGCCTGAAAAAGAGACTTCTATCCTGTCATTGAACAAAGACTAGTGGCTGGGGGGTTAGTAAACGACCGACGAGATACTGGGCGATTGAATCAACCTGAGACAGGACTAGGAATCTGGTTAATAAAGATTTCAAGAAAAGAGGGGAACCCAAAGACGAAGGAATCTATGAGTGCGCGGGAAACTTCTTAAAGGGCCAGAGGAGGGGTCATTCTAGAAGCGGACTAAAGCCCTTGAGAAATGTGCTGGCAGTTCAGGAAAGATTGACGCTCACGCGAGAATCATCTCAGAGGAATAAACACGGGTATCTTAAGTGGACTCTCAAGCTCGTCGAAAAGAAAAGGGATCGACGACCAACAAGGGTACAGGAAAGCCGAGAGCTTGGTAAAAAAAGGGTTCTATCGAAACTCAAAAAAAAGGGGGGACCTAGGAAAGTCGTCGGAGACATCTAAAAACTTGGCTAGGGAAATGGGGGAAGCGAAAAAGAAGGGACTTGGCAGGGACGCGCGCAGATCCAACGTTGCGGAAGCAGGTCGGGGCAAGGAAAACGCCATAAAATGTCGAAAGAAAAGAGGAGGAAATGCGCCAGGGAAAAATCCGCAAGTCCCGAAGGGGCTAAAAACAATGACGAAGCGCTCTGGCAGAGAAAAAATCCTAGAGAAGAAAAGTGAAGTAGAGGGTTCTAAGGAAAAAATCGGAACCACCTAAGTCGGGGATGGCTCAGGGGAGATCCAAAGGGAGTAGGTATCTGCTAAAGCCAAGATTTAACGAGGGTCGTAAAATCAAAGCCTTACGCTAGAAAGGAGGAGGGGGGGGGAGTTCTTTTCAAAAGAGGAGAGGAGACCGTCGAGCAGCTAAAGCAAGATTTTAGCGTATTATACGTGAGAACACTAATAAAAAAAGGCTCTATCTCAAGGGGGGGCGACCAGAGGGAAACCATTCGGAGAGAAGGACCGTATTTTCACGTCGAAAAGTAAGGACTTAACGTTTGGAGACTTCCTCAGAGAAAAACTCGTTCCGTACCATACCTCTGGCCTGACGGAGGTGTGCCGTACTTTGCCATCCGGGAGAAGGGCCTAACAGAGGAAAGAATCCTAGAGGAAAGTCTTCAAGGCTTGATTGCGCATTGTGAGGTTCGGCAGCCACTCATAGGTTGATTGTCACGCGCTTTGGGGGGGTAGTAAATCATGAATGGGAAAAACATCGGGGGCTTCTATATGGAAAGTTGACACATTCACCTCAGACAGAGATCGTAGGAAAGCTTTGAAATTTGAACGCAGCTGCGAAGGGGACCTCTTACAAAGTCTTGTTCGGGGAGAGTACTATCGCAAAAACCTACGAGGGCTTGCGGTCCCTGGAAAGCTCGAGGGAATCGGAAAAAACCAATTCCGCGGAAAAGGTGGCGGCCAAGGGGAGATGGTGAGGGGTCTCGGAGACCGACGAATGGTTGGAGGGAAGGAAGATGGGAGAAGCTCGAAAACGTCTATGAAGCGCTGCGGGGGGAACGGTTGCTCGGGACATACTGGGACGAAAAAGGGGAGGGGGGGACAACGGTCCCCGCGAGTGAAGGATGCTGGACTAAAAGGAACACAAAGAAGGAGAAGGACTTGTTCGGAAGGCGAAGTGACCTCCGGGCGCGGGCGAGCCATAGAGGAATGAGGAGAGAGCCTGCCCGAGCCCCTCGTACCAAAGGGAGGGGGGTAAAAGTCTAGCGTCCGACAGGAGGGGGGGGTTTGTCCCTGGCCAGTCCGGGGCGAACATCCCTCCGCGGGGCTTCATACAGAGGCTCTGGGGAAAAAAAAAGGTCCCAGAGCCCATACGGAAAGACCTCCAAAAAGAGGCCCCGGCTGCAGCACCAGTTAATCCGAGGAGGGACTTACCAACGCTTAAATTACGGTCAAGAATCAATAAGCATACAAGTAAAAGAACCATATCACAAGAGAAAGGGGAAAAAAGCTCAGGCACATACAAGGATCAACTGAGTATCGAAGGGGGGACAGGAAAACACTCTTAAAAGCCACTTCCCAACGATTTCACGCTGGCGGAAAAAAGAAACTGCAGAAAATTTGGTCCAATGGAGGAATCGGAATGGTGGAAAAGGGTCTTTGAAATAGGAAAGACTATTGGGCAGGGGGAGCTTCATAAGGAGGCGTGGACGTCTGTCTAAAGAAAACTCAGAGGTCAGGAATTTCTTAGTAAGGAATGAAGCAAGCGAAGATTGTCGTAAACCTCCACAAGGACCTTCAAGGAAGCCTCGTGTAAGGGGGGAAAGGAACTTCTTCCGAAGGTTCTACAGGAAAGGAAATACATCATGGAATATCACCGGGGGACTAGCGTATGAATACTCCTCGAAAAAAAAATCGAAGCCGCGGGGTATTGGCGAAAAAGGATCGAGGGGACTGAACCGGGCCCCTATGCAGGGAAAGGGGATGGTTACCACCCTGAAAGGGTTTTTGAGTTGAGCATCGGAAAAGAAGGGTAACTCGAAAAAAAGTCTAGAAAAAAAAGGAAAACAGACGGCAACGCTACTAACAAGGAAGTGCTCTGGAGGAAACTTTTAAGGGGGGCAATGGAATAAGAGATCCGTCGATGCAAGGAAGAAAAAAAAGAAAGAAGAAAGACTCGGTGAAAAAGGTCCTCGGGGCTATTCCAGAAAGAGGAATCCTTCCGGAAACTGGAAGACTTTCGGCGGCAACGGAAAAGAGGGATTCTCCGACTAAAAAAAATTAACAGCGACAAGACCGCGCGGAAAATTCCTTGAAACGCGGAGAAAGAGACAGGGTCACCGGAAAACCGGGAAAAAAAATTGGAGAAAAAAGGGAGGGTTCTTCCGAGGAAACAAGCAGAGCTATTTCTCAACTCGCGCCAGGGGGTCCAAAAAAGGTTTAAGGGGGAACACGAAAAGGGACGTTGCAAGGAAAGGGTATCAAAGAAACAAAAATGACGGACTTCGAGCTGTGAAGAGGGCGCCTGAGAAACTGCCAGACAATGAGGAATCTGTATAATTTAAAAGACGAAGAAGGCCAACCAAGCCCTAGTCGACGAGGAGCATGTCTGGAAAACGGAGTGGAAAACGCAAAGCCGCCGGGTAGAAAGCTCACTCGTATGAAAAAGGGGAAAAGATGGGGCGGGAGCCTTGTTTCGGAAATAAAAAAGGCGAAATCTGAACGCTGCGCGGGGCTAAGCAACGAGGCAAGGAAAAAACGACTTCGACACCACACGTAAACGTTCAACAACCCGAGCTAGGGAAGTGTCTCGGATACTAAAGAAGCGAAAAAAAACTGATGGGGAAGAGGGAATCTCGAGATCGGATTCCGAACAACTCCCTCGCTGCTTGTTGCGGTCTTGGGGTTACAGGTTGGAGAGGGAGCTCGGCTGGTTCGAAGGACTCAGAGAGGAAAGTGCGATCAAATCCCATACAGAAGGGAAATCTTCAGAAGAGGAAAGAATCGATCTGTATGGGTTGCGAGGAAGTGGAGACGTAGGAACTGAACGCAGCAAAACGCAAACTCTAGATAAAGTTATGGAAAGGAAAGCGTTCGCGCTGAGTGATACGGATACGGGGCAGGTGCGAGATACAGCTCGTTCAGAGAAGGTTGAAAAAAGACGCAGCGGACGCCGTGTGAGTCCACGGGGCACCAGTGGGAGGGAGAAACCCCTGGCGCGGGTCGATAAACAAGAAAGGCAGAGGGCGTACGAAAAAGGAAAGAGGAAATCCGCTGAAAGAACTCGTGGGAACAGGCGCCCTACAAAGGTCGGGCGGGCACCTCGCGCGAACGCCGGTGCTGGGACGCGTCGGGGGAGAAGCCTGTCGAAGAAAAAAGTCTGGGAGAGGGGAGATTCGAGGAGGCAAGCGAATCCGGAGAGGCTCCGAAGAGCTGCCTCGCAACGTTAGCGGAAGGAACGGCCATTGAAAAGCGGAGACGGAAAGCTCACAAAGGAGGGGCTCGTCAGGAATACTTGGAGAGGGAGGGTTATAAACGAGAGGGGAGGGGGAGCGACGGAAGGGAATTAGGGAAACTTCGGTTGTTACCGCCATAAATACCATGAAAAAGAATGTCCTGAAGGAAAAAATGTTCTGGGGGGAATCCTCGGTGACCAAAGCTCCGGGACGATTGCGGAGGAAAAGGAGCCTCTCGTTCTCGAAAAGATTTCTAGGGACCACCGGCAGGGAGGAGGCATTCTAGAAAGAACGCAAAAAACGTCACTACCGGCGACTGATTGAAGGATTGGGGGGGGGGGGGGGTTCACTGGTTCGAGGCGATCGGAAAAGGGAGCACCTAAGCCGACATACTGAGAGGGGGAGGAAAGAGTCGACCAATTTCTCCTGCATGAAGGAAAGAAACGCACGTGGAAAGTGTACAGGGAGAATGGGAGGGCCGGGCGAAGAAAAAGAAGGGCTGCGCAAGCTTAAGCCTGGCGGGGGGATGCGTGGGGAGGACAAGAGGGAGAAGAGATGAAGGACCTTTTAGAAAGAGAAAGAGAGGTCAAGTCAGGGCTCGCCTCGTCTTCGAAGTTCAAAGAGGAAAAAAGGTCGTTCCCACACCAAATACTTACAAGGGTATGGGGTGGGAGCTATATGGGGAAGTTCATGCGGCGTGCACGTAGTAAAAAAAGGGTTGCGAGGGAAAAAGTCCTTATGGGGGGGGAGTCCTGTCCTTCTATGAAAGGGTTCTGGCCGAGGATGGGGGCTTTGCGCCGTTCATCGTCTGGAAGAAAGGATCTGAAAAAAAGGGAAAAAAAGCGACAGAGACCTGTCTTGAAGGGAGGAAAGAGGGGATGTCTACGGAGTGGTCTCCTTGAAAAAATCAAAATCGTGGGGAAGGAGGGAAAGGGAGTATGCCGTGAACTGGCGAAATGGAGGGGCTCGGAAAAAAAGAAGAACAACAAAAAAACATTATATTGGGAGGAAAAAAAATGTCATTCAACATGGGGAAGGCGAATAAAGGAAATGCAAGGGAAAAACCTCATGAGGGCCAGGAAGAAAGCCTATCAGGGAGAAAGGAAAAAAAGGCCACACCGAAGACACGCAGGAAGAACATTGTTTGGAAAAGACAGCTTTAGAACCAGACGATAAAAACGGCCGAAAAAAAGTGAAGAGGTCCCCAAAACACAGGACCGGAGAAGGAAGGCACAACGAAAGACAAAAGAAATCGTCGACTGGGCACGACGAAAAACACGCCGACTGCAAAAAAAACCCATAGAGGAATCCAACAGAAGCCTTATCCCGGGGGGGGGGATCAACGTGAAGCGTGAACATCGGGGAGAGGAGATCCAGGGAAAACCTCTACGCGGGAAAAAAAGTCTATGAGAAAGAAACGCCCCAAACAAACGAAAAGCTTCAAGCGATGTGAACGAAGCGGAAGGGAAGAAAATATACGGCCAAAAAAAAAAGGGGCACAGTCAAAGGGGGGGAAAAAAGAACACCAAGGGATATGGCGGAAAGGGAGAGGGAACGCCTAAACGGAACATGAGATCAGCAGGGGTAGGTATGCCCTTCCCCCGAGACGCCGGAAAAAAAAAAACCACCGCAGGGAACCAATAAGGGACCGGCGTGGGGGGGCGCGAGCAGCCGAGAGAGGTAGAAAGGGCCCAAAAAGTGCATAAGAACAGGGGAAAGAAAGGTATAAAAAATGGGTCTAATGAAGCCGGAAGGATACCAGAAAACGAGGATGTAATGAAAGGATGACGAAAGAAAGAAAGTCAGGTTAAGGTTTAATGGAAAAAATGAATGACGGGTTTTGGTGCACTGCCCCGTCTTCGACGTCAGTCGCTCCAAGCGGTCTGTCAGAAAAGAAAAGAAAGGAGAGAAAAAAGAAATCCTTTTGGTGGGAGAAAATCCTCAGTAAAGGGGGGGAGAAGGGACTGTGGAGCAGAAATCCGACGACTCTTATCGCCAAAGAGCGGCAAACGTGAACGGAAGGGGGGGGGGGAACTTCCGAGAAAGCAGCTTGTCAAAGGGAGAAGAAAAAAGATCTGAGAAAAAAGCTTCCAGTCGCAAAAAGAGGACTGACAAAAAAGCAGCGATTTGCCACGACATCGGGGAGCGCAGTTGCGAAAAAAAGACGAGTGGGGGAGAGGGGGAACTTGCGGGGGGCGTGGCTTGAGTAAGGAAAAGCGCGCGAGATCGATACATCAAAACACTACCCGATCACTGGTAAAAAAAGATTTGGAAGAGTGGAAGCTTTTACGGAGGGAAGTATCCAAGAAAACCCCAAAAAGGAAAAGGGGAGTAACTATACGGAGAGCTTTAAGGCGCGCTGCCAGAACCCCTGGGGGGGAGACGAAATTAGCGAGGCCGCTAACACTGCCCTATCAGGGAGGGACGGAGGAGGTTATGGAGGATTCTAAAAAAAAAGGGTCCTCACGAGAGAAAGAAAGACATCAGAGAAAAGGAGGGCCTGACTTCAGGTGGAAGGGGAAGGGCGGGATCTGATAGAAAAAATGATTGACGTGGAGGAGATATCGGCTCCCAGGTCGCTGGACACCCACACCTGTGGGGGGAAGAAACCGTCAAAGGAGGGAATCCGAGAAAAAGTGCGAGCAGGAATAAATCTCTCGAAAGGAGGGGAGGAAAGAAGGATCCTTCTGCGGGACCTCTTGAACGTGGACGAGGTTGACAAGGGTTGAGAAAGAACTTGACCTTGAGAAATTCTCCGCAAAAAAGGGCATCCTCGTAAGCGCAGTTCCGTGTGAAAATAGGGAGATCGGCCATCCAAGTATACGTGGGCCTTAGGCAACCTGGAGCGGAGGGGTCGAAAAGGGATACTAACAAACCCTCTCGAGGAGTTCGACAGGGGGAGGGAGGGCCAAAGCCTGGGAAGGAGGGCGGGCATCTCATGGCAGGCCAAAAAAAGAAAGATAAGGAGAATTTCAAGAGTGTTGTGGAAGGGGGAAAAAGAGAAAGCCTTTTCAATAGGGACGTCGTACGACAGGGCAAAAATTGGAAGAGGGGCGCAGACCAAAGTGATGTATCGGGAAATTCTCTCGAAGAAAAGCCTCCGAAAAAAAAAGCGAAAAAGAAAGGGACCTGCAAGGGGGTGAAAATCGCAGGGGGGGCGCGCGAAGGCCTGCGCTCCCAGCGTTCATAGACGTCCGTCGAGGATTCCTGCAGGTCTCTCAGTTACGAAAAGGGGGAGGATCCTCCTGACAGTAGGGGGGCCTCTGCTAGGAGGGTCGTGCATGATTCACGAGGCAGACGGCAAGCCAATAGATCCCTGGGCTTCGCGGGGGAAAAAGGCCCCTACAAGAGAAAGATCTTCAGAGAAAAAAACAAGGGTTGTAAGAGGCTCTGACTGTCGGGAATGGAAAATCAGGGGGGCGGGGGCAGGGGGGAAGGAGAGGATGCCGGCAAAAGAGAAAAAAATCTCGGGGGACCATACCAGATCCTGAGTTCAGGACGGGATACGCCGGCGGGATGTTCCTGGTCACCATACATGGGGGACTTGCCGAGAGAGAATCTATCCGGGAGTATCCGACATGGGCGAGAGACTTTTAGAGCGGGCATGTGCCGAGGGGCCAAGCAAAGGCGAGCCCCGTCCACATCCCACTGACTGATGGAAAGGGAAGGCTGTTTAGGGCGTTTCCGCGGAAAAGAGGGATCAGGAAAGCCTACGAAGCCGACATGCTCAGCATTCGAGAGACGACCCGGCGAAGAAGTTACAGAAGGAGAAGGGGCGCCCTTGTAACAAAAGAAAACTCGGGGGAAGAAAGGGGGGGAACTTACTAGAAAGGCTGCGACGGAACAATCGCCGGCGACAGCCGGGGGGGGGGTGCGGCGGGGGGGTCCGCCAGCGTAGAAGGCATGGGTCGGAAAGAAGAATTCGTTCTCTGGAAAGGAAGGCTCTATTGTTCAGGGAAAGGGATCTTCACACAAAAACAAACTGGCAGGGAAGGGTGTCTGGCCAGAGTGAGATGGTGCAGGCGCGGGTCTGCGAGGGGAGAGAGGAGTTTCACGGAAAAAGTTTGCTGTCAGGAAAAAAGGAATGCTGGAGGGGGGGGGGGAAAGGATAAAAGGGAAGACTGGGGTGCGGCATCTCACGTGCGTCGCATCTGGGGACTTAAACCGCGGGGATGGAAAGGGAGGCCAAACCAAGAGGGGGGGATCTGGAGGACACATCTTCTGGGGGAAGAAAAGAATCGTCCGCCGAAAAGCACCATCATGAGGCAGACCTGCGAGGGTCATGATCGCCTGTAACCATCCGGGAAGAAGAAAAGAGAAATCACAATCAACACGGGAGGAATCTCTGAAAGGGGAAGAGGAAGACCTGATTTCAGAGGGGGAGAAAGTGACCAAGGAGACATTAACTTGGAAGCCCTGCATGATGGTGTTTTTTCCAGGGAAAGGAAAAATCGTCCCATCAAGAAAGAGGGGGCAGCACCGACCATAAGGGTTCTCTGGGACAGAAAAAAAAGGGGTCCCAGGCCCGAAAACTATAAACGGCGCAAGGAGGGTGTTTCAAAAAGATCGTCAAAGAAAAAATCCCTTCTAGGCTTTCAACACCGTCCATATAAAAAGGAGAAGAATGACCAGAAGGGTTCCGTAACGAAGGAGAGACACTCCTCTTCACAAAATGCCATATCAATTCGAGAAAAAGAAAGGGGGAGAAAAGTCCCGTCAAGGGGGGGCCTATAAAGGAAAAAGGGGGAACATCGAGCAGACGGGACATTACCTCAATCCATCACGAAACTTCAAAGATTCTACTCGGATCCCACCCGAAAAAACACCGGGAAAGGGGAACTCTCCGCGGGGGACTTACCTGACGGGAAAAACAGGAATAGGAAAAATTAAGGGAACCGCTTGACATAGCAAAGCTCGGGTTCCAGGGCTGAATACGGGAGAAAGGTTCGTGGAGGTCCTGAAAGAAAGTTTAGAAAGAGAAAACTCTCGAATAGTAAGGGTCGGCTCTAGGGCTGAAGTCATGGCAGCAAAAAGAGAGATATAGGGAGGAAATTCACACAACAGACCCGAAGGTTACCATCAGTGAAGGGAAGTGATTTACGGGGGCCGTCTCCGCGCTTGAGAAGGGGTCGAGAAATCCATCAAAAAAGGGGCACCTGTGAGAAGGGGGCGGTAAGAAGAGATAGCTACGACAGGATAATGAGGGATTGTCATAAAAGCTAGGTAGAGAACTTGGAAAGTCCTGTGAAAGTTTAGGGAGGTACCAAAATAATAACGAATTTGGTTGCAAATGCACTCATTCGAACGGCCGAGAGCTGTCGAGGAGTCTAACCAGGTACAGACGCAAGGAGAAGGAAAAGCCACCGGGGGGGTTCTCGACGCGAAAGTTCGGGGAAACTCCGTGACAATGGAAGGGCAGAAAGAAAATAGAGGGAATCCTTCTGCGGAGGAGAGACTTATTCTGAAGGGAAGGGGAAGGGGGAAAGTTCTCTTCGCGAACGTGAAACTCAAATCTCTCAGAGTAAAGATTAGCGGAGAGGAAAGGGTTCCCCCCCCCAAAAAAAGTAACTCGCGACTACTCCTCGCCAAGAACATCAAACCGAGGAGGACTACTCGCGAGGGGGGGAGAAACATCCTGTAGGGGAAAGTTAGAGTACAAGAAACTCTCTGACAGAGGGTCACGCGAATTAGCTAAGTTCGAGTCTATTCCGTCCTGCAGAGAGGCTATGTTGAGAGCTCAACCAGGAGGAAGGGGCGCTGCGACAGGCCAAGGGTGAAAAATCGGGATTACTACAAACTGATGATTCCGCCTGGCGTAGCCCTGAAAAAAAAAAACCGGGAGAAAGGCTTCTGAAAAAGGGAAGTTTCTAGAGAAAAGGAGCCGGATAATAAGGGTATCCCCGCTTTCAGCGCGACCCAACCTGCTACACGAATCTCGAGGGGGAAAGGATAGAGGAGGAGGGGTTCTGAAAGAAAGCGGCAATTTTCCCTAAACGGGAGCGACAGGAAAAGAGGCCGAGTGGGGGCCCACGGCCTTGGGAGGGAAGGAATCGTAACGTGGGAGGTTCTACTCATAGTCTTCGCCAAAGGGCACGGGCCTGCGACACCACCCTTGGTCAATCACGCCGCCAACGGGGAAAAAGAAATCTCGTCGGGGGGAGAGCCCGTCTACGCAGGATCAACCAAAAAAAAAGGTATGAAGGTAAAAGAGTGCGTAGGAAACCTCAACTAGCATGCTTTGACGGGGGGGGGGACACCAGGGGGGGGGAAACGTCATCGGCGGGGGAGGAGGGATTTGTTGCGCAGGGGTTCTCAGCCGAGGAAGCAAAGGAAAAAGAGAACAATCCAAAAGGGTAGAAAAATCTGCAAGAAAAAAAAGAGATCATGATGTGACGAGCGTGGGCGACGGGAACAGGCGCTTCGTTCAACTGGGGGAAAAATCCTCAGGCAGGTAAAAGAGATATGGCGCAGGGGGAAGACTTCGTCCGGGGGAGAGGAAGTCGCTTTCAAACCCGGGCATCTCGGCCGTGCCCAGCGCCAGGCAGCTCGAAGAAAAGGAAAAGTCGTGTTTGAAGGGGGAAAGTCGTGCGAAGGAAAAGAGCCGTTTATAAGACACGAATTTCATCAAGCGGAGCAGAAAGGGGTTGGAGAATAAAAACTCTAACAGGGCTCAGCGACAGGAGGCTAACGAAAGAATCCAGGACAAGTGACCGAGTAGCGGCGCTCTAAAAAAAACTTACGGCGGGGAAAAGAACCAATTTGTCCGCTCGTCGCGCGCATTTAAGAAGGGGAGAGCAGCTTCCGAAAGGGGGGGGTCTACTTGGGAAAGGATTCTGAGACGTCGGCCTAACTCAAGAACGCAAAAGATCGAGCACTCGAAAAAAGTATCGCGCGGGAGCAGGGGCCCACACCGCCCCAGGATGCGTCGGGAGGGGGAAAAATGGCTCCCGGAGATACTCTTCCCTGTTGAATGCGACGGGAGCGCACTAAGAAGATGACGGAGAGAAAAAACAGGGGCTGTTTGGGGAAAAAAAGAAGCCTTTCGTCCTAACGGGAAGGCCGAAAATGGTCTGGGGCAAAAAAGGAGACTTGGGCTAATGGGAATCCTCTAACTGGAACAGGTCGTCATCGGATCCGAATCGTCCACTTTGATCGGTGAAAAGAGGGGGATTTCGGGAGGAGGAAAAAAAATTCCTCTCAGGGGAAGGGGGGAAGGGGAGGTCCGAGAAAAGGAAAAGAGGAGTCACTCACAAGGAAGGCAAAGGAGTCACGGGAAAGGCGATTGTGGGGAGGCCGCGATCGAAAGAGAAGGACGCTCAAAGGAAGGGAAATGTCAACCCTAAGTACATGCTGAGTCATTCAGAAGAAAAAAAAAACGCCTGCGCCCTTCCGCTCACTTCGCAAGGAAGACACTCAGAAAGGGAAATATTACGGAAGAAATCTCTATTCACGGGGGGGGACAGAACTTTTTGGGGAGTATCGCATAAGGAAAAAAAGAATCTTACTTCAGCATTCGACGGCGAGCGTCTTGCCTGGTTTTGGGCAGGGAAACACTTCTGAAGAGGGAGGTCTCCGCCGCAAGGGAGAGGGATTTCGGGCACCTGGCGGAGGAGAATCTCTCGATTTTCCCTTGGGATCCCCACCCCTAACTCTCCAGCTGTGGGGCCCATGAGATGGGGTTAGGGAGGGCATTTCTGAGTGGAGATCTGATTGAAGAACCCGGACGACAAGGGCATTCCGTATCCTTAGTTTACCGCCGAATCGCCGGCTATGAAAAGGTGCCTAGGAGGGGGGAGAAGGGATCCGGTGAGGGGGGAAAAGGACTCTATCTGGGAATACAGAGGAGAAACATTTGCTCAGAAGGATTGAATCGGTATGAAGGGTCTGACAAACGGCGGATGGACATCGGGGAAGAGGGGGCGACCTTAACAAAATAAGGAAAGACTTGTGCCAAGGAAAAGTCCTGAAGCCGTGGGGGCTACATGGCCGGAAAAAAAGTCGCCAAGGAAGAAAAAAAAAGAGAGAAGGAGGAGGAAAAAGTCCGAGCCAGCAGGGTCAGGCCAGTGGTCGCTCGTAAAAAAAAAGGAGGACATGACCTAAGGAAGGAGAGTCACCAAGGAGAGAAAAGGGGTGTTTCAAACGGAGTCCGTAAAATCTGAAAGAAAAAAAGAACCGTATTCCCTTCACACCGGTACGAGAGCAATGTTGTCCAAAAAAAATCCGAGGAGTAGGGAAAAAGGAAAATTAACGGCGCAAAAGGAAAAAGACCTCGTGAGAAAAATCAACAGGGGGAGGGGTCGGAACGGGGAGACCGAAATCAGAATAAGAATGACCTCAACCAAGAGGGGAAAAAAAGTACGTTGAAAAAAGAAAGAACAGAAGGGGAGAACACGCCCCATCTCGAAAGCCAGGAGAAAAGGGAACGTAGGAGAAAGAGGGTTTGGCCAAAGCATAAGAATGGGGGCGTCTACCGTGAAGCGTTAAATCTAGCTCTGAAGGAAAAAGGAAGTACCTCAGAAAAAGAGAAAAAACTTCTAGAGTATTTCTAAGGGGAGGAAAAAAGAGCACCACAAGACACTAACATCTCGCAGGAGGAGTGACTCCTGCGGAGGGTCCGAAGAGGAGGCTTTATGATATCGTGACCGTGACAGCGCTATTTTCCAGGGGAGGAGGAAAAGAAAAGGGAGGTAGGGAAGGTTACACCGAAGCGGAAAAGTTTCTCAAGCGCCGAGCTAATGACAGAGAAGGTAGGGATTACCATTAAGTCAGCGAGCTACGTAAACACAGCCAAAGAAAGAAAGAACATCATTGGACGGAACCTCTGCGGGGGGGGAGAAAGCTCGGCAGGATCTTAAAGGTTGTCCTAAAAAAGAAATCACCTTTACGGGCCATCAGTAATCCGCGAATCGAAACGCGTATAGCTGAGAAAGCAAAATTATGGTGATTCCACCGAAGTCCTTGACGGAACGGGAGTAATTAGAGGGGTACTGTACCCAAAAGCCTAAGCACAGGGGGGGGGTTTTTAAATGAAACGAACTTCTACGGAAGGAGGACCCGTCGTGTAAACCTAGACAGGCCGTAGAGGCGAAAAATCAAAGAAGGTGCTCTGAGGAATCCTCTTTTGAAGGGGGGAGAGCCTGGGAAAGGAAGGACTCACGGCCGCGGAATAGCGGGATCTTCGCCGCGGATGAAAAGGAGGAAGCCTTAGGAGAAAGGAAGCGTCCTCCTAAAAGAGGACACTCTTGTACAAAGGTCTACAAGAAGTGGGCTTTCTCGAAGGAATGGGATACATGCTAGCGCCTAGCGAGAAAAGAAACCGAGAACGACCTCTAGGGGAAGAAAAAGCCGTCAGTCTGTCAGGGTTAGCAACCACGCCGATTACAAGTAAAAAGAAGTGCAGGGGGGAGTGGTCTTTCGGAGACCCTGGGCGAGGGGAAGGGACGATGGGAGAAGCTCAACCACGAAAATGTTTATGCGCCGAATCAAAGGGAAATAGTTTTAGAAGGAAAAAGACAAGCAGCGGGAAAAGGAGGTACGACACAGGTCACCCATCTCGAGGGAGGGAATGTAAAGGTGTCGCGCGCAAGGAAAAGACGAGGGGAAGCTTTCGACCTGATTCAGCGAAAGCAGGGCACCTCGAGGACCGAGGAAGAGAGGTCACGGACTTATTCTGGGGAGAGTTCGAAAAAGACCGGTTCCGACGCCGCGAACAGAAAAGAAGCGGATGGCCGATCGTGCAGATTGCGACACGTAGGGGATAGCGAGGGGGGAACGTGATGGGGAATTCTAAGATATAATCTGTCAGCAAAAAATTTCAATGCGAGAAGGAGCTACTAAGGGAACTTTGTTAAAGAAAGGATCCAACGGGAAAGACTCTCAGGAGAGGGTGAGCGAGGGGTACTACTAAATATCTCGAAAAAAACAACAACTTAATTATGAGGTAGGAAGGAGGAGTCTGAAGAAGGGCTCGAAATCAGAATCTCGGCTGTACCGTCGGGATGAAAAAGGTGTTTGGGTTCGCACGCTGCGCGGGAAGGGGAAAAAGAAGAGACATATATCTGGAGGAACGCTGTCCAGAAAGGGGATCAGATCACTCAAACTGCAGAAATCTGAAGAGCCATCCTCGGATGGAGGGGGAGATCGTTGCCGAGCATGAAAAATTTCTCGGCGAATTCAAACATCCTCCGCAGCGACTCGAGATAGTTCTCGTTGACCACAAAAGGCTTCGGAGGGGGGGGTAGCGCGAAGAGAGGCTCGTTAACGATCTCGGGGGGGGCAGGTGCGAAAAAGGATCAATCGAAGAATTCAGCGGAGGAGGGTTGCGTGAGGAGAACTGCGTGAATCAGGCACACCTTGTAGGAACCGATGACGGGTCGGCGGCAAGGGCTCTATGTAGATCGTCCAATAGAAAGTTAGAGAGAATGGGATCTTATAGGGGAACATCGTCCTCCAACAAGAAAAGAAGCATCGTGAACAAAGCATTTTAGTAAGACCAAAATGCCCTTGACGGCCGGAACTCCATCAGCTCAGGAGGAGGTGTGTGTAAGTCGCGGCAGGTCTAGGAAGAAGGTTCCAGCATCGAAAAAGGAAAGAGTTTTCGACAACAGAAAAAGAGGTGACTCTCTTCGGAGGAGAATCGGGACAATTACTGCGGAAAAGGAGGCGTCATCCGCGGCGAGCGGAAAAGAGGACAGAAGAGTAGACAGTTTGGAGAAAAAACTTGGACCCCGGAAACATCAAGGGTCGTACGCACAACACTGGTGGCTAGTAAAAGGAAAGCTTCTTTCGAAAGGGGAAGAGAGGGGAATCGCCGCAGAGGAAGTTCAATTGAAGAAAATTCACTGCTTCGGTATCCGTGGACCTGAAAGGAATGAAATCTTCCTAAGAAGGGAAGGAACCTCTATGGGAATGGAACACCCTCCTCTGGTTTCAGAAGGGAAGAAGGAGTCTCCGATCGGGGGAGGGCGGGGTTATCAGAATTCGTAACGGGGTGGGTCACAGCTGTTGTTGCTGGAGGGGCGAAGAAAGGCCGCGGGGGGGGGAGGGGGGAACTCTCTTAAGAGAAAAATTCAATCTGATGGGGGAAAGGGTCATGGGTTGTTACGGCCCGCGAGATATCTCTTGGGTGGAAGTCAGGATGGCGACTACCTGAGGGGAAAAAAAAGGGCTACCCTGCTCTTTGGGGGAACATTCGTCCGTACACGAAAACTATCTCATCGTGGAAAAACTTTCAACAGTCAAGAGAAGGACTCTTTGTCCCGAGGGGTTTTCCCGGGGAGCAGAACGGGCCTGGACGCCAGAGGGCACCATCGAAAAAAATTTAGGGCGGTTTTTGTTCGGGGGGAAAAAAGGGAAACGTCTAATCGTCGAGGCATTTTCTAAGAAGAAAAAAGGAGAGGGGGATTTCGGTCCGGGGGACTCCCTTCTAGACGAAAGGAACTTGGGATCGGAAAAAAAACTTGTACTGGAAATCCTGTTTTCGCCATTAAGGGGGGGAGGGTATATAGGGGGGGAAGGAGCGTTTCTGAGAGGTAAATCTTGCTCAGTGGGGGGGAGTTCAAACGAGGGTGGCTTTCATTTAAGTAGTTTGTGGGACCAAGATCGCCGAAGGGTTTCTGTTCCGAAAAGAGGGGTCACGATCCTCGTTGGTAGGGCTGATTTTAATACAGCTCTGGGAAAACGGGGGGGGAAAAGGAAAAGAAAAGCCCGCTCTTGATGAAGGGAATCGGTAGGAACTGTGGGCGAAAAGCGGCGGGATGGACGATCGTCATCAAGGAGGGGGAGAAAGGAACAACATCATGGGAATAGGAAGCAGTACTTTGAAAGGAGAAAGGTTTACGGGAAAATACAAGACGCTGGGTCTGGCGCACCAAAATCTCTCAGAAAAAAAAAGGGGTAGGAAAAGAGAGGGGGCGCAAAAAAAAAAGGGGGACGACATTAGCCCCGTACACGTTCATGACCATTACCAGGAAGGTTCAACCAACTGCCAGAAGGAGGGGGGGCCATTCGTCAAAATGGAAGGGAAGGGCCGATCTTCCATCCCTCCGGGGCAGAAATACCGATGAAAAACTCACGCGCGGGTACAGATCAAAGGGTCCTCAGATCCCGCGAGTCCCAGACGAGGAAAAAGAGGAAAAGACACGGGGAGCAGGGGGCGAAAAGGTCTCTGCAAAGCAAAAAAAAGTTATCGAGTCAGGCGGTCCAACACCGGACAGACAGGGGTAATGACCGTCAACAAAGGGTCGTCCGGAAGAAGAAAAAGAACAGTCAGCGAAAAATCTCTACCGCCAGAGCATGACTCCAAAAGAGGGAAAAAGAAAAAGAACTGGTGTGGGACGTCCCCGTGAAGCGGTGAACATCGAAGAAGGAAAAGAAGAGGGGAAAAGGAACTCAAGAAAGGGAAAACGTACCCTGGACAGGAGAAGAAGAGGGAAAAGCTTTCGTGCCAAAAGAAAAAATGCACGAAAAAAGGCCTATGGTGACGGAGAGAGAAAAATCAGCTGCAGATACGGTACCAAAAGAGGAAATAGGCAAGCGAGATGTCCGGGGGCGAGGTGACGTGGATAAATGGAAGGGGGAGGCCCCGGGGAGGGGAAGGCTTTTCGCAGGAGAGAAGGAAAGGAAGACATTTCGATTGTCTTAGGGAAGTGCGCGGACGAATCGCGCAATACACAACAGAACACCGAAGGACCTTGAAAGAAGGAGGTGTGACCTCTGCGGGGGAGGGGCGTGGGCCAAAAAGGAATTATGTTAAAATTCCCGCCATCAAAAGCGTGAAGATCACCGGAAAAAAGGATGGCTCCCAGGAGGAGAGAAGAATCTCCGAGGGAAAAAAGGAGGAAAAAAGCCATTCGAACAAGAGGAAGGGTACTGCGGTTAAGGAAGAAGAGTACGAGTCAAAGGTACAGTTCTGTTACGACAAACACCAAACACTTGCAATGAAAAGAGGAGGGGGGATCCTTCCTCTCGTAAAGGGAGGAAGTTCCGACAGAAGTAAGAAGGGAAGAGAAGGACTCCTTAATCCTTGGGTGTGGGACTAAAAAAAGGAGTTTCTCCGGGGACAAGGGTCCGTTCTCAAGTAAATGCGATCAGTCGAAATCTGAAGAATGCTCCTCCTGGGATGAGGGGAGGTTGTCCGCCGGGGTCGAGGACCTACTTCCTCCTCCGATAGGAATCTGTCACGAAAGCGAAAAATAAGTCGTAGGGTGAGGAGGACTCAAGTACATTCTCGACTGAGAGGAAGGGAAAATGCTCTCTAAAAGAAAGGGGTGCCGCCCTGTACAATAAGGGGGATCTCAGTTGGTACTCCACGTAAATGGTAAGAGGGGAAAAGCTTCAGGGTAAGGCTTTGGAGCGAATGAGTTTCTCCGACCGCTCCTGCGAGCGAAAGGAAGTTTTAGAGGGACTCCACCGGAGACCATTTGTGTGGCCCGAAAAAAAAAGGTTTACTTCTAAAAAGTCTCCATGGAAGGAGACCTCCAGGGGAGGAGAAAGGAACCACCCCCGACTCGGCCTGAACGGAGTTAGAGATTTCGCGCGAACTGGCGAGAACGAGATAAGCGGGGGTCCCAGAAGGAATTAAAAAAAAAAAAGCATCAATGCAGAAATCGACCCGATCGGGGAAAAGGTGTCTGCATCTGTTCGTAAGGGGAAACGAAGCGAAAGGTTGAAAAAGGTCTGACATCATACTGATCGGAAAAGTTGTCACAAGCGGAAATGTTCGGGGCGATCGAAGTGGGATCGCGGCGAATATCGCTAAACATTTAAAATCGCGCGACACAACAACCCTGGGGGACAAAAAGAAAAGTCTCAAACAATGCGGCTGAGAGGGGGGTTCGCGCGACGAGGATCTCTCAAACAAAAGGGTGAGGAAGATATAGGAGCCAGTACGTAAGAAGCTCACCCTAAGAGCGCGCGTCTGGTTCTTGGAGGGGGGGAACAGGTGTGATTCGCAGCGCGCCGTGGGGAGGGGGGGGCTAAGAAAGGGACTACAGAGAGAAAAAAAAAAGTCCCTTTCGAGAAGAATCACGACCCATGAGTTGAAAGGAGGAATCGAAACCTCGAGGTGAAGGGATCTCGTGGACGATCAACCTGGCTTCGAGGGGAAAAGCAGAATCCAGCTAAGCAAGTCCCTAGAAAAGTTAGGGAGAGGGGGGGGATCAGTCCTTCTGAGTTAGAAAGAATCTGCGAGGAAAGAGGGATTTCATCGACGGGGCATGCGCATAAAAGCATCTGAGAAGTGGGAAACTGAGTTCGGTGGGGTTGACAGGGAGACTCGCGTTGCAAGCAAGGGACAAGCGCCGTGGGGGAAGAGGAAACGATTTCACAAAAAAAAAAAGGGATCGAGCAGAAAAAGCGATATTGTTAAGACAAAAGAGGGTAACCTCGCGACGTTATAAAACGAACGCCTCATCTCAACCGGGAAAATGAGTGACCAAGTAAGTGCTTCCCAGACGAAAAACTTACGGCTTTCGGGGAAAACCTCTCGCGTCGCGAGCAGGTTTTCTGGTTGGAGGAGTAGTCGCGCAGGGGTACTCCGGGGAGAACAAATCCCGCCGCCATGCTTTCTACCTGGGGAGAGGGGAGATTCGAGGCTTCTTCTAGAATAGGGACAGCCGCTCGAAGAAAAGGGGCGGAAAAGCAGCTCCCGATCGCGAAAAAGAAACCCGGCCCTTGTCCCCAAAAAAAAATGGTGTCGCCCACAACACGGGGAGGGGATCTTCTAGCATACGGGACCCTGTCTGAACGGGGAAAGAGCGACGGGGAGAATAAGATTCCGGGGCAGGGCAAAAACTCCGGAGTAAAGGGGTTACCTAAACCTCTCTCGGATGTCAGACAGGGCCGTCCTTACCCTCTCTTGCAGTTCACAAGAAGAGGGGATCCTTGCCATCAAGAGAAGAAAAAAAAGGTCGTTTCTGAAAGAGCCTGCCTGGTTCCAGAGAGTAGTTTGCTCTGCACGCTGAATTTGGAGGCAAGAAAAGAACTCTGGCGGCAGAAAAAAAGGGGGGGAGAACCCGGAACACAGATGTCACTCCGCGCAAAGATTTCACGGTCATGAGGGGCAGGTTTTACGTGACGAGATCTATCTCTGAAAGAAAAAGAGGGGTCCTTGGCAGACCAAGACGGAAAGGGGGGATCATGCTGATCGTCAGTGCGACCCTGAGAAACATCCGTACAAGACAAGGGGAGAAAAGGACTACCCTGAACACGCGATGCACGGAATGGGTCCCGCTTTGTGGGAAAGTATAGTCCCTCATCTGATAAAAAGGGAAATTCTTCCCATCTCCGGCGAGGGGTGCCGTTGGGGTAAACCAGCGTCAAGAAAAGGGGGGGTGTCGCCGTCAGCCGTCGCGTGGCTTGAAAAGGGGTCCTTCGAATCGTCTTCCACCTCGATTGGGGGTGGAGAGATGAAGGGGTCGTCAAAAACCAGCTGCTGCTGATGGGGGGAGGAAAATACTTTTCGGTCGAGAGGGGGGAGGCTGAAAGGTGCTCGGAGAAACGACGATGTTGGGCGGTCAACACAAAGGGCCTATGCGTGTACAACTCAGATAGGAAGAAGTCCCTTGGGGTAAAAAGGGTTATCACGAAGAGAAAAAGGAGGAATTTCACGGGGGAGAAAGAGGGTATCTGACGTGCTCTCTTTGGTTGTAACCCGCGGCGTGATGAGGGGGGAGGACCTGTTCGGGCAAAGGAGGGGGGAGACTAGAGGCCTCACGGAAGGCGAAGAAAAACCAATCATGAGCAACTACGAGGGAGGGAGAATATCGCCGGTTTGAGAAAAGCAGTCTAATGCGCCCATCTCTCCCACAACAAAGGAGGGGAGGGGGAAGATGTTCAAGAGAAAAGAGACAGGGGCATTCCAATGTAGAAAAGCTTTCTAAAAGGAAAGAAGGACTTTCACCAAGAATTATTTTGTTAAAAAGGGAAGGGTTGATTCCGATCGTCTCCACCACGCGGGGGCATCAAGGCATACCGTGAGTGCAAAAAAAAAGGCTTTGTTGGTTTTTTCTAGAGCAAATGTGTAAATAAAGTTTAGTCCCAGAAAGAAATGAAAAAAGAAGAGGACTCCACCGCCAAAAAAGGTCTTTGGAGATCTCCAAAAAATTCTAGCTTCTGTCAAAAGCCATAGGGACGGTAATTACCTAGAAGAGGGGAGACTTCAACGAAAAAAGAAAAAAAGAACACGAAGGAAGGACCCATCTCTAGATGCCCCAAACAAAGTCACGAGTCTTCCATACCGGGGGTGGAAATACACCGTGAAGCACGGAAACCTCTCAGGAAGAAGAAGAGGGGAACTTCCCGGTCAATCCCGCGCTTCTAACCGAACCGAAAAAATTCGACGCTGGGCATGCAAAAAAAAAAAAACACCTTCCAAAAAAGCTCGCCGGAGAATGTTTAACGAGAGGGGGCCCATTCGCAGACAGATTGCGGGGATTATAACTTGAACAAAAAAAAGTGGAAAGGGCATCTCAAATGATGGGGGAAAAAGTCGGCGTCATACTGGCAGGTTCTTGTACGGCATGAACCTTTTATGGAGGGGCGTTTTCTCCTCTAGGGAGAATTTATATTGGCTGGGAAGGACTTCCAGACTAAGGGAATGCCAGTAACCAGGAGAACCGACATGCCGGGGGAGCATGACAGAAGCGCGCTTCGTGGAACGGGGATAGAAGAATGTCTCGCGCGGCCAGTGGCGAATTCCCGCCATCAAAAAAAGAGCACAGTACGAATCCCGCGGTATACGCGAATAGAAACCGACGGAGGTCTTATTCACAGGAGACAGAGATGTTTACGGAAGAATCTCTTTTGAAACTGACGGGCCCTCATGAAGTCATTAGAAGGGGGGGGGATACCACAAGAAGCCGGCCGTTTTTTTTTCCCTGCCTGAAGATAGAAAAAGGGGAGGAGCCAAGTCCTAGAGGAGAAACGTTCATACAGAAGAAGAAAATCCCCCTCCCGGGGGGGGGGAGAAAAGGTATCACCTGGACGGGCTCCTTTGGACAAGGAAAAAACGTAATACGGCTAAGCTCCTCCGCGGGGGGGGAAGGGGGAATTTGACGAAGGAGTTAGAAGGAAGAGTCCTCCTCAGAAATCTCGCATCTGTAGTCGACAAATTGGCTCGCGTTTACATGCGCGCCGGGACGAAAAAAAACCGGCCCGCGCGACGGGAGAAAGGGGGGAAGAACTACAGAAAGAGGGCATTGTTCGAGGAGACCTTCTCTTTACTGCTGGTGGGAAAGAGAGAAGCGGGTGACGGATGGTTCGTCAGAAAAGAAAAGGGAGCTACCTGTGACGGAGTTTAGCAATCTCTCGAGAGGGGGCTGCGCCGTCAAAATGGGGAACGGTGGACGAGGAAAGACAAGGGGAGCTGAGTATTGCACGACAGGGTATCCCGAAAAAACCAAATCCTACAGTCTGGGGTCTAGCGGTACTGTTGTTCGACGGGGAACTGCCACTAGAGAGGAAAAAAAAAGGGGAAAAAGAGAGGCAGCAAAGAACCCTTCTCAGAGGCCACGATAGAGAGGACTGAATCTTGATGCGGCCATCGCTAACGAACGGACATGGGCCTCCTAGGCAAAGAGAGGGAACATCATCGAGGGAGGAGGGAAAGGAGTGGGAATTGTCAGAAAGCTTGGAATAGTATACGAAAAGGATGGAAAGGGCTCAGTATCGTGCCCATTCAAATGCAAAAAGCTGAACGGAAGAAAAAACTGGGGTTCAAAATCAATCCGTCAAAGGCAAAGCCCGGGAGATGCTGCGGGGGCCGCGTCTAGAAAGAGCTCGAAAGAGGATGAGCTTAAAAGAAAAAAGACTCTCGTCGTGGACGGCGCGCACCCTCCCACTGTGGAACGGGGGGGGGGGTATTGACACCAGGGGGGGTCGTACGAGAACGTCGCCGGGGGAGTTTTCGACGAGAGAGACTTTCGGGGCAGCGGCGGCGATCACTCAAAAAGGGAGTGCGTCCAAGTGAAGGAGGCTTCAGAAAAGGAGAGTTCTATCTGTGGCAAAAAGAGAATTTCTCGTCGGGGAGGAAAAATTGGGGGGGGGGGTCACATCAGAACCTCGAGAGGGTAGCAGGCTACGCGGGTAGCGCTCAGAGGAGGATACAGCGGCAATCTCGGATTGAAGGGGGGGAAGAAGAGGACACAGTGAGAGAATTTCAGTCGAAGGGAATTTTTGGCGGGAGAAAAGGAGTTCCACTACGTCCAAGCGCACTGTGGTAAGAGTCCACCGGGATGGAAAAGGGGAGGCGAACACCGTGCTCGAAAAATGGGAAAGAAAAGAAAGATCCACTCGAACAGGAGAGGCGGAGAGCTTCTCGAGAGCATACCACAAGCCCGTAACCGCGGACCCGCGTACACGCCGGGGGGCGTACAGGCACCTGCTCTACCCTTACTTCTTGTACCGGGAACCGCCCGAGAGTGAAGAGAGCCTTTGAGGGTAAGGAGAGGGTAAATTCGCGCATGGAGAAGCACGAGCATCTCCCGAGCATTCTTCGACCTGGAAAGAAAATCGTATGAGGACGTAAGGCCTCATAGGCAAGCCTGCATCCGGGACAGCTCAGAGACGGGGGGGTGCAGCGGAATTTTCGCCCAGAAATTGTAAGAGCAACCTCTCCAAGGAAAGGGAGAGTCTCACAACACGGAGGTGGAGAAAGCATCTACGGTGACTTTTAGACGTGGACGGAGCGGGACGGAAGGGAAGAACCTTGCCAGGGGGGGGGGGGGGTTTGGGGGGGTGTGGGGGGGGGGGTGGGGGGGGGGGTGGTTGGGTGGGGGGTTCGGGGTGTGGGGTGGCGGGGGTTTTTGGGGGGGGGGTGGGGGGGTTCGGGTTGTGGGTGGGGGGTTGGGGGGGGGGGGGGCCTGTCAAAAAAAACCTCTTAGGGGGTGGTTCACCGGAAAAACATCCTCTCCGAAAAAAAGAGACGCCTTAACCGGGGCCGCCTTACCATCGAGGGCTGACTTCACCGGCCTGGGTTTCATCCTGCCGAAAAATCTCAGCAGGAAGGTTCCGGTCCGCCGGTTCGCTCCGTCACGGGGGGGAGACTTAACGAGGGTGGGGGGCTTTCATTGGAAGAAAAAAAAGGGGGGAAAAGCTCGTCGAACGGAAGGCGAGAACCATTACTCAGCGGTCACGCCCGGAGGAAGGGGGGAAGGGAAACGGTCATGGGCGGGGATTTCCTGAAGCGACTAGGCGCGAAGAGGCCTGCACCCTACGAACGACATGCTGATCGTATGAGAAAGAAGCCGGCGCAGGTAGCCAGGCTCATTAAGGTAAAAAAGCACTTATGACAGAAGGAAAAAACGCGATGCCTATGCCGCGTGGGGGGGAAGTTCTCATAACAAAGATCCTGGAGTCCCTATGAGGGGACAATCAAGCACGGAGAAAAAGGGGTAGCGGTTTTGTGGGAGGAGGTGGAAGGGGTCCACGTGGGGGGGGGGATCGGCTCAGAAGGGGGAGGTCCAAGCTGTCTCGTGGCTTGCAGGTCCTTTGCACAGGAGAGGAGAAGGGCTCGATGTTAAAAAGGCACTTTTGAGAGACCCCCGGGGAAGGGACTTGCTGACGTCGTCCATGGAGGGAACGAGATGGTGCAGAGGCCGGAGGGAAAAACTGTGACGTAGTTGCGGACTACGAATGGGGGCAATTATTAATGGGGGGTTTGTAAAAAATGCAGATCCCCTGTGATTGCCGCCTGGGTAGAAGATGGCTTTGCGAACTTTCATAGGAGGAAAAGGGAACTGTCCTGGACAACATGGTTCTCTCATTAAAACAAAAGGGAATATTGAATCGGGATGGAAGGACTGGCCCGCGGCAGGAAGGGAACGTCTCTGCCACTGATGGCTCCTAGGAATATTAGGCGGCTCCTTGGTGCCCGCGATACTGTCAGAGAAACTACATGGCCTGCAGAAGCTAGGGTCCCATTTCACAACAAAAAGAGAGAAAGAGAGAGATGGGGGAAAAGAAAGGGCTCCTGATGGCAGAATGTACGACCCAACGGAGAAACATTAACGAAATGCACCCATCGCTTTTCCAGAGCAGAAGGGGGGGGGCGTCTCCATCCCGAACGCGGTCCACACCGGGGGACATACGGATTCACTCATCAAACGCTTGGCTACGAGGGGGACCATATGACGCGGTAGGCGACTATTAAACGGACTAACAAGAATTTCTCGTGGAAAAAAAGAGCCATCACCACAGAACGCCGATCTTTCTGTCCCAAGAAGAATCATGAATCTGGGAAGAAAGCCATATGGTCGTCGGGACCGAAGGAGAAAACTAGAAGAAACACGCCTCTCCTTCCACCATACTAGATACAGATCCTGGCCAACAAATCATCGGAAACTTGGGTGTTAGACCTTTGAAGAGTTGAACGAGAGAGAGAATACTCTCGAAGCCAGGACCGCCCGCTCCTTCTTAGGAGATGAAGGCTCTCCGATTCGCGAAGAAAGGGTCTTCCACTACTTCACCACAACGAACATCTCGACAGAGTGGGGCGAAAAACGGGAATTCCAGGCGCAAGTCGTTGAGTGAGAGAAAACAGGGGGAAAAAAAAACTCTTGACCATAGGGCATCTCTATGGTAAAGGGAGTCTTCATAGCGGGGGAGAGGGGCGTGTACGGGGGCATGCGAAAAAAAGCGCCAGGGTCAGAAGAAGACGAATTACTAGAAAGCGGTGATGGGGTCGTAGGGCTTCCATGAAGGGGTGTTTGTGGAAAAAATGACGTCCATCGAGAGAGAGGGAAGGTTAACAACGACAACCGTTCCATTAAAGAGGGAAGAGTCCGCATTACCGAGTCGTCAAAAGTGCTCTAGTCTTTCAAGAAGAAGGGGCCCAGGTGGCCCGATTCCCGCAAATAAACATTCCTATCATCCGTGAAAAAGAAAAAAGAGATACCCATGCGGGCAATCGAAGGAAGGGCAGAGACGAGGTGGTGATCACATACCTCGATTTTAATTAGGGAAGGGAGACGATTCAGGTAGAGAGGTATGGGTTACGGAACACACCTAAGAAGGGGTTTTGAACCTGCAGTAAGGGGAAGAACGCTCCCTTAGAGGAAGCTAACCCGTTCCGATACGCCCGTTCAAGGAGACTCCGGGGGGTGGCGCAGAAAACGAATACTCGTTTCTGCTTTCTAACGGGAAAAGAAAAGGGTCTCACCGGATAATCACAGGAGAGAGGGAATCTCCGCGGATTCACGGAGAAGGGTACCTCGGGGGATTTCGATACGCCCTCCTCCGGGCAGGAAAGAAGTCTGTCCCAAGGGAAGGGAAGCTTCTTGAGATCTGAGAAACGGGCGTACAATCCCTCTCCCACAACTTCGCTCTACGAATCTAGGAAGGGACCTGCCCTACAGCCCGTCTTATCAGGATGTTCTGGATTAGCCCCATCTCTTACAGGTCACGCTGCCAGGTCCGGGAGGGAGATTCTGGTCTGGAGGAGGAAAGAAATAGATCTACCCTGTTTCGAGTTCGAGATCGCGACAGTGGGAGAGCAATCCCTGGTGCCGAATTTTACAGTAATACACGGTCGCGTGAGGCAAGCCCAGGGAAAACCCCCGACCTCTAGGGGAGGGGCTCAGGTATACTGTTCGGCGCAACAGGCAACTTATGCCACCGCGGTCTACTCGCGATGAAAAAGAAGCTCTACAACCGCCGCATACTGAGGAACGGCGACTTCAGATACGCTGTCTATTTGGGGGGGAGTTGGAAAGAAAGAAGGGTCACATCGGCAAAGCGCGATCCTCTCTTAGGAATGGCCGAATCTGAAGTGCTACAAACGGAAGGGGCTTGAATCCGGAGCGAACTTGAATGGCGCGAGTTCGAAGATATAGAGGTCCTCAGGACAAGGAGCCGAGGAGAAACACCCCTGGGTTGAAATCACGCCGTCCACCGTTTCAGAAGCTCCGCGCTGCGGGGTTCGCGGAAGGATACGACGAAGAGATCTCTCAAAGGAGGAGGAGGAGGAAAAGGAGGGGGGGGGGAATCGTAGCCTTCCGCAAACGCAAGCTCGGCGACGTGGAAAGGAAGCGTTATGGAAAACAAGGGGGTCTTCGCAGAGCGGAGCTTTAAACTGGGCGAAGAGCATACATCGCACTCACATCCACGGAAAAGGAGACAAAACAATGCGTGTCGCAAAAGATGAAAATCGCAATAATAGAAAAATTATTGTGGAACGCTTAACCTGAGTAGGAGGTCAACTGGAAACGAAGAGCCGCACATTCCCGAGATATTAGAGGGGAGAAAGGGAGGGAGAGATCTCTGGAAGAGGGGCACTTGATACCGCCGGAATATAGAAGGGAATTTCCGCTCCATACAGCTCTAAAGGGGAAGGGGTCGTGGTGTTAGATACTAAGCGTGCAAGCCGTGCAATCTCCGGGGTAGGACTCGCCACGGGGGGGTCAAGCCAGTGGAGAGATAAACAACCACGAGGGGGGTCTATCCACGAGAACGGGGACAAAAATCGCAGCAGAAGCAAAAACGCCATCAGCGCCAAGAAAGAAAGGGGGAACCCAGCGAAAGGAACTTAAAAACGCGACATGCAGCTCCGTGGAAACGGGGGAGGGGGGAGAAGGCACCGCGCAGAGAATTTTCTGTTGGCAGAAAACTCATGGTAAGCGTGTCGAGGCAGCAAAAACCGCCATGCTGAAGCTGCAGAGAGGAGGGGAAAGGACGTCGGCCATCGAAAGAAAAGTCGCAGATCGCAAGAAGACAGCGATCAGCTCGAGGGCCTGCATCGCGGGGCGAGGGGGGGAGAAAGGCCTTTTTCAACGGAGAAAAGCGAAAAGGGGATATCTCGCACACAACAAACGGTGGCGGGCGTCCATCTAAGCGAACGGGTAAGGAATAGCGTATCGACGGCTGTCTAAGATGGAACGGGAAGGGCACAAAAAAGCCGGGAGGTGTTGGGAAAGGAACCCTCTAAGGACAAAGAAGGACCGGGCCAGTCCTTACCCTCCTGTCTTGAAGTCCACATCCTCGTTTGGTCCTGGCCCAGAGAAAAGAGGCTTCGGCGGGATAAACGGTATCCGCCTCAGAAGGTTGCGCAAGGAACGAGGGGGGAGTGCTTTCATTGGAAGAAAAACTTGCCGCGCGCAGGCCAGCGAGGGGCGACCCCTCAAAAAAGATGTCCAAGAGGCAGATGGTCATGGGGGGGGGGTGTCAATGGCGGTGTGTGTTTACGAAGGGGGAAAAGAGCTCTGGAAGCGCAAGGGAACTTTCAGCCCTACGAACCGAAGCAGTCTCGGCTGGAGGGAGACTACCCGGCGTTTCTCAACAAACATGCCGTACAAGAAAGATGTGGGGAAGGAAAGAGAGAGAAACATGTCGCGAATGCCCGATGTCCCCCCTGTTGGGGGGGGGGGGAAAATCTCATCCTACCTGCTGCGAAGGGAGCCTCTTACAGGGAAAAGAATTCTCTCTGTTCGTCCGTGGGGGTTCTTCAAGTGGGCCGCCAGAAAGAATCGTCGACGGGAGGAAGGGAAAGCCCGCGCGTTCTTGAGTCAAGGAAGGGGAGGATAGACTTAGGGTACTATGTTCAAAGCTACATCTTGGAAGGGGGAAAAAAAAAGGTGACTCCGGAGGCTGCCATTGTCGAAAGGATCTGCTCTGATGGGTGAAGGAGGAGGGGGCTCTGCTGCTCGAAACGACGTGGGGAGGGGGGCCGTGGCACAAGGGTGGCCACCGATCGCCGAGTTCCCTGTGGTGCCTGGGAAGAGCTGTGGGGCTCACTTTGGCTTGCGGTCATCGTCTTGAGAGTCTGGGACAAAAGGGGAGAGCGGGACCAACAGAGTGTGAGGGAATCTTATGGGGGCCGGTGCTGGAGGCAGGGCTGGAAGACGATCAAAGCACTGAATGGCAGACAAGGAAAAAAGAGGCGCTCTTTGGTTGCAAAAAGGGTGGACATGATCCCGTGGAAATGGCCTGCCATCGGTGAGGGGAGGGAGG
>Ga0179593_1504919_pt1 | contig 31632 bp, 47 predicted proteins | sample CZODoug2_1_08_16_FD_185931 | JGI IMG/M metagenome (GOLD analysis project Ga0179593, IMG submission 185931) | Vadose zone soil fungal communities from Angelo Coast Range Reserve, California, USA - CZODoug2_1_08_16fungal (PacBio error correction) | ecosystem: Environmental > Terrestrial > Soil >...
CAAGAACGACCTTGAGTCAAAATAAAACTTCCAGGCGGAAAGCTATGCAAACAACTTACAGGGGGGCAACTTACAGGAAAAGAAAAATTTACGCACGGGACGGAGGGGACATTGAGACACGTACGCGGACATTGCGTGGGCTGACCTGATCCGGGATATCTCCATCGTACTATGGGGTACAGGTGGTGAAAACTAACTTCTAAGGCAGGCCGTACAAGAAGTTCGGCGAGAAGGTTCGAAAAAGGAAAAGAGAAAACCGTGAAAAAGAAAGGGGGGGGCACAATGGCGTGCTGCGGCGGCCGAAACGAGCTCTTCCTCCCGGATTAAGGGGGAGGGAAAACCGTTTCAAGTAAATCGCCGGCAAAGGGGTGAACTTCATGCAACCAGGGCAGAATTTTCAATTTGGGAAGCGAACAATCACGGGAGGAGTCATTCACTTGCGGGGGGAAGGCAGTCGGCCGTGAAGAGTAACCGCCATTCCTAGGTTGGGAAAAACAAAAAAGAAGACAATGAAATGGGAAAGGGGAAAGAAAGGGTCCCTTCGATCCGGTGGGAGACCAAAAGAGAAAAATCCCGCTCACCTTCAGGAGTTAAGAGAAGCATCGTGATAACTATGGTTCAAAGATTAGCGAGGGGTACGTACCGCGTAGGGGACAGGGAACTGCATAACGCAAATAAGGAAAAAAATGACTTGGAAGAAAAAGATGGGGGTTAACATCCAACTTGTGAGAGAAATGGATCGTTTTGCTGAGGCTTCAGGAAAGTAAGTTATTCAGAGGCGAAGAAACCTATTGCGGGGCGGGAAGGTTAAAGAATAGGTTTGGACGAGTTCTCTTGAGTAACAGTAGGTGAAATTACCATGGCTGGGTAAGGGGAAGGAAGAGAGTACTCTATGTAAAGGAGGGGAAAGGAAGACGCCAATTGAAGAACAGACAAAACAAAAGGCTTCCAGGTTGATGGAAACGGGGGGGGAGGACTCCTTCGACGGTGGATGGGCGATGATGAGGGGATTCGACGCCCCGCCTTGGGAGATTGAATAAGGATGGGAGATGAAGCTGTTTCCGGGGATCGTCCGAAAGGGAGCGAAAAAAATGTACATGCGCTGTCTGAGAATCGGGAAGTATTTTGTGGGCGTGGGAGAAGAAATGGGGGGGTTGGTTGCGAGGTGGCCAACGCAGAGAAGCAGGGGCAACTGGGTTTTTGGGTAAACTCTGGATTTTGGGCATTACGGCTGAGACAGCGCGGGGAGGAGGCAAGGGGAGAGTCAGAAAAAAACTAAAGATTGGCGGTTTGACGCCAATCCTTTGAAAGGAGGTTCAGGACGGGCTGTCAAAATCAGAAGGCAGAACCGAATGGGGGAGCGCCTAGAGGGGGGGGGGTACATGAAGCAGCGAGTATTGGATGCTGGAATGAGAAGTGAAGTCGGACGAAGATTGAACTTGGGGGGGAACGATGGGGGGGAAGTGGTGCTGATACGAATGATGTCCGAGATGAAAGGATGAGTCGCTCGGAGGCGAATTAGCGAAAAGCGCGAGGGAGCAGGGGAACATATCCTATCCATCCGTGGGGGTAAGGGGGGTGGGCGCCGCGCTTTTGGGAGGGGGAGTGAAGTCATGAGGCGACGTTTCTTCTTGGGCCTTCTTAGCGGTCGGGATCCAGGACCTTCGCTGGTCGCGGTACTGGAAAGAGGCAGAGTGTAGTATAAACGCGAGGGAGGGGCACTGACCTCGAGAAGTGGGACGAGTCTGGGGAATAGAAATCATGATAAAACAATCCTCGTAGGGGGGGAAAGAAACAGGCAGCGGGCCCTACATTCATAGGGCGTAAGAGGAACTATTAGAACGAAAAACGATGTTACGTCTGGAAACATCGAACGAGAATCACTGAATTCATGGAGGGGGGTGCCACTTTTCGGAGATTCAAGGACGGTTTCGACGGGAAGAGAGAAGTGGGGAATCCGCAGGACGAAATCGGATGCCGGAATCCATTTTGGAAAGAAGATCGAATGCTCCGTGAAAAGGGTTCAAACGCCGTGGCCCCCAGGCTGGTGGCGACGAGGGGGGTGATGAGGGGGGCACCGAAAACCTTCTGTCAGATCTTAGTGAGGGCTTAGTGAAATCCCACGGAGCTCCAGGCAAGTACAACGAACTGAAGGGCTGGAAGACTTGGCTTTGGGAAAAAAGTCTAGGGAGAAGAGGTCCAAAATTTCTGACTTAAGACGATTCATTAGTCGGGTCAATTCGTAATTTCCGGTGGGGCGCGAAAACCAGGCGGAATTCCTTTTGATGTCTCTCCGGGAGATCCTCTCGATTCAAATTGAATATGTGTGTTTCGGGGGAGGCAAGAGAAAAGAAGGGCCTCTGTTTGCGAGATAGCTTCACGACTCGGAAGTCGCCTCCTGGTTGCGGGAAGAAAAGGGTCTCGATCTTTGGTATCTGTAATAGGGAGAGAATCCCATTTCAAGCAGGAGGTTCGGAACAAGGAGTTAACAGTTTAATAGCTGCGGAAAAATAAGCTTCTGGGCTTCTCAAAGGCGGCACCCTTGCGAAGGACCGAGCGGGGGAAAGGGCGGGCCGCCAACAAAAAGGATGATTTGTCCACGGAGCTGGGTAAATTGAGGGACCAGTTCTCGAGGGGGGAAGACAATGTCGATTCCAAATTTTTAGTACGCGACGACAGGAAAACGCCAGCGTTTTGGGAAAACGGTCCGGGGGAGGAAATTGGACGACATATTGAAGGAGAGGTAGAGATGGCCGCAGAATGAACGGGGGGACGGAACGAACAATCGCTCAAGTATATAGGGGGGAAAGGGTTCGTAAAATCGCCTGTGTATAAAAAGAGCAGATCTGCATTCATTCTGACATCAACAGGAAACAGGATGGAAACTTACGGGGCAATAAGAGGGAGGGAAACACAGGCGCGTCCGGCGGCCGTGCGGCAAGGAGGGTGTAGATTAATAGGAAGGGGGGGGGGGGGAGGGGGGAAGGGGGGGGGGGGGAAGAGGAGAGACAACAACACGGAAGGGAGGGAGGTTTACTTAGGTTTAAGAAAAAACTCAAAAAGAGGAACGCTCGCAATTTTGGCATAAGCAGAGGGGGGATCTTCCAGGAAAGACGTTGGGGTGTGAATGAAGGCGCTCTCCGAGCTCGGGGGCCCTCAAAAAGCGTTACCGGAAGAGGCCAGGAAGATAGGGTATTGTCCGGAGCGGGGGAAAGAATGAAGAGGCTCATCCCATCGCCCTCTAGGCAAGAATGGTCTCAAAACGCCTGAAAAACAGGCACCGGGAAACTGCAGAGGGGATAGCCTGTAATCGAAAAAGGTGCGAACAGGAAATACTAAGACTCGTGACGAGCAAGACAAGGCGTGATCAATTAATTCAAGGGAGGAAATTCCTTAACATGGGTGGCGGCCTCCTAAAAAAACCATGGAAGATTGGGCCCGCCTTGTGAGAAAAGTCCGGGCGCAGTCGAAGGATAGAGAAGGCTCTTCACGGGCCCTCGTAGCCAGAGAAAACCGAAAGATTATGGGAGTAAGACCAAAACTAGAGAATGCCAAAAGAGGAAATGTGGTGAGAAAAACCAGGAGAATGTGAAACTATCTTCGCAACGCGAGTCCTCTCTCTTTAACGGAAGGACCAAATTCTCATCCACTTGTTGCAAGAAGAGGATCGCAGCAGGAAGGAAAAAAAAAAGGGCAGGGCCGGTTTGCGCGGGAAAAAAAAGGAAAAAAAACGCAGGGGGGGGCCTAAATCCTAAGGGTATCGAAGCATCCCAGGACATGGCGAGATGCAAAAAAGCAACCACCGCACTAAGGGGAAAGAAAAGGACGCTTCAGGGTGAGCCTGGCTAGCGAGGCGGAAAACGGCAAAAAACTATGGATCGGAAAAGGGAAATAAACAGAAGCCGGCCGCAGGGGGGCCAATGAAGTAGAACGGCCACCCGTTAGGGGAGACTAATGGGTTCCACTTTAACGAGACAACAGCAAAGATGGAGCGCCTCACGCGCTGCAGAACCGATAGGGGCCCTCCAGAAAAAAAAACTGGGCCCGTGGAAGGGCCGAGTGAACAAAAAGTCCGGGTGCGGTTCACAGGCGAAGTTTTCAAATATCAGAAGAGGCGAATTCAGAAGCGGAATACTGAGCGAAAGTAGGAGGGGGCAAAGGTGAGCACAAGGCCCAAATAGTGAATACAGCCTGAGAAAGGAAAGACTCGAAGCGATCTGGGCGGCGAGGGAAACCGAAAGTCACGGGAAATCGTACATCGCATCGCCGCCTTTGGACGCTCGCCCGAACAGATTTAGTCGACCAAGCCGAAAGAGTTCCTTCAATAATCAAAAAGACAAGGATCCAATTTCGCTAAGACGTCTCTCGGTATGGGGAAGTCCCGCGCGATGTGAGCGGGGGAGGAGAAGGACCTCGCTAAGCGTTTGGGGTATCCATTCAATTCAACCAAATAAACCACGAACGCGCCCGTCCGACTATGGCGGGGGGGAATCTTCGAAGTCGGTCATCCACAAGTTCCAGTCATACCAACTCGAGAAGGCGAGAACGAACGTCATGGGACCTCCCAAGAGGGCCGTGTAACAACGAAGGATACACAAGGAGGAGGATTTTAAGGGAGCCGTCGAATGGGGGAACTGAAGAATCGAACACTATTGGCCCAAAAACCACAGGGAAGGGGGGGAGTGTTTTGCGGGCTGGCGCGACCGGAAGAAAAGAGAGCCGTACGAACATCCCGTAACGCAAAAAAAAAAGAAGGCACGTCCCAAAAAAGTATAAAGGGCTTCTACGCGTTGGGGGGCCCCCAGCGGAAAAAAAAAAACTGGGAGTCTTAAGAATCCAAAATGGGTCCATTGAGAAAAAAACGCCCCTACACATGGCATGTTCAGTTTGTATATCTCCTCAAGAGGGCCGGAAGTCGTCCCGAACAGCGGAGCCTCAAAATAGGCGGTTTCGTCGAAGAAATCAATCCGCCACAGGGAAAGAAGAAGCGAAAGAAAAGACTTGGAATTTTCAAAATTGTTTGAAGCTGTGGTGGTAAAAGGCAAAGGCGAATTGGCGGAAGTCCGACCTCGAGTACTCAATGAAGAAAATGAAGGAAGCAGAGAGTAGAGATTAGCTGAAATCGCAGAGCGGAAAAAGAATTTGAGCTTCGGGTGCAACGCCGCCATAGGCTCGAAGGGGGTCTACGAAAAAAGGATTTCATGAAAGAAGAGAAGAACCGGTATCTTTTTGAGGAACAAGGTGGGCAAAAGCGTGGGCGCAAGGAGCCGTTTCGCTTATGCCGGAAGGATAGGGTACGGAACGAAAAGAACTGGAGGCCTGCATGGCGTCTGATCCCGAATGAGATCCTGACTTTTCATGAATGGCTGGGAGTTGTTTGCTGAGGCGGGGTTCGGGGGGGGCACCCAGGGGGAAACCGCTGGGGGACCAGGACAGGGGGGGGGGCCAATCTTGTTGCAAGGCATTGGTCTAAACAAAAACCCGGCCAAAGGAAATGGAGGTCCACCGCAAAGGGAAGGGGAAAGAGTGGATGGGGGGGGAAGTGGCTGCATCGGAAGAAAGAAGGCGGGCGGTTGATGAGGGGGGGAGGGGGAGGGTTGGTCCGGCGAGAGGTTGAGAGGGGTAACCATATACCGAGAGGGGAAAAAACCTAACGCGCAGGGGAGAGCCGAGAAAGGGGGCAAAGGGGGACTGACAACGCGCTTTCTCAAAAAGTCGGAAGTTCGCTATGATCAATTCCACAGGCGGGGGGCTATCAATCGAAAGAATCCTGAAAAATAAAGGGAGATCCCGCACCCACAGGGGGAAAAAAAAAACGTACACTCCTGTACGCAAAGGGGTGTACAAGGATTCACGCCAGGAGCCCACTGTGTCAAAGGGGCGGAACTGGAAGTTAAATACGGATGTAAAAAGCGCAGCACGCCTGGAAGGCCTTCCCAGTTGACAGGCGGGGGTCATCAAACACAACAAAAGAGGGAGGAGCAAAAGCATGACGCCTTGTACAGGAAAGGGAAAATAAGAAAGGCGAGCCAAAGAGGGGACAACTTCCAGTTCCAGAGCCACAGAGTTCGCCGGTGAGGCGTTTGAAAGAAACAAGCGGAAATGCGTGGGGCTGACCGAGTCAGGGGGAGAGCTCCAAAAGTTCACTTACGGGGGAAAATGGAAAGTGATAAGTCAGCGAAGAGTTCGCAGTGAAAAAAAAAGAAGCATCAACCGATGACGGGCACAATGCTCGTTAGAAGTCAGGGAACTAGTTCCGTAAGGGGGTAAAAGCGTACACCATTTCAAAACAGGATAAGGAAAGTGAAAAAGGCATGTCAAACGCATCCAAGGCAGATTTTTCAGAAGAAAAGCAAACAAAAAAAGGACGGATAACTTAGGGGAAAACATCACTCGGACCTTCAGGGCGCGGTCGGGACCCGTGGACATAAATAATTGGGGAAAAAACCAATTGGCAAACGTAATAAAAGGTAATAAAACTAAAAAGGGGTGTGGAAGTTTGGCCGGGAGAAAAAGAAGACGCCTAGAAAAATCCAGCGCCAAAAGAAACTCATTTAAAATAGTAATAAGGCAAAATCAAGAACTAAAAGGAGAATTTGGGGGGATGAGATCAGTGATCGGGGGACATAAGACAAGGCTCGGTACGCACCTCAAGTCGGCAGTCCTGCACAAGATGTGGGGGCAACAACGATCAACCGAAGGTATACCGAGGGATTGGACCTAGATCGGAAGGAACGGAGATAACGCGGAGAATATTTCTGCGAGAATCATCGAAAAAAAGAGAAGAATTGGTTGCAAAACGGCTCGGGACGGGAAGATATATTGCTGAGGGGGAAGTAATCTTTTAATTTTGAGGAAATCAGGAGAGGGGAGGCCGCGTAAGGACGACGCCAAATTGCGTAACAAAAAATCAAGTTTGATGTAACGGCGAATGACGCTGGGGGGAAAGTGGGGGAGGGGATGATGATGCCGTGGACGGCGACCACCGAAGGTATCAGCGATTTGAGAGAGGCTCCGAAGGCAAGCTGGGGAGAACAAACAAACGTGAAGACAGAACTGTAGTTTTTCGGGAAATTAGGGGGTGGGGTCTAAGAAAACAGGGGGTTTGCTGGGAAAGAAGAAAGTACGGTGATGTGTTTGAGAAGTGGCATTCGGCTGAGTGTGGGTAACTGGGGGTCTCGCGGATTTAGTCATCCAGCGTCTTAAACGAGGCGCGCAGCAAGAAAACGCCAAGCGGGAGTTTTGAAAAGCAAGGATAGGGAAGGGGAAAAAAAAAAAAAAAAAAAAACAAAAAGATTGAGTCAGGACGACAGGAAAATCAGGCATGGCAAGTGTAGCCCTAAGTAAAGCAAACGGGGGGGAGAGAGAAGGCGAATGTACCTCCATGGCGTCTGAAGTAGAGGGGGTAGGCTTAAGGCGACGGGCGGAAACGTTGTCTAATCAGTTGACGGGAAGGATCGGTTAGTTGGGTCTGAGTACGAGGAGTGGGGGAAAATGGAGAGGGAAAGCGAAGCTCGGGTCCGAGAACGGACGCACATCTGAACTGGGCAAAGAAAATAAGCATGAAGTAATGTAGCCGCTTTTCAGGGCTCCGAAGGGGATGGTGCTTGCAGGCAAGTGAAACGAGTCGCGTGTGGCTGGCAAAGCAAAAAAACTGACGGGAAGGAGCCGTAGGCGAAATGCGGGGGGAGGGGCATGGTCTAAAAGTCATAGGGAGGTTTACAAGAGAATGAGGGATCCATGACAGCCCGTCGCTTTCCGAGTCGGGGGGAACGGAGGCCGGATCGCTCTCGTATTGGGACATGAGGGGGGGAAACGATGAGGGAAACGGACACGAGAAGTTCCGCGTCTCTAGAGAAAAATAGAATAGGTTCTTCAGGAAAAGCCGGGGGAGAAAAATCGCTTAAGAGGGGTTTTCGATGAGGCAATCGTTCGCGGGGTGCTAGATAGGAGGTGAATCAAACTAGGCGCATCAGATGCCGTTGGAGTTAAAGGAAAAGGAGGGGCCGCTGCTCCTTGACTCATGTGGGGAGGGAACTAGAAACCATTGGGGGGCCAAGTGTCTCTGGGGGTATGAAGCCGCGGTCTGTCAATCTTAGGAAGGGGGCGAGTCCTGAAAGTGAATCCCTCCGAAAATCCGAAGATTAACTTAAGCTTCCGAGGGGAATCAGAGGGAGGGGTGAGAGGAGGGAGTGCGAAGAGGGAAAATAACTTTAGGCCGGAGATGACGGTAAGCTTAGGAGTCGTGGGAGGGTCAGGAGCTGGGGGGAGAAACAAAAAAATTACCTTTTCCTTGGGGGAAGTAGGCGGAGGGAAAACGGCAAGGCGATCCTAGATGGATGAGTGCTCTTATGGTTTCGAGCCGAAGGGGAAAAGCGTGCGAAAAGGAAGCGACATATCGCCTCCCGGTTGAAACGTCAAAGCTCAGTTGGAGGATCGCGATGGGGGGCTTGGAGGAATAAACCCATGGACTTCCTGGAGGGGGTCGGATGAGGATACCGGGAGTTGGAAGGGGGGTGAAACTGAGAAGAGGGGGGGGGAAAAAAGCTGGATATTGCGTCAAGAGTGTCGAAAAGGAGGCAACCACATTGCGAAGGAAAAGGGGCAAAGGTCCGCAACGACCCCGGCAGGAAGGATGGAACGGAGATTGTTAAATTGACAACGAAATCCAGCGCGAGGGGGGGAACATCGCTTCTATTCCGGGAGGGGAAGGTGGCAGTGGCAAAGGACGCCAGCTTTTTCCGTGCCTGAAAAGAAAAACCAGGTGCCTCGAGGATAGATGGCCAAAGAGGAGTTGCACGTAAACCGCAACCGGACTCGGCGGACGGCATCCGGGAGGAAATATTTGCGGATTCAAGAGGCTAGGATGGACTTCAAAAAGGAGAAAAAATTCAACATTCATATACTTTGACGAAAGAAAGCCGTCGCGGAACCACAAATTTAGGGGGAGGGGGAAACAATCAGGGGGGGAGAGGTACAGTAAAAAGTAAAGGAAACAAATCTCAAAAGGGGGAGAGATTTTACCTTCCGGAAGTTGAATAGGGGGAGGAAGCGAAAGGGAACTGGGGAAAGGGGGAAAGAAGCGGCAGCTAGAAAGGTGTGGGCAGGGACGCTTCGCCAGGAGGGGGTGAATGGTTGAAGAAGTGAAGGAAAGCGGACCGGCTAGAACGAAAAACAGTGCAGAATTGGACGATCGATTCAATGAGGCGATTGCAAGGGAGCGGATCAAAGAAGGTCAGATGACGTCCATCCTCTACCTAAAGGGTTGCTCGCCCACTCAAACAGGCGACGCTGGCAAGGCGGAACGGTCATCGAAAAGCTCAAGGAAAAAACTAAATAGACGCTGGGGATGGGGGGTCGCGAAATGGCCACGGAAGAGTTGATCAGCGAAAGTGGAAAGGAAAGCTCCCGAAAGGAGGGGGGGGGGGGCGGGGAAACAGAAAAGCACAGGCATTCGGTCCTCCTGTTGGCGAAAGGGCTGAATATTATCAGATCAAGTCTCGTGCCACTTTAAGCCCTTCGGTACCTCAAAAAAAGCCGAAAAGGTACAGGGGGTGACTCAGTTCAAGAAAACCTCCTCAAGGAAAGACAAAGTGCTTCTCCGCACAGGGAATAGAGCTCAGAGTTAGACGTAGATTCAAGGGGATCCTCTCGGCGGCTCGGAAAACCAGAAAAAGAACGTTGTAGCCGAAAAAAGGGCCGCGGACGCAATCAAGACCTCGAACTACTCGAGGAAGGGAATGGTTTTAGAGCGAAAAAAAAACCGAACGAACATCTCCGATCGCATTAGCCGAATAAAGTGAGTCTGCGAAGCCGGCGCAGAAATAGGGAAAAGTCCCCTGACCGGCTTCAATCGGACCTTACAGGGGAGAAGGAAGTTATGGAAACGGGATTAAAACGGGAGGGCCGTCACCTACTAAAAAAAAAAGAGTGGAGGAAATTTTCAATAACTCAGTATGAAGCTCAATGGCAACTGGATTAGGAGTTCAGGATCTCGCTCTTAATTAAAACGAACAAACCAAAAGAAAAAAGACTTCGAGGAGCGACCTCAGCTAGGGGAAAGCGCTGGAAAAAAACTGAAACCAACAGAAAAATTTGAACGCACTTTAAAAAATCCAGATTACGGTCTCCCTTGCTGAAGTGGAAAACTCAACGAGAAACTGGGATAACAGAGAACACGGCAATATGATCGCAGCTGGAGGGGAAAACAGTGATCTCACTCATGAAAATAAGATCCGGAATGAGACGGAACACAACTCGAACGTCATGGGCGGGAATGGAAGAATTACGCAGCGGGGAAAAAAACTCTAACTCGCGACAGGAAGAAATCGCCATCGAAATGGCTCTAGACAGAAAGGGGAGGAAGTTTGTGAGGGGGGCAGAATAAACCGCCGAGTAATCGGCACCGCCGCCGGAAAGGACATAAAGGCTAGAGGGAACCTTCGACAAGGACGATCGTGGATCATTGTCGCGGGAGAGAGAATTGAAGAATTCGGCTAGACCAAGCGAAGGGGCAATCCACGGCGCCATGATTACAATGAGGAAAAACAAAACGCGCACGAATCTGGAAAATTTTTCGGCTGCGAAATCGGACTAAAGCGAATTCCGAAAAAGCTCGCTACGACAGCCTGAAAGTACAACGACTCGAGAGGGGGTCAAACACGCGCGGCGATGCTAACATCGAAGAAGGAGTGGGGAAGCTCCCGTCTAAAGCTGAAGAAAAGTCCCGTGATGGCCAAAAAGGAAAGTGGATTGCGGAACGCACGCCTGACGACGAACCGTCGCAACTGACCATCAGGAAGGGAAAAAAAATCCGCGCCGGAAAAAAAAAGAAAGAGGTCCTATCAAACATGATTTCTATTCTAGGGGTCCCCAAGGACAGCAAAAAATCCGTGAAGAAGCCAAAACATAATGGGGGAAAGGGCAAACCCGGAAAGAAAAAAGCGGTCACTTTCTTTGCTGAGAGGATCTCAGGAGGGACCAGGAACAGCGTAAGATAAAAGCGGGGGGAGGCTCAAAGTCGGTGTCGGAGAAGAGGGGAACCAATCCAAATCAGGAGAAAAAGCCGTTAAAGAGGGTTTAACCTTGGGTGTTCTTCGTTCACGAAAGGGGACGAGCGTACCTCTGAAAAGAAAGCCACATAACTAAAAGCATTGAAGTCAAGGAGAGATGCGAGCGCCCGAGAATAAAAAAATTCTTGACCTGTCCCTCAATGGGCGATAAGACAGGCATGAAATCAATAACGGGGTGACGCTCGTCAAAAGGGTTAGGTAAGAATTTGGGTAGACCAAACTTTGGGGGGGGGGGAGGTTCCCAAAAAATACGGGGACAAGATGGAACGAAGAGGGGCACTTATTCGGACCCAGAAAAATGACGCTAAAAAGAATCAAAGAAAAAAGCTGGAACCAAGCGGGGATCCCGATGATGTTTTCCGCTCAAAATGGGGGCCGGGGAGCTGGTGAGGATGAGGGGGGGGGTCTTGTTTCGCGGCACACAGTAGCTTACAGAAAAAAGTCGTTGTTTCAAAGGGGTATATTTGCTAGTTGGTAAGGTGAAAGAGACAGGATTTTTCCTAAGGGCACAAAAGCCGACCTCGGGGACTCCCGCACAGTGGAAAGAGGGATTGTTGTTCGCTGGCAAGAAAATTCTGAGAGGAGGCAGGTTGAATGATCATGCGAGAGGCGGGGGACTAGAAGGGGGAAGGGGGGTCCGAAATGTTACACAGCGGAGTAAAAAAGGAAAGAACCCAAAACAACGACGAAAAGAGGTATCGTCAAGAGGGCGATAGGGAGAAACTTCAGCGAGCGAACCTCGATTAAAGTGGGAAAAAATCTGGCATCTGAGATACGTCCTAAAAATTGGTAGGGACGAGGGAGAAAAGGAACCCGTCATAAGTAAACAGAACGCACTTTACGCGTTGCCGGTTATTAAAGCCCGCTCCGTGCGAAAGAGGGTTTCAGTTGGGGGGGGGGGAAACTGGAATTGGGTCAAGGAAAGAAACGTTTGAGTTCCGTCAGGAAGGGGTCCTGCACTGATTTTGACAGAAAGTCGTCGGGGTGATCTATCAAAACACAACGGGAATAAGGAAGAGAGAAAACGCATTACATGTCGAAAAACTCAGGAGACGTACAAACTTCAGGAGGAAATGAGTCCCCAGACTTTCAACGCCAGGGACCGTGCAGGGAAACGGGGATCACGCTCAGGGAAACTACAAGGCCGGGAGGGAGTAGTTATAATGATTCCCAGGGTGCGCTAAGTCGCAAAATTGGTCTGGGATGGGGATTTTTCGACTTATAGAGGGAATCCGTGCACGAAAAAGTCGGCAGAAAAAAAAAAAGGGAAAACTCATCTACCTGGGAACGGGAGGGGGGGAAAAATGAGAGTGCTGAAGGTCAGTCCTGGAATCACTGATTGAACCATTGAAAACTAAGACAATACAAAAATCAGAGACAAAAAGCCGAGTCCCGAGATAAAAGAGAAAAAAAGCACTGCTCAGGCGCATCAAGGGGTTGACGGAGAAATTATTTCGGATGGAGGGGTCGGAAATCCAGAAAAGGTGAAAAACATGGACAAACTAGCAACATATGGTCAAAGAAAAACTCAATTGTCAGAGATCCTTTTTTCCTCGAAAACAATAACGAAAAAATACCGCATAAACAGGCCCATTATAGAGTATAAACTAAAAATCGGGGGTAATAAATCCATTCAAGGTTGTCCAAGGAGTACTAACCTCTGTAGTGCGCCAGGATCGAAGCATGGAAAGCCTTAAGAAATAATTGGTGGGAACCACAATTGAAACTCAGGGTCAGTAAATGTTTGCTAGGAGGAATTACGACTATTAGGGGGCAGGCACGTTGCATCGCCTATGTTAGAAGTTAATAGCTCCTCAGAAGTCGGTGGTTGTCAGCTATGCAGATTTCCGCGAAATCGCATCCTTCCATTCTTGGTAGCATGGGAAAAGGTCGAATAAGCGAGTACGAGCGACGGGTCCGACGCAAAAAGTCTCGACCAAGGAGAAAAAAGTTGAAATGGGACCGGCGGGGTTCTTAAGAATAAAGCTTTTGGATTGGGGATTGAGAGACGCCACCGCCGGGGAGACTTGATAAGGGCTGTTAAGGCCGAGAATCTGGAGAGCGAAGGAAAGACCAGAAAGGGAGGAGGTTGTTCTCGTGCAAAGGGTTTGGGGCTTGAGAAAAAGGTTTGCTGCGCTTGGGGAAAAAGCAGACGGGGGAAAGTTGGTGGAAGACGGAAGAATTGGTTTCTACAAGGGGGGGGAGAAGCAGCGCAATGGAGTAACTTCAGAGGTAAGCAGCAAGAAATGGGGTTTTCGGCCAAGACGGGGGCTGATGCGGAGACGGGAGCGGGCAGAAGGCATAAATTGCATAGCCGCGTGTGAGCGCACACCGTAAAGGAGGAGAGGAAAGAGAGGGTGTGTGGGATGAAGACCGACCGACAAGGGAAACAGGCCAGAGTCGGAACGAGGCTTGTGATGAGAATTGTAAGGGAAGGGTCGGAAGCTAGCCGCGAGGAGAGGAAAATGAGACGAACAAGTTCTCTGCACAGCCAAAATCTTATGTATCGCAAAAAGGGGGAGAAGCCGCCTGGGTTTGAAAAATTGAGGGGTAGGTGCCGAGGGCTGGGGGGGGGGTGTCTTCAGCGAAAAATGGGGGACTAGAAAAGGGAGAGGAGGGGGGGGGTAAGGGTCCAGGTCGCGAGGGGTTGAAAAACGATCGAGGAATGGAACATAAGCCATATAGGGAGGGAGGGGAGGTCCGTCGCAGGCCGGAGCAAGAAGATAGCAGAAAATTGCGCTCAAATGTCAGAAGGCCCTCGAGAATGTCGCGTCTTCATTAGATAGGGCAGTTCGGAGGGTGCTGGAAAAATGAGATGGATAAAAGATCGTCTTACTGGCTGGTCCACTGCAGCAGGATTCACGGAAACTGAAAAGATCGGGAAGAATAGAGTTGACAAGAGAGAGGGGGGGGCAAAGGTTCCTGGGGAGACTTTAAAGTGGGAAGAGGACCTTTAACGAAAGGGGGAAAAGAGGCAGGAAGTTTTTCGGGACGCGGTTGATTTTCTCAACTGTTAGGGGGGAGGAAGGGATGACACTTGAATCAAGCAACCGTCGCAACGAGTACAAGGGAGCGTACTTAAGGCGGGGGTGCGCTGTATTTGGCAGAGCCCGGAAAAAATGGGGCGGCAGTGGAGATTCGGCGATTCGTTCGTAACTCCGGTTGAGGAGGAAAAAACGGATGCAGCTTGTGAGAGCTGTAAGCAGGGGATGCTACGGACAAAAGATGGGATTAGAAAATGAAGATGAGGTCGGTCGACAGAAAGCGAGCGCAAGCAGGTCAGGCAAAGGCTCGCATATCGCCTTCCAGGGGGGGGAAAATCCCCGAATGGGAAGGATCAGATGGGGGAATCCCATGTCAAGCATGGGCTTGGAAAGGGCTTTGAGTGGAAAGATCCTGCGATGAGTCGAAGAGCATCTGAAGGGAAAAAGAGGAAACGGGAGAAAGGGCTGATTGCTAAAAAGGAAATCCAACCAGGCAGAGGGGGAAATAATTGCCACTGAGCTTGTGAAATGAACAGAAGTGCGCGGGGGGGGCACATGACCAGAGACTGAGGGTCGTGTTATTAGTGAGCAGAGTTTAGGGGAGTAAAAAAGTGGGTCCGTGCATTTGGAATCATGTGAGAAGAAAAGCTTCCTTTCGATGAAGGAACAGCCTTAAAGGGGAGGGTTGGGAAAAAAGAGACCGGAAGCGCTCCTTGATATAGGGCGAATTTCGGAAAAGACGGGAACTGTCGGGAAACGCGGCTCGGTAGAGCGAAACAGGAAATCTGGAAAAAGGAAGGCAATATGGAAATTCTTGAAAGAGGAGAAAAATGAGGCCGAGCTTGCTTTGCAAGGACTGGTAGACGTGGGGAGGCAACATCTCTCCAACACAACGGAAAGTTTTCAGGTAAGACGGGGCCGGGAAAGAGAAAAAAAAAAGACTGAAAAAGGGAAGCCCGGGAAGCGATAAATAAGTCCGGAGGAGAAAAGATGGGGGATGTTTCGTGAAGAAAAAAATCCCAAGATCATGGCGGAATCAAAAAGGAGGGGCCGAAATGGCGATCGCACTTATGGCACGTCGAGAGGATGTTTAGAAGTAGCGGCGGCGCAATAACCGAAGGAGGGGAAAGAATGTGGAGACGCAACTGGCGCAAAAAACCAGGCACCCGAAAAGGAGGGCGTTCCTGAGTCCCTTCCGAAATCGGATAAGGATAAACGCATGGGACGGACAACTCAACCGAAATGTCAAATAGGGGGGAATTTAACAATCTCCTTAACGCGCGGACTGGCTTAAGAATAGCCCCATCTAAAAAAGAAGTGGGACCGGAAGTTTCCGGGAAAGCCTCGTGGTAAGCTATATAGACTTCACTGGAGCCCTTATTCATCCTCTACGAATCCGAAAGGGCCTAAAAAATCAAGCAGACACGTCGGGGCTCGATCCTCCTGCAAAAAGAAGATCCATGGGAGGATCAGGGAAAAAATGGAAGGAGAGGAAATCATCTTTAAAGAAGATAGAAGGACGCCTAAAAGGGGTGAGGCTCCTAGAAACCACATAAGACCGGTCACAAAAGCGTTGGTAGAAGAAGGAAAGAGTCAATGAAATTCTAAGATAACAAGGGTGCCTGGTTTGGGAAAAACAAGAGGAAGAACGCATAGGGGGAGAAAAGACTGGAGAGGCTGAGAAGCCGAACATGATGAAAGTAACCGTCACAGAGAATCTCACCCCCTTACGCTTCAAAAGCAAGAACCTTTTACTCGGGGGGGCACGGACCTTCTAACCGGGAACTTTAAAAGACAGAGACCAAGGTACGAAAGGAAAAAGGTGGAGGGAAAAAATTTCATACAAATCGAAAAAAGCACAATTAGCGTCCCCCCTTTTCGTCAGGATCTCAAGGTTAGGGGAAGCTAAAAGCATCAAAAGCAAAAAGCGCGGAAGGGGAGAAGGAATTCCCTTCCCAGAAAACCGGAAAGCTTGGAAAACGCACAGTGGAAAACCGAGAGCTTCGGATCCCGGAGAAGTTTGAACAGCAACAACTCGATCTTAAGGAAAACGGAGAAGGATGGCGGTCCCTTCATAGGTCGACAAATACGAAGGAAAAGGAGGATAAGAAGAACAAAGACGCGATCTGGCAGTCAGTCATCCGCTCGGGGGCCGACACTACAAGAACAGCGCCCTCCATAATGTCTCCCGAAAGAATTTTTGGAAGACAGCCGGAAATCGTCGGGAAAGACAGAGAAGGCAGAGAAAAAAATTAGACAATGGGCGAAAGAAGGGATCGGCTTATGGGGACGGAGTCGAAGATGTGGGAAAGGAAGGGCTCGAACCTCGCGCGAAAGCCGGGGAAAGCGCAAATAAAAGGGAAATCAGCCACAGGGGGACGACTCTGGAGTTCGGGATTAGAAAGCCGTGAAAAGGAGCCCAAAGACCAAATAAATAGAAGCCTGCTTCCTTTAAGGACAAGGACTTCTAGGAAGGGTTGGTCAAAAAAGACGGCTAGCTAACCGAAGAATGATTGGGAAGATTAAAGCTAGATGAACTTAAAACCAGGGGGCCATAAAACCGAACAGCTCTGTCGAGACCGAAGAGAGGAGACCGAAACTTTCTTACGCAAGCGAGAAAAGGGAAAAAACCGATGACAAAGTCAAAAACAGAACCAGGGATGCAATCTAATTTGAAACTCGCAAGGATTAATCAAGTCGAATACAGCAAAAAAACACATCGAGCAAACCCGCACTAAAGGGAGGGATCGCCTCTCCCCGAAGAAGAGTAAAGAGTCTTCAGAGAGGAAGAGGGAGGGAAATCATCAGAGAATGCAAATACCCACCGGGAGAGGCCAAAAGGCCGTTTACATGAAGTCCGGGGGGGGGGGGGGGTTCGCGGAAAGAGAAGTTGTCGGTCAAGTCAAGAACGGATCGAGGAAGTCAAAATTCTTAAAGAACGCAGGGATAGCTGCAAGACCCCAGAGCTGAAAGGATTGGTAACTGCGGAGAGGGGGGGAGCCGGTTTCAAACGGCTAAGTCAAAGCTGAGAATATTACTTTCCTGAGGATCGCCATGTCGGTATAGGGGGATTCCACGTTTTCCCAAAATCTGGGGCAAAACGGGACAAAGAAAGGGGGGAAGGGAAAGAGGGGGGAAGTCAGAACGAAAAAATACATGAGAAGCAGAAATCCGCTGAACCATCGTTTAGTATCCGATGTTTTTTGCCATTCCTTATCGGACATGAAATGGGGGGCGGGGGGAGTAGAGGGGAGGGGTGGGTTACTTCGAAGGCAAGGGGATCGGAACCACCATCTTTGGTGAAAGGCGGGGGGGCTAGGGTGCCCACTGGGGCAAAGAAGGGTCTAGAAGCAAGAAAGAAAATAGAAGGTACTCAGGAAAGGTTACTCCGCAAGGAGTGGGGACTGGAGAATCTAAAAATTCTGAGGAACGGGGGGTGGCAGTTAGTTCGGTCTGGCGAGAAAAAAAGAAGGGGTGAAATTGTAGGGGGGTTGTACGGAATGAGGATCGAAAAGCGCATTGTGCAGGTAGAGAGACAAAGGTGTCGTGGAACTAGGGAGCAAGGGTCGGGGGCGCAACTTCTTGGGCTGATGGGAATTGAAAGGCAGTAAGTCAATTAAAAATAGTGGGTGAAGGGGAGAAGTACGAATAAATGTCATCGCCAGACGGGCGCGTAGAGGGGGAATTAAGCAAAGGGAGCCAGGAGACAATTTTCAGGGGGAGAGTGAACGATTGTCCGGGAAAGAGTGGGCATCGAGGGAGAGGTGACGGCACTTCCCTTAGTGGGACGAAACGTCATGCTTTTGGGACTCTTAGGAAAGAGGAGGGAAAGAGAGGGAGAAAAGCAGGGATTGAGGTCGAACCAAGATGAAAAGGAGGAAGGGCCAACGAAGTTACACGTACATAGACTGAAAGCTGTTAGAAAAGGAGCAGGGCGTGGAATCCAGTACACGGAGCGGTGAGGGGCGTCTGGAGGAGGGCCTGGGGTCGGGCTCATCAGGGAAAACAAATATTTGGCAGACGTATTGGGAGAGCGCAGTTGCAATTGGAATCGAGAAAGAAGAGAAAGGGGAGCCAAGCGAAGACACCTGTGATACATAAAAGCGGGAAAAATGAGCGGGCTGAGCTAATGACCGTACGAACGCGAAACAAACAAAAGGGGCCACCTCTCGGAAAGTCAAAAAGATGAAGCATTCGAAGCCCAAATTTTAAAAGGAAAGGTGGGGTCCAGCGAACAAACTGGAGGGCTACTATGACATACACTTGTTGGAGAACTGCTGTGCGTGCAAGGAATCCAGGACCTTTTGAAAACAAGATGGGCTAGCAATAAATCGGTAAAATGGAAGGAGGGACTTCGTCAGGGGGCAGAACAAGAAACACCTCAAAAAAAACCCAAAGGTACAGGAAGATAAAATATAAATCAGGATAATAAGATGAGGAGGGTCAGCTGAATTCGTGCAGTGACAGCGGTCATGTCGTGGGGAGCAAAGAGCGGAGCGCCCAGAACTGTCATGCCAACTTGGGGAGGGAAAAAAAGTTTGGTTGGTAACAGTTGGAAACCTAGTAAAGTGGAAGAGCGTCATGAAGACGGAAAGGGAGTGAACTAATTGCAGGGGAAAAGGCGTCGTAAAAGAAATCTTTGAACCCGGAGGGAGATCAGAATATCGGCTGCTCCATGGCTGGGGAAGGCATCAAGGCTAATACGAGTACCGCCGCGGGGGACTTCGGGAAGCGAAACACCCAAAGGAGGCACAGTTGAAAGGAAATGCTGTGGCCGGGATTGTATGATGATGGACTTAAATGAGAAAAGGCACAGCGAGATGCTTAAGGAGGGAAGGGGGTGATAGCAGACGCAAAACGTTAGAAAATTCTAGTTCGGTTTTATAGAGGGAAGGAGGGGGTGGCCTTCTTCGACGAAAGATTGGGGGGGGAGGGGCGCGTGGGCCAACGCTGAGAGCAGATAATAAGTGGCATAGGCAGAGGAGGATTTTTCTGGGAGTCGGGAAAGCTCAAGGGGAGGCAGCAAGAAAAACGCCAGCAGATTTGGGGGGGCGGGAATATGCGTCAAGGGGGGGGACACGATGAGAGGAATCGAAAAGAAAGACTAGGGAAGAGGAAGTCGCAGTGTGCTCTCAGGCTGAGATGATCGCAGGCGTCGGGGGACTGGAAGTCGCCGGAATGCGGATTTGGAAGAATCTAAAAGGGGGGCAAGAGGCGGCTCGTTTGTGGGGGAAGGAAAAATGAATTGCATAGCTGAACACGCTAGGAGTAGGGAGCGAGGAGCGCAAATCGCAAGGAGGGGGTACGAATAACTAATACTGCCGTCCTGGGAGGGGAAAAACGTGGGGGGAGCAAAGGGAAGGGCTTTTTTGCTGGCGAGGAGGGCGACGGGCGTGTTTCGGGAGAATGGCGCTTTCGGCAAAAAGGTAGCGGGCGCTGTCTCGCATGTCTCGTGGGGGGTGACTCCCGCGAGAGGGACCTGAAGAAACAATCGCGTCGGGATTGGAGCAGGCCGGATTCACAAGAAGAGGGGGTCTAGTGCGATCAAGGAAAAAAAGACCTGGCCCTCCATGATAGCAGGCTCGTCTCTATCGAATTAGACTATCCCGGGGTGGGAGTCTTGAAAACTAGGGAATAAAATCGTTAGAGTTTTCCAAGAAGAGAAAAAAGTTCAAATCCGGTGGTAAGGTCGGTTCTCAGGATGCGCGCTTCCATCTTGTCAAGAACGGTTGAAAAAAGGAAGGAAGCGGGTAGAATGGGACGGGAAAAAAGGTGGACTACGCGTGAACCATCGGTTCGGACCGGAACGAGTGGATGATTTGATCTTGACGGAAATCGTAGGTGATAACGGGAGAATCTTAATCCTCGCCAGGTAAGTCTAACTATTACATAAGAGGGCCGCGGAAAGCAAAGGCGGTGGGGAGAGGAGTGGGAGAGGCAAAATGACTAATGGAGGCCTGGAAAAGCCATAAAGATACGGGATGCGGTTCCTGGTACCAGCTTGGTGCGCAGAGAACCCTTCAAACTGGGTTAAGGGGTGAAGGGGAGAGGGGGATCATGTCCGGAGTTGATACGAGGAGAATTTCCAAAGATGGGGAACTAGATATTGTTTAGAAGGAGAGGGCCTAAGCGAAGAGGGAATCACGATTCGAGGGTACGAGTCCTTCTACATGGGATTCCGGACTCAGGGTGAAGGGAGAGGGGAGGGGGATGTGGAGGTCACGGTCATGCGGGGGATTCTGATATACGCGGGCGTTAAAGTGGAGAGAAGAGGGATAAAGGCTAAGGCCCAGGGGACAAACCATTGCTAAGGGCCTCTACTGAGGAGAGGACGGCCCAACTACCATGGCGAAGAAGGGAGATGAATTCCACAGCGTTGAGCCACTACTTGAAAAATTCCAGTGCAGGCCACGGCGGGGCGATTCTGGGGAGGTTAGCCGCTTTTCTATGAAAGTTGATACCTTATCAGCTGTTTGGAGACCGGGTCGAGCACATCGGACTCTGGCGAAAGGGGAGGCCCCTGAAAGAGGCACGGTGAAAAAGAGCCCCGGCAATAGCTCCTTGGATAATCAAAGTTCGGAAAGAACTGGGGGATGGAGGAGAAGGGAGAGGGATCTCTTCATTCACTTGGAAAAATTCAGTCTTAAATGTCATACTTGGCCGACAAAAAAGGCGAAGCGCCGGCAGTTCAGTTGAAAAAAAAGAACTAGGAAGAAAAGCTCGAGAAAACACACACTAACTTATTAGGAAGGAAAAAGAAGAGGGTACGAGGAAAGAGTAAAAAAAAAACTTTCAAGAGCAACGCTCTGTGCTGGCCGACGTAGGAAATGGAACTGAGTTTTCAGACGTGAGGAAAAAGCGGGGGGAGCCACATGGCGGTTCCTATGGGGAATCGGGACGCGATTGTCCGGCTGTTTACCGTCGCACCGTTTCAGGGCAGCTGCGGGAGGCCCTCGGTCATGAGCAACCCCAAACGATTGGCTGGAAGGGAGAAGAAAAGCTGTTAAACTACCTGAAAGAGTCAAGAGGACCAAGAGGAGAGGAAGAGCCATAAACAGATCGAAACTTCAGCGGAAGGGGTTGCTCTCCGAAGAGAAACAGAAGGAGCAAGGGGTGCCGCTCCTTGTGGGGGTCGAAGGGGCCTCTAATTTATCTAGAGCAGAAAAGTAACAACCTGCTATCCTCATAAGAGACGAGCATTCTTGGAATGGAATGACAGCGAAGGGAAGCGGAGAGGGAGTCCTTCCAGAAGGAGACAGGTAACATGGAAGGGGACAATCGTGAAGGACTAGAGGAGGCAAAAACGAAGTCGTCTCCTCTAGTAGGAGCGCCGAACTATCAGAAAAACTTTTTGGCCATGCGGGAAAAAGGCAGGCACCTCTCACCAGGAAAAGGGGGAAGGGCCTGTGGTCGAAAGGAAAAAAAGCGCAGAACGACGCATATCGCCGAAAGGAGAATCTCAAGGAAGTCCGCCTACAATGAATTGATGGGCGACGAAAAAGCGCAACCGACCTGACGGGTTCCAGGGAAGAGGTGCAAGGTAACGCGTTGAGACGACTGGTCAGGGGATGACGAATCGCCAAGTATAAACTAGATCTGGCTAAAAAGCGTCGGCCAACCGGCCGAAAGGGGGGGGGCAACGGGAGAGGGAAAAAGGACAAGGGACGATATGAATGTTCAATCCTCGTCAGAAAGAGTGGTGCGACGAAGGAGGGAAATTGAAGGAAAAACCCGATTGCGCAAGGAAAAAAAAGGGAAGATTCGTTCTACCTGTAGACGCAAAACAATCGACTGAACTAGGGCTAATGACAAACAGCGATAAATCTGGGAGGAAGCGCAACAGAATGCAATAGGAGTAGGAATAAGAGTGAAAGACTGACGCGAAGGATGGGCGGGGCATTTGCATATCCGCTCTTGAGAAAACTAGGACTCGGATAAAACAGGGAAAAAGGAGACATCCACTAATGGGGCTCGAGCAACGCGAAGTTTTCGTCGGGCGCAGAAGAGAACGAAGAAGCGCGGCACGAAGAAGAAGAAAAGCAAAAAGTCCAGGGTCAAGCGAACAAATTGGTACAAAAAAGAGGATGGTTCGCAGTCACGCGCGATGTGAGAGCCATGGGAACGACGCAAAAGACGAACGGTTTCCGGGCCACAGAAATTAAAAAAAGGGGGACTTAACACGAACGCGCACGTCAAAGATGAAAAAAGGCGGAAGAGAAACGTCACAAGCATAAAGCTCCAGTCAAATCGGAGGAGGCCGAAGGCAGTTCGCATTTACGCTAAAAGGGCCGTTTGCGCGAAGACTCAGCTACAACGAATGGGCATTCCTATTGTGACGGGCTAGGCGTAAAGACATCTATTAAGGAAAGAGGCGAACCCTTTATTGGCCAGAGCAAGAGATTGCGTTGAATGGACCGGGACCCCTTGAGGAAAGGGAAAAAACAACCCAGGGTCCCCTGCAAACGTAGGACACTATGAAGGGGAAAGAACCTGAAGGACTAGAAGGGTCCCCCACGAGGAATGCGTATCAGAAGCCACAACATAAATTGGGGCAACCTAAAACGCATGTTCGTTCTGGGCGGCGCAATCACTCTTTCCTGCCGGGGTACCATCTCAGAAAGGGAAGAGGAAAGGAGGAAAGGTGGGAACGGAGAATAAAATCGCAAAAAGAAAAAACCGTTTAACATTCAAATTGTTGATCAGGGGGGGTTGGTTGGAGGGAGGCATTCAAGAGGAGCTGACCAGTACGCTGCAACATGCTAAAAAGGAAAAGAGATGAAAAGAAAGAGGCGACCAAGCGAAAAACAGAGTTGGGGTGGCGGGGTCAAGATAGTTTAAAAGCGCCATCGGGCATGAAAAGGGAAGAAGGACGCTCGACTAAAAAATCAACAGGGAAGGAGAGGTGGGATTCCCAAGGTTCGTGTTCCCCAAAAAAATAGGGGGAGAAGGCCGACAGGAGTGCCTTGGAAGCACTGTCTCCCTACAGCGCTGGACATCAGAAAGAAGGGCTGAACAAATTCATGCGTTCTGATGTTGAGGGAAGGAAGGACTTATACATGAATGGGCCTGGTAGAGGGGCTTTGGGAGGGGGGTTCGGGGTCGCAGGCCACCGAGAGAAGGGGAAAACTGGGGGTTTTCCAGGGGGGGAGTAGGTGGGACCGGTTGGAAAAAGAGGGGGGTACAAATCCTCACCGCAGGAGGCCCAGGGGATCAGCAAGTGAGGAAAGGAGCCGTAAAGTGATTGGTTCGAGGCTACGGGGGGGGGAGGCGGGAGTTTTGCCATTTGAAGTTGGAAAGAGAAAAAGGGGGAAGGGGGACGAAAGTGTTTACCAAGAATGTAGGGGGGCTCCGGCAAACGCGAGTGGAACAGGGTCCCTCTCTGTAACTGTGGGAGAACCTCAAAAAGGAGAGGGAGCGGGAAAATGAGGCGCGGAAAATGGAACCTAGAGCAGTCGGGGGGAAACAGGAAGCCTGAAATTTGGGTGAACGAGGGGGATATACCTGTCAGAAAAACACGCACTTTAAGCGGAGTAGGCAAATGGGTCAACTCCACGCACAGGGGCACAGCTTGGGTCGGGGGGGAAGGGAACGGAAAAGGTGGACAGTGAACGTCTGGGGCTAGAAGAGATGACGGACTCCCTTGACGCAGTCGTCATCGTTGGGGCAATCAAAGAAAAAAAACTAGAGGAAAAAGAAGGAGGCGTCATCATGGAGGCCGGTCCAGATGGAAAGAGATTCCGAAGGACATTAGGGACAAGGAAGGGGGGAGGATATGGGCGCGTTGAGTGAATAAAAGGCAGACACCGAGTGTGAGTGGAGGGGACCTGGAGAAGGACTGTGCTCTCCTCGTAAACATAACAGGAAGGAATGTGGTCGCCTGATGCGGGCAGCAAGTTGCAATTTAAGCAGCACAGAAGAAAGTTTCGACGAGACCACGACACTGTGACTAATGGAAACCTAGAAAAAAAAAAAAAAAAAAAAAAAAAAAAAAAAAAAAAAAAAAAAGCAAGTCAAAGAAACTTAGTCCGTACTCACAGAGGGCGGAAAACACGGACTCTCTGCAAATCCCGGGAGACTTCATTCAAAAAGACTTGAAGTTAATGCGCGCGAAAAAAGTATGCATTCATTCCATAATTTGAGTAGAGGGGGCCTTGCGTGAGGAAGGAGGAAATTCTCTGTGTGCAAAGGTAAAGCAAATAAAGCAACGCCGTATGGTTCCGCGTCGTTGGCAGAGAAATCAGAGAGAAAAAGACACCGACCAGGCCTTGTGAGTCCGGAGGGCTAACGCCAGGCAGGGAGTGGGGGGACTCGGGATATACAGTTCTTACCAAGGCTCGGCATTGAGGGACAATTCAGGGGAAGACAAAAATGGGGGGGCAGTGGGAAAAAAAAAGGAGCGCTAGAGCGTCATTAAGTACGAAAAGAATGGAGGATCTCATAGGCGATTTACCTATTCAGAGCTCCGAAACTTTGGGGGGGGAAGATCGGCTCTACTCAGAAGCTAGAATCGGGGTCGTTAGTCATGTTTACTTAGGACGGCGGACGAGGGGACGGGGGGTCCTACGCCATTCGCGTAATGGGGGGGATAACACCCAAAAGTAGACGGAAACGTGTCAGGACTCAGAGGTCGGATTGTGGGAGATATTTTCTTAACTCAAAAGCGGTTGACACTTGAGAATCATGCTATGGGCAGGTTAGGACTCTGCCTATGGAAAATCTATCCTCAAAGTAGCTTGGGGGTTTTCCTCGATGATGGGGGGGGAATTCGAGCGAAGCTATTGGGTTTTGCTTCGTTGGGCCACTATAGAGCAGGAGAAAAAAATGGGTGTGGGAAGAAGGGTTGAGTATTGTGGTTCCGTCAATGTCTCAGAAGGAAAGGAGAATGCGCGGCGTCAAAGAAACATGCAAGGAGGGGGCTAATCAAAAAGTCGTCGACGGGAACTGAAGAAAGAATGAAGAATTTGTATCATAGCCGCGTGTTGAGCAAAGAGGGCGGTAAACAGAGGAGGGGAAGTAAGGTTGGATGCTGGGAAAACCACGAATGTCGAAGCCAGGCAGAAAGGGGCTATTCGTTTGGTGATGATACGGTGGGAAGAAGAGGGGAAACCGCGTTCGGAGACGGGGAAGAGCGCCTCTAGTGCTACGCAGGGAAGACCACGAGAATGCCGTACCAATTAGGGACCGGGGAGCCGCAGGGCCGGGGGATTAAGACAGGCAGTAGGTGCCGCATTTGTGCGTCGGGAACAACTAAGAGGGTCAGAGAGCCATTGGCTAGGGGTGGAGAGGGAAAAAACGAGACAGAGTGGAAGGGGTTCATAGATGGGGACGAAGATCTCGTTTGAACGATATTGGGGGGGAAATAAGCATCCTCGTATTTTGGAATGCGTTAGGAAATTAAATCCGATGAAAAAGTCTCATCAAGTTAGACTAGGGCAGGTCAGGTGGAGGAAACTTGGGGGAGAACGAATTCGGACTTGGGGACACGGAGGGAAGGCACGGCAAGCGGCATGTCAAAGGAGGGAAGAGTCGTTGGACACGCGCGGAGGAAAGGGCTCCAGAGGGGGAACGTTTGAACAAAAGAAAATTGACGAAAAGTGGGACGAACTAAACGTGGCCCCCAATTGAACGGGTCTCGACTCGTGGGGGGGGGGGGGGGGGGAATGAAATTTTCCGCCACTTCTCATAATTAGGACGTCGAGGAAGGAGAACCAGTGTCAGTCTCAACGCTTAAGGGAAGACCGGGAACGACCTTTCTTTGTGCCTGAATGCGGGGGAAAGGGTAAAATGGAGGCGGAGAAAAGTTGCCGATCAAATTGGTAAGTCAGAGAAGGAGGGGGAAATGGGGGTTCTCTCGCAAACCGGGAACTTGTCACCGTGAGAGGAAGATGCAAGGTTGCAGATCAGATGCAATCTAAGGGGGGGGGGGGGGGGGCGCGAAATAGACCCACGGGAGATCGGGAAGGGACGATGCGCGCATATCGCCTTCCATGTGGGGGAAAACAATTGGCGCCAAAGGGGGGGGATCGAAGACGAAATGTAATCTGTCTGATACGTCGGAAGTCGGGAAGGTGAAGAGCCTGCGATATATAATCAGGGATGAAAAGGAAGTGATTCGGAAACAGGCGGGATGGCCTTAGCTGGCGACACCTAGAGGGGAAAAAAACGACCAGGGAAAAGACAAAAGTGGAAATTGATCCACTACTTGCGGCAAAGGGGAGTACAGGGAGGGTAGATTCCGGTTATATGACTTTTCTGTATACATTTAGGAACGCCAGCAATGGGTTGGAGGCGAACGGGACACGAGCACATCGTTGCCTTCTAGGAGATGATGGCGCAGCCTGAACTGGGTTTGGCACTGAAAAGCGCCCCAAAAATTGAAGAGAAAAAGAGCCTTTCGAGGTGGTCAGGGAATTCGAGGGGAAGGGTCACTTTCATTCGAAATAGAATTGACTGACTGGCAGAACGAGGGGGCCACAAATGCAAAACGAGCGTCCGAATGCTTTGCATAGGGGACGAAGTACAATCTCACAAAACAGGAGAAGAAAGAATGGGCCCGTCCTAAAGGGAGGTCCTAAACGAGGGAAGAACAAGCCGCCTGCCAGCGCAAATTTGTGGGGGAGGAAGACTGGTGCCAGTAGAGTCATATTGAGTTTTGACAGAAGTGCATAGCGCTAAAAGCCCAAGGGAGAAAGAGGGGGTCAGGGGATCTCCCGGGGAGACTAGGTCCGGGCACCTTAATCAAGGAATGCGAGGCATCACAGAAGCTAGAAGGAATTTCAGACTCCACGTGCGCAAACAGGCAAATTAAATGTCCACTGTCCTCAGAAGAGGCCAAGGAAAGAAGGCCAAAGGGGAGAAGGGAACAAACTGTCCAATTCAATTCGGGATCAATGGAGGAATAAGAGACCAGAGGGCCAGGGTAGTCTCCCGAGGAGAAAAATCAGTCTCATTGTGGCCCCGCAGGCAGGAAGCCTCGAAGATTACTCGATCTTGGATTCCCTTTATCCCGCAGAGACTAGCTAAGCCGCCAAGGGGATTAACCACATCTCATCCAGAGAAGAATTCCCGATAAGGACGAAAAAAGGAAGGCGAGGAAGACGTGAGTATAGGGCTCAAGAGGGTAGGGTCTTCGGGGAAGGGTTTAACGAACCAGCACGTTCTCGACAGAAGTAGCAGATGATCGCAATCAGGAAAGGATGACAGAGCTAAAAAGGGGGAGGGGCCACGTTTTTAAAGTCGCAGCTCTCGGACCGAGGATCTCCTAAATAAAGAATCGGCAAGGCCTCCATTAGTCACAATGGCGACCGGCGATCATCGCAAAGCTAAAAAAACATCCGAAGACGAAAGGGTAACGTGTAATAGACGACGAAATACGCGCGGAGTACACGTGGAGAAGGGCACGTCAATCAACTACTACTACCAGAATGTAGTATGGGGAAATCACCGGAGGAAGTGAAGAAAGGGGGCGTGCAAGGGGAAATTCCACAAGGGGGAATCAGATTATTGTTTAAAATGGACGAGAAAGAGAATGGAGAGCATCAAGCGCAGGAAAAAAGCTTCCAGAGAACGTAACGCTTGACCCGTGAATCGGCCGAAAAAAACATAAGTCCCGAGATATCGTGGGATCCGAACTTGGGAAAAAAAGTGAAACTGGGGAGAGACTAACTTCTCCCGAGGTAAAGACTGCAATTTGAGCAACGCCAAAAGGGGTTAGAACCGAGGAGGAAGGGAAGCATCTGGGCTGTCGGTAGACAGACTAACGCGGAGAAAAGTACACTCTCGAACTTGCCCAGACGCCCTCGCAGGGCAAGAGAAGTTGGAGGTCGCAGAAGAAAGACGAAAGAGGAAGGAACAAATCAAAAGGCGGAAGGCGGGACCAGTCGCCTGGCTTCTACATGAAGGGGAAATGCCTCTGCGTAGCCCAGATGAAAGGTCGACCAGGCGACGAGGGGTTCCTGGCCATGGCTATCCACCACGACGCGCCGACCCTCGGCAAAGGGGAAAAAGGACGGAGGGTAAAACGGCGAAACATCATCCCAATCTCTTTAGAAGTCGAAAAAGGCCCTCTTAAAAGTTTGACGAAACACAACCAAAAACGGAATGCTCAGCGAATGAAGGAGCCCAAACCTCTAACTACTCTAGATGAACGGGAAAACGGTGAAGAAAACCCGGAAAAGAAGCGGTTCTGGCTGCGCTAACGCGCCTGAAACCTTAGGGAACAGCCATCCGCAGAAAAAAACGACCGGAAACCTTCAAAACATTCCTATCCCGGAGGAATACGAAGAAAGGGAGAACGCGCCAAACCAGGACTTCGTCGTAGAGAAGCCCGCCCAAAATAATGTCCATCCGGAAAAACCTAACCGAACGGGAGGGACGGCTGGGCGGGCTTGTAAACCGAAAAGTACAGCTCAAAGATAGGAATGCTCAAAAAGCGGGGGGGGGCCACCAGGGTAAAATCATCCACGCCATCCACGCAACGAAGGCAAGCCCACCCAGGGAGGGTTGAAAGGGGTGGTTTTCGAGTAACTCGAGTTGTTGGCGTAGTGCAACGAGGGGGGCTCGACCTCAAGTAAGTGGAGTACCCATCAAAGCAAGGGGGGAGGAAAAAAAAAGCGGGGAAATCGAGAGCAAGGGAACAGAATTTGGAGGAGGGCACACGAGGGGGAGCCTATTTTGAACGCAGGAGAAACGGGAGACTAGTAACGTTCATGACGCTCTAAACTCCAAAAAGGGGGGGGAATAGAGTTGGGGGAAGGGAAAAAATGCTGTGAAAAACCTCTTTGGGATGAAAGATGGAGAAGCGAAGGGCGAACATACATGCTCAACTAACAGAGGGATCCTAAAGGTATGCCCTATGTTTTTTGCCTGGGTTGACTGAGGATGAATGCAATGGGAGGATTGCTATGCGTATGGGTGTGAGGTTTCAAGATGAAAAAAGCCGTCTTTTTACTGGGGGAATGGGCTAAGGTGGGAAAAAGAGGGGGGTTTCCTAACGGGCACGCCATAAGGAATCGGAAGACCGCACAGTGATGTACAGAAGTGAGAGTTTGTGGGCTGGCGCATCTGAGAGGAAAGTACTAGTCGGTTTGACATACAAAGAAGGCGATTTTTTGCCGGGCGATAATGTGAAGGGGGGTACTAAATTGGGGGTAAATAACCTCATCATACGAAGGGTGAGAGTCACACTAGAGTAGAAGCGGCGACGGGCACCCCTGGCTAGACTTCGCTGATTATCAAGGGGCCAACGGCTAAAGAGATCGAGGGAAGGCAGGCTCCTGAAAATGTGGGGGAGGAGACGAAAAGGGAAATCAGTTCAAGACAGGCGTCCGTAGCATGGAAGAGAAAACTCACACCGTGGGAAGTTTGGGTCAAGTGGCTGGGGGGAAAGTGTCCGGACGTCGGGGTCAAGGGCCGAGGAAGAGGGGACCATGAAAATTGACGCAAGTCGTCAGGGCAGGGAAGCGCAACAACACAACGGAAGGGTAAAGCGAAAGCAAATGAGACTGAAGATCCGGACGTAATCTTCAGGCGGAAAGGAAAAAGGGTACCCTGGAGAAAGGACAGAGAAGTGAAAAGGAGGGAGTCAGTTGGCAGGAGGTCCATACCGGCCGCGTACAGTGAGTGGAAAAGGAGAAAAGTGATGCCGTGTGAAGTATCCACATAGATTCAGGCACGTAAGTTTCAGGGCCGGGGCCAGGGGGGGAGAAAACGAAAGTAACTCTCGAACTGAAGTGCCAACGAACGAAAAAAGGACCCGTGAACAATCGAGAGAGGAGGCTTCCTGTGAACAAGAAGGACGTCCACCATTTCAAACTTCAGAAGAAATCGCCCCAATTATTCCATGAAAAACCGAAGAGGGAGAGATTTGCGCAGCGACCAAAGGGGGGGCTACTTCAGAACGAACTTTGGGGGCTTCCGGAAGGCCGGCGGTGCGGGCCCGTTAACAGAAAAGGGTTCAACCCAGATTGCCCCAACTAGCAAAGGGGAAAGGTAAAACTCCGGGGTTTCCTTGCGGACCGGAAGGAGGAACAAGAACACCCAGGCAACCTAGAAGAAAGGAAAAACCAAAAGGGGTCTAAAATAAAATGATAATCCCGAAGATAACGCCAGGGAAGGATGGGTTCCAAAGAAGAATCTCATGAGAAAGAGTAGTCGCCGGCTCGGCCGAGAACCGGGCCTGTCAAAGAAGGTCGCCAAGGGGGGGGGGGCAGCCAAGACTCAAATCTATAAAAAAATGGGGGAGGGGGATAGAAGGAAGGAAAACGACTAGGGGGAAAGGGCTGTAAGGGGGAGGTCTTTAAAACTAGGCTCTCGAAAAGAAATTCTGTTGCAATTCTGGTCAAAACGATTCGGAATCTCGAACTTCCATGGCTGATCATGGGCGTGGGCTGGGGACGCAAAGCGGGAAGGGAAGGGGGAAATGCGGGACGCGTAACCCAAAAGGAGTTGATTAAACGGCTGTGGCTTCTAAACGGTGATTGGCGATGATTAGGAGGGCCACCGGGGGCAGTCTATAATCATTTGGGGGGCCTGGAAGAGGGCCGGAAAGCGGGAGCGAGGCCAGCCCACACTGTCATGCAAGTCTGGGGGGAGCTATGTCCATTATGGTTGGGACACATAGGGTTTGGTTGTTGGGGGGAGTTTTAAAAAAGAGCAGGGATAGGGGGGAGGGGGTGGGTGGCAGAAGTGCATCGGAATTGGTTCAAGGGAACGCGTCTGGCCCAAAAAAAGTTTCAAGTTCGCGCAGGAAAAAAGCCAGGCGCGGGGGTTCTAAAAGGGATGCTGAAGGGAGGATGATTTAGAATTTATCTGCACAGGCGCAGAAAAAGTGGACGCAACGGCCTAATAGGAATTACGCAGAGGGGTAAAGGCAAGAGAGTTGGGGAGAAGAAAATGAAGCTTCCTACGATTGTCGAAGTGGAAAAAAGGAAAGGCAGACGTTCGGGGGGGATGGTAAAAATTATCAATGGGCGGGGGAAAAGCGAGACTGAGAGAGCGTTGGAGGAACGATGCGCGAGAGCCCATACCCCGCCTTCATGTGCAGGATTGGAGAGGAACTTTTGGGAGGGCTTGAGGCATTAGGTGACGAATCGGGGTCTTCGGGACGAAAAAGAGGCGTTGTTCTGAGAAACCGAAGGGCGCATGTCGCGGTCCATGGAGCAGCATGTAGTTCCTCCGCTCGGATGGAAAAGCCGAGAGGGGATCATTGGGTACAGCATAAAGAGGGTTTTGGAGGAGGGATCAAAGGAGACCTATGCTATCACGGGCGCGTCAGGGACAGGGGGGGGAGAGTTGCGTCTGGAAAACTAGCCGTAAGCATCTCTCGGCCTGGATAGGTGGCAAGGTAGCCCCCCCCCAGGAAGAGGAATCTTTCCTTTTCCTAGGAGTCAGGGTTTCATCCGCAGGGAGGAACTCTGATGCGACGTAGGCGGGGGAAAAATAAGAGCTGGCAATACGTGACGAAAAAAGTGCGCACGAAACAAAGGACCCGGGTCGGAGGTGGCTGTTTCCAATGAGACAATCGTTTTGATGACGTGGCGATGGCGTAAAAGCGCGAAGCAAGGAAAGTCTAAAAT
>Ga0179593_1279224_pt1 | contig 31622 bp, 35 predicted proteins | sample CZODoug2_1_08_16_FD_185931 | JGI IMG/M metagenome (GOLD analysis project Ga0179593, IMG submission 185931) | Vadose zone soil fungal communities from Angelo Coast Range Reserve, California, USA - CZODoug2_1_08_16fungal (PacBio error correction) | ecosystem: Environmental > Terrestrial > Soil >...
GGAAGATTACCAGTCCTTCCTTTCCTTGCTTCCTTTAGGGCTTTGGGATTCTTCTTCAAATGATGTACGTGGGCTGGGGAATGGCGTACCAAGATTGTGAGTCTTACCTTTGGAAAGTTCTCAAGTAGCTGAGAGAATGTCCCTTGAGCCCTGGAGACGACGTCCGTAGGTTTGGTTCCTTAAAGGAAGTCGGCGGGAAAGTCTCGAAGAAAATCTGCCCATAGAGAGTGTGTCCAAAGCTTGTGGGTGGGCTAACGAAATTAATGGAAGATGATCTTCATCGCGGCGGAGAGGAGGGAACAAACGGGGTTGCCACCACAACGAACTTATAGGACGGTAATCCACGCTAGGGGATGAAATCCGTGGGAGAGTCAGAGAAAAAAAAGGACTGGGGCAGATTTTACGGCGTCGTGAGATTTTCCTTTTTCCACTAGCCAAAGTCGGAAAAAAAGAAGATAAACCGCCGATGTAAGGAAAGCCAAGAGAAATGACTTACAACTCGAAAATCTTATGGTACCTGGCGGGAGGAGAAGAATAGAGTACGGAGGAGAGCTCATTGGAGGAAGAAGGAGAGTGCAGCCAGCCGAACTACGTCGAGGTCCATCAAACGAGGGCGAATGGACGAACAAGGATCGGGGAGTCCTATGCGTGACATGGGAGAAAGAAAGGAGGAACGAGGGAAAGGGAAGAGATACTTCACCTTTTTCCAGGCACCAGGTAGTTAATTTTTTGGGGGGTGGTTTTTGGTGGGTGTACGTGGGGGGGCATGAGTTAAAAGGGCTCAGAGGTCCGGCTTCCGCAAATTCCGCATCGCCGAATTGAAGGGGCGTCGGGACTGTCATCTTGAAAAGGAGGGAGAAGGGTGGGGGCCACTAGCATGGATTCGCTCGTTCAGCCCTTGCAGGAGACTGGGAAAGGAAGCGCATTGGCGCAAGTCAGAGCAAATCAAGAGGAGGTCGAAAGGGGTTTAGCCTGCTGGAGAAAATGAAGGACGAAAAAGTAACAAGGGCATAGAGGTGGTCTCATCCGCGCCGGGGGGGGGGGAGGGCTCATGTGTTGATATACTATCTGGGGAAGGTAACGCAGTCGTCTGTGGTCAAGAGGGTGGATTTAAATCGCCGTAAGATCGGGGTTGCGGAGAGCGGGCTTGTGCTGCCTTAAGAAACGACGAGGTTGTTGTCTTTCGGGGGCTATCAACCTCAGCAAGACAGCATGAGGGAAGAATAAAAAAACAGAAAGGGGGGAGTGCTAGCAAAAAGGACCAAGGCTTTGCAGTTTTGCGAAGAACCCTCACCGTCTGCTTTATCATGAGGACGATACGATATGGGGAAGTGAATCTGTCCTAAAAGGCTGCAGGGGGACCGGGACCTCGTAAGGGGACTAAACCACTTGACGGCTCAACTGTAGTGGTGGAAACTCGGCCGTGAAGGGTTGGACGCAGAAGACGAAAGAGAAGATGTTTTGGAGTGTTCAGGGAAGATTGAGAACACACTGAAAATAGGGAGAAGCTTATCCCTGGTCGTAAATTTCTTAAAGGCAATCACGCGCCTGCACAAGCACGGGGCAAAAATCGCTGAAATGTATGTAAACAAATAGAGAGCGAGAATAAGAAATGGGCGAGGGAAAAGGTCTTGCAAACGCCGATTAGTGGGGGGCGTGTATAGATACAGAGAACAACGCCTGACATCGGCTAGGGCAAAGAGCACGGCTGGGACCACGTTGGGGAGTCAAAGAGGAAAGCGGGGCCGTAAGAAGGAAATGGATAAAAAGTGACCGAAGATTAAACGAATAGAAGCGGGGATCGAAGGAGGACATCGAAATACCAGGGAGACTTCCTAAGAAACCTTTCTTCTGAGGAGGAGAGTGGGAACACTAGGGGGGTCAGGTGAGATGTCTGATTTCAAGGCATTGGCAATGAAAGCTAAAACAAGAGGGAATAATGTGAGAATCCCTAAGCGGTAGTTTATCGATCGTCGACGTAGGGAGAAATATATTGGCTCAAAAGGATCATGGACTATAGTAGCGGAGGTAAACTACCGGAAACGTAACAACGTCGAATAGGTTGGGGGGGGGTAGCGATGGAAAAGGGTCAATATAGCATTACAGACATTAAAGCAGCAAGAAAGACGCTCGAAGGGCAAATCGGCAGACTGGTTCAAAGACGACATTCTTCTAGGATTAAAGGTGTCGGCACGTCACCAAGCGGTGGTCTAAGAAGGTTTGGAACTCTCAACCACTAAAAAAGAACAAGGTTGCAAGAAGGACTGCTCGAGCAGGTGAAAGTTCATGATGAACTTAGTCCCTGCCAAGGGGTCCACTGCAGGAACGATTCACGGGGGGGAACAAAAGGTGTAGACTCAACCTCACTCTAGAGATGAAAGATAACTGCAGGGGAACGAAAAAGGATCGAGAGACCAAAATGAGTATCTGGGCCGGGAGCTCGTCAAAGGATCTCTCAAAAAAAAAAAAATGAGGAGGGAAAAAAGAGGGGAAAGGGGAAAGAAACGAAGGCGCATCTCAGTCCTATATCATTTGGTGGACTCTCGAGCAGGGCAACCCAAGGCAAGGGATGGGAAGGTAATATGGGAAATAGCACGCCGGCAAAGCGGCGACATTGGGGGGGGAACTGATAGGGGAGGGTTTCCTTAACGTCAGTGGCTTTTAGGGAATCGCCCTTGTGGGTCGCAAGATCAGAATGCGAAACTCTAGGGATTGTAAACTTGTCGGGTTTCAAGGCGGGGAGAGGGCAACAAAAGATAAAGGCGCTCTTTTTAAGGGACAAGCATGAGGCAGCAAGAAGAGATCGTTCATCGACAAGTTTGCGAAGGGCGTACTTTCTGCTAGGGTCTGGAATTGGGAAGAGGTTGAAAGGAGAAAAAGGATCAACAGATCGAAAAAAGGGGGAGCGTGGGGGGATGATGTGAAGGATTCCAAAACAGAGAACGGGGGGAAGGTAAGTCGATAGGATTTGGGGCGAGTAGGGTAGGAGACTAAGTCAAGGAGCACGCGCGTAAACAAAAGACAATCAGTTTCTGTCATCGAAGGGCCAGAGGGTAGTCGGGGAAAACATGAAAGCAAATAAAAAGGGAACTGCCAGGAAAACGAGAAGAGTGCGCCGCCCAGAGAGTGTTCCGTTCATTCTCGGGAAGCAAGAAGGGAAAGAGGCGGGGAGCAACGAGAGAGAGATCCAAAAAAAAGGGGGGGACCAACCAAGGGGGATCCATTCGCTTTCCGGGTAGTAAAGATTGAGAATTAAGATAAGGGTGGGGGGGAAAACGGTGAAAAGAAGGGGCACAAAGAGCCGAAGGCGGGGGGGCGTGTGTAAGGAGGGAGCTCCCCTCAAAACTCCTTGAACACTGTGACCTAGCAAAAGGGAGGGATAGCCAGGAGCGCGTTGTTTAATCAGTCCAAGAAGAGGTTTGACGATTGCTTTGTGCAATGGGAGGGACAAGGAAAAGGAAAAAAAACGAGACAAGCGGAAGAATGAGGACCTCGTACAGAGTTTTCTCCACTCGGGGTGGCGCAACGCTAACAGTCTTCAACAGGCGCCCGGGCAGAATTGACGGGGCAACAAAACTCAACGGAAAAGAGATCCCCATGAAAAAGCACGCGAAGTTGGGAGAAATAAAGTCGAGGGAGCAACAGACAAGATGGCGCGCCAGGGAAATTCAAAAGGTCGGAGACCAAGGAGTCATTGAAGAAGGGATGGGGGCTTTTTCCAAATGAAAACTGAAAAGCCAAAAAAGGGGGTCCGGGCGGGGGTATGGGGCTAATCCAAAGTAAGGTTGGAAGGTGCGGGAAGAATCCTTCCTGCGAGTTGGGATATCGGACACCGGAAAGAAAAAAAAGCGAGGTTTAACTGGACGAATGCCCGCGAAATAAGCGGAGAGGGATAGATCAGGCCGGAGAGATGCACACGCCACTTGAGGACCACCTACGAAACGTCGGGTACACCTGCAACACCAGATAGTGAGCACAGATTTCCTCCGTACGATGAAAGGAAGAAAAAAAAACTCGGAGGAACTTTAATTATTGTCTGGAGGTAGAGCGTTGCCCATAGGCTACGTACCCCATCCCACGCTAAATAACAAGCATAAAGCGATCTAGGAAATGAAAAACGAAAGACAGAGGAAGAAAAGACAGGGGGGGGGTGAGACTAGTACAGGAGTACCTACCACTAGGCGGCAGTGGGGTGCGAGGTCTCCCGCCGGGGCGAAAAGGAGGAACAGGGTGCTTCGTCGTAGAGGAAGAAGAACTAAGGGCCGCAAGGACAATCATATCCCAAAGTACGGAAAAGTGAATGAGAAAAAGATGGGGGCAGTCAATACACGGGAAGCGTCGAGTGATGGAGAATTGCAGTCAATAGGAATTAACAATCGGGGGAGCAATGCGAATCGGATGGGGGAGAAGTTTGAAAGACGATCAGTCAATGGTTCGGTCGCCGATGATGCTTACGTCAATTGGGGCTGAAAGATCGTGGCTAGATGACAAAAATCCGGGACAGCAGGGGCAGGGACTAAGATTGCGCGAGCTTTCCTTGATGGTGGGTTACGAGGGACAAATGAAGATGAAGATGTCCGCTCAAGAGCATTGGTGACAAAATGTCGAAAAAATCGAACGACGGAGCGAGATCGCAAAAAGTTGATTGTTGACGTTCGCCACGGCAAAGGAAAATCCAAGTGATAAGAGGAACCTTGTGCGTGTTGGGGGGGTGGGTAAAGGTGGTGTTGGGGGTGGGAGTAGAGCCGCACAGAAAAAGCATAACAGCGAGGACATTTGAGGGGTCGGACCCATGCCAAGAACTTTGTTTTGACAAAATCAGAGGAAAAGAGAAGGAGGAGCAGACCCCAAATACGTAGAAAATAAAGGAAGGAGACGACTTTCGCCTCATAAGCCATGAGAAAATTGCCCCATGCAGCTTTGCCCAAGAGGGGGACGGAAGAAAGCGAGAGGAAACCGCCAAAAAGTCCATAAAGAATGAGAGGCGACGACCCCAAAGCCCACCACGACAACGTTACGATCCTCGTAAGGGGTAATAAGGGGGGACCAAAGGGGTAAGTCAGGGAGGGGCAGGAGGTCCAAAAAGAGCGCATCAAAGTGAAGGCCCGTTACAAAAAGATCGAGAAATGAAATGGGACCTCACGAAAAGGCAACGGGAAACAAAATAAGCAAAAAGGGAGGGGGGAGGAATGAAAGGTACCATAACTCAATCGGTTGTGGGGGAAAATGGGTTAGGACAGTCCAAGCGGGAGGGTGGGGCTGAGTCTGTCATAAAAGTCCGGTTCAAGAAAATCCCAGCGGCCCCCTTTAGGGCCAGAGGAAAAGGACGGAGATTGGAGGCGGGAAGCCTGTAATCATAACCCTAGCAAATCGCCTTCACTAGGGCTTAGCGTTCTCACCTTTTGCATAGGAAAGAAAAAGGAAAGAGAGGTCGAAAGTCCCGGATTTGGAGGTGTCCACGTGGAGGAAGTGGAAAAGAGTATCCGAAAATTGGAGGAAGGATAAAAGTTGGGAATCAGACGTCAAGTTGGGTCAAAGGGGGGGGGGGGGGGGGGGGGGGGGGCCGTCTAGTACATAGGAAAAAGGTGCCGTAAATCGGAAAACTCTACCTTGGAAAAACGGCCAGGGACAAGCGGTCGACTAAGGTGGGACGTAGGGGGGAAAGTTAAAGGAAGAAAAAATTGTAAAACACAAGGTTGAGTTTAAAAAAAAAGGTAAGAAGCGGAGGCCGCGGGCTGCTTTAGAAGGATAGTCTACGGGGAAAAAGTCAAGAAAGGGCGAAACTGTTTCATTTGGAACTGAAATTTTAAGGGAATTGGTAAGGAAAAGAGAGGGGGTGCGAAAAATGGAATGCTAAATCTATCTGGCCCGGACGAAAGAAGGGGTGTGATAGGCTTGCAACCAGTTGTGAAGGAAGGCAGAGGTGGGCTCTTCAACACCCTTAGAGGAGGAAAGAGAGTATAGACCAAAGTCGGAATTAGCAAAAAACTGGCCGAGGACATAGGCAAGCTCGGAGTCGCAGGGGGGATTCGCCCTCACTTCATAGCAAAAAGCTAAGCTCTTACAAACTCGACAAGGAAAGGAAATGAAAACAATAAAAAGATCCCCCTCAGGTCTGGAATTGGAAGGGGAGACATCACCACATCGATTTCAAAAAAAAGAGACACCTGTTGTAACAATATGTATTGCGACGGATTGATTCATCGTCAAGGAATCTGAGGAAGGAGGTAAGGAGGGGAAAGGGGGAGGGTTACCAAGACGGTTCCAAAGGGCAGATATGAAGAACTACAGAGGGAAACGGGAACGACACTTATCTAAACCAAGGTGGGGGCAACTCAAAACGCCAGAAGCTGAAAAGACTTCGCATTGGCCTCACCGGGAAGGACGAAAGCAAGCGTGGAAAGTGGGCAAACAGTGACAAAGGTCTGGGCTTCGTACGAATTCACCATTCGGGGGGAAAAGGCGAATCGACTTAAAGCTTTGGAGGGGGGAGTTGCTTCGTCCAAGTATATGAATTCCGCAAACAAATTCCCAGCCTCTGGGGACGCCGTGCTCCGATTCGGGGATGTATGGGAAAACAGCTGGGAACAAAGCGCAACGACACAACCTCCCGCAGGCTCAACAATGTGCAAAAGAAGGATGGGTGGTGGCTACTCAGGATGCCAGAAGGGCGAGGAGGGGGGGTGACAAGGATGTTGAGGAATGCCATCTGGAGAAGGGGGCGCTAAAAAGACGGTGGGCACGGGCATGCATTGGGGAGAGACGGGGGGGGGTAAGCAGGAAGGCCGAGAACGGGAAAGGATTAACTTAAGGGAGTTTGGCATGGTTGTCGTGGGGGCTTGGGGGTCGGTTTAGTCAGAATTTATGGAATAGGGGCGTATCAAAGGGGAGGGAGGGAGGCGGGGCAGCAAGAGGGGGGGGGAACAGATAAGGGAATTAGGCAGTAGGTACTGAGAAGGGGACCATATAGACAATGCGGTCGTTGGGGGACTTAACAGGATGCAAGTCTGTTCTGGGCCAAGAAAAGGTAAATCTTTGCACAGGAGAGTGTTAAGATGTTGGGGGGAACGAACGAAGAGGCAGTCAGCTTTCCAGCGTACGGAAAAAGAAGAGGACCAATAGTTTTCACACAAAAACGACGGGGAGCTTCTGCCACAGCAAAGGGGAAGGCCTTTTCCGAAAAAAAAAAAGGGGGCAGCTACAACCCCCTTTGGGCGGGTGTACGGCGGTCGTTATAGAACAGGGTGGCAAAACAGGAACATAGGGACGACTCGTCAGCTAGACTTTCGAAAAGCCAAAAAAAAAAAAAAAAAAGAGTACCGACCCGGGAGGGACCGCAAAAAAAATTGCCGTCCAATGGCAGAGGGAGGAAAAAAAGGGCTACGCGAGCGCCCCACACCCTTTTCCGGTGACAGGAATAGTTGCAGCCAGGCAAGAAAGCGGGAAATGCGTCTCCATCCGAGGGAGCAGTCGCCTAATCGTGGGCTGCACAATGCCATTGAAAAAAAGAAGCGCCGTGCGAGCTGGACCCTTGTGGGCTCATGAAAGATGGCGGTAAGATTTGGGGGCGGGATGGCAGAGGGAACGTCAGAGCAGCATAAAATATTGGGGGACGCTTTGCGGGCGGCTTAGATGTATCTGGAAAAAAGGAGGAAAAGACGGTGAGTGGGGCCAGAGAACGGTCCGAAGAGAAAAGGGGGGAAGTCCGAGTAGGGGGCCAATCATAGTCAAGAGGCTCAGTATGTCTAGCCGGGCCTGGTTAAGGACGGATGGGCACGCAGGAGAAAGGAAGAAAAAAAAAGCGGTAGAAGGTCAGCGCTTGGGGCTAGTCTAGCATCAGAGTGTCGCCGGGGATAAGATCAAAAGGGTGGGAAGGGTGAAACCGCCGGGTTGGGGGGCCATATTTGGGGGGTGGAGGGCAGCAGCCCGGAGTTTATGAGCGGGGTGTAAGGCATTAGGGATGCGTGGGAGAAGGCTGAATCGTTTCAGGATCCAACGTGGTTGTGGGAAGTTCGGGCGAGACAAACATCGAAAGAAGACCTATCAAAGTCCCCTTCAAAACCATCCGGGGGCGTAAAGCTAAACGGCTACAGCAAAAGGGAGTTCAGTTGTTGGGGGGGGGCGGAGACCACATGGGCTGGATCATGAAACGGCGGAGTCCATGTTGGGGGTTTGACTTAGGAGGCCTAGGGGGGCTGGCCTGGGGAAGACCTAGATCTTACTCAAAGACTAGAGCGACTAAGGGGATCTCGGACGGTTGTTCGACACTATGGACAGCGAAGATGTTTGAAGGAGAGGCGCAAGCAGCTGGTCGACACAAGGGAAGGGGGAATCAGAAGGTCAGGTCCGAGGGTGTGAAACGGGGTTAGGAAAGCACGCGAAAAGGCAACCGAAAAGCGTCAAAAATTACGCTGATTTGCAGTACACCGAAGAGAGGGGCATAAATCACTACATTGGCGACGGGGCTACAAGGAGGGGGAGGGTATCGTCGAAAAAACTCCGCAGCGCGAGGGGGTCAGATGAACCGCTCTTTACCAAACTGCGAGGATCAAGCTGGAAGAACGGAAGGAAGGTATAACCTTTACCGAAAAAGGAAGGGAACGCGTTATAAAGGAGACATGTCATCGTAAAGAAAGAGGGGGAAACTCTAGGAGAACCTCTGCAGATGGGAGAGTGGGGAGGGCGCTTCTGAAAACTTTAATTGAACGCTAAAAACGACCTCGCGCGCTGGAAGAAGGCCAGCGCTGAGTCTTTGTACCTCTCGGGGGCGAAGGTGAGTGAAAAAATATCGGTTCAAATCGTCTCACTCGTGCAATCCGTCGGAAATTGAAAAAGACGCAGCATAAAAAAAAAAAAAGATCCACGGGAGAGGAGGGGTTGGTGGGAATTCAGCTTGCTACAAAATATCGAAATGGGAAACCAAGAAAAGGAGCCGAAGGAAACGTGCGCGACCTCAAATGAGGCATAGTGTGCGATAACGTTAGCATGAATGGGCTGATTCATACGGACAAGAGAAGGGGGAATTCGGAGAAGATTTGGGGGGGGGGGCAACTAGGGCAGCGCCGAACGACAGGACCCAGCTTTGCAACAGGGCAGGGAGGAGGCTAAGAGCTTTCGGAGTGAGCAGAGGAAACAAGTATGAACGAAACGGCACCTGGGAAGGGGAAAAAAAACCGCGGGGACCCGTCAAAATGGGAATACGATCAGGCCAGGGCAGGAAAAGGACCAGGGGAGAAAACGATGCTCCGATCAACCTGCAGGTCAACTAGGACCTATAGCCAAATTATCAGGCCGGGGGACAGCGCGCAGGTCCAGATAATCACACAAAAATATTAGGGGTGAAAAGAAAGGATGGAACCTCACTGCGATCAAAAACTTCCTAATAGAGGGGGGGGCGGTTTGCGCAAGAGTTGGAGTCTGAATATAGGGTCTCCGACGGGGACTGGAGAGTCCGACGCATTTGGGGGGGAGGATAACGTTTGGACTTCACCACGTAGTTGAGAGGGGGGCCAGTGGTGTTACAAAACAGGGCTCCCCGGAGAAAGTAGACTTTATCCGAGCGCTGTAAAAGGCTTTTGTGGGTCGGTTCAAGGTCGATAGATAAAGAACACAAAGCTCTTAGGAGAACGTCGCTCGGGGTGAAAAGGGGCGACAGGAATGGGAAATCTAATCGGGGGGACGAAATCCGATGGCGAAAAGTTTGCAGGAAAAAGGGAGGGTCGGCAGAAAAGGAAATGGGGGCGTTGGGGGGCACACCGGCGAAAATTTCGAATACAAACAAAATCTCGGTAAATGTGGAAGGGAGGGCCGGAGGAGGAAAAAGCTTGGAAAACGGGGCCTCCCCGGAGGGGCCGAGGGATCTGATTTTTTAAGGGGTCGACCTCACGAGAAAATCTTACAGAAAGACGGGGAGGAGCCATCTGCAAACTCGTTGCGTAGAGAATCAGAAAAAGTGGAAACGCAGGAACCAATCTCAAACTCTCTATTTAAAAAAAGGCCGCCGGATAGGGGTAAAACAATCTGCCTTCTCAAAGAGGCCCGATTTCAAAAATAGAAAAGAAAATTACGTCAAAAAAGCATCGTGGGGGGGGCAACGGGGGGATAAACCATGAAACAGGTTCAGCTTACTTCCGGGGGGTAGTCAGGGAGTATATTACTCTAAGGGGGAAGCATATCATATTGTAAAAAAAAATAGCCTTGAGTGGCGGTGGGGGGGGGTAGGAGGTCGATCAAGCCAGAAGTTTAACGCACTTGTATAAAAGGCGATTGCGACCCAGGCTCTCCCTTTTAAATAAGAAAAGAGGAAATGGTGAATATTTACGGGGTTCAGGGGATCTGAGGGAAGAGAGGGAGGAACGAAAAACTCTAAAGAAGGCTTCCTCGGGGGTCGAGGTCAGAAAGCAGATTTGGAAAACCCTCGCAATAAGGGCCACAATTCCACGCCGGGACATTGAGTGGCGGCCCACAAAATTCAAGCTAAGACCACTCTCTCCGCAGGGAAAGTGGGAAAGATCGGGGCTTCAACCATAGCCAATAGACAGCCTATTAAAAAAAATCCCAGTAGCGAGACCGGTACCTCATATACATTTGGGGATGGTAGGCCCTAAGAAATCGAGAAGGCAGTTATCAGGGGGGGAGAAAAAACAAAGAGAGTGGGGTTGGAAGGGACGTGACTCCCTATGAGGAAGTCCGTCTAGGGGGATAGCGGCCCAAGACAAGAAGCACGTGGGTAAAAGAAACTCGCCGGAATCAATCCCCGAAAGGAGGACAAACAGAAGGAATAATCCGCACTTATAAAAACAAGAGGGACACAACCGGGGGACGAAAACGGGTGCCGGCAAACCCTATGGAAAAAACAAAACATGAGCAACAACATATGGAGACGAGCACAAAGGGAAAAATGGAAAAGAACTTGGGAGTTGAGGGGGGGTGGGAGTTTGGGGAGACGCGTTGAACGTCAGATACATTCCGGGAACAAACCCGTCTAGAACCCGAAGAATTGACATTATTGGAAAATGCAAAGACCGAAACTAATGGGGACCCTTTCGTAGACGAAGCATGAAGGGCGAGGTGGCAACTAAAGGAAGGTAGATTAAAGATGAACAGCGGGGAGATACCTCTAAGCTAAATGGCGGAGAAGGAGAGAAGCGGACTCTCTAAGGCAGCAGCCGCCTCCCCCAAGAAGAAGCGAGTGCCCTAGACAGGCGGAGCACGGAAAAGATGCTGGATTGGGATGTGCCGTAAATAGGGAAGACATATAAAGCGAAAAAAGACTCATTATGGGAGAATGTCCGCGAAAGGGGCGGAGGGCGGACCTGAACTATGAAAAAGGCGTTTTTCGGATCACATAGAGGAACATGTGCTTTGTTCAACCAGAACCCAAGGGAAAGTTTCGACTAGTTGCGGGGGGAGGGGGGGCAAAGCAAAAGGGACCGTTAGTTGAAGTGACGAGGACGGCCTGTTCAGAGCGAGAGGAAAAACTCAAAGAGGGGGGGGGATAGGTTTCAAAGTCGAAAATAAACGAGACGGGAAGCAAAACTCGCACAATGGGGGTGGAGCTACACATACATCAACAAGTCATGGGGAAAACAAATATGGAGACGAAGCTCCTTATCTTTTTGGGTGTGAAAAAGGGGGGGACCTCATATCGGAGGAAGGGGGAATGAGATTCCTATCGAGGCCCTTTAAGGTTGTCAAAAAAAAACGTTCGGACCAAAAAAAAATAATGACGGTGTTCAACCGAATCTAGGAAGAGAAAGCGAACAAGAAAAAGAGGTCCTGTACCCTAAAGGGAACTCGCCGAAATTGCGCTACTTGCGCCCTGAAAGAGCATATGAGAACGTGCCAAATGGGAGAGATGGGCCAACAAAATATGAGGAAAACAGACGCTACAATGATAGCACAAAAAAGTCCTCCATATTGAACCCTCGGAAACTACACCCCAAGAAAAAAAGAAAAGGGGAAGATCGGAGGATAAGGGTAGGTCTGAGGGGGCGTTGTCTATTAAAACCGTCGAGGAGTTCAAAGGCAGGGGGAAATCATATCAGATCAAATGAGGAAAAGGGCAAGCACGAAATTACGGAAAGAAGAAGACAAGTAATGGATGAATGAGGTAGACCCCACACGGCACAAGAACCTAAAAGTTTTTAAAGGTTGAGAGCCCGTCTCAGGGGGAGGGGGGGGGGGGGGGAGCGACTGGCGGAAGGGTCACTAACAGAAAGAAGCGAAAAACCGGGGATCCAGATAACTGACCACTTAATTGGGGCGAAAGGAAAGGCCTATTCTAACCTCGAGCCAGCTGAGGTGGGAAAGGGGTGTCCCATCATCCATTCGTAGAAGAAAAGGAAAAAGGGAGGAGGGTCGACAGTCTCCATTGGGGGTTAGGTCAAAGTGCTGAAAGGGGGAAATGCTAGTTGGAGAAAAAGGATCAATGGGGGTTTTCTAAACAGATAAACCACCTTTGTGTCGCACATGAGGGGTAATGAAAAGTTGGCCGGGGCGTCGGTAAGAGAAGACGTTGGAAACCCGTCCTGTTCCTGGTGGACAACAAAAGACCTAGAAATCTTGGCAACCTCCTTTAAAGATCCCGAAAAGAATTAAAAAGGTACTGGTAATGACAAACAAAAGAAATCACCAAGTGTTACAAAGCCAAGGGGCTGGGTACCAAATCTGATAAAAGGTAGAGGTGGAATTCTGGCCGTGATGGACAAACGGAAAAGGCAAAAGAAGGGGGCGAGGATCGGTTCTTGTGTAATTCTCAATTGACTATGGGGGGGGACCGTAGATTTTTCAAAAAAAAGATTGGAAGGAGGACGAGCTAGGAGCCTAGAGGGCGAAGCTCTGGCCCGTTGGGAAACGAGGCATTTTCCTCGAGAAATCAACAAAAAAAAAATTAGTAATGATAAAGGACAAAAGGAAAGGACAAAATGCAGACAGCCGAGCAAACAGGTCGAGTACGAATCGGAGGCTCGACAAAAGATCTCACCCGAGGAAAACTGAAGGTAAAACATATTACCAACTAGCAGATCCCGGGCATAGTTGACGGTACAAACAGTAAAGCCCTCACAAATGGGGATGGCGCCGATGAAATCGCCTGGGCAGGTTAATATCGCTGAATTGCGGAAGAGGGGCAGAGGGAAGATGGGACCACTTCTGTTCATGTAAGGGGTTCCTCACAAGGACATTAAGGGGGAAAGGTGTAAGATTTAAAAGACGCCTGGAAAAAAATTCAAGTACGTCGGAGAAAAAAACCAGGCGGGGGGGGAGACAGTCCAACCCAATTGCTGATGAATTCGTTATTCAGCCACAATCAAAGGGGGAAAAAAATTGGCCACCGAATAGAACGGCGGAGAACAAGGAAACGAAAAAGGAAAACCTGGAAAAAGTTCTTCGAATGCACAGGGGAGGGGCGGACAATGCTAAGAATGAGGCAGGGGGCTGCGTGTGCTAGCTCGCCAAGGAACCGGGGACAATGGTCCGGAGGCAGTTCGGGGGGGGGGACTAAAAGGGGAAGCCTCTTCGCTGGACAGATATGACGCAAGACGCAAACATCAAGAGGGGGAACCAGGGGGGCAACCACTTTGCTGGGAGGGGGTAACCTAACAAATCATTTCGGCAGGAGGGGTTAAAAAGGGGCATGGTAGGGGGGCTGCAGACTGGAATGATCAGACGGAGGGGACAAGGGACCTGAAGGGTGGGCTAGACAGGGCTGCCCCCACTCAAGACCAAGAACTAGTACCTGAAGAGGAGAGGGGAAATGTTGGTGGGTGGGATGTTGGGGGAAGGGTCCACGGAATTGATGGAGGGGGGACCTGGCATGGGGCGATGGGTTGTGCGGGGGCAAAACGGAGAGAAAGGATGGGTGGGCAAAGAGGCAAAGGGGGCAAGTGGTTATCAGGGAATGAGAGCCGGACGATATCACGGGGCAGAAGGCCGGATGGGGGGGACAAGAAGTAAAGGCGGTTCGCGCGGAAGGTGCCGACGGTTTGGCCCTCGAAGGGTGGTGGAAAAGAGGTTGGGGTAAAGACAAAAAATTACTCGACGTGATGCGGGATGGGATCGATTGATGGCACTCGGTTCACACAAACACGACGACGGAGAAGGGTAGAAAAAAAAGGGAGAGTAAAAAAGGAATGGGTCAGCGAAAAATGAAACTGGGGGCGATTTCGGAAGGAAGCGATTTCAAAAGAAGTGGAAACAGGGAATCGGGGAGAGGGAAAACTGAAAAAATTACCAGGAGAGGTCAGTAAAATCAATAAACTTCCTGCACTGGCCAAAACTATTAGGAAAGGAAAGAAAAGAAAAATAAGAGACTAGCTCAGCAACCAAGCTTGGGAAAGTGCGAGAGGGTAAAAGGAAAGACCGAAAAGAAGATCCACGAAGGGGGAAAGGCCACATTCAATGCTCCAAGAGAGGGGGCTGGCCAACGGAGGTACAGCCCAGCGAATAGGCCGGGAAGAGAGACTGACTAAAGTGGGGGATCGCACTCTGGGAGTACTCTGGGGGGTCTGTTTGGCTTGTCTTCGCAAATAGTCAATGCTTGAAAGAACTCTACCTATTTGCTGGACGAGGGGACGCCTCTTGGGAAAAGTCTACAAGAATCGTGTTAGACAAGCTGGGGACTTTCCGAGAAACCGGGCCCTTCAAAAAAAGGGAAGAGTGGCATCAATAGGGGCAGAGGAGCTGCGGGTCTACAACTGTGGATTGGGGAAGAAAAAAGGAGGAACAAAGCTCCATTAGAACTTTAAGGGTAATCGCCGTTGGGGGCTCAGGGGGACATCAAAGCAGGCTCCCTGGATCAAGAATGGGGGGCGGTTAAACCTCATTCGCGGGTGGGGGGAACAAAAATTTGGGGCGGTATCGCGCCATTTAGGAAGCGGGTTTGTCGATGAGGGAGGTCGGGGGGCAGAGCTGGGACTGAGCAAAGAACGTTTGGGTGGAGGAGGGGGCCGAGAGCAAAAAAAACCGCAAGGAAGTAAGCCTCAAAAAAAGTGATCGTTGGGCGTCAGGAGCGAAACAACCTACCAAGAAATTTCGGGGGGGGGAGAAGAACATAACGGGGGATTAACTTTAAACATGACGGCCGTCAGATCCTTGGGGGGGAAACTTCAAATAAGACTAATTCGGGCCTTGTGAAAAAAAAAAAATACGGGTCTAAACCCCCGGCTCGAGCGAGGCAGGTAAATAAAACGGAAGGGGGGGTTTGGGGGGGGACTCAAAAGGGAAAAACTCCGGCTCTATTTTGTGGGAAAGTATCTGTGCAAAGACTTGGACGACAAGGGGGCGGATTCACAATTGACGCCTAGGGGCTCTTAAGAAGGGAGGGGGAATCACGCTCAACTAAAGTCTCGTCAAAAGGATCTCGGGGTGAAATGAAAAAAAACAAACATAAGCCTGAGCAAGTACGCAGTTGATAAGATTTAAGAAGCAGAGGTGGCGTTTCTCTAGCACGGAAGAAAGCCGTCGATGGCTATGGGGCAAGGGACCGTCTCGGGAAAACCTGGAGGAACAAGCGCAATCTTGACTACGGAAAAATGTAATAATGGAGGGGGGAAAACTTTGCCACCACGGTATAAGAATCAAGGGATCGACAGGGCTTCAGATGGAAAATGAAAAAACTCTCGGGAGGAGAGAACGGAAAAGGCAGGTGGAGTGGCGGACTCGAAATCTTGAACAGGGCTGAATAAGAAAACTAAAAGTGCCTGAGAGAGGAAAGCAAAAAGCTGAGGAGGGGGTCGCGCGAGTACAAATATAGTGTCAGAATCGATCTCGGAACGCCGGATACGTAAAACGACGCCGCGAAAACAGAAGTCCCAAATAACAAGAGCAGATTTTTGGGGTTCTTAAGAGGTTGGGAGATACAGAAAAGAAAGACAGCCCAAGTCGGAATTCGAGAGGACATGGTTCCACGAAAAAAAGATAGCGGGCGTGCAAAAGGGCAAAGCAATAAGAAGGACTCGATTTTTGGGGAAAGCCACGAAAAACGCAAAAAAAAAGGGGAGCAGAAAAAAAAAAGGACGATTATGAGCAAGAAAAAGAACCACCTGCGGAAAACATGACGCGTACCGTAACCAAATGGCGAAAAGAAGAAATTTTAGAGAGCGACGGGCACCTATCAACGCAGAGACGGAGAGCCAATGAAGCGGCCGTTTCCGCGCGTCTGTCCAAACTCAACAAAAAAAAGGAGGGGAGATTTGAACTCTTGCAGGAGATGCAACCGGCCGATATATGTGCGACTGAGGGCAACGGGGTTGCGACCATGAGGGGATCGACGCACATCGCTAGGAATTGCTCTCACGGGCTAACCTTTGGGGTTAAGGGGACCGGAAAAAAAGCCTCCCGGGGGGGGGAAGTGGCGGAAAAAATGGGGGAAGAAGGATCCTAATGCCGGGGGGGAACCTCTGGAGAGGCGAGGGGGGCGTGTCCTTCGGCTAAAGAACACAAAAGAGCTGAAGAAGAACTTCAGATGGTGACGGAAAAACAGCATCGGCTAATCGGGAGTCGAAATCTAAAAAAATGAAGGGACGGGGTCTTGCGCTAATGTCTGGGAAAATGGGAATAGGGAAAAGTACTAAAATGAATCCCCAATCGCGGCGAGTCTTTTTAGGAAAGGAGCGGAAAAGCTTGCAAAAGAGGGGAGCAAGAGGGTCCGAGAATCGAGGGGGGGGGGATTAAACGATAATGGGGGACAGACCTCAAGAGCCGCTCGAAAAAGAATAGAGGGGCTTCGGCGAGGCAAGGTTCGTCGAAAAATTGAAAGCCCTGAAAAATCGACCAAAAAAAAACTTGCAGCAAGGACAAGCTGAATCGGGAATGACCCAGATGTCAAAAAAAACGCGAAATTAAGAAGAGAGGGGGCAAACACGGCCATTGAAAGGGGAATAGTCCAATTGAGACTTGATGGACGGGCATCTTGGGAAAAACAAAGCCATGCGGTGAAGTCACGGGAGGGGAGAACGACATCCTTGGGTCGAACACGTGGAGAGAACCATGCGATGCGCCCGACACCGGGGTTGAATCAGAAACGATCACGAGTGACGTTTGGAACGGAGAGCAAGGTATAACGGAGAACGCGAACCTCGGACAAAGAACGGAATGAATCACGTGCACACGGCTGGAGACAACCGCCAATTCCAAAGGCGCACGGAATGAGGGAGTCCATAAAAATACGGCCGAGAAGCCAGACGGAACGCAGAAGTGGAGGAAAGAGCGGGTCAACAAAAGATCGGCACGAGTAGTCCCAAAGGAAGATCAGCCTAGAGAAGCAAATGTGATGTGAGGACTTAACGACTGAAGAGGGGAAGGGCTGGAGGGCCGAGAGAAAAAGAGCAAGGGGGTGGGAAGCTTACGCCACGAGAGTCTTCAACAAAGGAGTGTCGGAAAGAAATCAAAAGAGGAAAAGGTCATGCAGAGCGCCAAATAAAAAACGAAAAAAAAAAAAACAAACCAGAGAAGCGCAGGATGAAACGCAAAACAGCTTGGAAAAAAAGACAAAGGGGAAGTGCCACGCACAGATCGTGAAAACAACACTCGCGAGGGAGACCGCAAATGGGAAAAGGGTAAAAGGGTGGAACTTTAAAAGTTGGGACCCATCAGCTTCATACCAAGCCCCGGAGAGGCACAAAGGGCAATTTACGCTTATTTGCACAATGCGCGCCGATAGGAACAACGTCCGCAAAAAAAGGGAACGCGGTGAACTACAACGGCTTGGTCGGCCGGGGGGAAATGACAGATCTTAAGCGCGAAGAGGAGGCGATAGTAGGACGGGAAGCCAACTCTGCCCAAAAGGAAAAGAGCCAAAGAGAAAGGACAAGGGGGAATAAAAAAGAAGGCAAGCACGGCCGAGGGAAGGAGGTATTGCTCGAACAGTATAGGGAAGCCACTGGCAAACCAGAGATGGATGGCAACGCGAGAAACGAAGTAGCGGCTGCACTGATCCTAGATACGAATGGGGATGGGAGCTATCTGAGAAAAGGATTTCACAAGGGGCCCAGTGAAAAAGGAAACTAGTCGGGGGAGAAACAGGTCCGTTATTGGAGGTTCACGGAGAAGCAGGGCACCGATGTGAAACCGCAAAGAGTAATAGGTGAAATCCGAAAATCGAAAAAAAAAACGAAAATCCGTAAATTGAAGGGGGGGGGTAGCGGGAAAAAAAAGAACATTGACTACCTAGAGTGGAAAGATCCTTCTCGGTGGGGGTGTGAAAACGATGGGGCACCTCATCGCAAAAAAAAAAAAGAGGAGACATAGAGGAAACTGGAATTGGAGGAGGTCAACCAAAATAACGGGTTAAAAAAGAGGGGTCAAAACGACGTGACTTCCTGAGCACGTGTGCGAAACAATGACAGGAACTGGGTAGGGGAACATAAACGTACGCATGAAGAAAGAAGATCAAGCCATATAAACTTGCTGCAAACCTCCGCAAAGGGAAAAATATGAGTCCGCCGCCTCAAAGAAATAACTCCCAAGAAGTCCATAAAATGAAAGGCTGAAAACGAAAAACAAGCAAAGAAGAAAAAGTAATGACATCAGGAGGGGGCCAAGGGGGCTGCAGTGCGGGACGATTCAAAAAAGGTCCACATCACAATCAGAACGTAAAAACAGAATCATAACCATGATGCCAGAAGGGAAAGCAAGAAAAGGAGAGGAACAAAACGAAAAGAATGAGGGAAGAGAGAACACAAGCAAGGCGGGGTTGCACATGGTTGACCGCGAAGGGAGTGGGTCGGCGCTTTGTGGGCCATCGAATTCAAGACAAGCACAAGAAAGCAGGGACCAGCTTCCAGCAGTAAGAAAGAACGGACTGATTAGGGAAAAAAGGGGCAGGAGACGTAGGGCAGAACAAGAGAGAACGCAGGCCGTGGTTGAGATTGTAAACGACCGTTTTGGGCTGGGGTTGGTGAAGGGATAAAAAAACTGACAGGCGTTAAGGTACGTCGACGCTTTGGAGGGCAACATGACGGAAGGTCGAAGGAAGACCTTGGATCAGATATTGGGAGAGCGGAACCACCTTGGTAAAGCAGAAGGGGAATTGTGGAACGGGGGGGGGATGGCGTGGGGCGAAAGTGGGAAGTAAGGGGAAGGGGGCAAACTCGACCTGGGGAAACACTGTGACACTTAAACGAATGGAATGAAGGACTGCCGCGCAAACCAGGGGGGGGGGGGTTCACAAAGGGTGATAGGGGGGATCGGTGAAATAAAAAAAGGCAAGGCGAGGAAATTTATACTTCAAAAAGAAAGGTCTATGAGGAGGGGACCTGGTGGAGCACGTTAGGAGGGTAGAAAAGCGTTGGATGAAGTCGAGGGCAAAGGCGACGACGAGAAAACGCGAGGATGAAGGAAACTGTGAACGATTGGCAAGATAGAACAACAAAAAACGGAAGGGGAAAGCGGAAAGATGCAATACACGTGGGTCACAGCAAACGAGTTAGGAGAGGCCTCGGGGAAAGGGAAGATCGCAAAAGCTCTGGTCTCACTCGGAACGGAGAATTCACAATAACAAGATCACCCTTACGGACTGCAGTCTCAGAAGAAGGAGAAGAAGAGATTGGAAGCCGCTAAAAGAAACGTTGCCGTGCACAAGGGGAAAAGAAAGGTCCTAAAGAGGAAAAAGGAAGTCTGGAAGACATGGCCCCCGTGGGCCAGGGGAGGTACACAATTACAGACGGCAGTCTCGATGACGACTCCGCCAAAGTGAACAACTTACGTCGGCGAAAAAAACGTATCACGTCCACCAGAGAAAAAATCGTAGGCAATCGGACCATCACCGGTCCGCACTTTGACCCCGCCAAAGCGGAGAAACCCCGACAAAGACGCCTCATGGATTCTCAAGAGCAAACAGTCGGAGGAAAAACAAGAAAGAAAAGGACAGGCAAGAAGGGGGAGCTTGTTAGGGCATCCTAAAACGACAGGAAAAAAAAGCAAACAAATCCGTTCTCGACCCGGGCGAACCATGAGGGGTGTGGGGGGGCCAAAAAACAAAACAAGAGGAAGTGGAAACGCGATGAAAAAAACAACCAAACCAGAAATCAAAAAAAAATGGAGCAAAGGGAAAACAAAGCTGGCTAACTCAAACCAAAGCGATTATGGTGTGAAAGGGCGGGACTGGACGATGGGACTGGTCGCATCGGACAAGCAATGAAAAATGCGGGGAGACGGGGGGTAGGAAGCAACCAAGACAGTATGTATGACGAAATGATAGACCTGTTGTAGGGGTGTGGACGGTAAGTGGACCGGGGGAATTGGGGAAGGCAGGGGGGGCTAGGAATAACTGGGCGCGAAGAAAGGGGTGCCAAAAGGACGGGGGAAAGTCTTCATAGCCTGTACGGCCGGAGCTCCTTGGCAGCAGACAACCTTAGGGGGGTCAAAAAGGAAAAGTCGGCGGGGGTACAGAGAAGGCCGTAAAAAAACGGAGTTGAAAAAAAAGAGGTTGGGGTGCGAGGGGACATTACGCTATGCTGTTCGCGTGCGGAGATCAAAAAAACATAACAACCAAAAAGCTTCGGCAAGAGGGGGGCGGTGAGCCGTGGCGGGAGAACACTAAATAAAGGGGGGAAAAGATTTAGGGGTCGACTTTTTCAACACGATCCCCGCGTAGCGACAAGTCGCTGAAAGTGCTAGTCCGAAAAGGAAAGAACTGACTGGGATGAACACACGCAAAAGGGGACGGCGCGGCGAAAGACAGCGACTAAGAACACGCCTTGGCTTGAGAAACTGCAAGAGCCACACAAACGTAAGGGAGGGGGTCACGGAGCCATCAAAAGGGGAGCCGATCGTGGGTCTATGGAAGCATTGAAGAAAGCAAAATCGGCCGTGAGCGGCTGCCTGCCCGGCCTTTGTTTAGCAGTCCTCAGAGGGACTTCGGGGTCTATGGGGGAATTGGGCGGGAGAAGGGAAAAGAAGAAATCAAAAGCCATAAAATGGGAATTTCGCGTCAGAAAGGAAGAGTGCAAGGGAGAAAAACTAGTTTTTTGGGACCAAAGAAAGGGAAGGTGGCAAAAGGGCGACCGGTGCCCGTATAGTCGGAAGAAGGGCCAAAATCAGCACTATAAGAGGAAGGAGGGCTTGGTTACGGATACCTGTGGAACGAGTCTAAACCGTCACGATTACAGGAAGAATGTGTAGGTAAGATCGGCCGGAGAAATCCTGGGGCTAAAAGTGGCAGGGAAAGGACCTTTCGTCGGGTGTGGGTTCCAGAAAAGGGGGAAAAAACGGCAGAAAAAAAAACGGATATCATCGGGGGTCGCAAGGGGGAAATGCATTGAGTGGCAGGGCAGTTGCCTGACAAGAAAGGTGGGTTCGGAAAGGAAACTAGCCGGAAACCAGAAAAGAATAACAAGGAAAAAAAGCGTTGGCTTCGCTCAGCGACAGCCATGACAAAGGGTTGGGAAGGGAGAACCTTCTTCTTCTCATGAAAAGCAAATCGATAATTGGGAACGGGAAAAGGCCGAATAATTGCAGTGGGGAAGGGTGACAGGACGATCGTGCTCCAACCTGATAGGAGTAACTCTTCGGTATCGGCCGTGAAAAAGGGTGACAAACAGGAGCACCGAAAGGTTGAATGGGCAAGGAAGAGGCCAGCGGGAGGGTGCAAAGGAGCGGACCGAGGGTCGCGTGAACGGTATGTCGTTCCAAAAGATAAGAAAAAGGTAAGAGGAAAAAAGGAAGAAGCATTTCCACCAGAGCTGCGCAAGAAGGAGGGGGGCGATAGGTACTGGGTTTCGACAATGAGTGGAGGGTATCGATCCCTACTGAACAAAAGAAGCGACTGGGGGAACACAAGTAAAAAAGTAGAGTCCGAATCTGACTACTGCAGGGGAGGGGTATCAACCGTGGCCAAGACGAAGAAGAAGGTGGCTACAGACGGAAGAAAGAAAAAAGCTGCCGACATCGTATCTTGTCTTTGGAAATCTCTTTCAAATGTGTACCATGCTCCGTAGAGACCCCGGCTGACTAGAGGGGAACGAAAAAACGCTGATGTGGGTTCTTGGAGAGCAGCGAAGATGATAAAAAGATCGGGGGAATCCAAAAGCATCCGCTGAAAAAAACAGGAGAGAAGAAGCTGAACAGTAAAAGTAAAGGGAGAAAGGGGTGTGGGGTAGATTTGAAAAAACAAAATGGAAAAGGCCAAGACAGGCACGCAAAAAGAAGTCCAGGAAAAGATGCATAGTGTTCGACAACGAGTATCTGATATGAAAAAAACCACAAAAGATTTGGGACGCGGGAAGAGACAGCGACCCGCTTTGCACAGGCGCAGAAAATTTCCGGATGGGATCGAAAGGAAGGAAAAAGGAATGCCGCCAAACGCCCAAGCACTCAGAAGGAGAATCCCGGTAAAAAACAGTGGGGGGAAACTAATACACTGGGGAGACCGATGAATGCAAAAAAAAAAAAAGGATTCAAAACAACGGCGCCGAGAGCCAAAGTAATAGAAACGCGCTCAGGACCCTCCTCAAACAAAAAGGGGAGCGTAGAAAGGAGTGGCCAAGACGAGGGCAGTCCAAGGGGTGGTATCCTTCTTAAAAAAGGGGAGACCAGGAAAGACGGAGACAGCTCGTCTACGAAAAGAGTACTAAGAGCACAGGTCGGAACGGGGATCGGAGACGTCAGGAATCACCGGGGGAAAAATGCAGAAGAAAAAGCCGGAAACGGCTTCTGGGGGGAGCGCTCTACTTCAAATCTTTGACTTCAAGCGGCTTCTGCAAAAAATCTTCAGTAAAGACCAGCAGCGGGAAGGAAAAGAGGGAACAAATGTAATCACACTATGCAGAATTGGCGAAAAAAAACTTTATGGGCCGGCTAATGTCTGGGGGGGAAGATATTTTCCAAAAAGGAAGAATCGACCATAGAAAAAGTTGAAAGAGGGAATTGGCATGCGGAATGGAAACAACAAGAGCGGAGGTACAGATAGGGGAAGGGGGGGGGGATTAAACATTTTGACTTCCCAAAGCAATCTAAAAACTTAAAAACGAAGCATGGAGGAGGGTCCACGAGGCCAAGAGGTTACGTCAGGGGGCAATTGAGGGGAATCGAAAGACATCGCACGCGGCTTGGGGGGGCGAACGCAAGAGGGGGCCCTGCATTCGCGGATGCATATTCCACTATGACTAAACGCAGGATGACGTAACCTCAAGAGAAGGATTTTGAAAAGAAAAATTAATTACTTAATCTTAAAGGTCCGATTGAAGGAAGCTAAGGTTGAATAGAAGCATATTGGGAACAGAAGAAGGAATGCGGCGTTTGTTGGGGAGGCTTCGGACGAAAAGAACACTTGCGAACAGCACGTCTGCAAAAGCGGATCAAGCCAAAGCGGGATCAAGCCAAAAAATGGTGAAAAGGGGGAGGGTTTGGGGGGGACGACGTGATTACCGATAACGTCCTTCCAAAAAAAACGGCGATGCGGCATCATCAGCGGTCGCAACTAGTGACACCGACTACGAAAACATCGACGGACATCGTACGTCCCCACCAAATCCAGATCACCATAACTGCCCGCGAGAAGTGGGAGGGCAAAATCGAGGTCAAGAGCAGTATCCCGGATGAGGAAAGATAAGGAAAGGACCGTCCAGGAGAAGACAAAGGGGAAAACTGAAAATCTCTGGAACCTGTGAGGCGGAGAGAAAAAAAAGCAAGGGTGAAAGGGGGCTATACTTCCAGCTAGAGGCTTCCGGAATTTTGTGAACACAACAGAAACAACACGGTCGTTATCAGCGAACACCCAACATAGAAAATAAAAACCCCGTGAAGGAAGGCCTGGAATAAAGAACTTGACAAGACTAAGGAGGGGGGGGAACGGCCCGAAGGAAAAACAGGGAGCACTCCAGGGCATGATGGAAATCACAATCGAAGCACTGTAAATGTGGTCTTTAAAAGTGCAAACCTCCGCTAAGAGAAGACAACAAAAAAGATAAGGAAAAGGGGATGTGGGAAAATGCGAGAAGACCCGGATAATTTCAAGGTTCTGCCGCGCGAAGCTATGGGCCAAAAGAACAAACTAGGATGGAACAGTTTTCAAAGAAACTAGAGGGAACGAGAAATCGATGCGTATAGTAGCAGGAAGCCGGAACTCCCTGGCGCCAAATGAATCATCCCCCCAAGAGTAACCAGAAATGAGCCAAGGCGCACAAAGGGAACGGAACGACCGCTGGGTATAAATGGACCCAAACTAGAAAAAAAGGAAACCGCGATCACTTAGGCGGCTGGCTGACACAGAGCCTTCTTACTTGCAAGGGGGGCGGAGGGGAATTTTCTGCCGAAAACAGTGGAAAGCGGGGCTAAGAGGTTCCGGGGAAAAGATATGAGTTTTGGACCTCGGACTGTGCAGCTGAAGAGGAAGATCACGAGGGGAGGGTGTTCAATGCAAATCGACGACCGAAATCCGAACAAGTGGGGGTTCGAGGATTCCGGAAAAAACACGGGACAGAACTATACAATCAACGGGGGCTTTTGTTGAAAAGGTGGACCTCAAGCGGACAGAAGCGAACGCATCAAGACCAGGTACGTAGTCACCCAAAACACGACTTGGGGTCAAAAAAAAAAAATATCGAGGTAAAGCGGACTTCGCGAAAAACGCAAACGAAGAAGAAGGTACCCATAACGACTCGCTCCTGAGAAGCAGGCCGTATCAAAACTATGAGATCCCCTGACGCGGGTGGGACAAACCGAATGAGTCCGTAAGGGAAAAAAGAAGAAGGACCAAAGAAGTCCCTCCATAAAGGCCTTCTAAACTACAAAAAAAAACGCAACAGGTACTATCATCGGAGGTGGGGGGGGAAGCAGGGCGTGCTCGATTACACAAAAAGGAAAAAAAGCAAATGAAGGAATAAAACAGCCAGGAGGGGTCACCAACAGGTCACTGGACCAAAGAACCGAAGGGTGAATTCATAGGTGCCGCCGACCAAAGAAAGCAATCGGGGGGGGTGCACATGTTGAGAAAAAGAAAAAAGGGGGTTGGGAGAGACGGTGGGACTCGCCTGTTCACGTCACTATCACGAAGAGCCCAAAGTTAAGACAAACACTGTGCATGAATGAAGCAGAACTGTCCGTAGGAGGAAACACGAAAGAGCAACTGCCTTGGGGCTTTAGAGGGTGGGACGCACAGGGTACAATTGGAAGAAGGCCAGAGAGACGGATGGGATCCTCGGGGGGAGGTGGCACAGAGAGACAGGTGGAATTGCAAGGTCAGCGGCTTGTGCGACGGAGAACCCAAGGGTTGGTGAGAAGAAGGAGTGGTGTGAAATTAATTGAGTAACCAAAGAGGAAAGGTCCGATGGTGTTGGGGGACCCCCCCACCCCAAAAAAATTCCCCCCCCCGTCAGACACCGCGAAAAAGGCAAACGGACAGCAGCCACGGAATTTGAAGATTGGATGACAGCAACTCAATCCATATGTAAGCCAAGTGATCAGGTTGAAAAGCAAGCAAGAATGACGGAGGCGAGGAAGGGGAGGAACAAGGCCGCAAGGGAGAGGGGGGAGATTGTTCATGGGGGGAGAAGTTAAAGGGAAGTTGAGAAAGAGCGGTGACGAAGGAAGGAGATTCGCTCCAGCGAACTAGTGGTTGCGAGAACCGTTTTGGGGGAAGGACGAAATTTGGGAAATATCTCAAAAAAAAATGAGAGAGAGAGTAAGAAGCATTCGTGCAAAAAAGGACATCCGAGAAAATGGCTCGTCTGACTCCCAAAAAAGACAACTCAGGCAGCACCGCTCTCTCAAAGGGTAACCTAAAACACAGGAAAACAATCCTCAGGAAAGCGGCATTGACGAAAGGAGTCAATAGCAGGAAAAAAAGAAGGGAATTAACAAGGGAGGGCGCTTCCTGGGCCGTCCTCTTAAAAAATGGGGAAGGGCCGAGGCCAGGTATTGCACACAATGAAGGAAAGAACAAGGTCATCTAGGACGACGCAAAAAGGCAAACCACTTGAAGCAGACAACAGGCTGTTGTCGTGCCGAAAACAAGAAATGGGGATCAAATTCTTCTGGCACGTTGGAGACAGCACTTTCCTCACAGGTGCCACCTCAAGGAGAAACCTGCCGAAAAAAGCCTGGAAGGGGCTTAACGGGCGTAAAAAGCTACCTAAGGCAGAAGGGCTGAGGGTGTCTTCTCCCTCGCTAGGAAAACTCAGCCAATTCAGCGGGGAACTGTCGCAGAAGGGAGTCGTGCAGGGGAGGAACGGCATGGCACGAGACCAAAATCCAAAGCGAGACTAAGCAACAGGTTGCACAACAAGATTGCTTGCGTGGTGGGATACATCATTCAAGCCGCGTACGATTTTTGCAAGTGACTGGTCGTGCAAGCGGGGAAGAGAAAACTAAAGGAGGGGAGGGGGGGAAAGACTGAATGGGAGACGGTGTATCAAAAAAGAAAACGGCCGAATACCGACCTTCTGAAAAAGGAGATCAAGGGTGGTGGTCGTGTTGGGCATGGGGGAGGGAATGAGAATTTAGGAATGAGTTAGATGGACTTGGAGGGAAAAGGAAGAGAAATAGGGGGGGGACACAATCGAACAAAAAGTCTCATAGGTCGTATCCGAACGTAATCACTGCAGGAGAAAGGCCCGTTTGGGGTCAGGAAAAAGGAAGAGGCGTGGGAGCAGAGGAACCAAAGGGGCCCTAGAGAGTGGTTGAAACATTCTTTGTGGGTGAAAGACGAAAATGGCCAGGACAGAGGGGTGAAGTGCGGAAAAATAAAAAAAATCAAACACCAACGAACGAAAAAAAAACTTAGTAATCCACGCTAGGGTAGTAATGCCTGCGTGGGTCAGTCAGAATCAGATTGTTGTCGTCAGGAATTGAGAGGTTTGGCAACCCTAAACCCGAGTGAAAAAACACTGAGACAGCGAGGAAAAGAGGATGACTTGAACCGGAGAACTCTGAGAAGTACACAGGAAAAATGATATATGGAGGAGCCCCCAAGCCTTGGCCTAAGCAGGAAATGCGTGGCAGCCACGCCAAGAACCGCGGCAATTGACCATCCAGCGCATGGAACCTCGGGCGTTCCCTTGAGGAATTGAGAACATAAAGCGTCCTAATTCCTTGCAAAAGCCTGACGCATGACAGAAATTGGCGACTGAGCGTACCAGGTGGGGGGAGGGAGGAGGAAGAGTGACGGAGAAAATACTAAAGCAACCAGAGGTAGCTTTCGCGAGTGAGCTGTCAAGAAACAGGGCACAAGAGTTGTGAGGTGCAAAACAGACGACTGGCAAGGAACAAGGAAAGGATTAACGCGGGGACAATCATCGGTCAGAGAGAGAGGTAAGAAAAGAGGGGTAGGAGACGGATGTTCAAAGCGGCTAAGACCTAAACTAAAAGAAATCGCCTTTGGACTCTTCATCATCGCCGGAGTGAGACTGTTGGACACGATAGGGGGGCACAAACGAGGGAAGAGGTTGGTCCAGATTGTTTCTGTCGGAAAAAAAAAGGGGGATCATCGGTTGTCCTCTGGTTGCATAGAGAGAGTGAAAAAGGGCACGAAGATTTGTCGGGGGCGGGAAGGGGGTCAAACTCGAAGAAGCAACTAGAGGATTGCCTTAAGCCTTAAAAAAATGCTCAGTTGATTCGAAACTAAGCAAAGAAGGTTCATTTTATTAAACAGAACAGGAGGCTGAGAGGAAAGCCCGGAGCGACGGGGAACAGTCATCGGCAGGCCTAATGCTGGGAAGAGTAAGAGGGGGATCTTTCTCCAAGCTCATGCTCTTCTGGGAAGTCATTTTTGGGGCGAAAGGGAAAAAGTCGGTGGGAAGGGAGGGGAGAAAGCAGATTAAAAAAGAGTGCCGAATTAGAGGGAAGATCAAAGTGAAAAGAAGGGGGAGAAGCCCGATACGTCAAAACAGTCAATCGTAAAAGGAGCGAGTGATCAACCATAGCGCGAGAACAGCTAAAGTGCTGTGAGAAAGTGGAGTGGGGGCCGCGCACAAAGATCGCTTTGGAAAACCAACGGGCAATTTACCCACTATCAAGCGAAAGGGGAATACGGCCGTAAGATGAAAGGGAGAAAACTGTAAAACTAGAGGGACTCTGGTCATCGTCGATCGGGAACATCTGATCACGATGACGGCCAACTCTCGGGCCGAGCAAAGGAGGCAAGATTTGCGCAAATTACTGCGCCTAGACGAACCGAGGGGGCCACGCTGGACGAACCCGAACTGAGGATGAAAAAGTTAAAGAGCTGCGAGTGATGGACACATACTCAACATCCAGAAAGAGGGAACTAGAAGTAAAGGCGTTGGAAAAAAGCGACGCAGGGAAAACAAAGCAAAGGACAGAGATTGGGTGGGGAGGAGATTTCGACTTTTGCAACATGTCTGCAAATTCTCGACAAAAAAAGTCAAAGCAGGCCAAAGCGACATAGTGTACTAAAGGGAAGCTGCGATGCTGCAATATAGGCAAAGAAGCGAAAACAGGATTTGGCCGCAAAAAAAAAACACTTTGGAAAAAGCTAAGAAGACGTTTTCCGGCAGGAAGGGAGCAGGAGGTAACAAAGTTAAGTAAAAGCAGCCCCTCGGAAAATAGTAAAACAAAATGTCACGATCGAAAGGCGGAGAAAAAAAAAAACCGGGTAAAACAAAAAGAGCAAATTAAAAAGGGGGGCCTCTATAGAAAGCTAGAGAAAACAACAACTGAGTGAATATAAGGACAGAGAACGTCCGATTAAGGTGAACCGTCGGGGAAAACTGCATGGGAACGAGCAAGGGCTTAGAGGAAACGCCTCAAAATCGTCGACCAGGGGTTGGTAGACGTGGGAAATTCATGCAGGGGGGGCGGAATGGGTGTGCGACCTGCTCTAATAAGGAAACGCGCAGGCGAAGTGAAAAGACGGGGACTTTAAAAAATAAAAAGAGAGGGGAAGGACACAAAAAATAGGATTAAAAGAAGGCGGGATCTGGGTGAACATTTCCCTCCTAGACATCATAAGAAGTTCGTCGCGAGAATGGGGAAGGAGCAAAGGAATGAGGGGATAAGGAGGAAGGGGAAAGATGTTGCAAAGAGGAAAGCGACACAAAAAGCAGAGGGAAACTTTGATCTTGGGAATTACTGACGGAGGATAGAAATTTCAAAAAGAGCTAGTCCGAGATAGGTTTGGCTGAACAGAGGTAGAGTCAAAATAAGAGGAGAAGAGCCGCTTAAACACATAAGCAAAACGCTGGCGGTGACCCAGAGAGGGACAGATGTTCTTACTAGATCAGCAATTAAAGAAAACCGGCATCGCAAAGCTTGTTAGTGAAAGACCGGAGTTGGAAAGAAATGCGACATGAACCTCGAGGGGACGAGGGAAAGGGATAAGTGGGAAGCCTCGTCGGACCACCGGTGAAAAGAACATTCATATCTAAAAAATGGTGGCGCTTGACGCTAAGAGACCGGGCACCAACCGAAAAAATAAGACGATGCGCGCGGTTGTGACAAAAAAACACGACCTTTAAGAACATCACGGGAAGACGGGGGGGTCCAATCGTCTTAAAAAACCGCTAAAAGGGTGGATCAGAAGCGATCATGGGGGAAAAAAACGGGGGGTGCCGGGCGGGTGCAGAAACGTCGTCACAAGAGACCCTCTTAAGAGAAGAGCAATCGTATTCACTGTCGCAAACAGAACAACGGCTACTTTCAAACTATTATCAAGGGGAGACTGCGTGCTCGAAAAACTTAAAAAAACGGAAGGATCCACACAAAAGAGAAGCACGCTAGAAGTGGGATACACTAAAGGTGAAGGGCAATGCCAGAAAGGATAAGCAGAGGAACTTCCCAAGTATAGTCTCCTTCCGCACATGAGAAGAAGGGTGTGAGAAGAAACCCTGAAGCTCTGGGTACATGGGGAGGGGAGAGGCATTGTTAAAAGACGCGCGAGAAGAAAAACCGGAGAGGTGGATATCGTCCCAGGAAAATCAAAAATCGTAGGATTTAACTCCCTGCCAATTCAAAGCAGCAGAGCGAAAAAAAAGGGAAATTCAAGGCAGTATGATAAGCGCACAGCGTTGACCCACCTACACAGGTGGGGGAAGGACGCCAAAAAATGGAAGCCAAACATGAGCACTAAAAAGTATGCCGGAAAAAAAAAGCTACGGGGGAAAAAAAAAAAGAGGTCTGACTTAGACGAGTTGCAAAATCGGCTCCGAAACCGAAGCAAAATACAGGAAAAAGAAGATTGGGATGGGCAATCGCGAGAAGATAGGCCAGTGAGCGCCCTCAACAGGAGGGGGGAAAAAACAACTATGGCTGGGGGGAGCAATTGGAAGGATGAAAGCTCTCAGAAAAGCGAAAATTCGGAATTATTATGCGTAAGTCAAAATCGAGGGAAGGCCAAGGGGAAAGCATCCACCCAATGGGAGATAATTTAAAAAAGGGGAGGCATACATCGGAACGGGACCGAGGGCCGCTGGAAGAGTAGTAATAGTGAATACATTTGGTTGGGGAAATATAGGGCTCAATGCACTCGTATTTGGGGTAACCTCACGTCGGGGAGCGGGCCTGGCAAGATGCACGATTACGAAGGCAAGGAGGGGGAGAAAGAAGAGATATTTCTCGCTCGCCGAAGAAGGAAAAACAGTAAGAGTTCGCGGGGACATGAAGGGAGGGGCATTTCGGGGAACATAGCAAAAAAATCAACGAAAATCCAAAAGCAGGAATCGGGGTTGCAAAATCGAAAAAAATCGAAAGAAACAGAGGGAAGGATCGCAAAAGATTTGAGTTGGAGAGGAAACGCACGGAAGAGCCCGTAAACACGGAGACGTTGTGGTGGGAAAGGATGGGGGTCCCTACATATCGCGGGGCAAGAGAACTCCAGAACGGCCTGAAAGTTTCAAAGGGGGGGGGTCCCCCAAAAAAGGGGCAAAGATATCAGGCAAAGCCGAAGGAGAGGTCGAAAAAACACGCCGAGTCCTTAAACCATAACGACGAGCTCATGGGAGCGTAATGAGCCTAAAAGATGAGTTTGGACAAGGCAGCTGACTTGCTGTGGCCCACCATGATATCCACACGCGGCCGCCGAACAATTAGACCCCAAAGACCAACGACTAGGAGAGAAATCCCCAAAGCCCAAACACCAAGGAAGATAATCGTAAGGACTAAGGGACAATGTTCAGTTCATGAAATGCCCTTCTCGGCAATAAAAATAAAGGTCCAGGGCAAAGACATCAGAAAAAATGAAAGTCATGCACTCCACTAACAAGGGCGACAGGGGGAGATTAGGTAGCCAAAAAAAAAAAAAAAGGACAGCAGCTTGTTGAGAAAAAATTGAGCAAAAGTACGGAGGGGGGGGTGAGGCGGGGGTGAAAATAGACAGGGTCACTCAAAAAGAGCAGCACGTGAGAAAAAAAAAAAAAATGACTTCCTTAAGTGGCGGACAGACCAAACGGGGAAGCAAAGCGCAGAAAAAACAAAAAAAAGCGCCTTCCTTAAGCTTGTAGGGATTTAACATAAGAACAGGAGGGGAAGAAAAAGTCCATGCATCAGGTCTTCAATGTGCACCTTTGGGGGAGGCACAGGAGACCAAGGTGAGGGTCAGAAGGCAAGGGAATCACTGGGGGCGGACGATAAAAAGACTTGTTTGGGGTCGGCCGACTTACTGGGTCAAACGTTTGCCTTGGGGCGGGGAAAGATAAGAGACAAGTTGCCTTCCTGTCCTTGTGGACCAA
>Ga0179593_1639219_pt1 | contig 31619 bp, 35 predicted proteins | sample CZODoug2_1_08_16_FD_185931 | JGI IMG/M metagenome (GOLD analysis project Ga0179593, IMG submission 185931) | Vadose zone soil fungal communities from Angelo Coast Range Reserve, California, USA - CZODoug2_1_08_16fungal (PacBio error correction) | ecosystem: Environmental > Terrestrial > Soil >...
CTACATTTGGTGAAATAGATTACTGTCCTAGAATTTGAATGAATAGGGACTAACCTTATTTAAGGAAAAGTTGCGACTGACCGATATCTACGGAGCATCTCCTTGCGTGGGAAAACTCAGGCATATCAATAGGAATCTCAATTAAAACGTTGCAGGTTTAAGGTTCACGGAGACGTTCCCCGACAAATGATCAGAGCTAGAGGGGGAGATTAAGGTTGAAGTCAAGCTTCTAGACCCTTCTAATCAAGGGAATTCATCTAGATCTAAATAAATAAGTCAAATTTCTAATCCAGCCGGACTCGATCTTCCGGCTAGGATAGAGGAAATTCGGCGTTTCGGAGCTGCGCTTCCAAACAGTCGTCGATCCGCAAGGTAATAAAATAAATCAGAAGGAGGCGATGAAGTGGGACTACTCAGTCTCCTCTGCAAGGGGGGGAAGCCACCCTGGTCGATATGAAGGACCCTTAATTCAAAGTAACTCTTCGGTGCCTACTGCGGCTCGTCATAGGGACCGGGGCTTTCAGTCAAGACACTCTAAGAGGGGGAGATAAAAGGGAATCAACAAGCTTTACACTTAAAAAGTCGCAGAACAGCGCGAACGCGCCGCGGATCTCGACGTATCCGTCTCTATCTTCGGGGGGGAAGGGGAAGGGACTCGAGAAAGAGAAGAAAAAGTAGAATTGAGGAGGGGGTGCATGAACTGCCTACGGGAAACCGACCAGGGCGCGGGCCGCTGCAATGGAGGGAAATCTCGAGCCAGGCCGTCAAGGGAGAATTGGGGGAGAAGTAGAGCTAACTAAGGAAAAGGGGGGGGATGGGCGCAGTCTTTCTCTCATGCTCGACGGGAAAATAGACACGGCAGGTCGCGTTGCTAAAGGGCAAGAGTGGGGGTATCAGGGGAAGGTCGGGCCGCGTTCGATACTACGGGGTTAGCTGAGGATTCAAGGGCGAGAGCACGCTTGGAAGCAGGAACTATACAACCCACCCAAAAGAAAACGCGTCCATTCCAGTTGCGTATGGTTAGGAGCGGAGGACAATTTCGACGTCAGCAGCAGCGAAGGCGGTATATCAGCATTCGAAAAGGGAGCACGAAAAGATGGAAATCTATCCAGAAGCCCAGGAAAGGCATTGCCGAGATCGCGCCAGAGGAAAAGACGAACAATCGGGTATATTCCATCAGGCTGCATTTGCTAGGAGATAGGCCTCCAGCGTAAGGGGGGAAGATATCAGAAGCGCAGGTTTCGTCGCTGCGCGTAAAAAAACGGAGCTCGCGGTCTTTACGGAGAAATGAAGGAAAGGAGGAGTCGAGCTTGACCCGAAGGCTAAAAGGAAAAAGATATTCAAAAGACTCAAAGCGAGAAGGGGGATTTTAAGGGGGCCGGGAGAACACTTCCTATGGAAAGGTCCGAGGAACGAGAGAGAGGAGCCCGGGAGGTGAGGAGGCTGGGGGGGGGAAGGGCAGAAGGGGTGGAGGGGGGAAGTGATATAAATGGGGGGCACCTAAAGTTCGGCGGGGAGGTGCCATCCGTCAGAGACACAGGAATAAGCGGTCTTCCGGGGGTCGCGTGTCGTCCGGGTGAGAGTGAAGACCAAGCCCTTGGAGGTTAGAGTGAAAGAGTGAGAGCAGACTTTTTTTAAGGAAATAAAGCTCTCCCATAGGGGAGTGGACAGGGCTTTAATAAGAAAAAAGAAAAGAGTTTTCAAGGAAGTTACCTCCAAGGAAATACCTGGAAAAAATCTAGTTGGGGGGGGACAGAAAATCCAATTGGGTCGGGATGTGGTCTGCTCCCAGAAAACCAAACCCTGGGGGGGTTAGTGTGGAGGGCCTGACCGTAGGGATCAGATAAGGGGGGAGAAACCTCCAAGCCCATGTCCTACACAGGGCCGGAAAATCAATGGTGACATTAGGGGGGGAAAAAAAGAAGAATAAGAAAACTGGGCTTTCAAAGAACGCGCGATGTTTTTCTCTCAAAGCCCAAAAAATCTCGTATTTCAAAGGGGGGAAGGAAGAAGGGGAGTTTCTTCGACTCAATGTCAAACAAAGGGGGGAAATTCAACACTGCGATAGTGGGGAGGTTCGGGAGAACCTACTTGGGGGTCCCGCGGGACAGAGGGTGAAGGGGAAACCTACGGATACGACAAGGAGGGAGAAAAAAGAACCAACCCCGGGAGTAAAAAAAAAACGTACACGCAGACCCACTATCAGGAAGGAGTAAGGTCATCATTCATGTGGACCGACGTACGCTCAAAAATGCCAAAGGCGCGACAGTGGACTTTATCGTTCACTCTACAGGGGGGGAGCCTTGAGCACTACCTATACAGTTAAAAATCAGAAAAGTTCTCCTGCGGGTACATTCCCTCTGAAGGCGTCGGGGGGGGGTGGCTTTGCCTCTCCTGGCTTGAGGATTCTCATCGATACCAGAAGAAAGAAGGGGAACAAAGGAAAGATTTCTTACAGGCAAAGAGTTAGATGTCAAGGAAAAATCGGGGAAAAAGAAAAAAAAAAAAATCAAAACCACATTGAATTAAAAAAAAGAGCCCACGTGATGGGGGACACAAAAAAATGGGGGGGGGGGGTGTGACGTACCCAGCTGCTTTTAGAAGGAGAAAAAAATAAAGACTGGGGGGGATTTGGTTTTACCTCATAGGAAAGACAGTTCGAAATGTCGCTGAAGGGCCAGATGGGGAAAAAAGGGAAAAAGCACAACCAGAAAAGGGAAACGTAAAAAATAGAGGAATATCCCTATTTTAGGACGAGGGAGCTGATTTGATTGGTACGCGATGGGAGGGAGGGGCAACTGTATTGGAAAAGGGGGTGGGGGAGCGAGAATTTATAGTGCAGGAGGATTTCTGCGAAGTCAGGGTTCTCAGGTCCTCAAGCATCCGACGATAAGAAAGTAGAGAAAGTACAAAAGGTGCAGGATAAAAGAATTGTGGGGCTCAGGCAATAAGCGGAGGCGGGGGTTCTCTCTAAAGGTAGAATCGTTGAGTACGCCCGAAGACTGGGAGTGCCAAGAAACGGAAAACTTTTAAGTGGAAGAGGACAAGAAAAAATTGAGCTTGCTGTCCGCATAAGAATGACGCGCTCCGCATCAAAATGGGAAGAATTTGATTAGGTCCCTAATGAAAGAGATTACAGCTGTAGAATGGCACGAAAACCTAACTATCCTTTAACAATAGGACTGGGAAGCCCAAGAGGTGGCTCGGGGGGACACGACAAAGAGACGTATTAGAAGGTTATTCGAACGTCTTCAAGGTCAAGCACCTGGACCGAGGTGAGAGGGGCGATGGAAATTTGCGAACCAAAGAAATCCTAGTAAGAAGCGGGGGGGAAGAAGGCCGAGAAGATTAAAACTCAAGGGCATGCAATACTGGGAGCGATTAGGAAACCTAGCCCGCATGCGCATGATCGTTCATTGGAGGGGACTTCAGACAGAAAAGCGACCTGTGCTATCGTAAATTAAGGGAAAAAAAATGCAGAGGAGCCGTCAGGACAAGCATCGCTTGACGTTAGAGGAAAAGGGGGAAAGGCAGAGGGGGGATCGTCCTCCATGACAGGGAGGAAGCATAAATGCGTCCGCGTGGGTAGGGAATTATCGCCGCAGGAGAGGGTCTTGGTCGGACTAGAAAGTGACTTGAAAAAACAAGATCCAAATGGGGCGATGGGGGCGCGGACGAAAGAAAGGGGGGGGATGAACCCTTTCTTTTTCCGGGGAGTGTCGTCAAACTTCTTGAACCCCGGGGCCACTGAGACGAATGCTGCCATTCGCCAGGGAAGTATGTCGTCACTGGGGGGGGCGAAGTTTGATTGGGAAATCCAGAAAAACAAGGGGCGGGGGGAAAAGCGACTTTTGGGAGGGTGGGAAGATTCGTTGCCATAAAGCGGGGGTGAAGGCACCACAGAGCAGCCGGTGGAAAGAGGGGGGGAAAACCAAAAAAAAAAACCTGGAAATCTCTCGTTTTCCACGGTAGGGGCCAAGCTGCGCACAGTGGGAGGTGAACAAGATTTGGGGGGGGTGGGCAACGTCTGAGGCAAGGGTAAGCCAAATGTATTCACTACTACAAAAGAGAATGGAAAGAGAAAAAAGGCTTAGAAGTCGATTGCCTCATTAAAGGTCGCGAATGAAGTCAAACACCCCAACCACCACCTTAGAGAAGCAGCCAAGATGGAGAGTGGGTGGAAAAAGCACTTTATTTTCTGTAAAAAAGAAAGGGAAAGCTTTTCCACCGGCTCTAGCAGGAAGCTTGAACTTAACCGTAGGCAAAATGGAGGGGAAAGGAGAGTTGGAGGGGAGGGGGTGGAAGTATATCTTGTCGGGTACTTGGGATTGGGGGCGTCCTCTGAACGAATCCTTCCAGGAAGAAAGAGCACTTGCGGAAATCGAGAGAAAAGGAATCCTACGACAAAACATCAAAAAGTGGACCTCCGTATCATAAAAAGTCGGAACTATCGACATCCGACTTCGATCAGTCGTGTCGGAAAGGAGTTGAAAAAGCTCGGGAATTCAGAACAGAGACGTAACCGCAGATGGAAAAAACAAAAGAGAAGAAGGAAGCGAAGCCAACCCCTTTGGGGGAAGAAGGAAATCACTCTTCAAAAGCTATCTAATATCGGGGATATCAGGCGGTTCCAAAAAAGGAGGTCAAGGGCGCGGCTTCTCTCGACAAAAAAAAAAAAGGGTAGGGAAAGAGGAAGAGGAATGGGTTGCTTCCTAACCTTTTAAGGGAGAACGAATACTGGGGCAACGACTGGAAGGGGATGAGCCTTTTGAAGAGGGTTAGGGGGAGAAGGGATATCAAGTGACAAACATGGGTGGGGAAAAAGGTATACTACGACGCCGACAAAAAGCGCGGTTGTGGGTTGGAAATCTGAAGGTAGGCCCTACGGGGATGAAGGGTACTCAAAGTGAGGGGCGGAGGAAGAAACTCTTCTAGGGAGTTCTAGAGAAGGAACGCGTCGTTCAGAATACATGGAAGGCGTAGTTACTACAAATCAGGATGCGCTGGGCATTTAGGGGATTGTCCGGTGACCCGTTCAGTGCGAATCAAAGGAAAAAGAAGGTAGTAAAAGTCTGAACTCCACAATGAATACCTGAAACGAAACAAGGATTCAGAAGAAAAAAACTTATAACCATAAGAGTACCCCCCGAAGGGAAGGACCTAAAAAAAGGAAGGGAAACCATTGTCGGCTTGGGCGAGCCGGTGGACAAGGAAATCTCGTGAGTCTAGGTGGAGGGGAGATGGAGTGGACACATCCCTGATTGGGAATCCGGGGTGATGGGGGGGGAAGGGGGCCAGTGCGGAGGGTAATTATTTGCAGCAATGAGGAGGACGAATTGCAAATCCGGAAGGTGGAGAGTCCTTGCCCAGAAATCCTCTCTGCCTAAAAGGTGATGCCACATCACGGAGAATAACCTCTTCACTGAAGGAAGGGGGGCTTGCAAAGGAAAGTGGAAAACAAAGATCGCCAGCAGAAAACAAGGTTTTTTTTTGGGGGGTCCTGAGACACACGCTGAGGTTTGGCGGAAAAAAAAAAGAAAGGAAAAAACCACGGATCGAGGCAACGAAGGAAGGGGAAAAAAGAAAAGCTTTCAGGAGTTCTTTACGACAGGAAGGGACCAGGTCACAATGACGAAAGAAAGCTGAGAGAAGTGTATCGTACCGGGAATGGAAAGACAAATTTTTCCAAAAAAAAGGAAGAGAAGTAAAGACACAGTGATAATCAAAATGACGACCAATGTCGCAAAAGGGCAGCTCCCCTTTTAGAAGGGGAAAAAAGGGGACCCAGTTATTAAGACACTTGGTAGGGGAACGATTACGGCGACGAGAAGAAAAGAGACCCCTTGTCTCCGCGAATATTACTCAAAAGGGGGGGGAAGGTGAAGCTCTGAAATTGGAAGACTATCTTGTTGTATGCTATGGAGCCCAAGCTAGCATCCCCTATAGGGAAATGGGGAAGTCAGAGAGGAGGTGGTGGTGGAAGTGTCCATCAGTTAAGAAACTAGGAATATTAGTCTGGGGGGGAAGGACAATGGGGCGCATCGCGTCAATAGGGGCAGCTAGGCATTCTTCGGGAGTATTTTTTGATGAAGATGACTGCCATGTAGGTGTAGGGAGAAAATGATGTCCCCTGCCTGAATCGTGACCAAATTTCTCAATGGAGAAAGGGATGTGAGAGAAGAAAGAGGTAGCCAGAGGCTGCTGCTCTGTTTAATACGGGCAACATCAAAAGAGGACGGAAGCTACTTTAAAGAAGAAGCCACCATCTCTGTGGAACCCTAAAATATCGGGAAAATCCTTGTAAGCGGGACCAAAGGAAATATAGATCTGATACAAGAACGGATTAGGGAATTTAAGAAATCCAAGCGGTTGGAGCTTTCAGATCATGCGTCCATCCGAAAAAGAAAAAAGACTTGGGTTAGTTTAACTTCACGGAAATTAGGGGGGAGCGATTGGATATAAAGCTCTTCGGCTGACGGAAAACATCTATGATTACAGAAAGGGGGGAAGCAGAGAAGAATATAACGGCTGATTTCAGAAGTTGGGATATAAAAGAACTAAGTTTCGTATCTTCAGGATGCACGAAGGGGGGGAATAACGAAAAGAGGTCTGGGCTGCTCACTAGAAATTGCTCACGTAATACAGAGCTTGAAGGCATCGCCAAATGTAAAAAAATTCCGGGGGGGCAAGCCATGCTAACATTCCCAGGAAAAAAAGGAGCTTCCCTCTTACGAGAGGGGAAAGTGGAAAAAGTTGGACTGGGTTGGGTAGTCGTATTATGGGTGCAGACGGGCCCGAGTCCGACTTTGAAGGGTCGATTCTTGAGAGGAAAAGGGCAAAAAACAGTGGAAATAGCTGTAGGGCTCTTGCCAGCAAAGAGGAATGAGAACCAATGGGATGGGTGACGAACATGGCCTTTCTCGGGGATTGGGGGAAGGGCAGGGTGAAGGAGAAAGAGGGGTGGGGGAGAGAGAGAAGAAAAACGATCGCCAAAGACGAGACTAGGCTGGGGGTGGCTGTGCGAAGGCCTTACGCAAATCACAAGATTAGGGGAGGTCACTCTGAAGGAAAGAAAGACGGTCGTTCATCGGGGCCAGTGACAAAGCAAATCAAAAAAACGCCACGGCTCTTAGTAAAAGTAAGAAAAAGAGTCTCGAGGAAAGGGGAAACCGGGTGGAACATGTAGGGAACGGGATGGGCGGTGTCCAAGGTGCTCGAGGACGCAAGTCTCTTCTTTTGAATACAGAAAGGGGAGTGTAAAAGGGGCGAACGCGGAGCATCTCAAGCACCGGGGGGGTCTGCGGTAAAAGGCGTGTTGTATCTTCTAGGGGTCTTGTGAAAACAGTAACAAAAGGGGCCGATGGGGGTGGAGTGCTGTGAGTGGGGTCTGACAGGACCTTCTATCGCTGAAAGGGGGGACATGAAAAGTCAAACAGAGGCGGGAAGGGAGGTACAGACTATCCATGGGCACTCTCGAACAGCCCCTCGAGGGGTGAATCAAGGAGGGGAGTTCTGGTCAAATGCACCACTTTAACCCTATGAATAAACGCTCGGTGTCAGTCAGGTGACTCAAATGGGGAGCAGATTGCGGAATAACGCCATCGAGACCAGGCCCACGTATCAAATGGGGGGCAAGAGATACCCGAAAAGGTCAGGGGGAGACAAAGAAGTTCCAGGAGTGTCGTGGGGCTGGGTTTCCTCATTGAACAGAAAGAGGGATTCAAAGAAATTTTAGTACAAATAAGCGATGAATCGTGTGAGCTTGCCTGCAAGCGTGGAGCGATGTGGCACTAGAAAAGCAATTGTGCGGGCCTAATTGAAAAAAAATCCCGACAGAAAGAAAAAGACATGCCCGCCTCTATATACTGGTTCGAAGAATGAAAGCGACTACCGGATTCTGGGGATTGGAAGGAGAAGGCCCCCAAACCCGACATAAACCTTGCCGCCGCGGACCACGCGATACTTTTAAAATCAGCAGGACGCCATCGCCTTTAAATTAACGTTACCGAAAAATAAAAAGCGCTAACTACCTAATTGAATCGTGAAGAAGGGGGGACCGGGGGGGGGAGATCGGAGAGCACACAAGGGAAAGCCGGGGAGATATTTGAACCTCTACGTGCCTTTTTCTTTTACGAGAAGTAAAAATTCTTCGGCTATAAAAAAAATCTAAGAGAAGATTGCTCTCGAAGCAAAAAAAAATGAATAAAGCGGCTTTCGACTACAGAATGCGAGAATAGACCTTCAGTTTCCGGAAGAAGGGAAATGAGGTGGGAAGAGCTTATCGTCCCGCTGGGGCGGTGGCGAGATCAAAGAGGCGGATTGGGGGGCTTTGACGAATGGCCGCAGAAACCAGAAAATGAATTGGGGGACTTGCTCCGCTGGGTGTGGGGGCAAGTTATTCCTGACAGAGAAGAGGAGAAAATTTGTCTCAAAGTTAAGGGGAGAGCATAAAAAGAATCGGAGACGGGCACTTAGCAGGAACGATACCCCATCAGCAGAAAGGAGAACAACTCCAAGCTACCGGGGGGGGGGGGGAAGGGGGGGAAGACAGATTTTGGGAGAAAGCAGGGGAGCATAAACTACCTAGTCATCGACTATTTCAGGTCGCTAAGGAATACTTCCCTTACTATCATGGAAAAATGGCTTGAAGGGGTTTGGGGCAGCCATCTTACTTGGTGTTTTCAGGAGCACAAAACGCTCGACTATTAAAACTCTTCCCCTAAAGTATCGAGAAGCGAAACTACTATCTGGAGTGGAAAAAAGAAGACGTCAAGTAGGCTGTTCGGGAAGGCGGAAATTTTCCCTGGTTGAAATGGACGAGGAGAACGAAGAGTAGCTGGAAAAAAGAGCTGGAAGGAAAAGTCCCTCGGAGGACGAGCCGCGTCGTGCCGGAAATCATTAAGCTGCTTAAAAAAACTAAATTATCTACAGATGGTTGAGGGGAGGGACCCAAGGAGTCAATCCTCGATCGGAAAAAATAATCTCCAAACGCTGGTTTCAAGAGAAATTCTACTAGGGGGACTCCCTTTTGGAAGTCAAAACCTACACAGCGAAGTTCTAGAATGATAGTAAGCAACGAGGGCGATTGGGGAAAAGCGACTTGCAGGGTGAAAGTTTGCGCTGGGAGGAGGAACAGAGGAAAATCGACTTTCAAAAAAGGTAATTGGGCTCAAACAGAGGAATAGGAACGGTCGGCGTGCGCCCGGTTGACTAGTGACGGAGAAAACGCCAGGGCGCTCCGCAAGGCGGGAGGCGAGGAGTTTGGCGCCAAGAAGAAACGGATAACCGTGGAGTCGAGGAATCAAGAGAAGCATGGGGCACGAGGGCCTGAGGTCAACAGAGCTCATTGGAAAAGAGAGGAAGAATAGAAGGGCACACTTTGAGACATCGAAGGGGAAACGGGACAATTGGGATGGGCTAATGCGGCGGGCACTTAGGAACTCGAACGTGAAGGGTCATGCTTCGCAGTTTAAGAGAGGGGGGGAGAACGGGGGTTTGTCAAGGAAAAAGGACTTGAACGACAGCGGGCCGGTGGGGGGGGGTTACGCGGACGGCGGCAAGGGAGGGGAAATAAGCCGAAGGAACCCAAGAGGCTAGCTCGGAGGGGAAAGAACGGAATACCTACCTTATATGAGAGCGAGTCGATACGGGTGCCCACAGCTAAACACCAACATCCAAGGGTAGGAACGCAGTGGTACGAAACGACACCTTTAAAAGCCAGGGCTGAGGGGTCCCTCATAAATCAATGCAAAGTCAAAAGGAAAGGACTTTTTGCGGAAAAGAAACAAAAAGGATGAGGCAAAAAAGGAGGAAAAGGGTCGTGGATGGGAAGGTTGGGGGTATAGGCCCCCCAAACAGTCTTCAAAGTCTCAAGGAATGTCGGAAAAAGGCATGCAGGGGATGAAGTTGCTGGCTAAAAAGGGACACGACTTGCGACACCTCAGCGCGGGGGGTCAGTTCCTTACGGGAGATCGAACTCGTCGGGCAGACGGTTGTCGGCGGGCACATTGGGATGTCCTACTCTAGAGTCTGAACGAAGGAGGAGAGGGAACTCGAAAGGTGAAGGAGAAAACCCTGTAGCAAAAATCAAAGGAGGATATAACCATTCCCAATGAATAAGGGGGGGATTTAGAAGTGCCAGGCCGAATGAGCAAAATCCGAAAGGGAGGATGGGGCCTGAAAAAGAATTGTGAAATTTTATCGGAAAGTCCTATAATTGCCATGACTCTAACGCTACGGAGTTAAAATGTCGGGTCAACGATGCCGACTTGATGCAAGGGAGGACGTGAGCACGGGCGCGAACTCGGAAAAACGCCGCTTGCGTAGAATGCGATGAAGTGGTACCTTTACTGAGGGAAGGAAGGGCCTCAAACAAGGAGAAGACGAAATAGATGTTTTGCCGTCAAAAAGGAAAAAGGAAAAGTTCTACTGGGGGGGGGCGAAAAAAGGGTCGCAAGGAAATTAAGACGTCAAAGGAAGCCGCTGGAATCTAGAAGTAAAGACCTAAAGGGTCCGAAAATCCTTGAGAAAGGCGGCTTGGTCGGTAGGGGCTTCCCTTCCCAAAAGCGAAATCGACGGTTAAAAACAAGTTTCGGTGCGGGGCGATAAAACTCTTCTGATGGGACTCCGAGGCGGACAGGCGGACACCTGATGTAGATCATCGGAACGTGAATCGGGAAAAAGGGCGAACCGACTGCGGATCGACAAACGTCGGATGCAGCGCGATCCGCGAATCGGGAAGCTGCGGTCATCCGAGTAAACAGGAAGGGAACCTCCGGATGGAGAGTCGAAACAGCGTGATCGACGTAGCCTGGCGGATTCGATATTCGAGCGCCGTTGCTAGGGGGCCGCGCGAGTCCTTCTGAATCGCTATCGATGGGCATGAAAGCGGGAGGAAAAAGAACTGGAAATAAAAGGCCGCAGAGGGTAAAAAAATGAAGAGGGAGTCGGCACTTTCCTTCAATAGTACGCAGTAGACCGATGACGATGGAGGGAACCGCCTGAAGCATCGCGAAAGAGATTTCACGGGAGGGAGGGGGACGTCGCAGGTAGGGGAAAAAGTGCACTTATGACCGCAAGAAAACGGGGTATGCTGCAGTAGCGATGAAAGAGTCGGAAAGGGCACCAGGCAGAGGGTGCTGAGCATGACGCGAAAACACCCAAATGCGCAAGTAAGGCCCTAGTCGGGGGGGGGGAGGCCTTGCGACGAGAAACAGAACTAAGGAATTATCAGGAACTTCACGCCAAAGCGGGAAGACGAAGGGGGGGCCCCTATAATGCCCGAAAAAAAAAAAAGGACTGAAAGGAAGGAACTTCCTTATTAAGGCAGGGGCGGGTTCCATCTTCTCTCTTCGGCGCGCTGAAAAGCATTTTATAGATCTCTCCAGAAGGGGATTCATGAGGGTACAACAAAAAAATCGGAGGAGGTCCCGGCGATCAACATAGGTATAGGAATCGCTTAATATCGGGGAAAGAAGTAAGGGTCACAAAAGCATTCGGGAGGAAAAGGGGGCGGGGGGTTTAAGCAACAAAACTTAGCACTGCGTATGGCGCATGGACGGGGAAATTAACAGGGGCATATGACTCGTGTGAACGCGAGGCAGGACTGAGTGTGCGGGGTGATTGTTCTCCGGATCGGAAAAAATGGTCGTCGAGCGTTCCAGAACCGCGACCAGTCGTTCGGAAATATTCGGAGGGTTGGCAGGGGGGCTATAAAAAACAAAACCCTTGCTTTGAGGCACGGCACGCCGTTTTTCATGCACGCAGCCCCGAAAAAGGGTCGAAGCGTATTCCTTCGGTCACCTGATGGGTCCCATATTCAAGAGAGGGAAAACATGGAAATAAAACTCCTGGAAATCTCAATGGCACAAAGGGAGTAAATTTCGGTCCAGGGTCTGCGAAAAAAATTGAGATTGATTATGCCAGAAGGGGATCAGCGTGGGAAGAAAAAGTGCAAGCAAAAAACAAAAAGGACATCACATGGAAGACACAGAGCAAAAGATCCAGTGGATTGCTTGCCCTGGAATAGGGAAGACGACAGGGCGGGATCACTCTGAAAACCCTTTGGGGAGAGCCAAAACTCGGCGTCAAAAAACGCTACTCCTGGTGGTTCCGCTCAACGGCGATCGATATGTAATGGTCGTCACAGAAGGGACTTCATCGGGGAAAAGGGGAACTGAGGGTGAAGATAAGGAAAAAGAAACAAAAAAAACTCCACCACCGGTCTGGCTTGAAAAGGGAAACACTGCTGAGCGCGGAAAGCTCATTCGTTTGAAGGAAGGAGGAGTAGAAAAAAACGCTACGTGGCGTTAGAAACTCAAGGAACCTGAACGCTGCACGAAAAATATCCCGGGAAACCCATGACTTGCCATTTCTCCCGTGAACGAAGTTCCCATTGCGGGCATGGGGGCTTGGTAATTGTGGGACAGGGGGGAGAGGATTCTCATCGGAAAGCTCGCTGCACTTTGGGGAACGAGCCGGAAGCACGAGCCCAAAAAAAAGCGAGTATGTCGGGGGGAACGATCGGTTCGTCGCGACGACACAAAAACCAGTCAGAAACAGCAGGAAATCACAAAAAATAAAGGGGGGGGGTGCGTCACCAACAGGGGGAGTACTTGACCCGTCGCGTTGGGACGGTACGGAAAGAAGCCGAGGGAAAAGGGGGAAGGGGGGTTTACGTTATGCAAAGTTAGTATAAAAGGTCGGTCGAGGGGGACCTGACTTATGAAAACCTTTAAAAGAAGGAAAGGGCCAACGAAACAACGTCAACCAAGAAAGATGAGAGACGAGGGGGAAGCAGCGCTAGTGGTTTTACTTGGGTTGAAGGAAAGGAGCGGGAAAGGCCGAAAGGCTGGGGTACTCGTTATGGAAGGGAAAGACTCGCGATGGGGATGGTGGGGTTAAGGCTGATGGCACATTCAAGGGAAAAGAGGCGGCGATGGGGAAAGTAAGCATCCGGACGATCAAAACAAGTAAAGGATAATAAAAAATGTACGAGGTTCTGCGGATGCTAAGCCAGTAAAAGAGTCTAGTCTTGGGGCGTCTCAATTTTAGAAGGATCACAAATTTGCGGGAGATCCCGAGGAGGGAAAAAAGATCAGCACAAAATTTAATTGGCAAAGAAGACGGTGAGTTTCAGTCGTGGGGGACGCGAATGCAATTGGGAGGAGAAATGCCAAAGGAAAGGTGGATGGAATGGTACCGACGTAGCTTGTATCTAAGAGATGCGGTTAAAAAAAGAAAGGAGCCCTTTCATCTCGGGAAAAACGAGGGCGTAGGACCGGACTTAATGGCTGGAGTTGAGAACGGTTCCGGAGAAACCAATTGAGTATTATGCCGGCCACCTTGCCCTCATAGGGGGGAAATCGCCAGGAGGGGTGGTGGGAAAAAGGAATTTGCGGGAGAAGTTTTTGTTAGAGAAGAATCCAGGGATCCTGCGGTGGGAAAAAAAATGGGTCTATTTCAAACGAAGGTGAAAAACATTCATCTGAGACACCGAACGAATACGGGACTATGGGGAGGACGAGAGACCTCAGTAGTCTTTCATCTTGGGGGAAAGGGCTTAGACACTCTATACATGGGAGATAGTTAATTATTGCAAAAAAAAGCGAATAAAAAACAGGGGGGAATCTATTAGTCGATCGGCAGAAAGTGGGGCTTAAAGGTTTATATTGCGTCGTAGCATACAGAGGTGATACGCAAACTCCACATGACGAAGAAAAGAGGAAAGGCGTCCTCGATTGGGGGGTAGTACGGAACGCCTCCGATTAAAGGTCTGGGGAGGTGAGTCGAGACACAGGTAATAATCTTAAGACCAATGGAAAAATGGGGGGGGGAGGGAGGTTCACATTAAACGTTGCTGGAGGAAGGTAAGAAGAAGAAATGGGTTCGATATGTCCTGGGGGCGGTGAAAAAATTGTCGTCAAACGGGATCTTGGGGAGGGGGCAGCACTGAGCGAATTGCGCACGGACTTGAAGCACAGTTAGAAAAGGAGAGGTTGAAGGACATTTTTTTAAAGGGGGGGCCAGACCATTCTACAGAAAAACAGTAAAAGCGACTGGTGCGGTTGGGCAAACCACTTATAGAAAAGAGTCGGTGAGGATGAGCGACTCTGAACCCCGAAGAGACCGGGACTCTAAAGGAAACCCCCATTACGTTACCGTCTTAAGTCAGGAGGGGGGGATAAAGGGGGGGCAAAAGTAGGGGTAGTTGTAAAAAAAAGACGCGCTGATAAGGGATCTTTTAATTAGGGGTGTGGTTGGGAACTGATTCTTAATTGAATAGAGGTCAGCCACGACTTGTCTGAACGACCTCAAACCTGATGGAAATGATGCGAGGAAAGCTTGGGGCGCATTCCCCTCGGGGAAGAGGGAACCTTCTCAAATAACACCCCCCTCACCCAACGTTTCTCAGAATAAGCCAAAGAAAATCATTAAATCTCATTAGAACCTTAGGGTTGCCACGAGATAACATTCACACTTCCACCAGCTTATCCAAGAACCGAGGGGGGGGGGGGGGAAAAGAAAACGAGGGAAGAGAGGGGCAAAGTTCCAGGAATCAAAGGGTGGGAGCTCTCATTGTTGGGGGGTGAAAACATTTTGCGGCCGGATAGTCTTGAGGGGGGAAGGGGGTAGGATGAGACCCGACGTCCTTCTGTTCCTTATCAAAAAAACCCTAGAACAGGCACGCCCTAGACAGGAAATCCTACCGAGCCAAAATCCATTGCATCAAATAGTACCGAAATAAGCATAGGGAGGGGGGTGAACAGGGGAGATGTCGCCTCAAAGGAAGTTCGAAGACTCGACGTTTGGTACCCAAAATAAAAAATACACGGAAAAAGAACAAAGAAGGATGATAGAGAAAATCTAACCAGGGGCGTCAAAAAAGTCCCTTCTGACCTCTAACCGAGTCAAAAAGAGAGTAAATGAAGAAAGGGAAAACTGGTTCCACGCGCTGAGGAAAAGAAAGTCGACGTACAAAGGTCGAGGAAAAACCACAACAAGGAGGAGGTGGAGGACGATCAACCGTGACCGTGGCCTATCAGAAGAAAGTGGCAAAATTGGGGACCAAATTAGTGGGGAGAGAGTAGGGGTTGAGGAGGTGACAAGGGGGTATAGACGCCAAACATTGGTTGGAAAGTGTTCGGAAATAAATGCGCGTGGGGGGGTGTGGGGGCTTAAGAACTCGGTCGGTGTGGCTAATTGAAGGGGAAAGATTACTGGAAAAGAACTTGGGGATGAGGTGCGAAGAAAAAAAAAAAACGGAGCGTTCAACATACTTTGAAAAGGGGAAAGATTTCGGTCTCATCGTATGAATTGCGGGGATGGAAGTAGGAAAAAAAAGTACCGCTTAAACTGGGGGCGGGGGGAAAAGAAAGGAAATACAAGGATAGTTGGAAAGCGGAACTAGAGAACACAATAGGTCTTCAGAAGCTGGGGGAAAACTGTAAAGGGGGGGGGGCTGGACGTTGCGAAGAAGAGTCGCGGGCAACATCGGGGGAGGATCCTTGGTAACAAAAGAGGGGGGCTCATGTTCGTGAATCCATACAGTTAGGGGCCCTGAGTTCCATTCTTTGAGCTTGAGCGAGCGTGAGGGGGAGGTTGGGGGGGGGGATACCTTTAAAATGGAAAAGGGTCGGGAATTATTTCACTACTTGTAGGTTGTACTAAGTCAAATAAGTAGATTAGGAGGGTCTAGAGTGACGACCGATGAAAGGAAAGGGGAATCCCAGTTTCCCACACCATTTCTAATGCACCCGCGTGGAAATCAAAAATTGAGAGGTAGGCGAAGTAACAAAGAAAAATCCAGACGGCAAAGAGGCAGTCAATGGGTGGGAGGTCGAGTCCAGGAGAAGCAGGTTGTCCTAGGGGCTATCACTCGAAACGAGGCAACGACAACGCAAGGCCTTTAGTGATCCCGTAGGGAGAGGGGAAAAAACGTCACACAAATGACGAAAGAAAAAACCGGCAACTTGTTAAGGGAACCGGGGGAATGAAAGAAACCGGAGAAGGAAGAAAAGGAAGGTTACGACAACGGATCAGGAAAAGAAATTATACCCCCATGAAAAGTCGAAGGGGACGCCCAACAAAGAAAATTCACAATGGGACCATCGCAAGAACAAGTAAAAGGGGGGGAAGTCAGCTATAAGGGGGGGACGGGTCTACCAGGACTCCTTTAAGTGGGAAAGAAAAAGAAAGGAAGGAGGTCATACTAAAATCAGTAATGTACTCGAAAGCAAGAGAATGAGTCCTTTTTAGGTCAAACAGTTTCTTCTCACTAGGCAAAAACAGAGAAGAACTCTCATCCCCAGAAATGAGGGATGTCGTACGTCTATATCTGGATCTTGGGGGAAATTTAAGGTTCCAAGGGAGAGGATCAAAGGATAGCGCAGGCAGGGGGGGGGAGGAATCCTAAACAATAGTTAAGAGCCTTCCTCGAAAAAACTGGGGAGAGGAGGGGATGAGAAGGGGAAAGAACAATTAAGGCGGGAGATGGGTCTAAACGATGACTGCCAGGAGTGGGGAAAAAAAAAACCGGGGGAAACTGCCTCGTATAGGTGGAGTTCCAAAGCGCACTTTCTAAATAGTTCGTGGGCGATCACCCGAGGGTCCGGCTGTCGGAATCTGGGAGAAAACGAACGATCCCTCCAGGAATACTTAGCAGAGGTCGGCCCGGGCAAAAAACCAAGGCTTTTCTTCCAAAGAAACGGGGAATTCTAAAAAGGGAGGAAGGGGAAATTCTCAAAGAAGCAACGAAAAATCGGGGGGGATGTAAATATCATTTCCACGTTGTTGGACGGGGCACGGGGCCAGTCGCGTCAAGAAAAGATCAAAACGGAGGGGTGGTCTTTGGGAACCTTAAAAATACAAGGGAAAAGGGTTAAGGACAGTCTTCTGGCGAACGGCACGCAAGAGCCAGTAAAAAAGGCCAAGAGAAAAAAGGGGAAAAAGCAAGGTGAAGAAACGGAGGGTTAGGGGAAAAAAAAACTCGGGGTGTCGTATCTGTCCGGAGCGGGAAATGTGAACCAAACCGGAGTCTGGCTTCAATAAAAGTAGGGGAAGAGCCCGGGACACAAAGAAAATAAAATAGCTGACTTAATGTGGCTTTCCAAAACGATTTGCGAAAAAATACAAAAAGAAAGACAAAACAGAAGAAACGAACAAGCGCTCCAAGATAGATTCTTTGCAGTGGTTGGACTTTTGCGTTTTGTAGGAATTACATTTTCTGTGAAAGGGGACATAAGCGGACATTTAAATCAGCATGGTCAGACCGTTGAGGGGGGGAAAGATTTCGACGGAGGGGACAATGACATTTAAACCCCGGCACCGTTGAAAACTGATTGATCTTTGAAAACAATACGACCTGGGTCAGGACAAAAAGGGGGTGAGTGGGGGGGAAGGAACAGATAGTCTTGCGAAACGGTGGGGTCTTAGGGGGTTCAGGACTATTCCCTCTTTGTTCTAATCTCTCTCCCCTCGAATCTGAAGAAACCGCAGAAAAGACTAATCCTAAAACAGGGGGGGTGTGTGCTGTAACTAAAGGCTGGTGCTCAGCCGGCCGTTACCATACGAAAGGTTCAATCATAGAAGAGGGGACCATCCTAGCACAGAAGGTTAATTAAAATAAAAGGGGTTGTCGCGGCCAAAAGTCGTCGCCGATCGGAATCTGGTGACCAAAGGTAAACTTTTCAAGAGGGGGGAGAAGTTAATTTCAGTCCATCTTTTCAGAAGGGGGCCAAGAAGGAAACGATAACAAAAAAGGACACGCTCGGATGGCAGGTTGTGAGCTACCGGGCGGAGAACGAAGGGCAAGATCATTAAAGCTAGTCAGGTTGGGGAGCGTGTGGAAGAAAACCACAACTGGTTGGGGAGGCGTGAGGAGTCGGTTGAACGGACAAGCCAGTGTACAGAAAAAGGGAACTACCGGGTTAGGTTGCAAGACCTAAACCTACCTATCAAAGAAGGGATTTGTTGGAAGTTATATACATTCTGAAAAAAGGAGTATTTTTGGCGAAGGCTTACGCGACTATAAAAAATTGAGGGCAGCAGGGGGAGACGCAAACAGGGCGCGTGGTGGGAAAAAAATCTCGTCCTATGAATGCCGCAAGCCCTGTAAACGAAGGGAAGTAACGATTGGGTATGTTCCATGGGGGGGAAGAGGTGTGTACGCAATCACTAAGCCTTCAACTTCTCGGCTCATAAAAAAAGGAGCACGTGTGGGGGGGTCTACTATGCTAAGGAAAAAAAACTGGAGAGTGCGGTACAAGACGAAAAGGCATTCCATCATTGGCTTTATCAGGGGTACAAAGGGGGGAAGGAAAATCACTTTTCGAATCATGTAAAAAAATAAACATCTGCCCTCGAGGGGGAAGAAAGGGGGAGGAGTTCTTAACAAAGGTCTGGGGGGGAAGGAGATACAGGGGGCCCTCGGAAAATCAATTTTCGTTTCTCATTAAGGAACCAAACAGAAAGGCAACTCCGAAGAGTCTACCTATGAGAAGGACTGGAAGGTCTTTAGTTTAATTCTAACTTTCTTCTGTAGAAAGGGGATAAAGAAAATACCGAAACAATCCAATAAAAATTCCGTCCCTCTTGGGACAAGGAGGAGGGGGGGCCGCAGCATTCTCTCTCCTGGCTTAGAAAACAGCCGCCATGGGGTCTCGAAAGCCGAATTACAAGGGGTTAAAGGGTTCCGGGGGGAAATCGCCAGCTCAGAAAAAGGGGCGCTCAGGGAATCCTCGATCGCGGCAAATCGGGGGAAAGGAGGGGGGGGAGAGGAAAAGGAAACTAAAAGGAGAGTCTATAGGGGGGTGAATCAAAAAGGGACGCTGGCGGACGAGGGGCAAGCCTATGGGACGAGCTGCTGTCGAGAGAAAGGAAGGGCGGAATATCAAGGGAAAGGGAATCCTTGGGTCCTAGGGGATGTTTCGGGAGGATCTTCGATCAGTTTCCAGGACTGGGTGGGGAGGGGGGATCGTGGGGGAACAAGAGACAACCGTAGGGGAGGGGGTTGAGCGGGGGGAAGGGTAAAAATCAGCACCTCAGAGGAGTTGTCATGTGCTGCGCCGTCTGTTGTGTTAGGGAGAACTCCAAACGAGGCCTGGTCTCATCAGAAATTAGCGCGAGCATATCGAAACGCTCCCCGTCGTCGCGCAAGCGAGAAGGGGAAATGGGTGAAAACGAAGACTCCGTGCGCCTCCCCGCTAAAAATTGGCAAGAAGGACGGAGCGACGACGAGTTCAAGGGAGGAGGAGCTGCGCCCGAATACCTCATCATCGGAAAAAGGACCGGGGTGATGAAAAAATGCGCGACGGCAAGATCGAGGGGGGAAAAAATAAAAGAGGCCGGGCATCCGCGAATTGTGAGTTGTGAATCTGCAATCGCGATTACGAAGGAAGAGGCGGACCCAGGATCGATGCAGGGGCTCGAGGAGAGAAAATCGTCAGCTACTCGAGATCTGCGAGCTTTTCAAGAAAGGTGCGAGCGCATCGAGGGGACTTGGAAAAAACTGTTTCCCGAGGGCTGACAGCGCAAGAAGTGATGTTGCCTGAAAAAAGAAAAAAAAAAAAAGAAATGCGTGACAGAGAAGCAAGTCGACTGAAGGGTCAGGAATGACGGGTACGCTGAAAAATCGACAGCGGGGGGTAAGGGAAGGGGGGGGGCCCAGGGCAGACATCGCCGAGTCGTTAAATCAACAGCGCCGAAACAGGGTTGCGCCCGGCGATCCGCGGGGACGCCTGGTGAGAAGACTACAGACGCGACCAAAAAAATTCTCTAAAGATATAACGACAGAGGGCGAGGGGGGGAAGAAGGCACTTTTGGGGGCGGAGGGAAGTTGGGTGGCGCGAGGACGGCGGGCGCCGAATTTCGCCAAGACCAAAGGGAAGAAAAAGCCGAGGGGGGGCCGCTCAAAACAGCGGGGGTAGGCATCGTGAAAAAGGAGGAAGAGGTTCCGGTGGGCAGGGCTAAGTAAAAACACGGGTAGAGGGAATTACGAAACAAGATTGCTTCGATTGTAGGATTTCGCGGGGAAGGAGAGGAAACTTATGCCCGCGATCCTGTTACGTCCTCAGTGTTAAACATAACCTGCGGTAGAAGCGTTGAAGGTCGTTCGAAAAGCAAGTCTTCCGTCATCGCAGGGGGGGGAAAAAGGGGAACCAAGTTTTCCGTCGAAAAGAGAAGGGGGACCCGGGGCTCGGTTGAGGCAAGTCTTACTTATCCACTAAGACCATTTAAAACAGGGGGGGGGGGGAAGGAGATATCAGTTCCCGATCGGGACTAAAAACCAGGGTTTTTCGGTCGCCTGAAAAAGCTTGACAGAAAAGAAAACGCTCCGGCGGGGAAGAGCGCGTCCTGCAGAATAAATGGGGGGCCTAAATGCAAAGTGGCGGCGAGCGAATCAACGCCAAAAGCCTGGATGGCATGCCGGGACGCGTCAAAGGGAAGGAGAGCGGAAAAGGAACCCACAGCAGTGTTACTTCAGCTGGGGGGAGAGAAAAAAAAGGCGCATTGCGGGACCGATTGTCTGCTTTAAGGGGAGAACAAAGGGTAGTCCCACAAATTGGGGACCTAACAACAACGGAGGAGGGAGAGAGAGAAAGAGGAGGGGGGGACTTTCCCATGCGGGGGAGGGGAGCCCCGCAGCAAAAAATTGAGGCAAATGGCGCCCTGGTTCCTAAAAAAAAGGGAAAAAGGGGAGCACCGGAAGGCAAGTTCTCTTCGGGAAGGCTGGACGTCGGCGCGCTCGGAATGCAGTCAAAGGAGTTCTGCGGCCGTGATCGAATCGGGAAAAACTCGAAAAAAATTGGGGGTTCGGGCCCGAGAAGGAAAGATTGCCTACGACGATTCAGGGAAAAGGAAAGGCGATGCCCGTTTTAAGGGGCGAAAGAACCCGGTAGACGCAGAAGGGCGGAACTGAAGAAAGCCAGGAAAGTGGTTGAAGACAGTTAAAGTGAAATCGGCCTCTCCATGCAAGGAGGGACGGTGGAGGGGAAAGAGGCTCCATTTTGAAAAAAGAAAAGGCTGGAAAACCGAGATTGCAAGGGATCGCCGACGCGGAATGTCGGGAAGCACAACTGACCTTCGCCAAGAGGGGGGGGGGGGGACGTCTCCTGTCGCCGGGAGAACCTCTTCATAGCCGCGAGGGGCGGGGGGGAAGGCAGGAACGATGGGCAAGTGGAAAGAGACTCCTGGGGGGTGGAGAAAAAAACTTAAGAGAGCGAACGATTATATTATAGGGTAGACGAAAGCGTCAAACCCGGCTAAAGTCGCGTTGTGATTCAGCGCCAAATCCGGGGGAACCTCGATCACACAGTCGGATTTCGGCCAAAAACAGATCAGAAGAGAAGGGACTTCCTAAAAAGATCTGCTTCAAGGGGCGCGGAGTCGCTCCTGAGTCTTCTTCTGGGAAGTAAAACATATTGGGCGGGGGAAAAGGCAGGAGTGGTAAGAGAATTCTTCTATTGCTAAGAGGGAGGAACAAAGTCAGCCACGCTAGGCTGGAAAGAGGGGGAGCCTTCATATGCAGGAACTCGCGTAACGGCGGTCTGACTGGACGTAAAAAGGGTCAAGTGGAGGCACGCATATTACTCTCTCGCTAGAGGGAACCCTCAGGAACAGGAACCGAGGCGCTCGAAAAAGCTGGAAGAAGAAAAGCGTTAATCGAGAAAGTAAAGGGACGAGCACTCTATCTTCTGGGCAATTTAGAAGGGGAGGGCTCAAAGGCGGCCTTCGTAATAGGAGGAGCGGAAGCTGCGAAAAACGACCAGGGGAAGTAATCCGGGAAGGAGAAAAGTTCTCAAAGATCGAAGGAAAACGAAGGGCCTTTAGAGCGACCGAACTTTACGAGGGTCGCGGGGATACCTCAGGAAAGAAAGCTGACAAGGATCGGAGCAAAAAGGACTCAGTTGCGTCGCAGGCTAGATGTCAAGGGCCTTGCCGTCTTATCGACTACGTGGGAGAGGCGCAACTCGGATTATTTCTATAGCATCCATAGAGATCCTGGGGGGAAGAGAGAACAATAATGTGAGAAGCCTCAACGAGTCCAGTGAGGGTTCAGGAGGGTTTCTTGATAGAGTCAGATTCTAAGCTAGGACAACAGCACTACGAGAGGGGGGGGGGGGAAAAGATGACAGACAAAGAGAAGCTTAATACATCTCCTGCAAAGCTTCAGAAATTGCCGTGGGTTATAGGCTCATCTCGTATATCGAGCTCGTAGCGCAGGGGGAAGGGGAAGGAAGGAATCGAGCGAGGGCCGAAAGGTAAGGTGAAGATCTCAATCCCAGGGGAGGCTGAAGAACAGAAACAGAGCGCCCGCTAGCTGCTGTGCCGCGATTGCCGAGATGGCCAATATACTTCGGACCCTGCTCAGAAAAAGGAAAAAGCCAGGCAGGGAGCTTTGGGACAAATGGCGTGTGTGAGACGTTTCATGAAAGCCATTCTTCGGTCCAAATTAACCGGCGATATTAGGAAGGGGGGAAGCAAGTGCGGGAAGGAGGGGATATGTTTTGGAGGTTGGGGGGGGAGGGGTGGCTCCGGGGAGTTTGGGTTGGCCAACTTGCGTCGGACCGGGGGAAAAAGCTCAACAGGAGAGACGTGAGTAAATCTCCCGGGAAGTTTAGGGGGGGGATCTGTTGGTCGTCCTAAGGGCCAAAGCTTGATTTGGAAACAGGTTACTAAAAACGCCGTTGAAGTCCACTCAGAAAAAGGAGCAGGCTAGGGCATACGTCTCAACAAGAAAATTGTATCCCCTGATGTGAACCTAAAGAAAGAGGGGAGCATCTGAAAAACGGTAACTCAGGCGGAAGAAAAGGTAAGGTCTTGGCCGCAGATTGCTCTCAAAGGGAGTGCAGGGGAAAAAGGGTGCTACGGGGAGGATTCAGACCTAGGATAAAAGGGGCGTCGCCCGATGGTCCAACTCAAAAAAAGAAACCACGGGAGTAGTAACCGCATGGGGAAAGGGGCTTTCTTGCTTGGGAAAAACGACGAATGACGGGGCAAAGAAACGGTTGGAGAAAAGGGTCCGCTAGGGCAGGGACCGCCTAAAATTCCTGTGCCTTAGAGGAACATTCACGAAGCAACTTATAGATAGTCCGGTCGGGAAAACCGACGGGAAGCGTCCAAGCGGGAAGGAAGGGGGTCAGAAAAAAAAAACAGAAACTTGAAGAGAAACCAGGGCTGGCGTGAAACACCACGAGGGTCTCAAAGGGGGGAAGGGAGATGGAACAGGAGTTGGGGGGGAGGGACAGAAACGCTAAACCTCTCGTCGTCCAGATACGCAGTTATGTATCGTGCCGAGAAATTGGGACAAGAATTTATATAAAGAAGAAAATCAAAACGGAGCACGCTCAAGTGTGTCTCCTGCGTGTACTCCGAAGGGGAAAAACGTAGGAGGGGCGGGGTGCTTTGAAAATCTACAAGGGGGTCTCACGACCGCGTCGATTAGGCCACGGCCGACGCCTGCCATAAGCAAGCTCAAAGAGCGGAGCACCCCCAAAAAGCTATTAGAAAGGGGGCCGGGTGGCCCTTCTTGGTCGCCGCAGCGAGAAGCCACCAAGATCTCAACAACGGAAGAGACCATATGGGATTGGAGCACCCCTAAACAGTTTGGGGGGAAAGGCCGCAAGTCCGCTTTACGTGTGAAGAGCGATACGTAGTTCAACGGTTCAGGTGGGGGGAAGGACCATGTAATCGACATGTTCAGGGGGAAAAAAGAGGGAAAGGGAGTCGTAATTATAAGAGGAACATAAAATGTACGATCGACAAAAAAACCACCCGAAAACGAAGTCGCCTTCAAGGGGAATAAAAGGGGAGGGGGAAGGATGTACTTTGTGTACTCGAGGGTGTCTGGACCTTCGGAAGGGGACCGGGGATGCACTTAAAGAAAAAGGGGGGTGAGGACGAAGGGGAGGTCATTCTAGATAAAAATCAGGGGGGAGGGGGGGGAGGGGAGTGAGGTGTCAAGCATCCAAACGATACGAACAAATGAAGAAATGTCCGTTGTCTGAACAGGGGCTGCACCGGAAAGGAACGTGGGAGACGAAATTTCTAGGATAGTTCAAAAGGTTCTAAGCACGAAAGTTCTTATATCCCCGCTCAACTTTTAATGCATGGACAAAAAAGCCCAGTTGGGGGAAGGAGCTTTCCTCCTACTTGAAACGTGGAAGAGGGAAAGGACTCGCCAAAAAAAGGGTGGAAAGGTGTATTACATTCAAACTACGGAAAGTACTGCTTGTCGAGTGATGCAGTGACCTAAAGGAATCCGCATGTCAGAGTTGTACAAGTGATAGGGGAAAAACCCCCCGACAGGAGCTACGGGAAAGATGGGGGAAAACCGTCTTCCCGCATTGAGACAGCAACTGTGAAACCGACGGTGATAAAAAAAAGGGGTTTCAGTACCATTTTTGAAAACAAAGGGGGGAAGAAGATCAGCAGTCAGGGGACATATTGACGAAACTCAAGGCAGTCATCAGAAAAACGGAATGTGAGAATGAGATTCCGTAGAAAAAGGACCTTAGGTATCGGGGTATCTATTGGAAGCTTCGGGAAAGCCCGCCTATAAAGGGGGCGGGCGGAAACGAAGGATTGGGGGACCGGGGGGGGAGGGAAGCCCAAAAACCAAATAATCTATACGTCGATAAGACAGATAGGGGCTTCGAGCGGTTATCGGATGGGGGGGAACGAACAGAGGGATCTTCCTCAAAGGACGAAAGCGATCGTAGCAGAATGCTGTGGCTGAAAGGTGTCCTGATAAGCCGGACGCGTAAGGGGATAAGGTAAGGACTTCTAAAGGTGAAGGAATGGAATACTGGGAATCCAATGAGAAAAAGAACCGGATGGTCACAGTAAAAACGGGATGCGCAGGTCGAAGAAGGAAGGGCGCGCTTCCAATTGACTTGGAAGAAAAGGAAACTGTGGAGGAAAACTTCGAGTCAAGGGGTGGGCCTCCACGATAAGTATGACATTCGGGGAGGCAAAATTGGGAGGGGAGAAAAGGGTTCAGAGTCGGGGGGAAGTGATGTGGGGTAAAAATAAGACCAAACGCAACAAAAGCGACTTTTGCCCCCTAAAATCGGGGGGAAAAAGAGCGGGGCAGGAAGGGAGAGGAAGCGGTCACCCTCAGAGGAGTGGGGGGACTCCGACCGTAAAAAACCCACCAGGAGGGCTGAGTCGACTTGTTTCAACGGGGAAGGGTACGTGGGGAAGACTAGATACGATTTTAGTTACTCGTGGGAGGGAATGGGGTGGGGTGGGTAAAAGTCTGAGCAGGGTAGAGGCTTCTCACTACAGAAAGATGGAGGAATTGCTTCTGAGGAAAAAATTGGAGGGGGAATGAATGACCCCTTCTACCTTCAATACAAAAAGAAAACCTGAACAAAAGTGGAGAAGAACTAAAGACACAAGACTTTACAGTTGGGGGGGGAAAGATTGAAAAACTGTGATGTCCACGAGAGAAGGAGATTCCCGGTGCTGCCTCTAAGCAAAAGCCAGAAGGGGAAACCAAAAAGGAGGAGAACGGAAGACGTTCAAGCCTCCCATCGGGGGGGAAAAAGGGAGGTTGGAAGTTTCGCAGTTGGAAAAAAAGGGAAATGTCGTTCGGTATTCCTTGTGCGTCCTCTAAAAAAGGAAGGTTAAACGGGGGGGGGGAAAAGCCCCCATCGGAATCGGCACGACTTAGGGGAACCTACCGACACCCCCCATAAAATGGCAAGGAAGGAGGTCTGAAGGAAAAATCAGGTATTCTTTGTGAGGGGAGAAAGGGATGGAAGATAGATCAGAGCGTGCGAGACTCCTGCGTTTGATTACTCAAGCATTATCACCAGAGACCTAACCGCGAGGACCAAAAAAAAAAGGAAGGAGGAAACTAGGGAGAGAAAAGTGTTTGGGGGGGAGGGAGGGGTCCTTCTGAGGGCTACCTGCTTCAAAAGCTAAATAATGGGAATATACGGCGGTGCAAAGTCGGTAGGGGCAGAAAAGGAGAAAGTTGCGTATAAACAAGAGAGAGCAAACACCGAAGGGGGGGGTTCCAGAAGATGAAGGTTGGGGCGTACTCGAACCGGGACAGCTGGACTTCAGAAACGCCGGATATTCAAGGATTTATTAAGGTAGAGAGGGAACCGGTAGATTCAAGAAGGAGAAGTACAAAAAAAAGGTTAAAGCAAAGGGGCGAGAATCCTAGAGCTTGTTGTTTTTGGAAAGGCGTTAAGTCTCGGACTTGGCTGATCTGGGGGGATAAAACTAAACCGAGGTCTGAGACGACCTTAAGAGGTACTGGAAAGAAAAAAGGAGACAAACGCGTTCAACAATACATTTATGATACGTAGAGGTCATAATGCATGGAAGAGGGGGCTGGCGGGGGGGTTCCGTCTAGGGCGAGAAGCGGGGTTCTTAAGGTTCTAAAAAGGGGGGGGGGAAATCGGGGGGTGTTGTTTGGGAGTACAAGGAAAAGGAAAACGAAGAAGACAGGAGAAGAACAAAGAGAACCTCACAATATTCGTTCCCCCGATTGAGGCCTGTGAACCGTCTACGAGAGAAAGCAGGGGAAAGGAGACCTTTGTGGGGGGGGAACGGGGCTAGAATGCCGTGTAAAAGGACTGAAGGGGAGATGGGTCGCGTGGAAAAAAAATACAGGTTATATTGCCATCGTCCAGTTTGAGAGGAGGAACAAGGGGAAGGGGGGGGGGGTGTATTGGGCTAAAGGGGGAGAGAAAAAGATGAAGTGTTCAGGATGGGCACTAGCCTTTTTAAGCAGGAAAATTTGCAGAGAATCGCTGGGGGTCAGGGCTTGTCATAAGGAGGTGAAGAAAAGAGGATATGTCCTCCGTCGGCATACGTGTCCACCACAAAATTTAGGGGATGAAAAGGCTTCAATTCAATCTTGAAATCTAAAAAAAAGTAAAACGAAGTGTAAAACATCTAATACTCATTTGACCGTCCGTTTTGGGGGGTCTCAAATTAGAGCTTAGGTTTGTTTACGGTAGAGCAAAGTCAGTAAAAATTACCGATAAAAGTAACTGAATTTGCGAACTCAAGTACTCTTGCTTTTGGAGAGGTTCAGATTTCGGGATTTGAAAAAAAGAAAAAATTGCAAAAAGGGAAGGGAATGAAAAGACGAGGCCTAAATGCTCGGAAAAAAGAGAATCAAGCCGCAATTCGCGCAGTGAGCAAAACCGGAAAAGAGAAGGGGAATGATCATTCCAAGCAAGTGGACAATGGCAGAAGAACACCTGGAAACTATTACCTTTGCCGCTACAACGGTGAAAGGGGGGGAAAGGGCCCATGGGGGATGACACTTTAAGTTCATGGATACATTGAAGGGCGACGAGAGCTCCAGTCTCCGCGAGCTTACGGGAGAACAATCAATAAGGCATTCTGCTAAACTCTCGAAGGAGACGGGGAGGGAGGCCTGATTGTTAGAGAACTGATAGAGATGAGATGGAAGAGAAGGAGGGGGGGAGTGGAACAGAGAAGATCCTCCGAAAAGAAGCTCTTAAGGGGGGGACGCTCGACGTCGCTGGTTTGGATAGCGGGTGCAAATTTGGACCTTCGTAAAGGGAAGGGAAAAGGTAGAGAGAGGAAGGGGAAAAAGAAGCCTCCAATAGGGAACGATCATAGCCTCATCTCTAGGATTCCTCACGTCCATTTCGGGAGCGATGCCTTCCCCGGGGGTGGGGAAAGATCAGGAAGGGGATGGAATGCAAACGGAGTTGGTCAATGGCGCAACTGTCCCGAAAAGGGGAAAAGGATCACCCAAAGGGGTACGGGAAAAAAAGGGTGTGGTAGCGGAGAACGGTTGAAGACGTTCTCGACAGCAGGGGAAAAACTGTCTTAAACGAGAACCGAGCTTGGATTCCCCCGCGAATAGTCGGATCCTGGAGTAACTTGCGCATGAAAAGAGGGACAAAAAAGGAGTCAGTTCCTTAGGAATGGAAGAAAAATAGGAAACCCGGTGTGGGATCGGGAAATAAACACTACCGGCGTCCCTCAGCCTGGAACTACAGGCTCGTGTGGAGGTTTACTTCGAAGAAAAAAGGGGGACTAAGGAAGATAATAATATTCTTAGGAACACTGGACCTTGAGCAGTCCAAAGCAAAGCAGAACAGGACGCAGCCCACTTTGCGAAAATGGTCGGGGTATAGGAAACCTTCTAAGGGGGGGGGTTCGTAGGATGCTTTCGTACCTAAAAACCGAAACTTGCAGACTAGGAAGGAACGAGGCGAAAAATTCAAATAGCTTTGAGAAGTGGTCAAGAAACGGGAAACAACTGGTGCGCCCAAAAATAGGAAAAAAAAGGGACAAAAATAGCGACACCAAGAATCGGGATAGGCACTTTGTCGATTGGTGAAGGGGGGGGGGGCGTCTTTGTGTAGTCTGACATTTTCTGTGGGTCAATGGGGCATAATAAGGACGTGTCCGAGCGCGACCGGGTAGATTCAGGGAAAGTAATGTCAACCATTCAACCGGGAAGGGGGGATGAGTGATGACTCGTTGAACCAAGCGGACTCAGGTCCCCACCATGTTCGGGGTTAAAAAGATAGATCCGGAGGGGTTCGGGGATTTCGGGGAAGGAAGAGGAGACAAGGGGCGCGCGAGGCAACAGGGAAACAGCACAGATAAGAGACTGGGGGTGGGGTTACTGTACGACACCTGTGCGAGCAGGAAAGTGGAGTCGAGGCGAGAGGAGTCAAGAAGAGCAAGAGGGAGGTCATCAAACTTGGAGCGTCACCATAAAGCTCACCCTCCAGTTGAAAGGAGGAGGGGTACAAAAGAAGGAACCAGACGTATATCCGACCTTGGGGAAGGGGGATGTCAAGGCTTGGGAGTTTATCAGAGGAAAGAGAAAACCACAACCAAATCAAAGATCGGGGGCAGATAAGACGAGCTTGATAAAGTTATAAAAGGGGCAAAAACCTTATCATTCTACCGCGCAAGAGGGTCGCGGGGGAACGCCCAAACAGGGGGGGGGCGAAGCGGCGGGGACCTCGGGGTGACCCGAAAAAAAAATCCATTGTCAGGCGTTGAGCTGCCTGGCAGAGGTGATGCAAAAAGACCCTACCTCCCTAGGATCCTGCAGTGTTTCTTGGCTATGGAAGGAGAGGAAAAAAATGAAAGACCGGAAGTACTGCGAGGTAGCGAAGGGGGACCAGCTTGCTCTGCACCCCCTTGCTTCGCGTGGTCAAAAGGTCGGAGGTATACCGTGAGCCATTTCCCCTGCTCGGTTTGGAACTCTCTTTTGAGTCCATGGGATGTCGGGATGTTGCCAAAGAGTCAACCTCTTCTAAATCAGCACGGCTCGGCACCAAGTCCAAAATATCAACTTGGGGGTCGCAGAATTACCTAAAATTCATAAGGAAAGGAGATGAGTTTCGCATTGGGATGAAAAATGGGGTACAACTACTTGAAAATATAATAATTCGGGCACAAGGAACTAAAAAGGAGACCACTCTGCCGACTTGGGGGAGGATGGGTGAAGGAACAAGGCGGTTAAACTAATGGTCCCTCTAGCAGGGGGCCTGTGCGCAAATTTAGGGAGAACCGACAAGGGAGCCCGCGTCCAAAGTATCAGGGGAGAAAGGGCTGAAAAAGAGCCGAAATGCGGCGTGGATGCCGATCGAGGGAGCACCGAAAAAACAGCCAAAAATGCCGGCCGCCATAGGTGGAAAGGACAAATATAACGAGAGAAGTTGAAGGACCTCAGCAGGGGAGCCATCTCTAAGGTGCCGTAAGTTAGGCCGAACCCCCCAAGTCGAGGAAAAGGTGGAAGTTTTCGAGGGGATTAAAATCGTTGGGGAATAAGAAGGAGACCAAAAAAATGGAGAAGAGGAGATCGCCGTTAACTCGAGCGCGCGCCCTGGTGTGAAGAAACGAGGCAAGCGAAGAACCATCGCGGCGGCCTAGAGAGGGGACACACGTACTCTTTAGGCAGCGTCGATGCAGCTCCGGAGTGCAATCTACTTCTGGGAAGAGATTTTGGATCTCCCGGTTTTCAGGAATGAGAAAGTGAGGTCGGAACTTATCGTCTGACCGTCCGACTTTGGAACGAAGAAATGATCATAAAATGGTGGGTTCATATTTCTCAATGCCGAAAAAAAAAAGGAAAGAAGAACCAAGGTCAAAGAAAAGGAGTAGTTTTCAGGGCTGACCGAGGTGTTGATAAGAATCAAACAGAAAAAAGATCCTTGTGATAAGGGCAAGGAATTCCGCATCGCCAGAGACCAAGGAGAGAGCCCAGCAAAAAGTGACCTTTAAGTGACCCCATCCTCACGCTGGGAGGGAAAATACTTGTCCTTGAACACTTGTGTCTCCAGACGTCTCTCGTTTGGGCGCGCCTTCTCCCAAGAGTCGGATATTTCGAGCGAAGATATGAAGGTAATTCTCTACGGCCCTTAGAGAGGGATTGGCCAGCTTTCTCTTACTTGAGGCAATTTTCGTTTTCTTCCGGTCTTCATGCCACGGTAGGGAATTCGTTCTCTTCCTCGAAAGTCTGGGAAGGAAAAGGAGGAGAGAAAGATCTATTATCGATCAAAAGTACTTTCTATATCAGGGCGGAGATGGGCGGAGGTGAGCCCGCGGGCTTGTTTCCTGTTCAGGGAAGGTCTTCAGGAAGATGAGACGTGATCGTCTGTGGAATTCAAGAGACCGGACGTCTTCCCGATCTCATGGAGGAGACCCGGTCACATGACGGCTTCACTACTCATCGTTGCGAGGAACTTTGGAAAAGAATAAAGCGAGATCGTCTTACAAACCTCATCGCCGCCGCCGCACTCTTGGGGGGGAGGGGAATGACCACGACGAAGAGAAGCCTGTGGATAGAAAAAGAAAAAATCTAAAAAATCTCTGGGTAGATCTAGAAGGCCTACTTCAGAGGGGAAAGATGTTGATAAAGACGAAGTCTGAGGTAAGGGTGGGAGGGGCTGAAGGAGGGGGGGGAGTCTACGTGGACTTAACTTCGGGTCGCACCGAGGTAAAAACAAGAGGAGGCATTCGCGCCCGCCCGGAGGATCAGTGGAGAATTCTGGTACCAAGACGGAGGTCAGGGGAAGAAAAAAAGATAGGGGATAGAAGAGGAAAAGGTTCATGAGCCGCCTAGACGTCACAGGCCTCCGTCTTCATAAGGTTACTAAGGTCAAGTGGGGAACGACAAGGTGGAGGGGGGATCTGTCCAGAGAATTAAAAGTTACTAGGCCGAAAAGGGGGAGTAGACACTTGGAGCCATCGGGAATTTTCCTACACTCCATCCGATTTCAATGAAGGCTATGTGGCGGTTCTTCCACGTCATACCAAATAAAAAAGTCATTTAGGAGGAGAAAGACATTTCATGCCCGGAGCTGTCTCTACCGGTTGTTTTCGGCCGGAAAAAGTCCATAGCGACCGTGCGCACTCATCTAAGGGCAAGCCGATAGGAGCCGCCGACCAAAGAACTCGGCTAGAGAGGGAGTCTGATCGACGGCCAAGACCTAACTATTAGAAAAGGAAGAGAGTCGTCGACTGTGCCGAGGTTTCGCAGAAACCAGCATCAGGAGTCTGCGCTGTGGGCAGGGAAAAAGACGAGGAAGGTGACCCTAGGAGGATTTGCCTCAGCCATAAAATGAAAAGTCAAACAACTAACTCTTTTTGGGGAT
>Ga0179593_1511451_pt1 | contig 31612 bp, 55 predicted proteins | sample CZODoug2_1_08_16_FD_185931 | JGI IMG/M metagenome (GOLD analysis project Ga0179593, IMG submission 185931) | Vadose zone soil fungal communities from Angelo Coast Range Reserve, California, USA - CZODoug2_1_08_16fungal (PacBio error correction) | ecosystem: Environmental > Terrestrial > Soil >...
AAACCTGAGAATTGAGCCAAAGAAGGAATTGGGGAAAAGGGTGAAGCGTTTTCACCAGCGCACAACCTAATGGGCAACACAGAGTCAAGCAAAGCAGCAAAGGGGCAGACCAAGGCTAGCTAAGAGATGGAATGAACTAGGAATAAAAATTAGGGGGGAACCAGCGGTTATCCCGATAGGGTTTGGCAGTAGGTCGGGAGAACAGGGTTCTTATTCTAGGGTCTAGTCTATTAGGAAGAAAAAACAACGATGGGGGAAAAACGCAAGAGCGGCGAAAAACAAAAAAAAATTCCAATGGTGGGGGGGGGTTGGAGAATGGGCACTGAGGGAAAAGGACACTTCGTTTATACAATACTTTAAAATAAAAACGTTCTGGGAATGTAGTTCTTAAAATCGGAGGGTGAGAGCAAAAAACTCTGGTTTCGAGAAAAGACGCACAAAGGACAACCATTCGGTCTTAACAATCATTGAAATGAGCCCGCAGAAAACCCTCGGGAAGACTTCTTAGAAGGAAAGCCTTACCAGAAAAAGATTGGGGGTACCACTAGAAAATTGGGGTTTATGGGAAAAAGCAAGGAGGGAACCTGAGGTCGGTTTTTACCTTTAAAAAAAACTACAGCCGCAGGCAATAAACGAATATAAGGGAGAAAAGCGTGTCCAAATTCCAAGAGGGTGTCAAAAGTCTCTGCAAAAGAAGAACAATTCACAGATTCCAGAATCCTCCGAATGCCCTCGCAAAAAAAAAAAAAAGGAAAAAATGCAAGGGCTAAAAACGAAGGTTGGCCAGTTCGTAGGACAAGCAGGTGGGATTTATAACAAACAGAAATGAAACGATTCAGTCGCAAAAAAATGGGTGAACCCCCTATTAAAGGGGAAAGACTATCGTCCAACTTAGCTTCGGCAAGAGGGGCTGGAAAAAAAGGAACGAAAGGGACAATGTCGCGCAAACCGCGACAGTGGGTCAACAAAAAAGTGGCCCGAAATACGGGGTGGCAAAAAACGGGTGTCAGGTCAGGAACCTAGCAAGGGCGGGGCCGGACCCCCATGGGGGATGAATACATCCAACTAATCTCGAAAAAAGTATGCTTTCGGCTACGTGACAAGGGGGGGGCCAAAGAAGTCTTGGAAGGATTGTCTTGAGGCGACAAGTGGAGGTGAGCCCCAGATTAGACCCAACGGGTATGGGAATAAAGTGGGCAGCAAACAGCCAGTGATTTTACAGAGGGGAAGGAAGAATGGGATGACACTTGGAATAAGACAAAGAAAAAATGGCCAAAAGGCCGATTTTGGGAGGCCGCATCTATTGCGAGGGAAGGGAGACACTCTCTTGCGGGGGAAAAACAAAAAAAAAATTCGTTTCCCGGATTGAGGAAAAGGGGTGGTCAAATGTTTGGAAGGTTGGACAAAACCAAAAACGCAGTACGTGACTTTGTTGGGGGGCTTAATTGGGGGGTGGTCAGGCATATTTTGGGCGGGGAAAAGGAAAGATAAATCAATAAAATGGAGCATCCAAAGAAACTCAACGCGGTCTCTAGGACAGGGGGGGGAAACTTGCACGCAAATCGAACTCAAGGAATTGCAACGCCCCACACCCGGACAAGGAGGTAGAAACTGCAAAAAAACTACTACGAACCAAGGCACTTGAAGGAGAGGGGGACCAGCGAAAATACGGGGAAGGCTGGCAAAAGGCACAGGACGTCTAAGCCCACCCGAATGGAGGGGGCCGAAAAAAGAAATGGGGAACCCGAGCCGAAGACTGGTCCGTTGGGGGAAAGATTTTGTCGCCAAAGAGAAGAGAGGGACAGATGAGGTCGAAGAAAACCCAAAATGTTGAAAGAGGGACCAAGACAAAGCGAATACTTAGGAAAAATGCGGGTGGGGGAATGCAAGGCTTGGGGGGTATTGAGAAAAAGGGGTAACTTAAAAAAGACAACACTGAGGGTGTTCAAAAAGTTTTCAAAAAGAACACCAGAGGGTAAAGGATTCAAGCACATACCAAAACCAATTTCCACTGGGCATGAAGGTTGGGGGGGGGCAACAGGGAGAAAAATGAGGAAAGACCAGGAAAGCGGAATCTGAAAACAACGGGGGAAGTCGGGAAAAAAAGGGAATCAGGAGCGAGGCCAAGCAAAAGATCCGAATTAGTCATGCCGGGATTGAACCCAGCACAAAAGGGACGGCCGAAAGGAGGGGGAGTCGAAGGGTGGGGGGGGAGGGAGGCTAGGGACTCCATGAAATACGAAGGAAGTTCAAAAATCTTGTTTGTGGTGGAAGGGGCGGGTTTTGTGGGTGGGGGGGGGGGGATGTGACACTTGAGGGAACCTTGCGGACGGAGGGAAGCACAGTTTCCGGAACCAACAAAAAAAAAAAAAAAAACCCTTTGTAGGAATTGGGAGGTTGACGAGAAAAAGTTGGCAGAAAAAACACTGGAGGTCGCAAAATCGTCCACGCGCTTAAGAAACGCAACAGAACAAACAAAGGGGTTGAAACTAAAAAAAACGCTTTCCGATGAATCGAGTAGTGGTGTGAAAACAAATAACAATCTATATCGAGTCCAAGAAGAACCATATGGAGGTGGGAAAAAGTTTGTGGTAAAAAGAGTTTCAAAAATTTTTTGAACAGTCCAGAAAGCAGGACGTGCCAATAAGCTGGAAGAAGAAATGTTTCGAGAACACACCGTTGGAACGGCTGACACGCAAAGCCGGAGAAAGCGAAAAACAGGAGGTGGAGGGTGTGAAGCCATAGGGCTCGTCATCCCCACGGGAGGTACATGGTGCGAAAAACGATGTCTTTTTGTTGGGTGTGGTGTTTTTTTTGGTGGGGGGTTGGTTATGTTTTTGTGTTGTTGGGTTTGTGGGGGGGGTTTTGTGGGTTTTGTGGTGGGCTTTTGTTGTGTTGGTGTGGGGTGGGGTATTGGGATGTTTGTTGGGGGGTTTGGTTGTTAGGGGTGGGGTTGTTTTTAAGGTGGCCAGGGGCTGATTTGCCTCCTCGCGGTGCCGGCTGCTCACGGAGTCCTCTTGACCGGAGGGGTGGAAGCAAGGGGGGTCCAGGAAGGACGAACTGGACGGCAGGAGGGACCGACAGCAGGTTGAACAACCAAAATGGAGAAATCATGAGAAGACTTGCAGCGGAATATAGCAGGGGGCCTCTTTTCGGTCCCACAAGGGGAAGGCATGGACCGCGTTGTACAAAAGCATGGGGGGGGCAATCAGATTTCAATTGGAAGCGCGGAAATTTGCATGGAGATGGGGGGGAAGTCCTGAAGAGGGATACTTACTGACAGACAGGTTGAAACTGGCACCAAATGTTAGGCAATGAAAAAACACGGGGGAGCTCGAAAACTGGGGGGCAAACAGTCACGTGGGCCTCCAAGACAATTAAAAAAAAAAAAGGGAAATAAACTCTTCTTATAGCAAAACACAAGAGTGCCCCGTCACATAAAAAAAGTCTAAAACAGAAACTAAAAAAGCCCGCAAGTAAGTCCCGAGAAAGGAAATGACTTAAATGGGCACAAAAAGACCAATACTGTTTGAAGAAAAGGGAATCGATGGAAGTCGAGCAAAAAAGGAGATTCGTGGGAAGTTGAGTCAGAAGTGCTGTCTGGGAAAAGGGGTAAAACCCATAAATTGGGGGGGGGGGTCATGGACAAGTCGAGGGGCTGAACAGAAACGATCAAGTGGTGGAAGTTCAAAAGGGAAAAACACGCCAAAAAGGACACCGGGCGGCCGCTCGGCAGCGATTATGCTCGTCAGGAAAGGTCAAAATCGACGACCCAGAGGTGGGGACGATGATTGTTGCCAGAAAAACTGGAAAAAGGCCATGCTGGGAGGGGCCTTCGTGGGGGGGGGGGAGGGGCATCTGTTTCAAATCGGGGGGCGGGTCGCGGGGCGGAATGAAAAAAAGCTGCACCCCCCATCAAAAGAAGTAAAAAGGGGTATTGCCCGTGTGAAGTAAGGGGTGTCAAGAGCAAAATAAATTTGGATCTTTTCAAGGGGGGGAGTTTTACGATTTCAGAGGGTAAAAAAGTAGAAAGAAAGGAATAAGGGGCTTGAGGCCTAACAAAGGGAGGGGACGTCTTTATAAGGGCATAGAAGAAAAGAGAAGAAAAAGATCAGGGGGACCAGCTTGTTGTTGGGGTGGGCAAAAGAAAAGAGATTGATCGCCACAGACAATCAGATCAGGAACTACTATCGGGGGCAGGCGGAAAAGAAAAAGAGAGGAAAAGGTCGCGCTTGATAAAAAAGAGGATTCAATTCGCAAAAAGGTCGAACATGGTAGGTGCAAGGGTGGTCTTATGTGCTTAAAAAAAACCCATAGAAAGGACCCGAGAAAGGAAGCGCAAACGAACTGCGGGCCAAAGAAAAAAGGGAGAGATATCCGGAGCAAAAAGAAAAATGTGCAAAGGACTCAGCAAAACCGGATCCCAACACAAATTCCGGAACCACAGGACGGGTCCAAATTCCTAATAATTGTTTGTGGGAAGGAATCAGAACGAAACAAAACGTTACAAAAAAAAAAAAAAAGAAAAATCCGAGTATTATAGTGAAAAATTGTACCAGAGATGAAAAGGGTGGGGTTGGAATTTGACACAGCGTGTGGCGCGACAGACGGGGGTGGGGGGAGGCTTTGGGACAATGTATTTTCAGATGCAAAGAAAAAACAGGTGCGAGGGGACGGTAAAAGGAGAAGGGGACCAGCCGGAAAACTTTCATGGAGGGTTTATCTCTGGGGAAATTCAGGAAACCGACTTTGCCAGACACGACTGAAAACAAATTAGTGGCAAATACTCAGGGGGAAGTTAAGGAAGTGGAAGGCAGGCAAAACTGCAAAGAAAGAAGGGGGAAGATGGGTAGGGGGTCTCGTTGTTCAGAAGGATGAGGGGGGGGAAAAAAAACGAACGGTGCAGAACCGGGGGGGGGAAGAAGACTCCAATTGGTGGAGGTTACGGAGAGCGTTAAAGTTATTGCCTAGGGAAGAGGACTGGGAAAACTCTGCAGGGGGGGCAACGATAAAAGGAAGAAACTACGGGACAGTGTGCCGAGGGTTTTGACAACAGAAGGGTTCAGGGAAGGAAAACACGATCGGAGTACGACAAAAGGTCTCGGGGTCCTCAATGATTTGGTGGGAAAAGCCAACTACTTGTCAGATGGGGGGAAAAAAGGTCATTAGGATTCACGGGAAATGATTTAATGGCAAACAGAAGTTCGAACGTGGGTCTTTCCCTAGCTCATGACACTCGAGGAATCCGACAAGGGAAAAGAAGCAGGGTGGAAGGAAATTTGTACGGCAAAAAAGTTGGGCGGGGTTTAAAACCAATCGTTCTTATAGAACAAAAAAAAAACTGGAAAAGGCCCACCTAAGTAGGAAAACCATTTGATCCGGGGCACATGTGAGAAAGTGGGATGTCAAGGCCTACCTTCCTGGGTGAGGGAAGGGGACCCGTTGGGGTCCCAGGGGAAAAAAGGGGGGTACGAAAAAAAGAAATTTTGACTTGAAAGCAGAGAAAAGTCATAAGGGGAAAAAAGGGAGCCATACAGGGACGAAAATGCCAAAAGAGAAGAGAGAAGACAGGAAACGATACCAGAATGCGGGATAAGAGAAATGGGCAGGATTTTGGCTATAAAGGAGGGACACCAAGAAGTTGATCAAAAAAAAGTTAAACAAGAAGAGGAAAGGGAAAAAAAAAAGGAAAAAAATTCGCACGGGAAGGGAGGGACCGTCCACAGAAATGGCGATAGAAGCGGATGAGGAGGGAAAAAGGAAACTCTGGACAGCGGATCCAGGTCAGGGGGAAAGAGGTTGGAGGAAAAAGAGGCAGAGTCCAAATACCCGACCAGAACTCCAGCTAGTTGGCTGAGACAGGGGGGTTACAGCTGTAATTTCTCGAAAAAAGTTATGGGACCACGGCGAAAGGTCATGGGACTGGGTCCGCCGAAGAGAGATCAACAACCACAACGAGAGGGAAAAAAAAAAAAAGGAAGAAACAAACCTTAAACGGAATCGTGATCAGGGGGACAATAAAGGATTTCTAAAAAAGGGAAAATAGAGTGTTGGGAGGTACCCAAAGATGTCGTCAATCAAATCTGGGACATCACCTGGGAGCTGGGAAGTGTGTGAAGGGAAGGGGGGGACCTTTAAGAAAAAATAAGGGGTCAGCCCAAAATGTAATACGGGGATGGCCAGCAAAAAAATGGGAGTAGGCCATCAACGGATTCTAGAGAAAGTGGACTGGACAACGGAGAAACGGCAATTCTGGCGGCAAATACTCGGAGGTGTTGTTTGGTGGTTAGGGCACCGGAATGGCTGGGGGGACTGGTAATATAGAGGGATACGTAATAAAATGCAGGGAGGACCGCATAACATGGAGCATTGACCTCTTCGACAAGAAAAAAATGAGGGGGGGGGGCCAAGGCCGCAGTGGGGGCCCCTTCCTGCCGGGTGTAAAGAATGGAAGCAACGTAGAAAAAGGAAAAAAAAGGTCGGTGCAGGAAAAAAGTTTCCACACCAAACCAAAAACGAGGGCACACATTATAGTCAAAAAAATCACAAAAAGTTCCCGAGAAAAAAAAAAGAACTGAAAATGTCCAGACAGGTGAAACATGTGTCCGGGAAGAGGGGGGGGGGTACGGGGGAAGTAGGGGGGGGGCGGGGTACCAGTGGGGTTTTCATGTGCATTGTGCGGGCATCCAAAAAAAAACACCAGTGGGTGGGAAAAAACCGCAAAAAACACACGCAATCTCTTGAAAAAGCCGAACCTTAACAAATGGAAGGGGGGTTTCACTGGGTCTATGGAGGTGGAATGAGCAAGTGAACGCAACTTCTGATGGCATTGGGACCAGGGAAGGGAAAAAAAGAGGGTTGGGGTCGATCGAAGAGGGGAAGGGGTCGAAAGCCCACAAGGCTCACCAGCCGTGGTTCAACATAACATGCAAGAACGACAATAGGGGGAACCGAAGGGGGAGGAAAAAATCGAGCCTGGGCGAAGTGCAAAAAAGATGTTGGGTAAACAAAAACAAACCTGGCTCGAAGTAGGAAGCAAAATGCAAAACGGGAACCACATTTCGTAAGCGGGGGGAGGTGTCGAAGTTCACTATAAAGGAGCAATGAACTAAGCTAAGGATAAAAAAAGAGGGAAATAGAGACAGCCGTTGACAACTGGTGTCCAAGGGAAGTTCCTCGGAAAACGGAAAAAAAAAACTCAATCGTAAAAAAAAAAAGAAAAAAACTTAAAAAAAGGGCCTGGGGCAAGAACGCGGGGGGGAAACCTTCCAGTCGGCGAAAAGTGTTGGGGGGGGGGAAAAAAAGGAGTTGGAGGGAACGATTGCCAGGAAGGAGAGAACACGCCCAATGAAGAAGGCTCATTGCCTGTCCCATTTGGTCGTCGGAAAACCGCGAATGAGGATGGGTCGAAAACCCAGGAAAATTGGGGCAAACAGAACATGGTAAGTTGAGGGGGACGGTCCTTCATGAGGGCAAACGAGGGGGGGGAGAAAGGCAAGAAAAACTTTTTGACGGGCGGGAGAAACGGGTGGTCGTATACATTATCCGAAGGGCTCAGGTCGAAGGGGAACACCCGAAAGGACGGGTGAGCATCAAAACCACACCACAGAAAAAATCTTCGAACATGACGGGGGGGAACTGGGGTCGTCTGGGGGGAGGGGGGAAAAATGCTTAGGTGAGAAAAATGTCTTTTCAATTCAACACGAGATTATTCATGAAGAAAGTAATTTGTCAAGACGGGGACGCACAAATTTGGGGTGCAGAGGGTGGCAAGGGGTAAGGGAGAACGGACCAACCCGAAAAGTCGAAGAAGAAGTTTTTTATTCGAAGAGGGCTGATTAAACAAACGGATCGGACTAGACTGGAAAAAGCAAAGACAGGTTCCTGGGATGTTTTGCAAAGGATGCCGGTTCAGGCTGGGTGTGGAAGGGTTAATCTTTCAGGGGGGCAAAACCAAAACGCGGTACGAATCTTGGGGGCAGGGAAAGTGGGGGGGGTATGATTGGCACTCGCCCGCCGGACTAGTATGCGACAAGCCACAAAAAAAAGCCAGTTCGAAACTTTTCTTTTTGAGAGCAAGGGAACTGCAAGAGGTCGGACTGCAAAGAACCCAGCCAACAAACGCAGGGGGAAGCCTGCACCCACCACGAACAAGGGCACTTATAGGGGAAAAATGGGGCAACCGGGGAGTTACACATGGCCCGCGAAAAGCGGAAGCCACCGGAAGCAAAAAAGAAAAGAGGAAAAGACAAAGGAAGGCAAAGAAGAACGAGGCAGGTTACGTTGGAATAGGGTTGCCTCGAAAAGAAAGAAAGACGGAAACTCGCGCCTCGGGGGGAAATCTGCGGCACCGCACCGCCAGTAGGAAGATGGCCTTCCCGGCCCGCAATTTGGTCGGTGTTTGTGAAAAGTTCAAACCCCAACACCAAAACCCCAAGTAACACGGGTGTGGGGTACGTTGAAGCACACTCCGAAGGAGGATTCAACCACAAAGGTCCGCATGCGGGTAGTACACTGTAATCGAGCAATGTAAAGAGGAGGCGAAAAGTTGTAAAAGAGGAGGCAACAAACAAGACTGGGCGGGGCAATGGGTTCCTGCGAGGTTCGGCTGAGGGGAGAAGACAAACGATGGGGGACGATATAAGATGGGGGTGTCGTTACAAGGGAAAATTTCCGAAGAAGATGGGTTTGGGACAGGTGTGGGGAAGAGGGGAGGCGGAAAATCGTACCGGAAGAGAAAAAGCCCAAGCGGTTAGAAAAAAACACCCCTTTGGAAGGTGACCAGGGATCCCAAGCTGAAGACGTTGGGGAAAAGGGTCCTCCACACTGGAAAAAAAATAATCACAAAATCGCTAACAGACTTGGACAAAGTCATAGCTAAAAAAACACACAGGACCCAAACGTTACTAAGGATTGGGCCACAGATGAAAAAATCGATAGTGGGCAAACCAGCCGACCCCCCGATAAGGAGGAGGACATGCTCTCATCTTCCCAAGGTTTGGGACCAGTGGGGGAGGTCCAAAAGGGGTGGGGTGGTTAAAAAAGCCCCACACAGGACCAACACAGGGGATGAAAACAACAAAAGAATGGGGGGCAAAAACGAATCAAAAACACGCGGGCCAAACAGAGGCAGCGCCGTACACAGCTACTGGGGAGTTTAGTGGGCGCGACGAAACAGAAACGGTCCGGGGGGGGGGTACTGGACCACAAATATTTTGTCCTGGGTTTGGGGGGGTTTTTGGGTTGTGTTGGTGGTAGGGGTGAAAATTGAATCAGCATTGGGGGGGGCAGAAAAAGGGAAGGCGACAACCGACGGGTGGGCTAAGCAAAGGGATCGAAATGGGGCGCACTACAATCCACAATGTGGGCGGGCGGGAAGAACCGACCGGGGGGACATCCCACAAAGAGTGGGGAAGAAGAGCGTGGGCTCTAAAAGGTAAGAGGGCAAAAAAAGGGGGGGGGGGGGCTGGGCCAACAAAGAGATTAACGAGTAAAAAGGGAAAAGAAGGAAAAATACGGGGGTCACAGGGGGTCTGGGGTGAAACTCGAGGGGCTTGGGGAAGCGAGGGATCGATTTGAAATTACAAAAAAACCTGGGGGGAGAAAGGGGACAACAGGAAAGAAGCGGAAAAAATCAAGCAACTGAAACAAAGGGGGAAGTAAGGGACTTAACTCTCGCCCAAAAGGTACATGACTAGTGGGAGCACCAAAGAATCTTACAAAAAGGAAACGCAAGAAAAGAGTAATTCGAACCGAGTCTAAAAAACATCGGGGGGAAAAAAAAGCCGCATCTAAAAATATAAAGGGAAAATAGAATTGCAAAAAAAAGGGAGTGTCGTTGCTCGATAGGCCACTGACCGATTCAAAACAAAAAGGGGAGGGGCATAGGTCAAAGTGAAAGAAGAGTCCTGGTACTGTACATTGGAGAATAATCCCAAATTGGGTGATCACTACTCGAGAATGGAGGGACCCTGAGAAAAAGATGGTGGTGGACATAAAACCACAAAATGCACGGGCGGCAGCAAATACATAAAGAAGGAAAAAAAAAAAGATTTCAGCAGGCAGGTTCAAAATCAGCACACAAAGAAGTTTCCCTAAGGACGTGTTTAAAAGAAAAAAAAAAAAGCAAACTCTGGTGTGCCACTTAACCAAGGGGGGACTGTCGGCTCTTCTCTTGAAGGAAAGATTTTTGAACAATCGGGGGGGGCTCCCTGCTCTCATAAGCAAGGTTCCCAAGGAGGCCTGCAGGGAATTAAAAGTTGGGAAAAGGGGTTCCGTAGGGGTTTTTGGGCCGCGAAAAATCATTTTAGGGGGGGGGGGGTCCGGAGCTTGGGACGAATAATTCAAAGTCCCAAAGGGGGACCATTAGAAGAAGTGAAAAGAAAGGTGGGGCTCATCATAGGGAGACTTAAAAGGGCAATCAGGAGCAGCGGGGGGGGGGAAAAAACAAAGGCGGGAGGCAGAAAAAAGAAAGGCAATCGCCTCTTTGGTTTTTTGGAAAAAAACGGAAAAAGAAGTGACAGAAACACCAAATCAGCCGGCACGAAGGAAAAAAAAAGGGGGGCCAGGCTAAGAGAGCAGCCGCGCTCCTAAGGGGCGGGAAAATCAAAGAAGGTACTAGGTCCCGAAATGGTACGGGAGGCCAATGGTGTGTGGTATTTTTCTTTTCACATCAATCAGGAACCCAAGATGAGCGCAACTGAAAAAAGTTCGGGCAAAAAGACACGAATGGAAAAAAATAAATGGATCGTGCCAAAAAAAATTGGAAAAAGCACAGCCACCTGAAGTCAAAATCAAGGAAACCCAGGACCGTAAACAGGCGGGAGTTCTGTATGGGGGGGCAAAATCACGCCGGGGGGGGACAGGGGAACAAAAGGCATTACGCTCAGACAAAAAAAACACGTCTCCCAACGAGGCAACCGTGGGAACGTCGGGACACAACAGACTCTGGGGGGGGGAGACGAAAGACGGGAACGGCGGGGGGAGGGTTGGGAAATAAACCAAAAATGGGCCAAAAGGGGGGCGACCGAGAGAATGGAAAGGTTATGGAAAGACGGTGGACAAAATGCGGGGGCAACGGGCAAGAAATGCCGGAAAACCCACACGCGAGGGGCCTCACGAACTGGAAAACATCTTCAGAAGGAAACGGGGTGAAAGCGAAGGGCGGTGGCCATGGACCACGGATAATTTTCGGGTCTCCAATTGGGCGAGAAATCCAGTTGGGGACCTCGGGCCACAGAGGACTTAGTCGGTGGGGTATTTTTAAGGTTAAATATCTGGAGTGGGCCAAGTCTGGGAAGGAACTTCAAAAAGAAAAAGAAAAAAACTAAAACGGGCACGAGGACCGACAGAAAAAGGATCCCTACGACGAGGGAGGGGAAGAGGGGGGTTGGTACGGACGGAGTGCCAACCACTGGGGGGTATGAAAAGGCATCGAGCTCAGAGGTCAATCTCCCGGTGGCAGGAGTGTAAAAAGACATACTGCCTTTGGACCGCTTTTGGGGAAAAAAAAAAGAAGCTGGCGCCCATGAAAGGAATTATTTGGGGGCCACAAAGCCTAACCAAGTGGCGGTTCCACCAGGAAGGCTCATTGAAAAACTCAAGCGTGACATCATAATGAAAAAAAAAAAATACTTTGGGAAATAGGGTTTCACTCAAAGAGAACTTTGCGGTTTGTAAAAAAACATCGGGGGGTTGGCGGAGTATACTTGGGCCTACACAGTGTAAAATACAGTGCATACGTCGAGAAACAGTAGCAGGAAACTGTGGGCAACAAAAAAACCAGTGGAGTTCTCCCTATCTCTACCATGAATGGGGGCAGTGTACAAGGTGCGCTGGGGAACTCAATCACAAGGGAAACCTTTTTCCCAACGCAATTCAGAAGCGTACTGGGAAGGTGGCCAAAAATCCGAGGCAAAACGACAAAGGGGGGAAATAGTCTTAAAAATGTGCAACGCGGGCAATGGAGATCTCCCCTGGGATTATGTGGGCGATGAAAAACTCAGGGGGCGAAGGGAGTGGGCCCCTGAAAATCCTATTGGGGGGACCCGAGAAATCACGTGACGACAAGGGTAATTACAATCTGGGGAAGTCACCTAGGAGAAGTAGATAGGAAGGAAAATTGGCGGGAAAAAAGAAATGAGCAATTAAGCACAGGCACGGTCCTGCGGTTGGGTCTGGGAAAAACAGAAGTGTCGCCAAAGAAATTCGAGGGAACAGAAGAAGGACCAGACTCCATCTCAACAATAATTGGTGCGGGGGGGAATTGGGTAAAGCCAAAAAAAACGATCATGGCGCCAGGAAACTTTTATTTGTTCCGTCCGGGAAAAGAAATCACATGGACTGAGGGGGAAAATTCCCTAAAAAAGAAACAACAAAAAAGTAGTAATGAAAAAGAAAACGGACAGGACATAAACATGCTCGTCGTCCGTGACAAGAGGGGGAAAAAAAAATGACGACGGTTTGAAGTCAAAACGATGCCAAGGGGTCTGACTAAAATTCGGTCGAGGGATTGTACAATCTGAAGGGAGGGCGAGGAATTATTTCCAGAAAATGAGAACCGTGTGCCTGATGGGACAGGCCTTGACGAAAATCAGAACGTTCTATCGCATGGGGTTACGCAAACTAAGGCCGAGGTGACCATCGGCAGCCGATGGTGTGTTTTTTTGGGGGTGGGGAATCCAGGGGACAAACCGGAGGTCTGGCGGGAGGTGTTATCAAGCAAAAATCAGAAAAGAGATATACGACCGCTGTGGGGGGAAAAACACGAACTTGCACAATCGGAGCGGTTAAGGAGAAAAGTATGGCCGTTCACCTGCAACAAGAATGACGGTAGGGTCCATCAAGGGGGAAGGGTTCGTGTCTCTCCCAGCGCAACCACGATGTTATGGGAAAACAATGGGGAAAGGTCAAGGTAATATGTACAGGAGGAAGACACACTTCAAACATTCAAAAACTCTATGGTTGTTGAAAGGGACTAAATGGGAATGATTAAAAAGGGGGTCTTCCTTCTTCTCCTCCACCGATGGGTGGGACACAAAACAAATTTGAAAAGACTTGTCAAACCAGTGTTTGAACCTGGGGAGATAGCTGCGTTAATGAAGTCGTTAACGACACGTTTTCTGAAAATGGCGGGGGCCTTAGGGCGGGGAAGAACCTCACCGGAGGGGGGGATGTTTTTTTCAACCCCAAAATCCGGGACAAAGCAAGGGTTAGGATCACATGATTGGCGCAGCGCACGGGAGGGACGTAAAAGCAGGGAGGGGCTGACCTAAGTCAGAAAAACAATCTGTGGGGTTACCACACACGAAAGGGAAAAATGTTGAAAAGCAGGAAGTGGGGAATCTGGTCGGAGCCCGGGGGTGGGTTTAGGGACTCGAAAAGGGGGAAAGGACCAAGAATCCGTAACAATAAAAAAAAGAGTAAATCAAAAAAGGACTGAAAGGGGCGGTCAACCGTCGCGAAACAAAGGACGACCAGACAAAAATTCATCTGGAAAGGATCCGACAAAAGAGGGGAAATGCAGTAAGGGGTGCGATGTGTTTGACGGAAAAGTGGAACTGAAAAAAAAACTAAATGGGGGGGTTTTCCCAAAATAAAAAAGGGAAGAGAACCACAAGAAAAAACATGAAAAGGCAGGAAGAGTCTAAACAATGGGGGCACCCTGAGACAAGAAAGTATCTTCGCCCCTTTGGTTCGGGCCCAAAAGGGACTAGAACCAACGGGGAAGAATCGGGATCCCACCGCGAGTGGGGGGGGCAACCTTCCAAACTGGGGTCCGAGTGAAAAAAAAAAAAAAAAAAAAAAAAAAAAAAACCAAAAAACCGAAAAACGTTGGTGCACGTCAAGGGTCAAATTCGGACGTGCAGCCAAAAACAAATCGGGCTGGGAGGAATCAAGAAGGGAAAAGGTCCAGGAAGGAAATTGGGTCAGAGGAAAGGGGATAAGGTGGGGGCGCGGGAAACGGCGCCGTGGGCAACGGTGTTTGCAGCCCACATCAGGACTCTCACGGGGGGAAACAAAAAAAAAGGTGGGGGAAAAAAATCAGGGATTGGCGACGTAGGAGCTGTAAAAAACACCATAGCCAACAAACCAGAAAAAAAAGAAAAGCCGAACAAAGAATTGGAGGGCCGAAAGGACTGAGGAGAAAAAGCTCCTCTGCTCAGAACTGCGGGGACGGGGAATTCCTGAATTATGGCGAGAAACAGATAAGGGGGGCAACCAAAGGGAAGGATCTTTAGGCCGAAAAGGTGTCTTCAAGGTGGTTGCGCGCCCGCCTGCTCAAGAACGCTTGAGGAAAGCAAGCCCCGGGAAATGGAAAATTCTCTTGCCGAGATGCAAAAACGGCATCAAGGGCAAGACAGGCCAGCAAAAAACGATAAAGAGGCGGCCGCAAAAACAGACCGACCCAGGGTTACGGAACGAGCACGGCCCCCTTGGAAAGAAAAACCGCGCTAGGAAAAACAGAATGAAATGGCCGACAAGAAGGCCCGCAGAAACCGATCACGGGGGAAGGGTGTGAAAGGGGATAAAATGTACCAGATAGGAGGGGAAGGGAAGGGTGGAAAATCACTCAGTGGCTAAAATATCAGGGGGGTAAGAGGGGGGACCGAAACGGAAAGGTGGGGGGTAAGTGCGGGGGGTTAACTTCACCAAAGGGTCCCCACTAAGGGGGGGGAGATGTAGAACACGCAGCCAAGGGGACAGATATGGGGTCCCAGAAAAAAAGGGGGAAAGGGTGGCTTAACAGTCCAAAACTGTAAGCAAAGGCACTTCTGAAGGTCAACGAGGCGCTATCAAAAAAAGACACTGTAGCACCGCACAGCGGGGCGTTACGGTCCAGAGTTGAGGGGGGGACCGGGAGGATTGCATTGGGCACGAGAATGTTGTCCGATGTAAACTCGAAACGAGAGGCACTGGGCGGTGGGGGAAAGGTCGGGGCCCTAGAAGCCGGGGCCTCCAGGGGTTCCCACCAAAAAAATCCCAAGGGGGAGACGGATGAAAAAGGAGAAATCGGGGCCAATGGTCCAAAAAAGCCACTGAGAAGTAAAATCGTCGGCCTCGCTTTTCAAAAGGACCATGGGGGAGCACACACAAGAAAAAAGGTTTTGCACGAAGGGTCAAAGACTCAGAAATCGTGGGTGGGAAACAAAAAGCAAAATCAAACAGCTAAAGAAGGTCGAGAAAGTTTTGTCCCAGAAAAGTTTCCTTGTGTGTAGGTCATCGGGTGGTGAGGTGAAAAATCCAAGACCAGCAGACCCGTCACGAGGCCTGCGCATCACTTGTGCGTCGAGGGAAAAAAACCCTAGAAAAAAAGCCAAGGGACAACGGCGTGGGATTAATTCGATCGAGTCAAGACCCGGTGGCGGTGCCTGGGCACGGGGGGTTGGGGGGTTCGGGCCTTGGGAAATTTTAGTCCATCACGAGTGGGGGAAAAAGCGCCCTCGGAAGACGGGGTGTCGAAAAGAAGGGTCTGAACAAAATGGGGGGCTGGCCTTCCCAGCAGAAAACAGAGGGAAGGACCCCCAAAGGGTTGCGGGCCAGGCTACCACGGGGGGGGGGGGGAATCCACCACGGTGAAAATGGATACGTTCTCGAATATAAAGAGGGGAAAAAAAAACTTGTGCTGGTCAACAAAAAGAATATGCAATGAGGGGGTCCGCCAAAAGGTGACTGGGGGGTTCATGGTGGGGTGTGTCCAGTTAATCGGAGAAAGGGTTGCATTTAGGACTCAGTGGGATCGTGGGAAAGATTAGCCGTAATCCAAGGTGGGGGGGGGGGCAACTTCCAATGGTTGGACATAAAAAAAAAAAAGCGTGCCTCACGAAAAAAAAGAAAAAGAAAGGAAAGGTAGTGGGTTCCCTCCCTCACCGTTCACACAGGAGAGTCGTGGAAGATTTCCCCAGAATGTCGAACACTCGGGTAAAAAACGGCACCAATCGCCGATGACTAAAAAGGGGCGTGGCACGGTAAAAAAAAGATACATAATCACACCAAAAACTATCAAAAATCTGGGGAGAGGGGCGTCAGGAAGTGGAACAGAAATCCTTTTCCTTCAAAGTTGGAGGGAAGCCAGAAATTGGGGGGGTAGGCAACCTGTCGAAGAGAGACCCCTTTGCAACAGAGGAAAAAGAAAAGCCAGGGGGAAAAAGAAAACACCTTAAGGGGCCATACACAAATCGCCGATTTTTCTTGCAGACTGGGAAGGGCAAATCGATCGACGATGGGACCTCTAGGGGGAAAACAGGAACAAATGAAAACGACCGAAAACAAAGGGGAGTCGCGCGGGCCATGGTCAGGGAACATGGGGGAAAAATCGGGCTTAAAAAGGGTAGAGGAAGAAATTTGGACCAAGCGCACGGCGTGTTGTAGTGTGGTTGCCGAGAAAAACCCGTCATTTAAAGAGGGAAAGAGGGAGAGGTTGCGGGGGGGGAATGCGTACATCGTTTTTCAAGGAAGAAGACGTTAAAAAAACCGGTATGAAAACCAAAATCGAGAGGTCTGTTAATCCGGCAAGGGGCTCTGAATATCGGGGGAATACAGTCGAAGGGTTCAAACGGAAAAAAGAGTGATGGGAAGAACACCACACAGAAGACGAAAGAAAAATATTGGACAAAGTCCGAAGATAAAGCTTTCCGAACGCAGAGGGTAAGCCGGTCATTAAAATCACGTCGGGAGGTCGAAAGGGGTGGGAGCAGTTGGGGAGGAAATGGTTCCCAGCAAGAAAAAACTAACATATTGACAAATCAAACAGGGGGCTGCCTGGGACCCCCAGTGTCGGGCCAAAGAATTAAGAGAAAGTCGGGCACGAAACTGGACCTCGACCGCATAACCTGAAAGCCAAAACAGATCCAAAAGTCACAGGAAAGCACCGGGAAGGGATTCTTATGAATCAAAAGAACGGACGGGGGGGTGAGCTTAACCATCGGTCATTAGAAACAACTTTTCACCGAGGAGGACAAAACTGGTTTGGGGTCCACAGTAAGCTTGGTTTCGGGAGAAACATCCTTGACATTTCGGACCCAGGTGTTGGGCCCTTCCCTGAAAAAGGGGAAAAGTTGGGGGGGGGGAAAAAACCGATAGATGATAATGGTCAAAAAAAATAACAAGGGAAAGACGTTTTATGGCGGTGGGGGGGGATCTCAAAGAAGGAGTAATCTTGGCGGGAAACACTGGAAAAAACAATAAGGGGTAAAAAAGAAACGAGACATTGGGTAAAAGAAGTGAAGCACAGGGGGGGGGGACATGGCAAAGAAAAAATTAAAAGAGTTGTGGGGGGAGTGGGGAGGGAAGGGGGGTCTCAGACATTCCACGCTGGAAACAAGGACACTCCAATGTTGAGTGTTAAACTTAGAAGCTGGAGTATTAATTATCCGCATGAGCAGTAACGGGCAAAAACACACAAAACCGCCGGGCATACGAAGAAAAGCTTCCCAATAAAGAGCGGCATGGACTCAAGTTGTTGTTTATCCTGAGGGGGGGGGTAAAACCACAGTTTTTGTCAGGAAAGGCGGCACAGAAATCGCCGATTACTAGAAGCAAACGGTTTGGTAAACGCGGAGAGGCATGGATTGGGGGAAAAAGCCAAAGCTTTTTGGAAAACAGCCCAGCCAAAAAGCGACCAAAAGATCCTCTTAAAGGGGGGACACGGGCAAGCCAGAACGGGGTGAAGGTCCCCGAAAAATGGAAGTCGCATTCCGAGGGCAGACTTCAAAAATCTCCGAAAAATGAAAAAGCATCGGTTGTAAAGGATTGGTTGAATCGGGAGGGGAAAAAATACTGTGGTGGGAAAAAGACGTGGGGCTGGGAAGAAGAATTGTAAAAGGGAAAACCCCTGGTAGCAAGAGCCCTACTCCACTGACGTATGAGCTATCAAAACGTTAACATGGGGTTTCGACTGGGGGGAAAGGCTCATATCAAGGACTGCGGGTTGGATGAAGAAACTGTTGAAGCGTGGGGACGGTTCCCTCTCCAAAACCTGGTTAAATGAGAACGCGGAAAAAACGGAATTGCTAGGGGAAAGGGACGGCCACCAACCTTAACTTTAAAAAAAAAAAAAAAAAAGAGGAGAGCAGAAAAAGAAACATAGTCAGGGGGAAGAAGGATGCCAGGAATATTGCGTAGTAAAAAACCACGGCGCAAATTAAACGGGTGATGAAAAAATCCGATGCCCACACAAAAAAAAAAAAAAAAAATGGTGGAAAAAAAAAAAAAAAAAACAAAGTTACTCAACCGGACGCGGAAAGTCAACCAGGAACGATAAAAAGAAGGGGTGGGGGAAGCAGAAACGATTTCATCAAAAAGGGCACGTCCTCAATTGTTCATGACAGAATGAACGCGGCAAAAATCCGAGGATTGCAAAAATAGCCGAGTACCATAAAGCCCACGGGCAAAGCGGTGCGCATCTTGGGGAGATCCCTCCAAAACGCGGCCATTGTGGGGTCTCCATCAGAGTGGGTAAAAAGGAGACGAAGAGAATTGAAAAAAAAAAAAAGGGGCAATGAATCGCTCTCGTTAAGCATCTCTCAACAAAAAAAAAAGTGTGGGGGGGGGGGGGGGGGGGGGTTGAGAAAATAAGAGGAGTTCCCTATACATTAAAAATCTTCCGGGTCCGGTAAGACAACATAAATGAATACATACTCCGTGTTGTTAGGGTACCCACACGTATTGAGGTCAAAGAAAGGGGGCTTGACCTTGAACTTGAGGGGTCAGGGTGATTTAAACCTGAGTCGGGGGGCGAAAAAAGGAAAATTAGGGACCAAAGAATTTCCATGAAATTTGCGAAGGGGGAAGACAAAATGCATCCTCATCTAGAGGGGGAAACGTCAAGACGAGGGAAAAAACCCCGAGGAGGTAATTGCTCGGGACAACCATATGTTTGCAATGGGGAATCACACGGAACCGGTCTGTAGGGAATATCGCAAATCCCAATATCAAAAAGAAGAGGAGTCCAGTGGTCAAACGCTTGCCGAGTAGTCGGGGGGGGGGGCCATGCGCCCGGGTGGCCTTGCAAAAAGGGTATATAGAGCAGGCGGCACAAGGATTTACTTTCTCATTTTGGAAAAAAGACACGACCAAACGAGGGTCACACTGATGGCAATCAACCAAAAGGGGAGGGGTCTCTATGAAGGGGACCTGACGCCACTTAGCAGGGGTGGCCTATAATGGGTTCCGGAAAACGTAGGGGAAACCAACGTTCTTCCAGTGTACCGGAAAAAAAGGTTCTTACGACGCAACGATTGGTTACAAAAGAACAAAAGATCTGGCAAAACTCACTGCAAGGGTTGGCAAAATGTCAGGGCAATCGGGATGAAAACAGCAAAGCGGGGGAAAAAAACGCCACGGCTTGAATGGAATTGGGCAATCAGTCGAGAGCTGGACGTTTCTGGACAACAAAAGCAGACCACCTGATTTCTCACAGACCATGACCAGCTCAGGGACCACAGGGGCTGGCGTAAGGAGGCAGGAGACTGCGCGTCAACGAGTGGTGGTAACAACATGGGGGAAAAAAAGTACATTGGTGCCCGAACTTTTGGCGGCCATGCCCGTGCGGGTGTAAGACCAGACAGATGAAAACAATAACTGTGCTCAAAAGGGAAAAGCAAAAACGGATGCGGAGGCGGTGCGGACGGGTGAGATTCGTAGACTAAAAAACAGAAAGAGGGTATCTTTTGAAACTACCCTTCAAAGACCACAGGACAAGGAATGCCATCTTTGGGGCACGAAGGGTTTTGTCCTTTGTCAAGGAAAGCAAGATGGGTTCCTGGGGGTGGGAAGGAAGACAAAGGAAACAAGGAAAAACAAGCATGGCCAGGGGCGGGGGGGGGCAATAATCAAAAGGAGGCGTCGCACCCCATGGAGCGGGGCCAGGCACCAGACTGGGGCAAAAGCACGCCCTGGGTCTTAGAAAAACCACCACCCAGCGAATGGGGTTCCAAAGACGGTAAAAAGAGTTTAAAAAAACCCTTATATGGTTGGTCCTGTCAAGAAGTGGGAACCAAAATAGGGAGGGGGGCAGTACCCCCCCAGGAAGTGAAAGTGAGAAAATACACTAATCGGAGATACTGAAACTGGTTGAAGGGGGAGGGGGGTTCGGAAGACAGATTGGGGTCTCCTGGATAAAGAGCCTTGTTCCCGAAGAGGTTCCTATTACAGGGGGGTATCCTAACACTGGTGCCCTGCAGGAGGGGGAGTACTTGGAAATGGGGTGGTGGGATTGTAAAAAGCAAGAAGCAACCTAAAAATTCACGAACCAAAATACCTCCGATGGTGAAGCAGCGGAAAAACTAGGAGACCGGGGGGGAAAAACATCGACTATTCTAAGTACAAGAGCTTATAAAGATTGCGCGTGGCGCATCGTTGTTTGAAACAAAACGAGGCTATTTTTAGAACTTGGGGGGTGGGAAGTTAGAGCCCACGTCCGGTAATGGACTGTGTCTAGGTGGGAGGGCAGCGAGGTGAGAGAGCACCGGGGGGTGGGCATGGCGGTTCTAGGGTGGTTTTTTTTTTTGTGTTTTAACGGTAGGGGGTGGGCCGGAGAGGAGGGGGGGTGTAGGTATATCGAAAGCATATGCCCGGCAAAAACCAAAACTCCAAAAGTTAGGGGCAGGGGACGAAAAAACCGACCGGGGAACGGTAAACATTGAAACTGGCGAGGGGACAGGAAAAACCTTACATTCAGCAAAAGGCCAAGAAGCCAAATTTAAAAGATTCAAAAGAATGAGAAACACGAAAAGGCAGGGGGAAGCAGGGTTGGTGGTCAGTTTTTTGGGGAAGAAAGGTTGGGGGGGGGCTCGGCAGAGAAAATCGAGGACAGAAAAAAAAAAAGGGTCTTCAAAAGTGCTCTGAACGGCACCGCGAAAGAGGGGGGAAGAATGGGCGGAACAGCCCTGAAATGGGTAGGGTTCTGTGTGAACAGTAAATGCTGTCTGTTGTCGGAGGGTCAGCGACCCCCGCCAGAAGTCATCATATTCACCCCCCTGTGGCTTTTGGGTGTGTCCCTTAAAAACTGTACGCAAGCAGGGAATGGGTCAGCAGACCGAAAGCACGGGCGTTGGGAGATCAAGGGACATGGGGGGATCAAAGCCATGTGTGGCGGGTGCAATGCTGCTGGCGGGACTAGAAACGATGGTCTGGGGTGGACCCACAATGGTTTGTCTCGGGTCGCGGGAAAAAAGGGGCGCAATGACGAGCAGGTTTGCATTCTTAAAGAGAAGAGGTTCTAAAAGAGAGATGGTGACCTGGAAGGATTGTGGGTTCAGGGGGGGGCTGGGTATGGGGACACCCGTCTCAAGGTAACCTTTCCCTCTGGGGGAAGAATCGGGTTTACCCGAGGCGACTGGAGTTTTCGACATTGCAGAAAAAAAAAACCTATTTCCTGTCATTGAATATTTTAGGTCCGTGGGGGGCTGATGGGGCATAAGCGGTTGGGAAGAAGCGTGTCTGCAACACTTAAACACCGAATCAGCAGAGGAAAGCCTGGGCCTCGGGACTTTCCATGGCAAATGAAAGAAGAGGACCCTCATAAACAAGGGTTGACGACGGCTGTGAACATGAGTGGTAGGGTATCTTGGTAAAAAAAAATCCCCCCAGCCCACTGGCTCGAAAGTGCGACAAGCCTATCTTCACCCGAATTTCAAAAAAGGGTGTACTCAAAACAAAAATAGTGTGGGCTTGTCTTTCCAGAAAGAGAACAGTAATCAGCAATGAATCAAAGACAATGTTACGACGACCTCCAGGCAGCAGGGAGAACATAAAATCAAGACCTGAATAGTCAGCTTTTAGAGGTTCAGGAAGGCACTCTTTCATCCCTTCACGGGTTGCCTGGGAAGAAACTATTTCTGTTGGTTTTTTGGGGTGGGGGGGTAAACAGTCTGAAAAGGTGGAAAAAATCAGCAAGGGCATTCCTTGCGTAATTCTATGGCAATGGCCAAAAAGAGTTTTGATCCCAAAGTTGGGTGGAGGCATAACACGGAAAACCGGAAGGTAAGGGACCCCAAGGATTACGCAACAAATATTGGAAATAAACACTTATTCGGGGGGAATATATCATTGCTAAGGAATGGGGGGGGCAGGAGGTCTCTGTGTAAACACCCCAGATAGGTGAAAAAAATGGACTACGTCGGTGGGGTGAAAACCTGGTAGGGGCTCGGGATTGTCCTGGGGAAGCAAAATGCTATATATTGTGGATGGGGGGGGAAGTATGGTCAAGCATTTTGTGGGGAAAAAAACTTGCACAACGATCCGAAGGCCCTCCGGTCCATGGAAAAAGGGGGATCCCAAAAAAACCTCTTGTTGAGTACTGAAGAAAGGGAAAAAAAAAAAAATGCAGTCGAGGGTGTCCGCCCTCCCTACACATATCAGGTATGCATATCACCGCTAATTTGAGAAAAAAGCTGAAGAAGACAATTCCCTAATTTCACCCTAAAAGAGAATGGCAAAACACACGCCAATCTTTGAGTTAAGACATGTAAAATCGTCAAACAGAAAATTCATTCTTTACATAATGAGTTCGTTTTTGTTTGAAAAAGGGTTGGGGGAAGAAGAAAAGATGGGTTTAGCCTCTACCGAGGCGGGCTGCTTAACAAGAAAAGGACATGGGGGGGAAGGGTTCCAAAAGAAAAGATTGGAAGGAGGGTTCAACAAGAGATAAGATTGGGATTGGGGATCTTGCCCAGAACAAAGAGAGAAATCTATACTCCAACAAGGATCGAAGGAAATATTGGTGGTCTTAAAACTCGGTCAAAAAACGGGGACAAAAAAACGGACGAGGCCTTGACTGGTTGTTAAAACAATTGGCATGACGGGGGGTTCTAAATGCCTCAAATGAAAGCAGGGAACACACCTAAGTCAAAGGGGAAAGTGGGAAAGGGTCGTGGAAAAAGTTTTTGGCCCGGGCAGACACTGAATTGAAGTCGGGGTGACCGGTGGAGGTGTCTTCTGGAAGCACAGGTTCGGTGGAAGGCAGAGAATCCTTATCCAAACGGGGGACCGGGGGTGAAGGGCACATATCTTCTGTCGTTTGATTCCGGCGGGGCGACGAAAACAATACCAAATAGCGGCCCCGACAGAATCCACCCGGTTGGGGGGGGTTGTCAAACTAAAAAACGAAGGAAACACAAGCAGAGAAGGCAACTAAGATTGAAAGACCAAACATTGATTAGGAGATCAGCGCGATTGAACGCGGGCCAGGTGCATCAAAAATCGCTTGGACTGCTGGGCTGGGGGGTTAAGGGGTCACAGGGGCAAGTGGGCGGACACAGTAGCCTTAACCCCTCTGAAGGGGGAACTGGCAAGGACCATGAACCACAGGGTATGGACAAAGGATAGAAGAGACGGGCGCAAAAAAACCGACAATGTCAGCCTCAGCAAACAGGGGGGCCGGCCAAATAATCAACCGGACAACCCATGTCCGGAAGGCAAGTAATGGCGGGGATAAGCACGAAAGGGGGGTCCCTTCCCTCCAGCGCTGGGGAATGGGGAAGGGAAAAAAGAGGTTTTTTCAGGAAGTCAGGGGAACAAAGTGTGGACCCCACTTCGGCACGTTTAGCCTTGTTTCAAGGGAACGGCCAATTGTCCCACCTTTGGACTAAAGCCGAAAAAGGGGTGGGAGGGAAGTATAAGGAAAATGAGAATTAGTGCGGTTTCAACAATTGCGGTGTCCTCGAAAGGAAATTGCAAAGGTTGGGCCAACTCTATGGCCCGCCACTGACGGAAAGGAACGTCAATTTCAGAAACGAAAGAGGGGGAGGTTTAAAGATGACTCGTAAGCACATCTAAAAAACAACGGCAGATATTTTATTTGTAGGTACACTGTTTTCAGGGCCACAACATGCGTGTGGGGGACGCAAACACTCTTGGCTTAGCTTTGAAAAAATGGGGAAGGGTCATGGTTATTGCCGTGAGAGGGGGGCGGGAAAAGACCGGGCGTGTACGAAAAGAAAAAGGGACGTTGTCCATAAACGCGTACACATAAATTTTTTTCAGAGTGGTAAAACCAATCTGTCGTGGAAGCGAAAGGCCCGTGGGAAAAAGCCCGCACGGCGGCCCTTACATGCAAGGGAAAAGGGTGAAACCCTCGGAGGGGGCGATTGGGAAAACATCCCTAGGAAGGTACTAGTAAAACACCAACACGGGGGGATTGGAAGGGGGGGGGAAAAAGGACAGCAGGAAGGGAGAAGAAAATGTCTTTCATTTCACACGCAGCGGACAAAAAAGGGTAAAACGGACAAAACATCGGTGGGGAGATTTGACAGAAGGGACTTGTGGGGGACCCAGGTTGGTAAAAACATAGGGGCAGGAGAAGAAAGTCCAGAAAACCCTGTGCCGCAAGCGAACATTAAAATTCGGGAAAAAACGGTTGGGGCAAAAGGTTATTCAGGGAAAGGGCGCGACCTGCAAGGGTGTTGGGTGGGGAAATGGCAGTGGAACAGCGTGTGGGCAAGGGGGGGAACGGGCGCCACGAAAAAAAACGGTCCCTGAAAAGCTGAATTCGACTGGCGGAGCAAGGAAGGAAACTCATGAACAAACCGCAGGAAGAAGAGCCGGAAACGCCCGCAAAGAATGCTTATCTGCTTGGATTGGGCAAAGAAAAAACCGAAGTCTCAAAAAATAAACGGGTGGAAAGTCACCCCAAGACAAAAATCAGATGGGAGAAAGAATTGACCGCCGGGCCGTTGACCGGGACAAAGGGGAAAGTAGAAGAGATGAGGGGCGGCGAAGGGGGAGAGTGCAGAAGAAAGTCCCGTCCACACTTTGCTGGGGGGGGAACATAAAAGGGGAAAGAAAACAGACAAGCATTGCAGTCACAAAAGACCTAAGTCCAGGCAGAAGGGGCAGAAGTGGGAAAAAGTGACGAAATGTGTGGGGGACGCCACTGCACACCACAGTGCCTTTGCAATACATATGGAAACGGCAGAAAACGACGAGAAACAACAAGGTTCCTGTCCGCTAGAAGTCTCAAAACAAAAACCCCAACTTAGAAGTGGAGAAAAAGGACGGGAGGATGAGGGCAAGGGGACCAGTCCATGAGCGTCGAAGGGAAAAGAAGGGGATGGGCGCAATGCTCAGTGAATGGCACCCCCGATGGTGGCCACAAGGGAGCAAAAAGGCCGTTGAGGGGTACACCCCTTTATGGGTTAGAAGAAAGAACTTGTCCCACCGAGGTAAAAAGTAGTGGAACAAAAGAGTTGCCTGATGGAAACTCGCTTTCGGAGCCGAATCGGGCTGAAACGGAATGGAATGGTGGTTGCCCGCGCAAGGGGGGCGAAGGCCGAAAAATAGGAGTGTTGGGGACATAAGGTCCAAAGGGGCAAGGGCGTCGGTTTTCGCAAAATAAGCAGAAGTAAAAAAAAGAAAAACAAAACGAAGCGGGTGCCAAAGCGAATCCAATTGTTACAGGGGGTTGGGTGAACTGCAAAGACCTGGCAAATGGGTCAAGGAAGGGACAGTTAAAAAGGAAGGCGGTCTCAGGAAAGGGGGCCTGCGCACGGGGTAAGCAAACCACCTTTCAGGAGCAAGGAAGCAACAGACGGAAAGACGCGATAAGAAACTGTCCACTTCGAACGGTTGCACAGATATTGGTGGGTAGGAAAGTAGGGGGGGTACCAGGTTTTGTAGGGAAAAAAATGGGTAGTGAAAGACACAGATGGTGGCCCCCACACCCCATCGGGGGGGCAAATACTTACCACAGAGTTTTGTTGTTGGGGCCTGGTAAAGGGATGAAGCTGCGTGGGGGAAAAAGTGGAAAAGCTGGATCAAACAGTGAGAAATGGAAGAAATTTGGGGCCTTTGTAAATAAAAGAAAAAAAGGTGCACAGAGCGGACTTGGAATTTGGGCCCACAAAATAGCCCAAAACCAATCAGGAATGCGTCAAAAAGACAAAATTAAGCAGCCGCCCAAAACAAAAACGGGCCAGGTAATCGGATGTCTGGGAAGAAAAAAGCACTGGTTTTGTAAACCTCGAAAAAAGAGGGGGGTGAAGAAATTATTAAATCTGGGATGGGTAGGGCAAACGGAATGGTTGGGGGGGGACGGGGGTTGGGAAAAAAAAATACTCAGAGGAAAATAACGAAAGCTTAAGTCAACAAAGCGTAAAATCGGGGGACGCGTGCAAAGCCCCAAAACAATTCAAAGTCGAAGAAAACCACCGAGGGGTGACGCAGGTCTTGGAACCAATGGGCCCCCTGGGCCCATTACTGCACATGCGTTTTCAAACGAAAAAGAAGGGTTGGAACACAAATTTTAGTTGGCCTCCAGCGATGTGTGTCCACCTGGAAAAGGAGAAAAAAGGACCGCCATTGAAAAAAGGAAAGGTTAAGTCCCTTCAAAGCATTTCAACTTAGTGAAAAACGGCAAATTCGGGAGTCCACAGGAAACAGGGGGGGGCAAAAAAAAAATGAAAGTCTGGTCTCGACACAGGGAGTTGTGGGGCGCAAACACGGTGGAAGCAGGGGGAAAGAAGAGCTTTTGGTGGGGGGGGGAAGAAAACCCTTCCCGAAGGTCTTTCAACCACGTCAAGTGGAGGGTATAACGAAAGCTTGGAGGGGAGTACACGGACTGGGTGCAGGATATGGTTGACATTGGGTGGGTCGGGGCGGGGGTGGACATTGCGGGTTGTCACGCCCGGAGAGGAGAGGCGGGAATGGGCACCGAAAAAACGGGTTTCCTCAACATGAGTCAAAGGATGTTAAGTCCAGGGGTAGACTCCTAGGCACAAATGAAATACCAGGGTACCATGCGTCTCCTATGTGAGGAACTACAAGCGGACATATAGCAACGGGTCAGTCGAAGGCAAGCCCGAGTCACAAACATGCACGGATGGAGGGGGGCTGGGGGAAAAAGAGACAAGACGTGCCTGTTTGCCAACAACGCCGAGATCCAAAAAAACCCTGGGGTGGGGTGCAAGAGAAAGGGGGGGTTTGGAGTTCGATGGGCTCTCCTCAGGGAAAACGGAAAAAAGGGGAGATGAGGCAATACAGCCAGGTATAAGGCTTCGGGGGAAAGAGAAAAGTGCAACGAAAGCTACTCTCCACGACACAAACCAGCCATCAAAAATTACGCCCGGACAAAAAAACCGAAAAAGAACCCAAGAGGTCAAAAATCCAGACTCTCTTTGGCAAATGAGGTAGTAATGCTCACATGGGAGGGGAAAGGGCCCCCAGGAAAAATATTAAATAAAAAATTGGATCACCCATGACTAAAACCATGTGTAAGGGTGGGGGGAAAAGAATCTTGGTTGGATGCGGCAAAAATACCTGCCCTCAGGGGGTGGGTTAGGATTGATAACGTACGGCCAGGGGGGAGAACATCGAAAAAGGCATTAAAAGCGCCAGAAGGGGGGTTGCACTGGGGGAAACGTGCCACCAAAAAAAAAGTGACCCGGTAAAAAGGTTCGAGTTTGCAGGCATCTCTAAACTAAGGAAAAAAAAAAAGAATAGCAACACTGCAGGGTGGGAGGGATTGCAAAAGGGGGGAATCGAGGATTGGCCTGAAAAAGGCGGGCGAAAAATGAATCTGTGATAGAGCATTGGGAATCTCGGAGACAAGAATGGGGGGGGGATGCCATTCGTCACGGACGAGGAAAAGAGGGCGGGAACCATGGTCTGTTGTCCGAATTCGCGGGGGGGGAAGTACGGGGGAAAAAAAAAAAGAGAAAGGTGGTTAATTTGTTTTGGGGGCCGTCAAATCTAGGAAGGACCTTAGAACACAGCGGACCCAAACCCGAGGGTTTACCCCGAAAAAAAAAAAAAGACCACAGGTGTGAATTGGAATTGGGGATGGAACGAGATCGTTGCACACAAGGTGCGCACCAATGAAGAATAGCGACATCTCCCGCAGGCGGTCCAATGGGACAGAGAACAAAGGAACTTGGTTGGTACAAGACACGGGGATCATCGGAAGAGGGGGTCGGGTGTGTGAGAAACACACAATCTAAACCGAGGCTACGGGAGTCTACGTCGGGAATTTCCGGGGATTGTTGGGGGATTAAAAAAAGAGCAGTTACGGGGGGAGCACACATCACAGGACTCAAAAGAAGGGGGAGGCAAGCCCAAAATAACTTTTGGCAAAAAAAAGGAAAAAAAAAAGGCGGCAAAAAAAAACTTTCGCCCAGACAAAAAGGTGGAGTGTTATAAGTCGCGTCAATACAACTTAGGGGGCCTGGGACCCGAACGAAATTTTTCTTGGTTTTTTTTGTTTCGGGAGAAAGGTGAAGACAAGGAAAAATACCACGAGTGTGCAAAAAGACGCTCCGAGGCCGAAGCGGCACCGCCATTTTTGTGGGAGAGCAAAATTGGGAATGTTATGATGGGGAAGGGGGGGGGGAAAGAAACTGGCGGAACTCTTGCTGCTGGAACAAACACGAACAAAAACTTGGGGAACCGACCCAATTGCACTGGGGGAATGGAGAGCATCGAAAAAAAAAATGAGGGGGTGAGGGAGCTGGGGGGGACACTGGGTCCACACCCGAGTTCGGGGAAGTGTCAATGCCTGGGAAAAAAGTTGTCAGGTTTTAGTCGAACAAGAAAAAGGGGGGACAAATGGTGGCGCGAGGGAGCGAGTTGGTAAGGGGGGGGGGTGAAAAGGAGACACTTTCCGATCGCGGCAACCAAAACAAAAAGCACACTTCCAAGGGAGCCAATACAGCGGGGCACAAAAAAAGGAAAAAGAAACGGGAAGAAGTAAGCAGAACACCAGGAAACAAAAGAAAGAACTCTCGGGGGATCGGGGAAAAAAAAAGACGTAATTAGGGCAAACATGAACAGAAACCTTCATCTCAAGGCGAAAGAATTGCAAAACACAAGATGCAAGTGGGGTGAAAAACGTGATGGAAAAGGAAAGCACAAGAAAAAATAACAGAAGCAGGCCACACCTTAATACCTTCTGGACGTGGGGCAAGGGTTCACGACCAGGTGGTGGGGGAAAGGCCTGCTAGCAAAAAAAAGCGCTGCCGGGCAATGAAATCTGAAAACAGAAAAAGGGGGGGGTAAGTTGGGGTCACAAGAAAAAAATACAAAACCGTTCGGGCAATCAAAATCCGAAATTAGTCCTACCAGGCCCGAAGATTGCAACTACAAAACTGATCAGCGCGGTCCTAGAAAAGCAGAATGGCCAGAGTCGAAAACAAAAGGCGTGTGTTGGTTACAAACGTCTTGAACCAGGGAGGTCAAAAATCATGACGTGCAAGGACGGGGGGGGGGTCTGAGCGCCAAGTCGCGATGAAGGAGGGGGGAAACAACAAAAGTCGGGAAAAGTGAAGTGAACTGTTTTTTGAGGGGGAACGCCCTAAGTTGGAATCCACGGGGGGGGGGGGGTCCGGGGGGATGTGGGACGTCGAGGCGTGCTCTTGGGCCGTAAGATGGACGTAGACAGGGTCATGTGGGTCATCATCCACCAATCGAGTGGAGGTAGAAACCGGAAAGAAAAGACAAAAATAGAAGAAAAAAAGCAAGCCCAAAGAACTCCTCTTTGTTGGTTGCAAACCGGGGGAAAAGAAGTGGGAAAGCGAACCCAAGCCAGAACCAAAAAAGAAGAGCTTGCCACTTACGGGGGAATTTCAGTCGACCCCTCCCGCAACAGGAGCAATGGGACGGATTTGGGCATGTCCAAAAAGACGTATGCGGGGACTGGTCGGGATTCAAGGTGGCAGTTGTAGGTCTTCCCAATGACACAATTAAAAGACCTCTAAAAAGAACTGGGGAGGGAAAAGGGGGAAAAACCCCGTTCGGGCAACAGAACATTACGTCAAGCGCAACAAAATTCCTCCCAGAAGCCCTGGCAATCCACCTATCCTGCAAAGATCACAAAAATCCGTCGCAACTAATTCAGGGTTGATGATAAACCGGGGGGGGGGTCAAAATGTCAACCGACCACGATTTCGGGGAAAGAAGAAGAAACTGTGGCTAGCGACACCGAGCGTCACAGGTGTTTGTTTAAAAACTTTTGACCCCGCTCGGTGGAGGGCGAAAAAGAGGGTTTGTTGTGATTACGACTTTGGGGGGGACCGGCCTTTGGGATAAAGGAGGGGGGGGTGCGCGAAAGAATATTACTAATTAATGAAAGAAAGGAAAAATTCCGTGTCAACAATGGCGTGTTCTATCAGGAAGGGAAATCATCGGGGTGGGGAAGGAACACAGAACTGGCAACCTTCAGTACGAAGGGGGCAGGAAAGAGTCAGGCAAACGGGGGAAAAACAGGGAGAAAAGGGGATTTCAGGGTACCACCTGGGGGGTCAATAGCAGAAAAGGTGAAAAAGTCACTCCAGACAATAAGTGTTTGGGGAGGTTACGGGAAGCAGGGTTGAGTTATGGCACGGAGAGGGGAGCAGGACCAAACCGCCGCATTCCAGCAGCTGCCATAACAGAATGCCACAAATATTGCAGGGAACTAGGGGGGGACCCAAGGCTGGGGGGCGGGGGAAATCGAGTCATCTGGGCGTGAGAAGGACCACGTGTTCGCAGCTTAAAGGGAAATTTTTAAGAAAATACTGCTGGGCAAAGCGGGGGGGGGGGAAAAGTCAACTACGTCCGCTCTCTAACAGCCGGTAGTTTGGAAAAAAAAAGGACCAACCGGCCATAAATAACGGGGGGAGTGCACCGAATGATAATGAAAAACATTGTCAGGAAACTGGGGAAAAAAGACAGGGGGGGGGGGGGGGGTAAGGATTTGGGGTCGAAAAACAGATCTTATGTCCACCAATTTTTTCGGTATAAAAGAACCCCTGGGCCGAAAAAAAGTTTGGAAGACGCCCCCGACGGGTGAAACCATCTCGATGGGGTGGAAGGTGAAAGTATCAATATGGCGAAACACGTAAGGGGGGTGGGTGTTGAAGAAGGGACGCGTGGTGAACGTTTAAATCGCACGAAAAACTTTGGGTTGAAATGAGAAAAGCCCATAGGGAAATGTTAAAAGAAGGGAAGGCACCATAAAAGGGGCGATTCAACCAAAACGCGGGGACGGAGATGAAAAGCCCAGAGGTCTGGAGGTCTGGGGGGGCCTTATTTTTTAAACGAATAAATCGCAGCAAGTAAAAGGGTGGGGAGGGTAACATTGAAAAAATCCATGGGGAAAACCGAGAAATTCGGACCTGTCGGAACAAAAAGGAGGAATAACAAAAGGAATGTGTCTACGAAAAGGGGAAAAACTCAGGGGGGAAAAGGAGCAACGTGCGAATTGACCTATAATTTAGCTAAAAAGGCTTCGATGGAAAAAAAAAAAAATAACTTAGACCAATAACTGAACAAAAGACGGACATCATTGAGGTCCTACAAATGGGGGGTAAGAATCAAAGAGGAAACCACACGCGTCATTACGTCATCGTATGTTCCGAACTTCGACGATCATGTGACTTTTCCCGGAACCAGAGTAGCTCTCAAAAACAACAACCTAATGAGGAAGGAGGTGTACGGGGTACAGGGACAGGTACCGTAATCTGTCTCAGGTTGTTAAAAACAATAAGGGGAAAAAAAAGTGGACGGGGGGGGGTGGGGGGAAGATATAGTGGCGCTCACCAGAAAGGTGGAAGGGGCAAAAGAGGCGTTCGAATGGTCTGAGGTATGAAATCGGAAAAAGGGAGCGAAAGGGCCCCATGTCCCGAAAAAGGGGAGTACGGCC
>Ga0179593_1814584_pt1 | contig 31569 bp, 38 predicted proteins | sample CZODoug2_1_08_16_FD_185931 | JGI IMG/M metagenome (GOLD analysis project Ga0179593, IMG submission 185931) | Vadose zone soil fungal communities from Angelo Coast Range Reserve, California, USA - CZODoug2_1_08_16fungal (PacBio error correction) | ecosystem: Environmental > Terrestrial > Soil >...
AGGGGGAAAAAAAGGGAATATAAGGCAAGTCGGAACCGGGGGACGGGTGGCGGAGCGCGGAGTGAAACGTCTTGTCAAACCCAAACGAATAAGCCTAGCAAACCTTTGACACAGGGCGGAATGAAAAAAAAAACCGATCATACCAGAAAAAGCCCTTCTTCTTTGAATGAAAGGAGGTAAGTGATTCAAATCCGGCTAGAAGCGAAAAACCTGTGCGTTCTGACATAGGGGGAAAAGGGGCGTGGAGAGAGCTCCGTCTTTTCAGGGAATCACGATTTGAGAAAAAAAGAGGACCCCTAAAAACTTCTATTCTTCTAAGAATGGAGAGGGACTGCGGGACATTGGGAAGAATAATCTGTATCCGCTTACCGGGCCAAGGCTTGGAAAAAAGAAAAAGCGGCATTCACTGAAACGTGATGAGAGAAAAAAATTTAGCTGTAATCTAACCAAAAAGGTATAGAACGTCGGCAGGAATGGGGGGAGAAAAATTCTGTGAGTTGAATAACATGTTTCCCAGAGACGGAACTTCTGAGCTAAAGGTTGATGAAGGACTAGGGGGGGAATTCTTAGTTGTTAAAGAGTGCAAAGGGGGAATTGCACTCTAGCTCTAATATCGAAAAGAGCAAGAGAGGGGCTCGACAGTCCAGAGGCGAATAAAGATTGGGGGAGGTGGAAATCAAAAGTGACACGGGTAATATTTCCAGCACCCGCTACCGATCGAAGGGAGGTTCCGGGAGACTCAAAAAAAGGGGGGGATTCCTAGTCGAGAGAGGACTTCAAGACGATCGTTCTGTATTGCGGAATTAGAATATATTGGGTCCAAAAAAGGGAGGGCACAGCGCCATCATGGGAAGAAAGACGAGTCATCAAAGAAGGGAAAGCGTCATCCCCGCTGCGAACACTAGGGACCTTATTTCTTACGTGCGGAGGGTGCTGTGAGAAGGAACTCTATCGGGGGAAAGAACTTAATCGCTGTGTAGGGGCGGCAAAAAAACGTGAAAGAACGGGGGGAATTGCCGGACTAAAAGAAAGAATCAGGTGGAGAGGTAAAGCAAAGGGGGTGGATATTCCAGAAGGGAAACCTCTAGGGGGTTAAGAACGCGACTATCTTTTCACTATAGAAAGAGGGATCAAGCGGGGAAAAAACTTTGAGGGGGATTTTAACGCAGGAAAAGAAGATGTCGTCTATCCCCCATCCCTTCAATACCAATAACGAGGTTTATGTTGAAAAGCAGGAACCAAGTAAATGACACCTACAAAAGTCATACTTCGGAAAAAGGCGGCGGAGAGCTGAGTGTCCGAATCGGGGAAAGAGAAGCTCAAAAATAAACGTTAATGTAGGCAGGGGGAGGGGAAAAACTGTTCCGGTTCCGGCAAGGAGGGGAAGGAAACTGAGAATCTATCAAAAAGGGATCATAAGACCAGAAGAAGGTAAGAGAGAACTAGGTGCGGAAGAGTTCCTGGGGGAAAAAAAACCCATGTCTGTGTGGTTCGGACTGAAGTACTTGGGAAAAGGCACGAGTAACGAAGGGATAACTTTGTACGAAAGGAACTTCGTCGGGGGGCATTACCACGAGGCAGAGGGGATGAAAGGAATTCTGGAATCATAAAAAAAAATCGAAAGAAAGGATGCTCGGCAATGGCAGGCGGTACCGAAGGAGGGAAAACTTTTGAAAGGAATGAAAAGGGAAAGTCTAGAAGGGAGGCTCAAGGAAGGGGCATAGGGGGACAACGTTGCTATTCACCTTCACTTCATCCAAATAACAAAAAACAATCGTGAGAAGAAGCAAATTGTGAGTATGAATTGAAAAAAGTATCTTCTGGGGGGTTTTGGGGGGAGAGGAGGCGGAGAGAGCAAGGAAGGTCAAAATCTCCTACGCCAAAAACCCATGCATAATACGAGACTTTGAGGCATAGCCAGAAAAAAAAAATGAGGTCAGGAAGTGGTAGAAACAACTGGAATCTCGTCCTGTTATAAGAGAAAAAAAGCTGATTAGTGAGAACTTAATAGATCCTGTGTAGAAAAAAGGGAAAGAATTGAAAGGGTTTCCAGGGAAAAGGGAAAAAAGTTTTCAAAGCAAATTGCCACAAGTCGTTTATGCTTGTGCAGGCCCGTATGAGGGATTTCAATCCGGAAAGAGTCCGGAGGAGAACAAAAGCGGAAGGGTCTCAAGAGGGTTAAAAAAAAGAAAAATCCCTGGTCTTCCTACACCTTGCCGGACTGAAAGTCTGAAGGGGGGGGGGGAAGGACAGTAGGGAGAAAAGTTCCGGGCCGAAATTGGAATCAAGTAGGGAGTTAAAAGGGGAAAAAGGGGTGTTAAGGAAGAATCACGCGACTTAAGCGCAGGAAGGCCCATTGCGGAAGGTTTGAGGGTTCTACACCTTGGGGGGGGGAGATCCAAAAAGAAGCTAAAGAATCAAAAAGGCCAATATCTTGCTGAGACGAAACCGTTTAAGGGAAAGCTGTAACGGGGATACTTGAGAAGGAGAAAAGTCGGTCGGGGGGGAAGGTCAGAAGAGGGTGGGGAGGACCAGAGGAATCTCCTTCACTCGTCGCAAGGTTATTTCTTCCGGTACTGGGGAAGTTGGACCTGGAAGGGTGAGGGAGCGATGGGGAAGGGTAGTTTAAAAAGCCGCTGGATCACCTTCACGTTTCACCGGAAGAGGGACCACATGTTCGGGGCCATAGGGGAAAAAAAAGATCGGGTTGGAATTGTAAGACACCTGCTCCGTCCCTGATTACCGTCAGTATTTGTCCGCTAGTTCGATTAGCAAGGGCCCCTAAAGGGCGGGTGGATTGGGCTTGTCCGGGGAGGGGTGGAGGTGATTCTCAGCCATCTGGGGGGATGATTATCGTCCCGGAAGATTGAAGGGGAGGGGACAGGGAAATGGGGAAGGCGTTCTTTATCCGAGACGAGGTCGGAGGCGGAACCGGGGCTTAAATCATGGAAAGCGCAAAACCAAGGGGATAGGGGAGGAAAAGCGCAGAAAAAAAAATTCACGTGAGGGTTGAACACCCCCTGGCAACGCGAGGAGGTCGGAATAGGAAGGGGGCAAACAATAAGGAAAGGGAAAAAGCCTTCCGATTCGCCGTTCTGAAAGAAGATTGAGGAAACATGCAATGGAGTCTCCGGGATGGGGTAAAGGAAACGCTATAAGGGAGAAGTCAAGACACAGCCTGAACCGCCTGCCGGTGGGGTTATAAAAGGAACGCAGGATCAAAAAAAGGGGGAAACAGAAGGGGGGCCAGGAGAGAAGAATGCCGAAATCGTTCACTATAAAGCTACCTGGGGAGAGAGGGCCTTTGGAGGATCTAGCGAAAAGGCGGGGGGTAAATAGGGGGGGGGGGGTGTGAAATTTTCTTCTCTCACTCAAGTCTAAAAAAAGAAGTTCTTGGACGATCTTAGGGAACCCCGAATGAAATTGTAAATCGGGAAGGACAAAAAAAAAGATTACACGGCGCAATTCGTAAGAAAAAAATTTCAATCGGGCATTACTAGTATCCGGGACGCCTCGGGAGGAACAGTGAATAGTTAAAAAAATGGCTTCCTGGCGTTCGTCGAAAGTTAAAGGGAAGAGATACTCAGGAATCGCTGCAACATGCAAGGAAATAAAGGTAAAGCAAAGGGAAGGGGGGCGACCCTGTTTCATCCAAAAAGAGCCTTTGGCGAGGGAAATCGGGCAGAGATATTCACATGGGGGAGAAAGTTCTGAAGGTGTACGCCACTAATGTCGAGGAGGGCGTGAGGGAGGGGGAAGGGATTGGGTCATCGTGAAGTTCGAAAATTCCAGTAAAGATCGGCGCTCAAAAAAAGGTACGAGAATTTAAACGGGGCAGGGGGAGAAAGGGAGAGGAGGAATTTAATCCCCTGAAAAGCATGCAGAAAATCTTGAGAGGGCTCTTGGGGTGCTTGGGGGGGGATTCAAAGGGAAGTGCGAAAGGAAAAAAAGGCACAGCATGGTTTAGGTACGTGCGGGGACCGATTTCCCTAGAGGAAAAAAACGTCTCCACCCGTGAGGCACAAATATAAGCTCTCCGAAAAATCCTTGCGTGAGAAGAGAAAAGGAACCCAGTAAAACAAAGAACGGAGGGGATGTGTGTCACAGAAAAAAAAAAAAAAATTGAACATGCGTCGCGCGGGTGCTGTCCTTGTAAGTTGGCCGGAGGAGGAACAAAAAATATAGCTGTGTATCAAAAAGAAGTCCGCACGTGTGAATCTAGTACTCAGGGGGGGAGTCAACTATGTGCGGGGACGTCTGTGCGGGAACGAAACACTCTGTGGTGTGTGCTCGAGGGTAAGGAAAAGGTCGTAAGTAGAACAAAAAAATATCATAAAAAAAAGGAACCATGGTTCAAATTCCGACGAGGAGCTCGGGGAAGAAAACGGAAAGGATCGAAAGCTCAGGGGACAAGGGACGAGAAGAAAGGTATAAAGTCAGAATCCTAAGGAAGCACCGGCAAACTCAACGAACATATGAATCTTGTGGAAATCACCACGCTGCACTAAGAGAGGGAAACACTCCGCGAGCGCGGAAGAAATCGGGAGTCCTTCGGGGGGTAGCAGAGGCCTTAGAGCAGGAACCCGCTAGAAGAACGCATGAGCCGTTGATCCCTCGGTTGAGATGTTGAAAAGGGTCCCAAAAAAGAGGTAACGTATGAGTCAAAAGAGAAGTAGGGGATTGTAGAGGCTAGCAGTGGTCAGAAAGGAACTCGGAGCAAGACGGGTCAGGGAGGGCGCACGCCGGTCGCAGGTCCGGACGGGCCACTCAAATAGAATCGATCAAGAACTTAAACTGTAAAATGCGAGGAAAGAAATTCTAAAAAAGGGGGGCAATATGATGGAGATTGAGAGGAAGAAGGCGCCCACAAGTTCTTCGGCGTTATGGGAGGAAAAAACCACCCCACCCGAACTGTCGAGGTCTGGGGGGAGAGAAGAAATTTTGCGAGGGAGAAGGGACGTCCATCCACGAGCGCGTCGCCCACTGCTAATATGAATTTCATTACGGTCGGGCAGAAAATTTTGGAAAATTCAGGACTAGAGGGGAGGGAGAAGGGAGGTTGCAAGGAAAACAAGCAACGTGAAGCAACGGTTGGGGGTTTCGGGCAAAATCAACAAGAGCGGGAATCGGAAGTTAAAAAAGAGTCAAGGGAATCAAGTCGCTCGTCGCCGACCTGGAAAGACGTAAGGAAGCTCGGGGTCACGACAAAAAGCCGAATCGGGGACTTTCTCTGGTACTGAAACAGAGACACTACCCCAACATCAACGGAGATAAAAAAAGTCTGTAAGGAAATCAGAGCACGGGGGGGCATCGGAGGATGGAAAAGTCGAACTGCCGGAAACCTACAAAGAAGTTCAAAGCGGCATAAAAATCAATCCGGGGGGGTAATCATACCCCATCCTTGGTGCAAAAATAAATCCTTTGTTGGGAAAAGGGTTGGAGGGGTCTGCAAACAAAAGGGGCCTGGAGGAAGAAACAGAAAAGAGGGGGATGGGACGAACCAAAGAACAATGGAGATCTTGACTGGGGAAGGGTCCGACCGAAACTATAACGAAAAGGGAATCTATAAGGGGGAAGAGGCACAAACGGGGGGGGAACGACGACATACAGGCTTGTCTATAAAAAGGGAAGGGGTCACAGCAGTAAAATTGGAAAAGGGAGAACAAGGGAGCGTCTAGAACACTAGGTGCATTAACCGGGGCTGACTATGAAAGGAGAAGGAGCCAACTGTCAAGGTTCGAAGGGAGGAGCGTACCCAGAGAAAAAAATTCGGGGGACAGGGGAACGCTGGGTCGAAGCGAACGTTAGAAGATTTCAAGGAAAAATGAACAACAGGGGACCGATCGGGTCTTTCGATGTGGAGAGGGGGAAAAATATGCCCAGATTCCGGAGGCTCCTGGGAGAAGTTATCCAGAAAGGCTGCGAGAAAAAGATCAAGACGGGTCCGCCGAGGCAAATAAGCAGGTCAAGCTGGATATAATGCTGCAGGCGGGGCAGTTCTAGGGAGGGGGAGGTCTGGTTTAAACAGAGAACAAAAAAAATATTGGGAAAATAGACTTGGTCGCAAAGGGAGATAGGCACGTTCGAGCCACAAGCCCATCAAACAGACAGAGAATAAGGCACCATACCAAAAAAAAAAAAAAAAAAACTCGGAACTGAGAGTAATAAACCACAAAATGAGGAATAGGAAAAGAGATATCCCGGATCTAGATTCCGGGGGGACTCAAAAAAAAAAAAAAATTTGGGGGGGGTGAGGGGACTGGGGTGGGGGAAAATGGAAAGGGAAGCGATGGATGCGGTTGGCGGAAAGATATCTGGGTGGAGGGGTAGGATATCGAAAAAATCCCACAAAGAAAAACGAGGGGACCGAGGAAAACTCGCAGGGAGGGGAGAATCACCTTGAGAGGCACTAATTCCATTGAGGGGGCCTTCTGACTTAGAAAAAAACCTCTAAGCCCGTAAGGAGGGGAAGAAACTAGACCGGAGGATGAGGAGATTGAGGGGGTGGTCGGGTAATGAATCCTGCGAAAAGAAAAAAAAAGGGGGGGAATTGCGGCGGAAAAAGCGAAGGGGGCGGAGGTCAGAGAAGGGAGAAAATTATCTTCTCCATAGCTCATTTTGGGGAAAAACTCATATGAAGAGACATCCGGGAAAAAAGAGGAAGGGTTCGAAGGGGGAGCAAAAGGGAACGTTCGGTGCAGTCTGCATCGCTTTCGACAGGATAACTCTAAGGAAATATACCCAATTGTCTTCAGGCCAGACAATGGGAAAGCCTTCGATTAAAAGGGAAGGGTCGCAGGGGGAGGGATAAATCTAGTTAAAGATGTCTGGGGGGAATTTTTGAAAGGGGGCCTCGCATCCTGAAAGGGTAAACTGGGGACCAAAGTTCCCGCGTCTAGCGAAAATCTCCGGATAGGAGAAAAGGGCTCTGGTGGGAAAAATCTGAGAAAGGGTCCTCAGGTTTAGAAAGAGCGGCCAAGATGAAAGGGATTGTGTAGTCCTTCGAGCGGCAAATGTCGAAGACCTGGGGAGAGAAAAAAAAACTTGGGGGAGGGGCACGGCTTTCAAGAGAGGATCTCTAAGCTTGTTTTGACGTCAGGGGGGATAAAGACCCCGCGAAGGGAGGGGGCGAGGGGGAGATCTCTTGCTTATCCGTGCCAGTATCTTAGCGGGCGGAGTCACCAGGTGAAAAAAATCGGGTGCGGAAAGAAAAGGGAAGGAAAAAAATCAAAAAAAATGAAGGACACTTTTCATAGGGATTTTTCGGAGAGGAAAACAAACAGGGGGGGAATTCACGGTTAAGAAGCTGATGTAGGAATGAGATTGTGGGAAGGGGGTGGCAACCTCCCACAGCAGTACCCCTCAGGAAAGGGGGAAGGTCCCGAAAATGTGAGAGTGTTCCTGAAAAAACGTGGATAAAAGAAGAAAACCTTGATGGCCGAGGAGACGTGCGCTGGGGACCCTTTTGGAACTGGAACGCGCGCTTCAGGTGGCGAAGGGCCTCGACCGCTTGAAACTTGTGGGTGGGGGAGGGGTCTAAAAAAGGAAGAGGGAAAACGATCATAAAGGGACGATTCGCTTCCAAGAGGGAGGGCCGCTGTCTAGTCGGAAGCAGACGCTGCTTTGGGAGGGGGGAGGCCCACGACTAGGGCAAAAAAAGTAGGGGAAAAAGCCAGGGCAGTTCAGTGTTGAAAAGAAAAAGGCGGGTATGGGGTTCTAAGAGGAGGGGGAAGGGGTCGAAGGGGACCACCTAGGGAAAAGTTGGAGAGTGAACGAATCAGCCTGTGAAGAAGCCTTCGAGTAACAGCCTCGAGAAAAGAGGTTAGCTTACCCTGGGGGAGGCTTCACCCTAGGGGCGCCTTTCTTCAGAATATGATCCTGGGGGGTGAAAAAAAATGCTGAAGGAGGGCTTACTAAAAATTCCGATAATCTCACGTTTAAAAAAAAAAGGTATTGAATCCAAGCACTTTCTGGTTAAAAGTCCCGGGGGGGGATTCGGGGTTCCTGAGAAAAGCGGGGATTAAGTTCAAAGCAGTAGTAAGCCCTACGTGGTAGTCAGGGGGGGAAATTCCGAGGCTGTCGGCTGGGGATCGTAAGGGTAAAAAAAAGAGGACGGTCAGAAGAACCAGATTACTAATCCTACAGAAGGGGGGTCCAGGGGGGAAACGGCAAAATGGGGAAACTCACCAAATGGTCCCTGAAAAGAAGGCTTCCGCCGCGTGTCTGAGGGTAAGGGGGGGTATGAAGAGGTAAACAGTGGTTGGAAAAAGAGGGTCAAAGGGGGAGAACTTTTTCCAAGGGCAGGGAGTTGATACAAAGCATCGGGCACATCCATTGGGGAGAAGGCTTGACGGGGGACAAGAAACGGGAAAATACTCGCTCCGCCCCAAAGGAGAACAGGTCCGAAAAGAAAAAGGTAAGTATTCAATAAAGAAAGAAACATGCTGAGGGAAAAAAAGCTGCTCATTCGCAAAACTAGGAAAGAAAGAAAAAAAAAAAACACAACGCTCAGGGTAGGGAATAGAGTCAGTGGGAGCGGTGGTCAGGAGCGCTGGCAGGAAGGAAGGGGATTTGTTCAAGTATGAAAAGTATACTGGGGGATTTGAGGAAAAAGACCCAAAAAACAATGTATAAGTAGGGGGAGACTCGTTTGAAAGAGGGAAAGGTCGAAAGGAAAAGAGAAAGCCTCAGATCAGGAGAAAGTCAGAAGAAAAAAAGAGGAGAGACGGTTTAAAAATTCCGCGAGGAGGGGACCGCAGGGGAAGAAAAAATTCCTACTTGATCCAGAGGGTATTTAGGGGGAGTAAGAAAGAAATGCTTTGGGGAAAGAAAGGACCACCTTTAGCCTACTCAATATCGCAAATATACCGTACTCAAAAGGAAAAAGGCGTCTACTAGTGGTCGGAAAAAAAAAAAAAGGGCAAAAAAGAGTTTTAGTGAAGAAAAAAAACTGGGGTAGCCGGGAAGCTACCCAAGGAATAAACATAGGATCTTCAGGGAGAAACTGAAAGGTCCTTCTTAGGGGGGAAGGGGGGATAATGGGCCTCTCTGTTAACAATTCCCAAACTGAGAAAATAAAAGATTAGATGATCATTGGAGAAACTTCGGGTGGGGGGTAGAACATAAGGGGAAGGCCTTATACGATTAGGGGTCGGGGAAGTATTAAATGTTGGGTTCAGGGGGGGGGGAAGGCCTATCCAAAGGTCTGGTTGGTAGAAATGAGACAAAAAAATCTCATAAAAGTAAAATGAGGGGAATATATTCAGAACTCCTAACAAGTCAAGATTGAATAACGTAAGGAAACCAGGTCATCAATAAAAAAAAGGGAAACGGGGGAGAAAGATATTGAAAGGATAATCTCGACTTCGATGATTGTTTTCCGGGGGATGAGGAAAAAGGGTTCGGAGAAAAGAAGAACAAACCCAAGGAAAAAAGGAGAGAGTCTTTCGAAGACTTAATTATAAAGTAAGGATCCGCTTTTTCAAATTTAAACCCCAGCGGAGCATCTACAGAAGTGAGAGGACTCCGGATATGAAAGCTTCGTGAAAAAGAAAGCGGAGAGGAATTTAAAGGAGCTTTTGCGGGGGTTAGGACCCATGTAACAAAGCAAAAAAGGGGGCATAAAGGGAATTTGGGCAGGAGGTGAGAAAGAACTTAAAAAGTTTGTCTGAAAGGCAAAGAAAGGAAAAGGTTCTTCGGGGGGTCGACTTTGTGAGAGGTAAGTGGGAGGTATCCTGAAGCGCCAAGAGAAAAATATCTTTAAGGATAAAAATCTCTGGAAAGCGGGCCAGGACGGAGTCATCGGGGGAGGGGAGGTCGAGCCAGAGTCTAAACCTCGCAAAGGGAGGAAGATCCACAGAAGCAGAAAGAAGAGCCGACAACCGGAGGTTGGAATGGGGGTCCCGAAGGGGAGGGGAGGAAATCTCCCATTGGGGAAAAAGCTATAAAGAAACACCTAAAACCATTGGGGAGGGAAAATTCGTTCAGGGATGCAACAGCTGTATGGCCACAAGAATCCGTTGAAAAAAAAATCATCCCCTAAAGAAAAAAGGGTTCATGAGGGTTTGGCTAGGGGAAGAGGGGGGGGGGAAAAAACCGTTTAGGTGGTACTGCCACGCTCAGGCTTTAAAGACTACATCAGTCGATAAAGAGGAGAATCAAGACTAAAAGAGAAGATAAAGGCTCAAAAACTGATAGGAAAGGGGGGACTCTTGCGCCTATTGGTAGGGCTAGCCAAGAAAGGAAAGTGGGGAGACCAAATGATGGTTGTTACCTACTAAATTAACTAGGGAAAAGCTATAAGAAATAGGAAATTTCAAAAAAGAAAAAAAATCAATGGAAAACTCGGGGGGGGGGGGCTACTAGAGTTGAAACTGTAGAGGGAGATTTACGGACCAGGAAGAAAACTACTGGAGGGGAGGAGAAAGAAACTTATAAAATATAAAGAAAAGAAACTCTGAGGGCTAAAAAATGGATCTTTCGAAAGAGATTCCTAGGGGGAAATTTCCGGGGGAAAAGGAGACGTTGGGGAAAAGCGAAAACTCTGGGATATGAAAAAGAGCCATGGGCTAGAGGTTCCCGCTTGACAGGAAAAACCTTCTACGGAAAGAAACCTTCGAAGGGCTGGATCGAAAGGACTTTCCGGCCACTGGGGATATCTTCAATGAACTCTATTTTTAAAATGGAAAAGAGGGAATAAGAGGAAATTGTGGAAAGACGAGCGTGAGGGGGGGTCCACGGAAACGTAAAGACTCCCAAGGGAGTCCAATACCGACATGTCAAAACAAGATACGGTGGAGCAAGGGCTCAGAGGCGATAGAAAAAAGCAAAAACCAAGGTGCTACCTTTAGTTGGGAGGGCACCAAAAAGTAAGAAGAGGTCCGAGGATCTCAAAACAAATATTATAAGTACTAGAAAGATTTTCATGTGAGTACTCAAATAAGATGAAAAGTTGTGGGGGGGGGGATGGTTGAAAAAGGGTAACTAATAAAAATTTCCTCAAAATAAGTGGGCGTTTGAAAAGGGTAGAGAGAGGTGGGGTAGAGCGACGCCTGAAAGGAAAGAAGAAGGCTACGGAAGCCCCCGGGGATACGCATTCTGGCTCACAACTAATGTCAAGAGATGAGGGGGAATGCACTGGAAAGTATGGAGAGAGGATGGTAGAAGGAACTTCGCCTAAGGCAAAAAGGGTCAAGGAAGACCGGGGGTTATGAAATTAAAAGGAAAGTAAAATGGGGAACAAAGGGGGTTCACACAGGGGTAAGGAAAATAAGGGAGAGAAACTTCCTGAAAGAACTCAAGAAACAGGAGAAGGAAGGAGGGTTACTTACCCACTTTCCTAGGAACTGGGGGGGGATCTCACAAAAAAAAAAGTTGTCGAAAAAAAGCACTTAAGTATAAGGGGGAGCCATCCGGGAGTTAAAACAAAAAAAGTCACGAGGAGGAGGGGGAGGAGTTAACTGCTCTGACTGCGCCTTAGTATGAAGGAAAGCTAATGAGAGAAGAGACCAGGCTCTAAGGTTCGAGAGGAAAAACATGGGAAAACTTTGACCAAAATTCTTTGAAGTTCGGGAAGGCTCGACGTAGAGACCTTAGGGTCGGAAGAAAAGGGAAAGTGAGAAATGTTCAAAGTTCGTCGTGAAAGAGGTCTGTAGTTTAAAAGGAAAGAGCCCAAGGGAAGAAACCGGAAAACGCCAGAGAGAGACAAAACAGAAGACCTGGGGGAAGTTGGGACTCTGCTGAGAGTTTGGTGGGGCCATCAAGAGGACCCTGCATTGAAGGAGTTCAAAGGGGGAACCTTGGGGGTAAAGTTCTAAGAGGGAAAAATTGCAGGAATCGAAGGAAAATTCGGGAATGCCACCACAGAGGTTTGGATGGGGGGGGGGGGGGGGGGGGGATTCCGGAGGAAAGGATGGATCAGGAAAGGGAAAAGGGTTGGTCAGGGGAGAGGCGGCCCGCGAAAAGCTCGCAGAGGAGTGGGGGGTCTCTCGGGGGAAATTTGACAAGCGGTCTGTAGGGCTTTCAAAGAAAGGTCTCAAAAGAAGAAAATCTAATTTAGAGAGAACGACAAGGGAGACGCTACCCAGTGTTATAGCTTGGTTGGAGGAAGGGGAAAGAAAAGGGGTTTCTGATTTGGAACAAAAACCAGGGATTAACTTCGGGGCAAAGATTCTTTGTGGATTGTTTGCAGGGAAGCCCACGCAAAAGCACAGGGGTAAAAAAAAAATCGGAAGGGGGGGGACTGAAGAGACGTTTATGACTTCGTCAGAAATTATTTTCTAGGCGGAGGGGAGCTCTGGAAAGTGGACTGAAACGCGCGCAAAAGAAGGGGAAAATCAGGAAGGAAGAGGACCTTGCTCGAAAATTTTAGAGAACCATGAAAGGGGGAGATCAACCTAGAAACTTCACATATAAGAATGACTAGGTAGCAAGGACGCTGGGAAAGAGAGGAGCTACCTAGGGGGAAAGGGGGGAGCAGGGGGAAAAAATCTTCTGGGGGGGGGGGGACTGAAATGTTCGGGTGGAGGGGAGAGCCCTCCCTAGGGAAAAAAGTTCTGGGTGAGGGGAAATCGTAGAAAATGTGGAAAGACAAAAAAAACGGGGTAATCAATGAAAACTCCCTCAGCACGTTCAATCTTCGAATGAGAATAAGCGACGCAGGGGGAAAAAAAAAAGGAGCATCCGAAAGGGGTAGGACCCGGAGGAAATTCACAAAAGCTTATGAAGAATTCTAATAGTTGGGCGTTGGCTGGGGAAGGAGCGAAGTCGCTGCAAAGAAGGTATCAAGAAAATGAAAAAGAAGATTGCTGGGATATGAATTAGGCCGAGCAGAAGGTTTTACACAGCCAGGTAGGGCTTAAAAGTAAGGAATGTTGGGGACTTGGGAAAAAGCACGGTAGATTGAGAAGACTTCCGGTGGGGGAGGAACTTAATTGTAAAATTTCGGAATTTCAGTTGATGGAGTGGAAGTCATCGTGGGGGGAAAAAGTCGGGATAAGCCAGAGAATATCCGCACGCGCGTTCCGGGAAGACACCGTGCACGGGGGGGGGGGAAGATTCGGGAGGAGAGACTTAAGGACCCCAGTCCCAGATGGAGTCTTTCTATGGTATCTTCTGCGTGTGGGAGTTAGGGTAGAGAGCAGGAAAACTAGTGGAGAAGCCATCAAAGAAAAAGAGAGGGTTTTTGAAGGGAAGATTGAAAACTCCGAAAAAACCACCCCGTCTAACCAGGGAGCTATCTGAAAAGAGAAAAGATATTCAATGAACGAAAAAAAGACATCTTAAAAGTAGGGGAAATTTAGGGAGGAGGGACTCAAAAAAAAACTGATGAGGACGACAAGGGGAAAGAGAACTCATTCGTACCTTGGTAGACGGGGTGGATGGGCCACATTTACATAGAAGGGGGATTTCAAGAGGGAGAACGTTGGGTGAAAGGACTCGTGGGGGCCTCAAGAAAAAAAAAGAATTAGGCCTAGGAGGAGTTCTAAAAGGGTAAAGTTAAAAAAACAGAATGAACATCTGGTCACTAATAGAAAAAAGGTCGATCTCTGCGGAAGTCTTTCATGGGGAGTGAAACGGACCGTTGAAAGAGAAGGGGAAGAGAAGATGGTGTTATCAGGTAAAGAGGGGGGGATACCATCCTTATTGAACAGGAAGAGGACTCAACACTAATGGAAGAGGGAACCATCAGGGACGGCTAAGGGGCGGGGAACTACATAGAAAAAACGATCTTTGACTGGAAGAGGAGTCTTTTAAGTCAGGAGAACTTCTTTGGAAGAAGAGAGAAAGACCTATCAAAGGGAGGGCTTAACAGAAAGAGTCTGTAAGGGGGGAAGAACTTTATGAGGAAAAAGAGGATTGAGGATAAAGGGGCATCGATCACGGTATCCACGGAAACTTCCAACTATTCTGACGAAGTACGGCAGGAAGGAAGTGGACCTCTTGGGAGGGAATAACAAAGGAAAAACCTTAGAAAGATGAGAACAATGTAGGATGTATTTCAGGGGGGGAGGGCTTTCCTGCGAATTCTCAATGATGCACCATGTGGTCAACGTTGCACCTCAAAAGAAAAGGGTTCCCAGAAAACAATTCCAGAAAAGCGAAAAGTCAGCAAGGGGAAACGGGGAAAAAGTCAGGAGGAAACCTCTTCGATAGGGGATAAGGGAACTTAAAAGGAACAGCGGGGGACTGCGATAAAAGGGGGGAAGTCTACCTATGAGAAGGAAGATATTTGCCGAAGACGCCATCAGGGAGGGGGGGAGGATCGAAGTAAAAAGCGATATAAGTCGAGGCCAAGAGAAATGAGAAGTTTGGTCATGGGGGGGGGGGAACATAGCGACGAAAAAAAAAAGAATTGGGCGAAAAGAGACCAGGCGTCAAGAAGGAAGAGCTCAAAAAGAAACCGAGGGGCAACCGGAGGAAAAAGGTTTTGGGGGGTGCAAACCATTAACAACGCAGAATCTTGCAAACGTTAAGAGAAGCACGGGGGAACACGGGAAAGAAGTTTTAAAAAATTAAAAACAACAAACTAGAACGGGTAAGAGCGGCGGTTGGGACGGGGAAAGAAGGAAAAAGTTAAAAGGGAGGAAGCAGAACCTGCAATTTTAATCCTTCCAATGGAAGAGAGGAACTTAGAAAAAAAGGAGGAGCTGTCGACGCATCGGCAAGTGGGGGAAGGGGGCCGCAGGATATAGAAAAACAAATCTATAAGCACACGGGGTAAGTTAACATAATCCCGACAAAAAAAAGGGTATTAAAAAGATTTAAGAATAGGGGTTCAATAGCGCAAGGGGGCCCGAACAAGGTGTCTTCGGGACGGCCAATCATGGGGGGAAAAACGGGAATGAAGAGTAAACGGGGATGGGGGAGGCCAAAAAAACCTATTGGTAGTCCTGATGTTGGTCGGAAGGAGAAATAGTTTAAAGGAGGGTTCAGCAGTCTGGAAACTACAGCAGAGGAAAAGAGAATGCTATAGCCAAAGAAAGGGGGGGACTTGAAAATGAGACGCAGATAAAAAAAACCCTAAGAAGGCTCGAAGGGTTGAAGGAGAAAGAACCGGGGGAGGGGGGGCATCACAAAGGGGGGGGGGGGGGGGTGAGGAATGACAGAAAAGAGCCAGGGAGAGGAAAGTAATTGTAAAAAGACGCTTAAAGGAAAGGCAACTCTAAAGAAGAAGGGAACCTGGTCAGGGGGGAGCACGGGAGGGAAAAAACGGTCCGAGAGTCAAAAAGGGAGGGTCTAGATCCAGGAGGAATCGACCGAGGAAAAATCTGTCGGGGGAAGAGGAGGGGATTGGAAAGAGCGAAAGCAAGGTTGTAAAAAAATAAATTTTCGGGATCGCGCCAAGATCTTGGTCTGTATGGAGAAAGAATGGCAAAGGTCAGGAAGGGCCCATTCAAGGATAAGCTATCCTCGTCTCGCGGCACGAACGGTCGCCACGCAAGGTGGAAGAAGGGAAAACGAGGGGTCAACAGGAGACCGGGGTTTGGTCTGATATTGTGGTCCCTGAGTTCCGGAACTCTACGAACCACCAAGAAGAAAGGAGCTAGGAAAAACGCATAAAAGTGGCAAGAAGGCAAACTCGTAAGAACAAAAATCGGTGAAGTCTGGATGGGGGCGCACCATACCCGGAAATCAAGATGACGGGGGGGGATAGGAAAACAACAACAGGAAGAAAAAGAGGATAACCTGAGAGAGAGGAAGGAAAAGGGAAGGCACCATACGTTCAAAGGGGGGGGGGGTTTATTTCCTTTGGAGAAATAATTTTCCTCTCTCAAATTGGGGGGGAGGAAAAAAATGCTGTGAGGGGAAAGGGCTTAGGGAGGGTCTTGTGGGAATCAGAAAAGGAAAAATAACTCCTGAAAATCCTTGCGTCTCCAAGAGGAGTTACAAAATCCGTAATTGCGATCCATACACGTTGCCCGAGGTCGAAGGGAGGGGGGGGGGGACTCTGAGGAGGAGATAAAAAAGAGACCAGGGAAGAAAGAGCCGGTATCAGCTAAAGAGAAGAAAGAGGGGGGAAACTTGAATTTGGGTTAGAAAGACTTAAAGCGGCTACCGCGGCCCATTGCAAATCGACACAAGGGGGGAGAGGTCGGTAACTTGAAAAAGGGGCCATAGAGTGTAGGGTCATATCCACACCCCCCCACTAAAAGAAAAAAACACCAAAACCCCCCCAACACTAAAGTCATAAGGTCGTCAGGGAGGTAATAGAGAATTTCTGTAAGAAAACGGTCTGCAGGCAGTCCTTGAAAGCGAGTCTTCCTGAGGGAAAAGAGAAGCTTACAGTGGGGGGGAAATCAAGGGGCTGGGGAATGTAAAAACGCAGACTGGCTAGAGGAGGGTCGTTTTAGACTGAGATTTCAAAAGATGATTCAATGTTTGGGGCTTTGGGGGGGAGGGATTCTCCTTCACAGGAGGGCATCAGGGAAATAAAAAAAATTGTAAAAAAGGAAAAGTTTAAAAAAAGGCCGGCTATCGCCAACCATGTGGAGTATAGAGACGGCAGAGGTCGTCTGGGGGAAAGAAAGGCGAGATTGGAGGGCCATAAGGAAATCCCAAAGAAATCTAGGAAAGGGTCGTCTTGGTAGGTAGTCTAAGTTCAAACTGGGGGGGAGGAAGGTCGACGATTATCGGAATACCAGGCAAAAATGTAGGTTCAAAGGGAGGATTGTATCCGAAAAACAGATTGGGGGGGGTCTTGAGGGTCGTAGTATGAGGCTTCTCCAAGGGGGAACCACTAGAAGGGGGCCGGAATCCAGGGAAACACTCGGGAGTCAAGTCTTACTTGCTTAGAACACTTGTTAAGGAGAAGGAGGAAGAACGGACATCGAAAGAGAAGTTAGAAGGGGTTTCTGTTGGGGGAGAAAAGACGGGGAAAGACCCGTGGGAGGAGTGGCAGATCTTCAGACCTTGCTTACATTTATTTTGCAACGCCCCGCAGAGGGAGGAAGTTCATTGAAAGATATGAGTGTGTTTAATTTGGGAAAAAAAAATAAAGAGGAGGGAAGGATGATTAAAAAAAAGTGTATTACGACCGGGACGTCATCTAGGGTCCCTGGCTCTTCCGACGTGGGTACATGGGGGGGAAAAATGAATCTCATCAGGGGAGATAAGGGGAAACGCGTTCGCTCGAAAAGAGGAGGCCTGGTGGGGGTCTAAAAGGAGACCTAAGAAGAAGAAAGTGCACATATCATCGCCTTCGCCGAGGTAAGGTTGGGCGCTGTCCTAGCGGTCTAACGCTGCGTACATTAGAGAAAAAGGTTGAAAGAGAAAGTTATGGGTCAGGGAAGAAACTCTCTTTCGAAAATTCTTGATTTGAGGGATTTCGAGCGAGAGGGGAAAGGGGGGTTAAACCACGTGATAGACCTTGGATTCAAAAGAAAAAAGTTCGCCGAAGAAACCTTGGAAAAAATCTCCGTTAGTCTTCCGATCGGGGCCTGATAGGAGGTAGACCGGTCACCCATGAGTGGCCATTCTTCATGAATATGTCTGGTCGACTTTTTTATATTTGTGCATGTCCTGGTCTCCTGGGGATCTTCAACCATGTAGAACGGCTCAGGTCAGAGTAGGGCAGAAAGATGGTCACGCTGGAAATCCTGAGATCGCATAGGGATTGCGGCTCCAAAGTTGGTCGAGTAACTTCGTTAAGAAAGGGAGTTTCAAGGGAAGAAATCGGGGGGGGGGGGCTTTTAAAGGAAGGAGAGGGAAAAAACTCAATTCGTTTAAATTCTTCCGGAATTGCCGTGTTTTGCAGGGGAAGTCTTTATTGGGAGGGGGGGAGGCTTTGAGGGGTAATTTCCACAAAAAAACGGCTAACCCTCATTTAGTCCTGAAAAAAAAAAAGAAGAGCTAAAGCCCATTCAGAGAAGGGAGAACGGAACGGCACGTCGAGGCTGAACCCCTCCTCACATCCGGCGTTCAGGGGGGAATAAAGTGAGTTGCTGCTGATGGTCAGGGGCTTAGACGTTGGCGGTCGTTGGAAGTGTTGTCAGTAATTAGGAAACCGGTAGGGGATCTCCGTGGGGGGGGGGGGGGGGGGGGGATATAGGATATGTGTGGGTCTTAGGATAGTGGTCTCCAAGGTTCCATCGCAGATTAAGACCCTCGACATGCCTACTCAAAGGGACGGTTTTGTTCCGGGGGAAGTTTTGAGGGGGATTGAGGAAAGAAGGGGGATCTGACAGGGGCAAATTGCCAAAAGGGCTACAAGGACGCTCCCTCCTTGGGAGCGACTCAGAAAGACGTGCAATTCTCTCTCCTTGAGTCACTGACTAAAAACTGTTAGGCCGTGTGGCATTATTTTGTGTGAGCCGGGTCTGTCTACGCAAAGTTGGCTGCGTGGATGCGGGTAGCCTCTACTGGTTAAGTGAAACGGGACGTGGGTAACTGGACGGGAAGGGGGTGGGGGTGGTGGGACAGGAGGGGGGAGGAAAGAATATAGAGATGTGGAGAGCCCATCTCATTGAGAGGGGTATCTCACAGAGAGGGCAAAGTACTATAGAAAACATTTTATACGTTTTTTCTTATCTCGGTAAATCTTCTTGTCCCCAAAACTCTCTAAAACAAGAGGGGAGATCATTGCGAAGGCAAAGGGGGGGGGAATCTCTGAAAAGGGTAGAATGAAGAAAAGAAAGGACAAAGAAAAAAAAACTACCGCTTCAGTTTATCAAATAGAGGATCTCCGCCGAATAAAATTTTCCAGGATTTTGATTGGGGGAGGAAAGAAGAGAGGGGTTATATAAGACTAAGGTGGGAAATGGTACAGAAGATTATATAGCAAGCCAGCTGCAAGAAAAAATCCTTCTAAAGAAGGGAGTGCTGCGGCGCTCGCGTTGAAAAGCAACAACTGCTTGAGATGCAATCCATCTTAAAGAACGCTTACTTCCGAGAAGGTCGGGGAAAGTATAAGAGAATACTCAAAACGGGGGCCTTCATTTATGGCTAAGGTAATGGCACAGAAAAGGGGAAGAAGGGAGTAGTCCCAGATATGAAGGATCCAGGAGGTGGGGAGAAAAGATCCCGCTTCCGTTATAACGGCTGAGGAAATCTAGAGACAAGGGAGTAGGGGACGAAGGGAAAAAAGAAAAGTGCAGAGGGGGTTTAAATCCAAGGAAAAAAACGTAAGTACCAGACGAATATCTACAAGAAGACGTTCGCAATAGAGGCGACGCGAAACAATGTCATCATTTGTCAAAAAAGTCAAAAAAAAGAGGACAAGGCTTAACTATAAAAAGGAGGGGGGGAAAGGAATTTACAGCCATCGGGAGTAGAAACGCGTCAACCAACCTCTTCTACTTCGATGAGGTTCGTTGCTGAGATGACTCTGAACACCATACTGGATGAAGGGGAGTCTCGCTATAAAACCACAAAGGAAAGTCTGGCGAGGATGAGGGAAAAGGGAAAAAAGAGCGCTGGACGTTCATTTCGAATGGTCCCAGCTCGAAAGCCAGAGAAGAAGTTGAGGAAAAAAAAATGAAAACCCTGTCGTCAGAACCAGGAGGAGGGCATCCCAGGAAAAAAAAGCAGGGAGTCCGGGTATCAAAGAATAAAAGATCAAAAAATTGAGCTATCTTTGCAGAACGGTAATTCTACGGGGCCTTTTCTGGGTCACTTAAGAAAAAAGGTTTTTACAAGGGACGGTCAAAAAGGGAGATCTCAGAGGGGAACTAAAATGTCAAAAAGGGAAAAAAAGACTGTCCTCTCTAAGTTTTAAGCGAGGTCCGCTACTAGAAGGATGTCAAGGAGAAAGAAGCGAGAGAAAAGGGAGGGCCGAAACAATCTCAGGGGGGGCCCTAAAGAAAAAATGCAAGTTTCGTCAAATCTAATCCGTCAAGACCAAATACAAACCTAAACACGCAGTGGACGAATTGAACAAGAAGGAGATAACGAAAATCCAGAATAAGGTAAAAGGCGGCAATCAGGTGATTTACAAACTGATGGAAACAAATCAATCCGGAAACTACTATTTCAGAAGAAAAAACACTATGGGGGTTGTGGGGGGGGGGGGGGGGGGGTTGACTAAAAGAGTTTCGACGAAAAGGGCGGCTGTCCTCGGTCTCATTTCAACTACAGCCAGGAGGAGAGAATTGCTATCACGAAGGAAAATGAAGGAGCCGATAAGGAAATCTGACCAAAGGGGGTAAAATTGCGAAAAGACGTTCTTGTCAGCAAACCTCATGTCTGGGTGGAGGACCGCAGAAACAATTTACGGAGGAGGGGGAGGAGATTTCAAGAAAAAAGAGAATTGAAAAGAACGGTGAAACTTCTCAAAAATGTCATGACAAGGCTTCGCAGAGGGGGGGGAAGATTTCAGGAGGGGAAGACAACGATACAGGCGATGAGCTATCAGAGACCTCTAAAAAGGGAAATGGAGTCCGAGGCGGAGGGACAGTATTTCATTCGTGAAAAGAAAGGGTTTAAAGGAGAGAGTCGAGAAAGAGGGTATCCGAGGTCAGGCCAAAAGGGGCCCGAAAAAAAAAGGGACAAGTCTCGAGCCCTCCTTCGCCCAACCCTCTCCAGAACTTCGGGGGTCCCAGGCAGGGGGGGAAGAATCTTACTGAGGGGAATGGGGGACCAAGGGGAAGGGGGAGGTACCATGGGTTGCAGGAAAAGGGGAGTTGAAAGGAGTCCGGATAGTACTACGCCACATACCTCAAGAAAGGATACAGGAAGGAAACTTGCAAACGCATACAGCGCTTTTGCAGAAATTTTTATGGGAAAGGAAAGGGGCCCATAAAAAAAATCAGGGGGGGGGGTGTGTGGAAACACACGGACTAAAGAAGTCCGGATCGATCCAGCAAAAACCCACTTATGGGGAGGAAAAGAAGCCTTAGATCAGGGAGAAAGGAGGGTAGTGGGAGGGAAAAAGTGAAAACGCAATTGGGGGGTTGTCTGGGGAGGAGGGAGGATCAGCTCGAAGGGTGGAGCTTCTCGCAGAGGAAGGGGTTTTGACGTAGAAAAAAAGAAACCAAGGCCCGAAAATGCCCCAAAAGGAAGAGTAGCCAATCTCTTGGGAACGGGGGACGAAAAAGACCTGACTGCGAGGATTTCCAATGGTCCTGAGAAGGAAGGTAACGTAGAAGGTCGGACCAGTCCCCGCGGGCCATAGGGAGAAAGGTTAAAGAGACCAAGATGGGGGAAAAAGAAAAAAAAACTTGGTCGGGAAACTTCGAACCGTTCACTTCGAAAAGGGCGCCAGCGCTTCAGAAGAAAAGGGGGAGGAGATTGGACATACAATAAAATACAAAAGAACAAAAAAAAACTACAAAAAACACCAACATAAAAAAAAAGGCAAGAAGCATACCTTGCGCCATCCAGTCAGTGGAAATCTTGAGGGTGATAAGATGGTCAGCGGGGAAAGCGTCTGTCTTTGTTATGATCTAGATGGCGAGAGGTCGTGGGGAGATGAAGAAGACAGGAAAATTCAATTACATGTTGTCGGTCATCACCAAAAATTGGGGGGAGCTAAAGAGAAATTAGGGGCCTGAAGTATGTGGAGTCTTCTCCGGTCGGTTAGAAAATTGAAGGATGTGGTGTTTATAATGATTGGGGGAAACATCAGTCTTTCATTTTCCAAGCAAATGCAGACGGAAGGTTCAAAAAAACGAGGGGAAAAGGCCGGCGATCTCAAAAAGTTCCCGGGCTTACCCATGGGGGAGCGGGGTTATGAAAAGGGAAACGAGTAGGAAAGGATGGTTTTAAACATCTCGTTGTAATCCTGCGGTCCGCAGGGCGAAGACATTGTGCTGTGGTTGATTCCAGGGCTCGCGTGAATAAGACGGGGGGGGGGCGATGGAGAGAAGTTGTGGGAATAATGAGAGTGTCATGCTTGGGTCTTGGAAGGCCTGAAAGATGTATTGTGGGCGTCTGGGAGACGCCAAACAGAAAGTACTTTATGCCGGTCACGTGGTCGCGGGACTTCAGACGTTAGAAGAAAGAGGGCTAAGGTACGAGTCACATAGACTAGTCGCATCGACAGGGCCCTAGATCTCAAGGGTTTAAAAGCTCAAGAGGTCGACTGGACCTTGTAGATTGCTGGGGGGAGTGGGGACAAAAGTTGGGAACTGGGTTTGAAGCCCAGGCACTTCATGAAGTTAAGGTGCAAAGATAGCGTTGGAATGGTGGGGAAGTCCAGAACCAAAAGGAAAAGTGACGCGGTCATTCCGCGGGTTTATTCGGAAAATCTGAGAACGCCGGAGGGAAATGGGGGGGAAAGGGAAAACAGGGGCAAGGGGTAGATTGGAAGCTTCATGGGGACCATTTGGAACTGAACGCGAGCAAGAATTTTAGGAGTCCTCGGTACGCTTGAAAAAGGGTGTTTTTGTCTCGAGACAAAATCCATGAAGAAACGGGGGCAGCGAAAGTCCAGTAGCTGCATCTCGGGGAACTTTCATTTCCGATCTCGGGGCAGCTGTGGACCTGAGTTTAGAGCAACAGGCGGTTCTCGGTTGGCAGTCGATGGTTAAGGGGGAAAACATAAATTGAAATCAGAAAAAAATCGGCTCAACTTGCTTCTTTCGTATCTGTCGTAGGGAGTGCGGGGACCTGGTGAACCAATGACTCTCAGCCTGGTTCATCGATGAAAATCACAAAAAGGCATCAAAGGAAATACTTCGATTCTTCACTACTACCCGTTTAGTACATCGCAAATCATCCTTTTACAGGAAGAGGGCGAGACTGAGGATTCACCATATGTAGACCAATCAGGTCCTGCAGTCGGGGAATAGGAGGTTTACAGGGCCTAAGAAATCTCAGAGATGACTTCAGAAGGAAGCATTAGGTAAGGCATACAAAAGAAGGCCTAGTCTTGCATGTCGATCTCAGGAGTCGGCCTCCAGGGTGGAGGGTGCTTAAGTTTCACTTGTCCCCACCGAAGGGGGACTGATCAGGGTATGTGCCACTCTTCTTGGAGTCTTATGTCAGGTCGCGGTTTTTTGGTGTTTTGGTTTGTGACATGGGAAGAAGTTCTTGTCTTGGCTTAATCGCCCTGGGTTTGAAGGGCTCTATAATAAGGAGCCTGAGTCTGTACGCAACGTCTTTACAGACCTACAGATTTCAAACCGGCCAACCGAGTCTAGGAAAAAAATCTCAGGATTGTGAGAAAACCGGAATAAATTCCCGCAGTTCTTCGTCCTTAACATCTGGCGAGAAGAAAAAGGTATGTATCGAAAAGGTTCCGAGAGAACCGGGGGAGAGCTCAAGTCATATTTGGGGAAACAGTGTGCGGGGGGGGACTACGAGGGAAAAGAAGAGATCAGCCAAACCAGGACAGGGGGCCAATACAATGAGAGGCAGCGAGGAGCCCTGAACATCCTAGAACTACATGAAGTGAACGCAAGAACAGGGGGATCTATCTCCAAAACAACTTAGGGAGGGGGGATCATTTAATCATTACACATCGTTCGTGGAGATCGGGTGGGCTTTTTTACCGGGGGGGGGTGGCTGGTGACGTTATCTCTTGGGTCTCTTTGTTCATAATATATTTGTTTTTGGGACTTTGGGTCCTGCCTCCTTTGATTTTTCGGTGGAGTAGATTTTTACCCATGGTAGGTTGGGACCCCAGAGTGAAGAGCACAATGGTGGCTGATATTATTGCGTGGGTCACAGGGGGCGTTGTGAGTCACTTTTTTCAAACTCTCTTGTAAAATTTTACTCTTATAACTAAACAGCTTCAAAAAGAACGAAGTCCTCGCGGCATCTAGGGAACACTGTCCTAGGTTGTTCCATGCCGTTTCACAGTTTAAGAGAGGGGCGCAGTCTTCTGTGCTCGGGACGGGCTCCTGGGGCCGGCGAAGTCTGGGAGGGGGCACGCTGGACTCTCTAGGCTGAGCTAAAGGTGGCACTCGCAATGAGGTCTGGACCTTTTAAGGGGAGTCACCTCATTTAATAAGAAAGCAATTCAAAGGGAAAAACAGAGTAACTGAAAGGGGTAGACTGAAGGAAACTCTTTGGTCCATTGCCAATCCATCGGAGCACCGCTTACCTAGGGGAGAAAAGTGTCTGCATTGAAAGGGCGAGCAGCCTATAGTGTGGGGGAGGGACAAGGTGAGGCTGTTTCTGAAGGGGGGACAAAGTAGAAGTCCTAGGGGGTCCTCATTCACACCTTCAAAGGAGAACTAACTAACGGGAGGCAAGGGTTGCCCTCGGGGTGAAAAGGGGAAGACATAACCGGGCACCGTAAAAAAGCAGTATGGAATAGGTGGACGATCTCAGGGTGATTCGTTTTAAATGTCCGGCGATTTCCAAGGGGGAACACGTTGGTCAGGAGGACAACGAGGAGCGAAGGGCCATCGACGAAAAATATGGGGACACATTCCACAAGACCACTGAGTCTATCCCATTAAATCGAATGCGTGGCATAACTGTAAGCCAGCGGGCAGAAAGTCTGAAAGGTCCCAGGCATTTATGTGATTCTTTAGGGGCGCAAAAAAAAGAAGGGCTGAATGGTATGAATAGTCGAACTGCAGCTTCGATCAAGGAGGTAGATCCGGAATGAGAAATTCGTGTCTTCAAGTTAAAAAATGGTAAAAAGTCTCGAGCAAGAAAACAAAGTTCGATGGAAAGGCCCGCATTGGAAAGAGGTTCATGAAGGAAAGAGGTGCTTTTGCGGGGGTATTATTATGAAAAAATTAAAAGTCTGGGGCAGAAACGTATCGAAGTGGGAGGGACGGGGAGAAGAAAGCAACAGGGGTGTTTCCAGGGAAAAAGAAACGAGCTCGCTTGGGGCTGCTTTGCAACGAAAGGAAAAGAGATTATGAGGGAATTCCTTCCGAAGGAGAGGAAGGGAGCCGAAGAAGAAAAGCGCTGGGAATAAACACGACGAGAGAAGTGCAACGGGTAAGGCCTTTGTCCGCGGGGAGGAAAGAGTTTCGACACGCCCGCCACATAAGCTGCGATCAAAGCATAAACTTCAAGACAAAAATAGAAGGTTAGGGGGAAAAGGGAAGCAAAGAGTCATGCCAAGGGGGAAAGATAAACACCACTCCTAACCAGGTACATCGTCTGTAAAGTGGCGTCAAGACAGAGTTACAGCATGGATACCATCAATCCGGCGCCCCTCGCAAGGAATTCCCCTTAAAAATGAAGGTGAACATTCGATGCACTGAGAAGAAATTCTTTAAAAAACTACAGCCGGATACCAGATAGAGAGAAAGAAATTACAAGATAACTCCCTACAGATAAAAAGAAAAAAAAGAAACCGTAGTTGAGGCGACGACGTTCTTGGTCAATCACCCCCCCCAAGCGGTGGTATTGGAAAGACGAAACCATGTAAAATCTTGTCGAACTGAAGGCGAGGTCAATAAGGAAGTCAGAAATGGACGCGACCGGGGGGACGGAGAGAAGACAGCTGAGGAAGAGAAATTATGGCCGGCTTTCTCGTCCACTTGCAATTGCGTTTGCGACTAATAAAGCGCAAGTCGACAGCTATCTGCTGCAATGTTTCCGCGGGGTAGGGAACGGTGGGAGGGAACATTCCCGGAAATAAAAAGAGAGGTGTCTCGATGCTCATCAAGGAAAGAATCCGAATGAAAGAGAAGGCTCCTTCGACGTATAGCCCTCCTGACGCCGACAAAAAAAAAAAAGGGGGCAATACTTCAAAAGGTAGCGGCAAGACGCCACCAAGGAGGAAAGCGCATTGGCTCTTCTTGTCTGTGCGGGGAAAGGAGGGAAAACAACTGATAGAAGAAACCACCAACCTAAAGAAAGAAAAAAAAAAAAACCGATCTCGAAAGGGAGAAAATCTCACGGGCAATTAGGGGAAGGGAAAACAGGACAAACAGGCGGTTCCTTCAAAGGAAAATTGTTGCAACACCAGACCTCTGAGCACTAGAGGTACAGGGATCTCTCTCAAAAACACAAAGGTATCAAAATCTCGAGATTCCGGCTGGGTGCTTACGCACAAAAAAAAAGAAAGGTGTTTGTGGGGAGGGGGGCAGTGGAAGTACGCTTTGCGAATCGAAAGGGGGGGAAGGCAAAAGAGGAGGGGGGGAGGGGGTGCAGGCCGTCATCGGATTTCTGGTGGGGGATCACTGGAAAAACGCCGATCCCTCACCACGCTCGGATTCTGTCTCCAGAAGCTCGTTGGAAAAAAAATGAAAGTCCTTGCACTGACAAATTGCAAGGAGTCTAGATGTAGGGGGCCGATGGAACCGTAGGGGGGGAAGGAACGTAAAGGAGCTGGCAATAGGAAGGGGGGGGGGGGGAAGTTTGAAAGAAGGACCACTATATTCTGGCGGCGCAGGTAACACTTGTTGGGGGAAAGTGAAATCAACTGCAGAAACGGCGCTTCGAAAGAGGGGGAACGAGTTTCGAGGAGGGGTCGCTCGAAATTTGGCGAAGGCCGCGCCTAGGCCTATGCGAAAGACCTCATGAAAGAGGAGTTCGTGAGGAAGGTCGTCTGTAACGGGAAAAATTCTGGAGGCTAGGCGTCGGAAAAAGAGCGGAAGACAAAATGCTGAGGAAAAAAGTTCTTCGTTCATCCATAAATTGGGGTGCTTGGGAACAAAATAAATCTGGTTATCTGAACTTAACTCGGGAAGCGAGATAGCCGAGGGTCGACAGGCAGTTAAAAAAGGGTGAATGCCTCGGGGGCCGTCTTTAGTTTAACAAATGCGACCGACGGACCACCGGAAAGTTCAACCAAAGCGATCGCAAAAGGGAAGGGGAATCTTACCCCAAGAGGGGGAGGAAGAACTTCAAAGGTCCATAATCAAAAATCAACCTGATTTGAAGGAGAACGTACGATTTACAAGGGGGATGAATAGGTGAGGCAGTTCTCGCGAACTTGCGATTATACAGCGATTCAATTCGGAAAGAAAAGAAGAGGGTGTTGGGCCTGCGTCTTGTATCAGAAAAAAAAAGTGGCTGGGCGGGTCGGCGGGCCCAGCCCGCGCCAAGGAAGTGTAAGGGGGCTTCGCCGCTTGGGGATCGAGGGGATCGGGAGATCTGTAGGGAACGGTAAATCGAAACCGCATCATCATCTCCTTGAGGCGTTTTAAGAAGAAGAGCGCTGGCGAAAAAAGTCTATTGGGGCGAGGGGAGTTCGGGCGCAAGAAGGGAGGGGAAAAATTGGGGAACCGTCGATTAAAAAACGAAAAGATGGGGTGATGGGCCTCTCCCGCAAAAGAAAGATGGAAGTGCCGTAAGAAAGCCTCGGTTAGTAGAAGCGGGGGACGCCGCACGGAAGGGGGCGCCTCGGGCAGGAGAATGGGGGCGAGGGCGGGGGGGGGAAAATTTACTGAAAAAAGCGATTCTCTTCCGGAGGAATAGAAGCTTTCTCGCCCTGCCTGTTTGTTGGGTCTCTCGTCCGCATGAAAAAAAAAATTTGAACGAGATCAGAGAAGAAAAACTGAAATAAAGAATCCGCGGGAGGCCGCTGTCAAGAAAAAAAAAAAAACTATCTCGCGCGAAGCTGGGAGGGAGGAAGTCCACTCGAGAAAGAAAGGGGGGGACAGCCTGGGAGGAGGGGGGGGGTAAGGAATGAGGGGTCGCGGGAAGTTCGAAAAAAAAAAGACTCAGTAGTTTCTTCCCGGATGACCCACCAGGTTTTCGCCTTGGATACTCCGACACATGCAAAAAGGCCTCAGCAACAAAACGCCGGAACCTTCGCAGATACCGGGGAGGGGACCCGCACTTCAAACATCACCCGAGGGCGCCAATGATTTCCTTCAAGAAAAGTAAGACGCATATTGGAGAAGGGGGGGTCCTGTACGACGAAAAGGAGATCAAAGGGGACGACTCCGTAAGGGAAGAGACGGTCATTCGCTCTCGTGCGTGCTTGTTTCCACGACAGGAATTGGGAATTAAAGAGGGGGGGGAGGAGGGACACTTGCCCGAAAAGAGGGGGGGAGTTCCAAACAGAAAAGATTTGGACTTATGGGGAGGGGGGGGAAGAGGACACCGTGGTGCTTTATTGCACTGTCGAATCTTGGAGGAGAGAAAGGGAACAGCCGGCAGTCTCTCCAGAATTTACTATGGTGGGGGGAGAGGGGGGGGTGGGGGGGGGGGTGGGGGGGGGGGGTGTCATAGGGACAACACCTCTGCAACCGGCTGAGGCGCTCTAGAGGGAAAGGTAAAGGAAAGGCATTCCGCCGAGGGGAGCGCTCTGGAAGATCGAAACATTGCAGGTAGAGTAGTCCTCTCTTGAAAAGGAAGAAAGAAAAATCGGCAGAAGAATGGTTTAGAGCGGTTTTTACCAGACTATTTCCCCTAACTCCGCCACCACAGTCTAAAAAACAACTATCTTGCCAATAACAAGAGGAGAACAAAGCTCTCCGGCAAAGCAAACAAGGTCCAAAAGGGCGCTGGAAGGGAAAAAAGCAGAAAACACGGAGGGAGGAGGGTATTATATAAGAGTGCAGGCCAAGGGGAAAGGGGAGGTAATTGTGAGGTTTTCAAGAGAGAGAAATTTAATAGTAGCATGGTTATTTTGTCAAGGGGGTCTACCGGGGAGAAGGGGTGGGTATCGCGTAGGGTAATCGGAGGGAAAAACTCTTCTAAAAGGAGGATGCGGGGGGTCTCTGAAAAAAAAAATCTCGGGTCACGCAGAAGAGCCAGATCTACGACTCAATGAGGGAATCCTGCTTTCAGGGGGAATTCCCGCTAGAGAGAAGAATCATCCGTTGAGGAGTTCTACACTTAACACGATAAGATCAGGGAGAGAACTCCTCGTGAACCGGGACCTTGATCAACGATTTAGACAATCCAAGCGAAGAGAAACTCAATTCAAGGGAAAAAGAAGACGTAGTGGGGGAGATAGCCTGCGTTGAAGAAAAAGACAAAACACCATAGAGAGAATCTGAACTCCTCTCCGGCCTGCGTGGAACCATCAAAGAGAGAGAAAATTAATACTAGGATTATTAGGAGGGACTTACGGTTGTCGCGGAGGCCGCCAAGGGGGGAAAAGGAAGACACGGGCCCCTCTTGTTGACTTTACATCAGGGAAGGAAGCCTGATAACGGGTACCACCCCTTTGAGGGCTGAAAAAGGGGTATGGGAACTGGAGGGAGGGGTGAGGTAACTTCTATTCAAAAGAGCACGTGGTTTGTCACCAGTCCTTCCACAGTCGATCTCGCAATGGCGACAAGCAATACGTTCGCAATAGACTGAGAGAAGAAAGTTCGCATTGGAGAAAAAGGAATCCCAGGAAAAAAGGAGGTCGAGCGGTAACTGGGGGGGAAAAGGGGAAAGGAGAGGGAGGTGCATAAACTACCGCTGCTGAAGGAGAATGTGGCGTTCAGAATATCTCTCCAAGAATTGGACATGCGGATAGGGGTATCGAATAAAAAGGAGAAAGCGCGGATTCTCGGGGAAAGGGACGATTGACATCAAAATGGTCCCCATAGCGAGAGCCAGCGACACTCAGGGGAAAGACTATTTCTTTAAATCCACTTCGAGGTCGTCAGCAAATGAAAGGCAACGGATTGGAGGGCCTAGGGGGGGGGGACAAACCATTACAGACTAGTTAATCCTACTTTTTCCGTGGGCTGCAAAACACGTGAAATCAAGGTTTGGGGGGGGGCTTGCAGATGAACCTCCCACAGCCCGAAAAGGGTAAGGACGCCTTTTGGGAAAGGACAGGAGATGGATACTTTCAGTAAAGTTGACAGGGAGGGATCTATTTCACTTATAAATAAGCGAGCTCAAAGAAGCTTCGAAAAGAAGATCCTGGGGCGAAGTGCGAGCAAAGAGAAAAAAAACAAGTTGGGCTGGAAAGGAAACCCCGGGTCCCGAATTAATCATGCGATGAAACCAATTTTGCCATCGTAAAAAGGCCAAATAAACCTAACCAGGTGAATCGTCGGGAATTCGGGAGAAAACGCGCCAAATCCAGAGTCAAAAGCAAACGAAGAGTGGTCTCATATTCCTTAATTTGGCGCGAGAGGGCGGGGGAAACCGTTCAGTGGTAAACACTCGGGAGGGATCTGGAAAAAACCTACCGGCTTAGCAAAGAGAGAAAAAAGAAATGAAACTCGCCTTCTAACTACTTGTGCATAAGGAAGACTCGCCACGGTTGGTCGATCACAGAGGGGTGGTAATGGGGAGCACCCCCGGGGAAGTGGGTGATGAAAGTACCGACCATGTAAGAAATCAGGTCTATTACTACTTAGAGAGAGAAAAGAAGTCGTCCGAGTTTTAAGAAAAAGGAAACCGTTAACTGGTCGTCTCAGCCTATTAGAACTTAGGAGAATAATATTCCGGCGACCGAGCTGATCAAGGCGAGGAAAGAAAACAGTAGAAAGGAAAGGCCAGATCAGGAGGGGGAAAAGGGGGAAAAGCTACGGGAGAGAACGGAAAGTATTTCATTCAGTTACAACAAGTGTTAAAGTAGCGCTCGATCTGCGTTGGGCCCTCTAGGGGTCATCGATGGGCCCGAGCAGGAAAGGAAGAATCCTCGCCTTGCAAGAATCTGTTCAAGACTTCGCAAAGCAGGGCATTTGATCGGCAATGACGAGGGATTTGTCACCGGGAGACTTACAGGGAGAAGGCGGAGACGGTGGTAGGCGGAGAGTGTCTTGGAAAGTCGAGAGAAGCCAATAACCGCTATCTAGTGCAAACCATCTCATCTAGTGGGGTCGTGTTAGATAGACAAAGCGTAAACCAATGCCCAGAAAAAAAAAAGTCATCAGGGGGGAGGGGGGGGTAGGCACCATACCCGGAAGGACAGGTTATCAGGATCACCAGATGATTCTGAAAAAAAAAGGTCAAGAAAAGGGTCTGGTGCTTACCGCCCATCCCGGAATTCCCGCATTTGGGGGGTTTTGATGGCCTGGGCTCGATGGGAGATTGCTTCCGAAATTGACGCAAAGGCGCGGATCGTTTGCGACTTCTAGAGGAGGGTATAGATCAACCGACCTCAAGGGGAAAGAAAACAAAAGACGCCGAGACTCTTTGACAAAATCATCGTCATTGCCGATCACCGAAATTACTGCGAAGTCTGTGCAGAGGGAGAAGGCTCAGTGAGAGAAGGGGAAGGAGCCGGACCGACCCTTGGGCGGGGAAGCTGAAAACGAGGGGAGGCTCCTTGAATAACCCTTGTGTAAACACGGAATGAAATCCTGAACTTCAGCGAGAGAAAGAAAGTTCGCGAGAGACGGGTTCTAGAAGAAGATCCAGTTGAGGAAAGAAAAATAAGCCGTTCCGACGGTCTTGCAATAGGGCTTTCATAGACTCGTGAAAACGGTCATCTGGTCGGTCGTAATCGGCTCGGACTTGCGAAGGATCCGTGAAGGAGTCATATACAAAAGGCAGCCATTCACCCATACATGGTTGCTGGGAAAGGACCTGGAATCGAAGAAGGACACGAGGACGTTTCGCGGGGGAGGAAAGGGAGGGTGCGAAGGGAGGGGGTCATATTATCCGGGGTCTTTGCGTGATGAAATAGATTCATAAGTCTGGGGGACCTTCTCCGAAGAGAAACCGGGGTGGGAACTGCCAGGGAGAGCCGGAAAGGGGGGGAACTGGGGGGACCCATTGATTGTTTTCCATCAGAGGGGTTTAAAGTCACCTTAGGCCGTCCTTTCCCTAAGGGGGAGAATTGTACGGAGGTTATTTGAAGGGGGGCACCAA
>Ga0179593_1595727_pt1 | contig 31536 bp, 55 predicted proteins | sample CZODoug2_1_08_16_FD_185931 | JGI IMG/M metagenome (GOLD analysis project Ga0179593, IMG submission 185931) | Vadose zone soil fungal communities from Angelo Coast Range Reserve, California, USA - CZODoug2_1_08_16fungal (PacBio error correction) | ecosystem: Environmental > Terrestrial > Soil >...
AAACGCAATCAGTGTGTCATTCAAAATCCAATCCCGGGAAGAAGGGCAAGGGAAAAATAGCATGGAAGGAGAAAAGAAAAAAAGAATGCGGAAGCCAGGGAAGTCCCTGTGAAAAAGATGACATACTAACAGAAGACAATCAAAAAGAGAGGATCGTTGGATGAAAAAAAGGTACCTCGGAGAGAGCATGGGAAGAGGAGGTCGGCTGAAGGGGGAAGGACATGCAAAATTATCCAAAAATAGGAGACAAGCCACGAAATATGAATTTGGGAAGAAGGGGAAAAGGGGACGGGGGTCGTCTGAGAAAAGAAAAATACCCCCAAGGGGAAGAGGAGGAGATCTTCCCGAGGGGGATGGACAGAAAATGGAGAGAGGAAAGAAAGAAAGAAAAAAAAATATGAATGAGGGGAGAGGAGAAAGGTACAGATGAACCTAATGAGAGAGGGGAAAGAACACTGGTCTGGTACAAAAGGTACGGAAAGGAAGGGGGTTGCCTGGTTCTCCAAAATAAAGGGGGGGCCCAAAAAAGGGAAAACTCTACCAGAGGGAGTGAGGGCACATGAACCCACACAGGAGAAGAAAAAAACACTCTTGTGGGGGGGGGAAAAGATGAAAAACAAACCGCTAAACAGACCAAAGGGGGAGGGGGACTGACGAGAAAAGGATGAAAAAGTGGCACTGAGGCAAAGAGGGGGGGGGATGGGTGCTAGCTACTACCGAGATGAATCATGAAAGGGAAGGCGGGAAGGAGGGGGCACTAGCTGAAGGAAGGGAAAGGAGAATTTGAACTAAAAGGGCAAGTAGAAGAACTAGGTAATTCCTACGGCAAAAAGGAGGAAGTGGTAACGTCTTTTGTGAAAGGGGAAAAAAAACAAAGAAGTTGGAGGAGGAGGGGGGAGTAGGTACGGCTCCAGGTGGAGAGTGGTTCCCCTACATTCAAAGGGTGAGATACAATATTATCGGGCCCCACAAAAGATGAGATCTTTGGGAGAGAATTGAAAGGACAGACCAGAAAATACTCTCTCCCCGATAGAAAAATCAGAGGGGGAAAAAATGGAAAAGAAAAAAGAAACGTGAGGAGTCAGTGGTCAATAGAGGAAGGAGATGAAGAGCTTTAGAAGAAAAAGGAAAGAAGAAAAAAAATGAGAATGGAAAAAAAAAAGAAGAGGTGGCCGGGGGGGGGGGCTGTTTCCCCGAAGAAGGAGAAAAAAATTCACGGGTCCTGGAGCAAAAAGAATGAAGTTGGGGCCGAAGGAGAGGGTAGTAAAAATGAGGAGTCCGGTGAGGATGTGGGTGGGGAAAGGAAAAGGGGAAACAAGGGGTGGTGGCAAGGAAGAAAACCTACTTCTTGCCAAGGAGAAAACTTTAAGAGGAAAAAGGTAGTCCGGGGGGGGGGAGGGTGAGGGCTCTGAAAGGAGAAAAGGGGGAGGGGGGCGGCAGTATCCGGTGAATAAGAAAAAGGAAAAAAAACACCAAGAAGAAGAAAAAAATGAGGAAAGAAAAAAAGGGCCCGGTGAGGTGGAATTAAAGAGAAATAGACTCCGACCGGGGGTGGAGACCGAGATTTTGGGACATGGGAACTGGAGATTGGGACGTCACGAAGGCGTGAGGAGAGGGGGACGGAACGAAAAAAAAAGGAACAAAAAAGAAAGGGCATTTTTCCTGGGTGAAGGGGGGGAGGAAAGGGCACTTTCCAGGGGGGCGATCAAGAAACGTGAGGGGTAGGGTCAGATCAAGAAGAAAGTAAAGGATAGCTGAAAGGTGGAAAAAAAAAGGCATTTCACCCTTTGCAAAGGGGGGGGGGCTGGAGAAAGGGGTATCCCGAAAATGGGGAAGGAAAAAGTAAACGGAAGAGGCGAAAACCCGATGACTGTCGAGGGGGGGAACGGCCGACAAATGAAAGAAAGAAGAGATATTAGGAAGAGAGAACAGAAGAAGAGATACCTTATCGGGGAAGAAGAAAGGCGCACCTTTGAGAGGGGGGGGAAAAAAAGAATAGAGAAGGAGAAGAATAATGGGAAGAGAGGGAAGGACGGGAGGTTACATGATAACCTCCGACCGCGTAGAGGGAAGGAAAATAAGGGAAAAACGATCCGTGTAAAGATGTGAATGACCCGACGGCCTGAAAGGAGGAAAAAAAAGGGAAGAAAAAACGAGGGGAATGGAAAGAGATGGATCCCACAAAAAGAAGAGGAGCATGGGGAGAGAGGGCAGCATTTCTTTGGGGGCGGCAAAAAATTAAAGGTAGCCAGGTATCACTAAAGAAAAATTACTAAAGAGAATAAGAGAGGGAAAACACAACAGAAGGGAAAAAGAGTAGAGAGGGGGCAGGGTAAGGAAAAAAGAAGAAGAGAACGACCTGGGGACAAGAAAGTTTTAATAATCCCCTACAGGGGAGGGGAAAACGCGAAACAAGGAAAGAATGAGGGAAGAAATGTGAAAGGAAAAAAAAAAGAGGAAGAAAAAAAAAAAGAGGAGAATGCAGCTGATCGGGGCACACCAAGAGGGAGAGGAAGAGGAGGAGGGAGGGGAAGTACCCGAATGGAAAAAGAAAGGGGAGTCCACTAAAAAAGGTGAGAAATGTCCTTATGGAGAAAGGGACATTTTGTCGCGAGATCAAAATAGAGGGGTGAAAGTCACATTTCCCCGAAGGAGGAAGAAAGAAAAGAACAGACATATTTAAAGAGGAGGGAGGAGTTAACCACTTAGGGGGGCAAGCGGAAGAGAAGGTGGTTTCACAAAAAAAAAGAAAAAACTTCTTGTAAAAATCGCATTTAACAGGGGGAGAAGGGGAGAAAAGGGGAGGGGGGAAAGGTGTGGCAAATCAGTGAGCTGGAAGACCCGGCAAAAGAAAAAAAAACAGGAAAATGGGAGTGGTCAAGGGGGTAATAAAAGCAGGCCGAATATTACGCCTAAGGGAAGAAAGAAAAGGTGAGAAGCGCTTGAAGAAAAGGGGGGAGGGAAGCATACGCTTGATCAACTTTAAGAGGGGGGGTAGAACAACAAGAGGGGGGAGGGAGGAAAAAAAGAGCAAAACGTTTCGGTACACAGCAGCTGTATGGTAAAGGGGGTTTTGGGAGGTGAAAACCACGTACGAAGGAAAAGAAAAGCCAGCTTGTAAGCAGGAGGGAGGTCTCGACGGGGGAAAAGAAGAGAGGGGAAAGAAAGGAAAAATCGATGATCCCGTGGGGAGAGGGCCATAAGGAGGAGGGGGGCCCTTCCCCCAGTGGGAAGAAGAAGAATCGAAAACTTGCGTCATGGCACAGCGGTACACACAGTTACGGTTAGAGCCGGAGGAAGGAAAAAGGAGGTTGCCAAGGACCTGTGAAAGAAACAAGAGGGGGAAGGGGAATAAAAGAAGGGGGGGAAAAAGACGTTAGAGGAAATAACAACACCGGCCAGAAGGAATCGGCAGAAAGAGGAGGAGAGAGGGGGAAAGGGGAGGAAGGGGGGGGGAAAAGAAAAAGGTAACTTCAAAGGAAAAAAAGAAAAGAAATGCCAAATCAGGAAAACAGGGTAAACGCGTAATGATGCACAAAAAAGGGGGGAAAAATCGTGGAAAAAAGAGTCGTCTGTTACAAAAAAAAAAAAAAAGGAGACGGGACACAAACGGAAAGCTCCGAAGGAAGGGGGGAAAACCAGCGACCCGAAGGGGAGAACAACCCGAGAAGAGGGCTGGGACCTGTGTCCAAAAACAAAAGAGGAAGACAAGGGGAAAAGGGGGAAAAGGTTTCTAAAAAAAGGGAGGATCGCTGACTGAAAAAGGGAGAGCAAGGGAACCTCCTTGGCCAGGTCCGATCGCAGAAGGAAAGAGAAGAGACATCCATGGAAGAAAGAACACACGTGAAGACACTTCCCGGAAAAAAAAAGAGGGGGGGGGGCAGAATAGGTGCAAAAAAAGAAGGGGATATCGTTTTAGACACAACACAGGGGATCAGGAGGGTGGGGAACGGGCTCATAAAAAGGGAACCCGCCCACGGAAAACAAAAAAGAAAAAAGAAAAAAGACGACGGGGAATTCCGCACAAAAACGGACATGCGAGAGAGTATGCGTGCGGGGGGAAAACAGGGCAGTCGTTGGGACATAAGGAAACGCCTAGCCGACTGTACTACAGAGAAAAGAGCGAGATGGAACATGGGAGGGGGAAAGGGTGTAGCCAACTTCACCAGATTACATTCGGGAGACAAAAAAAAGCCATCCGGCGGGGGAAGAGGAGGAGGGAGAGGAGGAAGGGGATACCGAAAGAAAAGAGGATAAACGCCCCACCGGCCAGAGATAATAAAGATCACATAGTGGTGTGGAAAGAAAGGAAGGGAAAAATAACAATGCGGAGTAGAAACTTGGGGGTTCGGGAGACAGGTTGACACCCGAGAACAGGGTGCACGAGGGTGTTTGGAGAAAGGTCATCAAATTCCATAAAAAGCAACAACAAAAAGAGAAAAGAGAGAGATCATGGGGTGGGGTACGAAAAAAATCAGCAGAAACACTCGGGGGGGGTAGAAAATCTAAAAAATTAACTTTTCACTAAAGTCGGGAAAAAGAGGGGGAACATAGCAAAGGGGTGAAAAAAAACGGTGGTGGCCGAAAAAAAGAAAAAACGGAAAAAACGCGACGGCTTGGCGAAGAAAAAGGGCTACACTGCTTGGAAACCAAGGGACACCGGACCCTCCCAAAGGGGAAAAAGGGCACTCTATGGAAGGAAAGAAGAAATCCTCCAACAAAAAGAAATCGGGCGTGCGGAAAAAAAACGTTCAGGACCTTGTTCGTAAGCAAAACAAAGGGAACGAACGAGGAACTACCAGGGAGAACGGACTGTGTCAAAGAAAGAAAAACAATGGAAAACCTGGGAAAAAAGAGCCCAAAGAAACCCGGCAGGACGATGCCCGGGGAAAAAAAAAGAAAAACGGGAAAAAAAAAGGGGGGGGGGGTGTCCGAAAACAGGGGGAAACTGGTCGCGAAAAGAAACGAGGGAAAAAAAAAAGGGAAGAAAAAACAGAAAAAAATCGAGAAGGAGCGCTGGAAAGGACTAAGGGAACGCCTCTTTTACGGAAAAAGCCAGCCCACCTTTTTAAAAAACCAAAAAACCGGAGGGAAGAATCCTACCGGGGGCACCAAAAATACCGTTAAAAAACGAACGGAAAAAGGGGGGCAAAAGAGGGGGACTTTATGTCGAAAAACATGGGGGGGGGACGGGATCAAGAAAAGACGGGTCCTAGGAAATCCCCTTGTTGACCGCCGCGAGGGGGGGGTTCACAAAAAAAAAAAGGAAAACAAAAGACCTAAAAAAAGGAACAGAACCCCGCTCGGGTTGCCACTGGGTCGGACAAGTTGAAAAGGGGAAAACTTGGTTAAAAAACGCCCACTGGGAGGGCCCTAAAAAGGGAAACGATTCTCCGAAAAAACTCCCAGAAAAGTTCCGGCCACCCGGAAAATACGTGTCAACAAAAAAAGCACAAAGGGGAAACAACTTTGTAAGGAAGAAGGGCAAAATCCAAAAAGGTTTGTAATTGAAAGGGGGTGAACCGTTGTCAAAGCCAGGTCCGAAGACAGATCGGGAAAGAACTCCTCAAATAAAAATAGGGGGATTTGAATGGAGGGGGAGTTTTCAGTGCCCCCAAAAGGTCTGGTCTGGGGGAGTGTGAAAAAGACTTCGTCTGCCGGGGGAGGAGGAAAAAAAAAAAATTTGGGCGGAAAAGTTGTGTTTATCAAATAAGAAAAGGGGAAACAGTTACAAACGGGGGGGGGGACACATAACGGGCTTCAAGGCTTTAAAGGGGGTTATTTTGAACAGGGTGATGCGGCTGGTGGGTCTTTGAGGTGGGGGTCTTCTCCCCCCCGGGGGAACCTCCGCGGATCAGGAAGAATTCAGACAAACATTACTCAGAAAAAACATGGAAACAAACTACTGAAAGGGGCCATCTTCTAACAAGGTGACCGAAAGAAAGCTTCCCGGGAGAATAGGCCCATAAAAGGAGGGCCCCAGTGAAGTTGTCCAATTTCAAAGCTAAAAGGAAAGTTCCCCTTTGGAGAGCCGAAAAAAACCGGAAACGGTCGTCACCGGGCCAATAGATTTTTTTCGAATGTCCCGTCATAAACAAAACCCCGCCCGATAAGAAAAAAACCCGGTCTCCGGCAAAAAAAAGGCGGACGGACAATTGGGAAAAGGCCCACAAAAAAGGACGCAGGGCCTTGAGGAACCGGTGAAAAAAAAACCCGGCCCCGAAACCCACCGGGAAAAAGTCCCCCGAGGGGGAAACCGGCAAACGAAAGTTGGGGGAACTGGTAGGAAAAAGTGGGCGTACCGTGCCGGGGGAAAAAAAAGGAACGCTGACTTCCCCCTCCAAAAAAAGACCTGCCTCGAATCCCTCTGGATCCTCAAACGACCTCCGATCTGGGATTGTTTACAAACACCCGAATCTCCCGAAATGACTGCGTGAAGAAGGGGCCTCAAAGAAGAGAAAAAAAAGCCAAAGAAAGAAGAGCAAAAATAAAAAAAGAAAAAAAAACTGCGTGGACACGGACCCTCGAGAGTGCACCGGGGTTCGTCCTTAAGAATGCCGGGGTAGTCCAAAGGGACGGGGGGGGGGAAGAGCCAGTTGTTGCTTTGCTACAAACGTAACCGAAGGAGGGGAGGGGAGGGGGTACGACCCAAAGGAGGGGACAGGAACAGGGTCGAACGTCCGAGTTCGCGGGGGGGGCCAGGGCCAAAATCATTTGGGGGCCGGAAACCAACCGTTTCAAAAAAAAGGGGGACCGGAAAAAAAACGGGACACTGCCAAAGATACTGCGAACACCAAAGGAAGGGTAAAAGAGACTCTAGAAAAAAAAAAAACCCGGGACCGGGAACAAAGACTTAGCACTGTTCAGGACAGCCTCCCGTAACCTTCCGGAACGAGACGGTCGACCTCTTGAAAAAAGGTTGTGGTTCAGGGGGACAAAAAAAGGGACTACCCTAAACTTCGTGGAGGGGAGCAACAACTGAAAAAACATTTCCGAGCAAAGAAAACCGTGCATTTTCAAAAAAACCCCCCCCCCCAAAAAAGGGACCGGGCTGGTGACTGGCAAAAAAAACGTAGGGAAGGGGCGTGTGGAACCAAAAGGTTCTTGGGGCCGAAGTAAAGGGTCAGGACGTTGTAACAAAAAGTTGCCGGGAAAGTTCCTCCCCCAAACGCCTTATTCCCCGGGGCCAAGACTTTCCGAAAACCGCCTGCCGGGTTCTTTGGGGAGTTTCAAAAATCAGAAAGGCCCAAAGGGGGAACGACCGTTTGCAAGGGACTTCCTTCAGGGAGGGGGGCAAAAGAAGGGGGACCTTGGGTCCGAAAAAAGGGGATCTTGTGCAAAAAAAGGGGGGGAGACCACCCCCCGGGGGTTGGGAGGTGAGAAACCGACTGTTTCGGTGACGAAAACCTCGGGTGGTCCGGGGAGGTGCTTGGGGAACCTTCCAGAATGGAAGGGTGATTATCTAAGACCTTACCCGGGAGGTGTACTTTACATCCCAAAAAAGGGATTAAAGAATGTTAATGGGCCTTCCGTGCGTCACCTCAAGTGGTCTTAAGGCCACCAGTGTGAAAAAAACCCCTCGGGGGAAACTTAAAAGGAAAAAACTCCCCGAAATCATAGGAAAAACTCCGTCGGGTCCTTTTGAGGAAAGGATTCGGTAACGGAAATCCCACCAGAGGGCATGACCCGGGAAAAAGGGCTTTCTTGGGTTTAACAGGAACCAGAACCAAATACATCGCCTCCCGGAGGGGGGCCCTTAAACTCCATACCGGGAGGGGTGGGAGTTTTTACCACCAGGTAAGTAAAGAAAATGGGCAATGAACCAGGGGGCCGTTCCAAAGGGTCCTTACCCAGGGGAGGTTGTTGCACACCGAAAAACGGAGCCCGTTTGGAGGTATAATCGAGGCCAAAAAAAAGGATGTACTCCCTAGGGGGGCTGAGAGGACCACTCCCTAAAGGGGCCTACCAATGGGGGCCTATCGGTCCCGGAAAAAAACTCCCTTTAGGTATGTGAAACTCGGCCTATGTGGGGGGACCCACTCGCGGCAGTCTATGAGGATGGGAAATTCCCCAAGAAAAAAATCCACAGTTCTAGGAAAAAAGTCAACCCCTTTGTAAATCCATCCCCGTGGAAAAAGGCCGGACAGGCAGGTACGAAGCCCCTGTGGGGGAGTGGCGGAGACCGTCCACCGACGAAGAAAGCCACTTAAAAGTAAGTCGCTAAAGGGATTCCTGTGGCGGGGCGGTAAAAACCGTCTGTACAAGCAACCCGTGGCAAAAAAAAAACCTGTCAACCCCGTTCAACCCGGGGATTTTCCCACAGTCTGGACCTTACTACTGGTGACTCCTGGGGGGGAAAAAAAAGGTCTCCACCAGGGGGATCCCATTTGCTTGGATACTTGAAACGGGAAAAAGAGAAAGGGGGGCCCCAGTGTTCCCGTAGCATCGGGACAGAACAAAAGAAAGAGAACAAAACACAACCAACCCAAAAACCCCAAAAAAACACACCCCAAAAAAAAAACCCGCCGCCGGGATCCCTCCCAATCAGAAGGGGGAGTGGTTAAAAAGAAAGTTCTGTCCCCACAAGCGAGAATGCCCGACGGTCCCCACCAGGGAAGTTGAACCCGAAAAGTCCAGTGTAGCCCAGGGGTCACCGTTCTTCTCAGAGATCCTCTGGGGGTAGGCACTTCCTCAACAAAAGGGTCAAACCAACAGGCGACCTCCTTTTCGGACGAGTGGGGAACTGGTCGGCTTAAAAAGGAAAAACCGACTTTGGGAACTGATGTAGTCCATTTCAAAAAAACCAACAAACTTAGGGAAAAGGAGGGAGGAAAGAGTTCTGAACTCAAGAAATCGGAGGGGGTTGGTAAAAATAAGCCGCACACAAAGGACGTCCACGGGTTCACAGAGCCAAAAAAATGTTTGGTTTGAAGAAGGGGGTTTCAAAAAACGAAGGGACACAACTGGCCGCAAACAGCGCGAGTCGGTGGGGGGGGGGGGGAATTCTCCACTAAAGGTAACTCCCAGTTGAAAAGGGGGGGGACCCAGGGAGTTCCACCCGTCGGTCGGCAGGAAACGCCTCAAAAAAAACGCATAAACTCGAGGGGGGGAAGGGGCCACACTTGAATCACCGTCTTTTGACGGGGTGGGAGCCGACTGGAACGAAGGAAGATACCTTTCGCGAAAGTGGGCCACGTAAACGGAAAAAGCATGGGTGTGGGAGAAGGAGTGATGAGGGGGGTTGGGCGTTGGGGGGAGAGAGAGGGGGGTGGGTGGGGGCGGCGATTGGGGGGTGGATGTGGGGGGAAAGGATGGGTGGGTGTTAGAGGAAAAGATTGATGGTGTGGAAGAGGGAGTGAAGATGGTGGAGAAGGGGGAGTGGAGAGCAAAGCGTGTCGGAAAAGCGGAAAAGGTAGGGTGGCAAGCTCTGGGGGTCCTCCCTTAAAAAACGCTAAAGCCCACAAACGAAACGGGATCACACCCGGTGGGGTAGCCCGGGGGAAACTTTAAAACGGGAAGAGGTGGACCAGGGGAAAAACTTTACGGGGGGGGGCGCGAAAAGAAAAGGACGTTCCATAAACTGAAAATCGTGAAAAAAAGGAGGACCGGTGAAAACGCAGAGGAATCCCACCCCACATTGGAAGTAGAAAAGAGGGACCTGAAAAGACCTGTTTTTCAAAAACAAAAATCTGGTACGCCAAAAAAAAAAAACCGACGAAACTCTGGAACCGTAAACGAAGCATTACGCAAGGGGGGGGGAAGCCGAGAAAGGGAAAATGTTCGCTGGACACCCCCGGACTCCAAAAAAAAAAAAAAAAGGGGTGTCCCCACCCAGCCGCGAGAGCCTAAACGTGGAAAAAAAAACGCCCCGCGCAGACGGAAGTAAAAAAAAGAAAAAAAAAAACTACAATTAGTTACCCGAAACAACGTGTCTCGTACACTTGGGCGGGAAAAAAAAGGGGTTCAGTGACGGGGGGTCCTGGGAGGCGGGAAGCGGCCGCTAGGGGGGCTTCCCGCAAAAAAAACTTACAAAAAAAAGTAAACCCCACCCACTACACCCATCTTCCGGGAAAAAGGTGGGAACCGCCAGGGGATCAAAGAAGGGCTGCACCAAAGGGGGTTCAAGGGGGGACAAGAAAAAGCGAAAGGGCCTGTGGGGGTCAATGCTAGATTACGAAAAGGAAAATAGGAAAGGGAGAGTTTTGGCCAGGCGGAGTTTGCCAAAAAAAAAAAGACTCCGGGGGGTCGGGGTGACCGGGGGAATGGAAAGGGTTCGTCTGGAAATCCCGGTTAAGTATCGTCCCTGGGGTCATCACGTCGTAGAAACACGGACACGGGGGAAAAAACTTGCGGCAATACCAAAAAAGGGGGTCATTTTCAACCCCGGCGTTAACGCCTGGGCGAAAGGGTTGGGGGAGGTTCGGGGACAAGCCACAAAAAGTGCCGCCGCCCAACCCTCCTTCCACCCGGAATTAAGAAAAAACGGTGCGTGCAAAAAGTCGACCACGTTCAACCAGGGGAAAACCCAGGTTCCACGCGGACCCAGAAAAAAAATTGCCCGAAGCATCCTTGAAAGAAAAACCCTGGAAAAGCCCCATTGAAAGTCACCGGAAAAATCCTCCCAGGTCAAAGCGGCGTGAAAGCCATCGAATCAAACCCCTTCGGAAAAAAACACCCCCCGAAAGAGTGTGGGTCAAATCCCCCGCCCCCTAAACCGATTCCTACAAAAGAAAAGGGTTCCCGAGAAAAAAAAAAAACCTGTCGAACCCACCCCTTTTTCGGTCACACAAACCCGGGGTTCGCGGGGGGACTGCTGACCCGGGGTACCACTGCGGCCCGGGAAACAAAAGCCACGCCGAAAGGAAAAGCCCTGGAGTAAAAGGACAGATGGCCCAAATCTTCTGGGCCAGCGAAAAGGCTTTTCAAGATCTGAGAAAAGACGTTCGGGGTCCCCGCTTGTCACAAAATCTCTCTGCTGCCACGCCTCCGTTCCTTTCTCCCAAAAGTCCCTCAAGGTCCTCCAAAAAAACTGGGAAAAAACCGGGGGACCTCCTCAAATCGGCCGTACAAAGCCGGTTTGTCAAGGGGGGAAGGTCGGAAACTGCTACGGCCAGCCACATCCAGAATCAGAGGTGAGAGGCACCAGGGGAAAATCTTGGAAAAACCAAAAATCCGGAGGAACCCCGTTCCCTGGGGGAAAAAAAAAAACCTTACTCGGTAGGAGGTACACCGAGTTCGACGACAGGGCGGCGAAAAAGACCATTGCCTCGTCGGGCCCCGAAAATCCCGCTCTCCAAAAAGGAACTTCTGGAAAAAGAAGATGGCTCCAAAAAAAAGCTGTCACGTGTGGGAAAAAGTCCGTAGCCAACCCAAAAAGGGCCCCGGAAACTCGGAAAAACGACGGGTCCCGGGCGAGTTTGGGCGTACCCGGACAAAAAACAAGAAAAAAGGGCGGGCACGAACTTAGCGCTAAAAGCCGGGCCGAAGGACCGACCGGAAAGGTAAACGGGAAAAGGGCCTACCAGTCAAAGTCAGGGGGGTCCCTTTTTAAGAGGGGGCGGGGAATTGCAAACCCCTAGGAAGGGAAGACACATAGAATCCCCCCGGAGGCCCAACGCGTGGCCGCCAACCAGACCTCGTAACAAAAAAAAAAACGGCAGGCAAAGGCCGCATTCCCCGGGGGGGGGGGAAAAAAAGGGTTTTTGGCGACGGGGGGACGGTTTAACCGGAGAAAAAAAGGCCGCCGGTTCCTGGGGTTTTCGGAAAAAAAAGCCGGCTGGGGGGGGGGGCAAAAGGTCGTGTGCAAGGACGGTTGGGGGGAGGGAAGAACCCCAGAGGTGCAGGGGGGGCGTACCGTGTCCTGGTTTGGGAAAAGTCGTAGGACCGAAAACACGCAAAAGAAAAAGGGGTAGCTCGGGGGGGCCCCTGGGGACCCTGTCCTCACGGGGATGGGCCAGATAAATCGGCCTTCACAAGGCGTGTGGAGGAACAGTCTTTCATCTCCAAGTGACTCTTCAAATGACTGGGCCGGGTCCAGGGCTGGCAAACGGGTGAGGGAACCTCCACCCACAAGGACCAACGGTCAACACGTACCGAAAGTAACAAGCACCCGTACCACCCCGTGCAGAACGTCCCTTCCTGTTGGGGGGTCAACTGCAATACTACCGTATTCCCATGACGATCAGAAAACCTTTTAACAGGGGAAACTTACTTTGAAAAGCCTAACACCGTGACAACTGACAGCGAAAAAAACGTGACCAAGGGGCAAAAAACAGAACCGTCCGTATGTGTATAAACACTCATTCCAAAAGAAAGCCCCTGGGTAACAAACACCGTCCAAAACGTGGTGCCCGAAATCTTGACCGTAAGAGGTTGTTGAAAAAAAAAGGCCTTAAGTCCAGGAGGGGGGCGTAGATCGGGGCCCAGGTGAAAACCAGGGGAAAAAATTGGACCCACTTCCTGAAGCCAACGGGACACAACTGAAAACCAAGGAAAGCTGTCGGTACCAGAGGTCGGTTTACTTCGCGCACAGGGGGGGGGGGAGGGATCTCTCTCGGATTCTCCCGTGGAGGTGAAAACAGCGGACAAAACAGGCATCGGTCATTCAAAAAAGCCCCATGGCCCAGGCAAAGGGTAGACAGAGTGTCAGTTAGAGGGTTGAACAGTTAGGACCCCCACACCCAAACACCAACTGCACAGAACAGCGCCCTCACACGGATAGAGTACGGTTAAAGTCCTCGGCGGTAGCGCGGAAAAAACCCGCAACCGGATGAGGTCCCAAGAAGGGGGTACCGGGGGGACCCGGAACGTACTTACGGGGGGGGGGACCTTGGGTCTCAAGGAAGGCAACCTGTGTCAAGGAAGAAAAAAGTCCGAGCGGAAGGTTCGACAGGTCAGTTGGAGGGACTGGGGCCCTAAACGTCACCAAAAAAAAACGCCAGGGGGGAGTCCGGAAAAGAATTTTATGCAGACCCGGAGACCGGTGGAAAGGGGTCCCCATCGAGGGGGGCCACTGGCCGACGGGACGGGAGGGGGGGGATTTTCAAGCAGGGGCAATGCAACGTTCGGTCTGTCGGCGCGGGGGGAAAGGAGGTCGGTTACCAAAGCTTCACCAAACAGGTCCCCCACCGGGAAATTGAGACGGCGAGGTAAACACTTAGACACCGGCACATAAAAAAAAAAAGAGGGGGGGGTTCCCGGGCAAGTGAAAAAAGGGCATCTCCTCTCCAAGGAGTATTGAGGGAAAGAGAGAAAGAAGTGCTGACTCAAGAAAGGAATTAAGGTTCGAAGGAGGTTAGAGCCGTCGGGGGTTACCATAGTCCACTGGTTGGGGGGGACTGGGGGTGGTGGATCAAGAAAAAAATCAAGTTCTTTCGAAAAAAAAAAAAGGTGAAGGGGCATACCAAAAATTAACAACTCCAGGGGAAAACCGACAACAGCAAGGAATTCCACTGAATCTCTTACCACCGCCCAGCTCCAGGAAAGCCCCGGACAGGAGGGCGGGGAAGAAAAAACGCGGGGTGAAGGATATGAGCCCAAAACGGGGAAACGAAACAAAGAACCTTCGCCTCGGTTGGAGGGAAAAGGGGAGAAGGAAGCAGGGGGAAGTGGCCCGGAAAGAGTTTGGCCTCTGAGAAACACACTAGCCCCTAGTAAAAGGTCGCGGGGAAGGGGGAAAGAAAAAAACACTTCGGGGGGGTGTACTTCTTTTGCCCACAGGGGTGCCCTCGATGTAAAAAAAACGGGCAAAAACCTCAACCTATTCCTAGGCATCAATAAGTCTGAAAAAAGCTGCAAAAAAAGGGGGACTCTACACCCAAAAGTTCAACAAACCACTGGGGAAAGGAATTGTACACCTGGACACCCCTTGAACAAAAAAATACCGTAAAAATTTGTCCATGACGCAAGTTGAAACGAAAACAGAATAACCTGGCAGGGGGAAAAAGGAGTGGGTTGGAAAGAGGGATCCATCGGAGAATCCCGCCGAGAAGCACCTAACCGGACAAAAACCTAGCCAACCCTGAAAGCCCGAACCGAAAGGAAAGGGGAAACCGCTCGGGGTCCGCAGGACAAGTGTGCTTAAGGAAAAGGGGGTCACCCTAAAATCCATGTAGAGGTTCCCGCCCGATTCAAAAAAAACACACTCCCAGTCCGGCCGGGAAGGGCACCCAGGGTTACAACCCCTGTACGGGGGGGTTGTGTGTCCAAAAAGAGAGGGGGGGGGAAAATTGATCAAACATGCCATGAAGGTCTGCGACCGGGGGGCATCGAGACCCGACCCAGAAAAAAAAAGGGTATGGAAGGAGGGGAGGGGGGGGGACCGGAGGGAGTTTAAGGAGCAAGGGGCGATCAGGGAACTTTTTTTCTAAAAGGTCAGGTGGACCCGTGATCGGGCCCGTTCAGCCACATGCAGGAAGGAAAACCATGTTTGGGCCTGTCGTATATGGGCACTTCACGTAGAACTCAGCTTTCCATCTGTCGTAGTATTGGGAATGGGGAACGGGGGCCAGAGTGGGAAAGGGTTTCCGGTGTAAAAAGGACATCAACCCAATGTCCATGGCCCTGTAAAAAGGTCGAACCAAAAAAGGACAAAAGAAGCACTGGTTGCCCGGAGCAGACAGGAAAAAACCCCCGGGTCAGTCAGGGAGAACTGAAGGGAAGATGACCTCCCTGGGACAGGGTGAAAATTCACGGGCCCACCCAATGTCAAACTACTGGCACCCCACTTTTCCTCCGAGGTTAAAAACTCAGAGGGAACAAATAAGACAAGGGTCGGCCTCAACGAAAGACCCCCGGGGGGGGGTTGCAAAAACCGTCCAAAAAAACACTCACACACGAAGGAGCACCGACAACCGGTCAGGGGAAAAAAGGAACGGCGATATAGTCAAAACCCCCTTCCTGCTGCAAATGGTGGAGCTTTTAACCGAACAACCCCTCAAACAGCGGGGATACAGTATGGACCAGGAGAAGGGGGTGACTTTCCCCCCCAGAAAAAAGGGGATCGAGCTTTGGGATTGGGACCCGGATCCGGGAAGCCAAACACTCCCACCTGCACTTAACAACTCAAGTCGCAACTCGGTCGACGGGCTTAAGACCTAAACTCAAACTTCCGCAAAAAAGGGGGGGGGGGAACACCCGTCCCGTTTAAAGAAAGTCCCTTTCGGCCAGGACCCTCGGCAATGTAAGGAGATAAAAAGGACCATTTTTTTGCTTTCCACCCGGAAGGGGTTTTAAAAAGGGGGAAATACCCCCAGAACGAAAAACCCCTTACCGTTAGGGTTCTAACAAATCTACACGGGCAAAGGGGGGGCAGTCTAAAAAGGAACCGTGCTTCTTCCGATGGTACCTTGCAATGGGAAATCAGAAAAAAAAAAGGATTAAAAGAGAGATAAAAAAGACACCACGGCCATTACCCGCAAAGAAAAAGCCAGCCTGGAAGGGGAAAAGGAACACGACCCAAGGTCCTGGAACTAAGAATCTCCAAACCAAGGTGTCCCCAGTTGTGGGCAAAAAATTGTGTGGGAAAACGGGACACTACCCGTCCGCGGTGGGAGGACAAAGAAAAGAACCCACAGGGGACCTATACCCAGCCCGTGGGGGTTGCCGACCGGACACCAAAGTGAATCCGACAGGGGGACAACTTACTGAAGGGGGGAAGGGAAAAAATGGGGGAAGTTTGTCAGCCCCCGCGCTGCGGGAGGGGGGGCCCCACACCCGAAACCTAGGGAGGAGGAAAAGCGGGAACCGCAGCAAAGGGGACACCCAAAATCTCCCCGCTCGAACCCCCGCGAACCGCAGCTATGCCCCAAAGGGCACAAACCAAGCACCTTCCGGGGGGGGGGGGCCTTGTCGGGAAAGGGGAAAAAGGCCAGAAGGAAAACTCACGGTTGCCATCAGGGACAAATGTGAAAAAAGTCCGGCGAATCTGGACCGGGTGGTGGGAGTGGGGTAGGGAGTGAATGCCGGGGCAGGGGGTGAGGAAAGGTATAACCCAACGGGGAGTGGCCCGGGGGGTGAAAACGGAAAAATTTTTGGGGACGAATGAATCCAGCGGACATGGAGGAAAACATGGTTCTTGGAGGGGCCCGTCAGGAAAAAAACGATGAGAAGAGGCGAAAAACGCCACGGGAGGCCCGTCAAAAAGAGGCACGCAAAGGGGGAGCTGTTCCTAGTACTGGGGACAGGTCCATAAGGACAAGGTGGGGGAAAGAAAACCTCCCAAATGAGCAAACCTCCTTCACTGAAAAAAAGAAAAACAGGGGGGGGTCAACTTGGGACAAGAAAAAATTTCCAGGAATACTTTCCTGGTTGGTTCCACGGGATGTTGACGGAAAAAAAAAAAACCAAAAAAGGGACGGAAAGAAAAGGGACCCGGAGAAAAAACTAAACTTGTACGTAAACGAAAGGAAAAGCAGAAACTCCGCCAGGCAAATCCCAGGAACCCAAAGGGATTTTCTTGAGGGTAAGAAAAAAAGGGGGACCAGGAAAAACAAAGGGATTGTCCAACAGAAAAAATGAACCACTGGGGGGGGGGGCAGTGCCACAACGAATTTGATCCGAAAAAGGAAGGGGGTGGGTCAACCGTGAGCCAGAGGAGAGGCCCCTTGGAAGGGGGAACTCTTCCCCGGAGACCCCCTCAAAAAGTAAAAGGAAAGGGGGACCCACTGGGGGGGGGGGGGTGGAAAATGAAGCACGTGGGGAAGGGGGAAAGACCCGGGGGAAGACCTCCTTTAATGTTGGAGGGATTTGGAGGAAAAAAATGTTTTCCAGACCCACCGGTAAAAAAATAGCGAACGGCTGAGAGAAGGTTGGGGGGATTCTTCAAAAAAAAAAAGTCCCACAGTCTCGGTCAGTAAATTTGTCGTCAATGAAAAAAGTACTTGTAGATAAAGGGGGGGGAAAAAAAGGGGGAACAAATAGTTGTGAAAACAGGGTTAGTACTGAAAAAGAGACGGCATCACAATTCCGACAAGAAGAAATCCGAGTGTGCCGGATGAAAAGAGGGAAGGTCCTCATCCGCATAAGGAGGAAAAGTTACCTGTAAGGCGCCAATTGAACCTTTTGCCCCAAAAATCGGACTAACACCAAAGAAGGGGAATCCGGGAACTCTCCTCCGGTTAAAAGACCATGTGTGCGAAAAGGGGGGACCCAGAAGACGAAGGGTGCTTCCGTTTCGGGGGTGGCCCCACTGGAGGAAAAAAAAAAAAACGTTCCACCCAAAAGGGGAAAATGGTTAAAAAAAAGCACTAGATTATGGAAATGAGAAAAAAAAATCTTCCGTCAAGGGGGGGGGAAAGGCAAAAGACCCACTGGAAATGGGGGGGAAAGGACACTGGAGTAAAGCAAAGTGGTAAGCAAAAATTCTTCGAAAGAAAAGAAGGGACGGGTTGGTCAAAGAGACACAACCACAAAAGAAAAACAAACAGGCTATGTGCCCAAAAAAACGGTCCCGAACGGAGGGGGGTCGTCTTAGCACCGAAAAGAAAGGGGGGAAACGAAACATTGGGAAGAAGAGGGTGCCCAACCAAGAAAAACAAACAAAAAGGGAAAAAGGGAAAAGAAGAGATGTCGAAAACCAGCAGAACAAAGCGGGAAAAGGGGGAAGAAGAAGAAAACCAGAGGGACCGTAAAAAAAGGGGGGAAACCATAGCCTGTGTTGGGGTGGGGGGCTACACGAAGGGGGGAAAAAACCACAAGCCACTTGCGTTCTTGAAAAGAAAAAAAAAAAAGGGGGGGAGGCCCTACAAAAATAAAAAGGTGCCACAAACCCGGGATCACCCCCTTCTGCCCAGTGAGGGAAAAAAAGTGGAAACAGAAATGGAAAGAAAACACTAAATCAAGAAAGAGGAAAAGGGGGGGTCGGGGGCCCTTCTGGGGGGTTGACTGGAGGCCCTTCACCAAGGAAAGAACTAAGACACAAAAGTAGTACCGTACAGTGAAAGTCCCTTCACTCGGAAAAGCAGGGGGGGGGGGGGGGGAAAAAGGGCTACCGGGGCGCAGAAAAGGAACCCACGGGAACAGGTATTATTCCCCCAGGAAAAGCCCAGGGGGAAAGAGTAAGGGGACTCGGAACGTGTCTGCAGGGTAACCTATATGGCGGGGGACGCCAAGAAAACTACGCAATCCACACAAAGAAGGAAGCTGGAAAAAGGGAAAAGTAACTCGCTGGCCGGATCCTAAACATCAACTTGTTTCACCAGAAAAAGACGGGGGGCACAGAAGGGGAAAACTCTACCTTAACTCTGGGAAGTGGGACATCAAGGGTGGAAAAGGGTACTGTAATTGCCAGAGAAAAAGAGAAAAGGGGATTCAACAAGAATCCACCACGCCCAGAGGATAAAACCTCTTTGACCAAGCCCCCACGACGGGGGGGGAAAATCCCTAAAAACCAGGATAGCAAGGAGGGAAGGGTCACCCACTTGGAAAAAAGGGGAAAAAAAAAAAAAAAAGGAAAAAAAAAAATTCATTACGTGGGGAGAAAAGAAAATTGAGGAAAACAGAAAGAGGGGAAAAAGGTGCCTTCCGAAAAAAAAAAGCCCCCACGGGGGGCAAGGAAGGAAAAACGCTTTTTCCACACCAAAGGGGAGGAGAAAGAAAAAGGGGGTTGTGGGGGGGGGCCCCCAACCAATTGTGCATGTGGAGGGTGAAAAAAAAACTTTCGCCGGGGAATCATTTGAAGAGAAAAAAAATCAGTCCCCAAGAGGAAACTTTCGTTTGCCAGGGGGGGGGTGGGGGGGGTCTTAAGCGAGATCTTTGGGAAAAGGTTTGTCGGGAAAGTAAAAGGGGTTTCGGATGCCGCACCAGGGGGGCCCGGCACCTTTGGGAAAGGAGGAGATCCAGGGAAAGAAACACGCCAAGGACTTCGTCCAGGTGCAACGGGGGGGGGAAACCTGGGGGATTGCCTAGGCAGAAAACCTGGTTTCTTTCCGGCCAAAAAAAAAAAAGTTAAAACGAAAAACGGAAAAAAACGAAGTCACAGGGAAGCAAAACGACAAAGCCAAGAAGATTTCCCTGCTTCGAAAAATTAACCGGAAAAAAAGACAAGGTTCAAAAAAAAATCGTCAAAAAGATGCCACTCACCGTTGCGGAACCGGCCCATTGAAACGAACACAAGGAAGAAAAAAAAACCTGTCTCCAGTTGACAGCCGCGTGAGGAAAAGCCTGAGAAGGCCGGCGATGAGAACAAAAAATCCGAAAACACGGGTGGTCTCAAAAAAAGACCACACTCCGACACAGAAAATAACACGCAGCCAAGGTTGCCAGAGCCCCGGGAAAATTGGGGGGAAAAGGGGGCAAGAGGCCTTCTTGCCTGCTAGGGGTGAAAACCCCCGCAAACAAAAAAAAACCGGAGATAACCGTCATAGCCCTTTGGCCAAAAAAAAAGAGTCAAAAAGTCCAGCTAAAATTGCCGGTCTCACGTGGTGGGAGCCACAGGACCCCCCTACTGGTTGTGTTGAACCTTAAGAAATGCCAAGCAAGAAAAATCCTGAATCCCCCCCCCCAGGGACAGGGGGGGGTGTCATCAACTCCCCAAGTGCCCACTCTGGGGGGGGTCCCACCAAAAGAAGGACCAAAAAAACACTCAAGGCCCAAGAAAAGGTTAAGGGGTCGTGCAAGGAAGGTGCCTCGGAAAAAAAAAGACGGCCTGGTATCACCTTCAGGGGGGGGGGGGGTTGGCGTACAATGGGGAGAGAAAAACAAATCTAAAGTGAAGGAAACGGGTGAAACGACAAAGTCTCCCCGTTAACCGCTGAAATCCGTAAAAGTTTAGACCAAAGAAAAAAAAGGGCACTTTGCGAAAAAAAGGGGAGTAAGCACAACCTTTCTCTTCGGAATCCTTCCTTTAGGACCAAGGAACTCCTAAAACACAACAAAAAAGTAGGGGGAAGGGAGTCCCACAACTTCCGGAAAAGGGAACCTTGGTCGGGAAGGTATGTAGGCCCCCAGAAAAGGGGAAAAAAGACCTAAACTCTACCTTTGGGAAGAAAAGGGGTAATGCCTAAAAAGGGGGAGGGGAACCAAGGGTACTACATCAGGAAGGGGGAAAACCATATAACAACTTGAAGGATAAGAGAAAAAATTCCGAGGCCTACCGTCATTTCCAGAAGGGAAAGACAAAAAGAAATTTTGGGAAAGGGGGGGAAAAATCCCAGAAAAATTTCACCTGTTAGGTGGAGAACATGGGGAAAAAAGACTTATAATCATTATGAAGGGCCAGCCTGAAACAGACACAACGCTTGTCCGCCCTAAAAAGGGGTGAAATCTGGAAAAGGATTCCTCTTGGAAAGAAGTGTGGAGAGGACGGGGTTTCTTGGGGAGGTTAGAAAAAAAAAGCATAAATGCCCTGCGGAAAAACCACAAAAAAAACCAAAAAACCAAAAAAAGGGGGGACGAAACAATTTGGGGAAAAAAAAGAAAAAAAAGGCTTTCGCTGTAACCGGGTCGGTTGAAGGAAAATGTCTGGAACGGGTAGACAACAACAAGACCCTTTGAGTTCCGGGGGGGGGGAAGAAGTCGTGTGGGAAAAGGCGATTACTACGAAAAAAGGGAAAAAGGGGGAACATTTACAAAACAAGGGGTTGAAACCTGTGCCACTTCAAGGAAAGAAAAAAGAAGATGCAGAGATTCTCTTCTACGGGAGGAAAAAAAGGGGGGTCATGGTCCGGACAAAGGGCATGGGGGAAAGAGGAGTACGGGGTGGGGGTTCCTGCTGGAAAAAAGGGGGATAAAAGACCGACCAAAAAAAAACAGCGCAAGCCAGGGAGCGGAAAAAACAAATTTAAAAGAAAAGACCTCATATTTGACACAAAGTCCTGGGGCGTTCACCGGGGAAATAAATGGTACGACAAGAAAATTACCACGAACGGGAACACCGTACCGAAACTTTATTTTGGGGCAAAAAGGAAAAAAAAAAAAAAATCCGGCTCCAAGAAAACCCGCCCAGCCAAGCAAAAAAAAAGGGGGGGGTTGAGGGGGAAAAGATTGCCAGGGGGAAAAAACCACACCGGGAGGGTGAAAACTCTTGAACCACGGGCCACCGTTCAACAGATAACGGAAAAAAGGGGAAGGACCCGCCGGGAAAAAAGGCACCCCTGAGAAAGGGGGGAGTTCAAGAGAGCGGCAAACGGGGTGGGACCGAAAAACAGGAGGGGGTGCGCAAGAGGGGGGTGACTTGAAGGGAGGCCACGTTTGTGAAGGGAAAAAAAAGGGGGTGGTAATGGGGAAGGGGTGGGTCGTTCAAGGGGGGGCCGTTCAAGGGGGGGTCCCAAAAAATCTCGTCGGAAAACGGAAAAAAGACCCACGATGAATCAAAAAAAAAAAAAATCCACAGAACAAGAGCTGGTCGTCAACCCCAAAGGGGACCAAGGGGGGGGGGGCCCCCGGGGGAGGGAAGGGAGCCCCGACGTAGGAGGTGGAAAAACAAAACGGTGGGGGGCCACACACGGGGGAAAAGAAAAAAGATCTGCCCAGCAAAAGAAAGACGCGGAAAATGCTTCCCCCGAAAAAAATGGAAACGATTGAATCGGGGTCCAGCAAGGAGATCTGCGTCCTAAGACGACAAAGGGACCGATTAGGGGAAAAACCCAACGTTAAGGTGGGGGGGGTTCCACAAAAAAAAAACGGACTACTACGGGGAAAGGGGAACAAGGGGGACCCCGAGGAACTTTAGGCGCCCAATGCTTGCGAGGAAACACAGAGAAGCGAAAGGGTAGGGGGGGGGGGGGGCACTCACGGGGGGGGTCCGTTGTGCGGTCAAAAAAGAATAAAGCAAACATGACACCACCGACAAAAGGGGGAATTTTCAAAATCTGCCTTTAATCCGACGGAGCACCAGTGGAAAGAAAATAGGGGAAAAAACAAAAAGGGGCCTGACGGGACTAAAAGGGGGGGGGGGACGGTGGGAAGGGCCAATCATGTTAGCAAAAAAAAAAAAAAAGGTTCCATTCAGGCATGCACCCCACAGGGGGGGGCGCGTGGGGGAAAAAAAGAAAAAAAAAAAAAAAAAAAAAAAAAAAAACTGTCCACTTCGTGAAAACCACCAAACAACCAGTCGTACGTTTTAAAAAAAAAGTTGGAAACAAGGGGGGGGGGGGGAAGGGGCCTTAGAACAAAAAAAAGAATCCCGATTGTGGAGGATGAAGGAAAAGGAAAAAAAATGCATCGAAAAAAAAAAAAAAAAACGGAGGAAGGAGAGAGGGGGGGAGGAACAGCACAGAAGCAATGAAAAACAAAGGGGGGGATGTGTCTAAGCCCGACCGTTTACCTCGAAAGAAAGGCCTGTGGGAAACATAGGGGGGGGGGGGGGGGGGGGAGCGGAAAGAAAAGGTGAACCTGACAAAAAAAAATGCCCGCGAGGGGGGCTTGACAGGAGAAAAAAGGGGGGGGAATGCATAAAGCTCCCATTTACCAAGGACCACACCAGTGGTCCACAAAAAGAAGGGGATGACGAGAAAGGAAAAGAGCATAATCGAAGGGGAAAAGGGGGGAAATCACGGGCAAAAGAAAACACGGGGGGTGACGGTGGTCTATGATCCCGCAGAAGAACGGGAACACCACAGGCTTCAGTGGGGGCCCGTGGGCACGCCAAAAAAAAAATGATGGCCCTAAAGAAAAAAAAGGGCTAGCCCCAACCAAGGGAAAAGGAAAAAGGGGGGGATTATTCGCGAAAGCCACCACCACCGGGAAAAAGGAACGAAGAAAAGGGGGGAAAAAAACCCCACTCGGTGCGGAAAGAAAACAGGAAAGCCGAAAAAAAGAAGGAAATCCCTCGGGAGAAGGAGACGGGGGGGGGCTGTCGGGGGGGGGGGAGGGGTAAGAGAGCTCGGGACTTCCTACCAAAAAGGGACAACTGGGGCCCTTGGAGGGGGAAAAGGCAAACACCAATCAAACTAGGGGGAGAAAAAGAAGGGGGGGACCCATGAGAATACAGGGTTACTACCGAAAGGGGGAATGGAAAAAAAGGGAATTTTTTTGGAAAAGAATCAAACACTGGAGATCAAAGAAACCTGACAGAGGGAGGTACCCCCCTGCCCGCCTGACAGGGTTTTTAAAAACAAAAGGGAAAGGGAGGGGTGTAAAAAAAAAAATCTTTTACAAAGGGTACCGGACCAGATTGTGTGGGGGGGGAAGGGTCTCTCTGAAGGAAGGGGGAAAAGGGGAAGAAAAAAGGTTCCCAAGGGAAGGAGATACTATCTCGAAAAAAAATCTTCCGGCAGGGGGGAAAAAAAAAAAAGGGGGGGGACCAAAAAAAAGAAACCTGGGGGAAAAGAAGGTTTGTGTCAAAAAGGAAAGTGGGGTTAGAAAAGCAAGGGGGGGGGGCCTGACCAAAAAAAGGGAACTGGCAAAGGAAGGGGGAAACACACGACAAAAAGGAAAAACCACATACGGGAAATGGTAAGTTGTGAAAGGAAATTGGCCACCAGGGGGAAGGGCGGGGAAGTCCTTGTGTGGGAAAAGGTAACAGGTTTCATCGGTGACGGCAAGGTTCCCAAGGCCAGTATCGAAAAACACCCTGTTGTGGAGTTTACCTTCGCTGAGGGGACAAAAAGGACACGGGAACAGAAAAGTGAAAGAGGGAAGAGGTGGAGTTTTTTCAGGAAAAGGGGAACGGGGAAAGGGCGATGGTAGGGCGGGCCAGGAAACAAAGGAAAAAAAAAAAAAAAAACTCCTTCCCCAAAGGGAAAGGGAAACTGCCCGGAACGGAAAGGAAGGAAAATTAAAAAAAAAACATGGGGGGAAAAAAGTCCCGCGAGGGGACACCAATCCATCCAGGGGGACCCCACCTGGGGAAAAACAGGGGGCACAGAGAAAGAAAAGGTCAAGCATTCGTCATCGAGAAAAAAAACACCCCGGTTCCGGAAAAGCACCAACCAGGGGGGTCCCAAAAAACCCCGCCCCCGCCACCACTATCCTTTCAAAACCCCCACGAAACCAAACCCGGCAAGAAGACCACAAAAAAAATACCCATGGAAAAGGGAGACCACCTTTTGGGGGGGGCCAGAAAAAAAAACGTTAAGAGAAGGTCTTCTCCCGGGAAACGACCCACACCGGAAAACCCCAAAACCTTCCAGTCTGGGGGAAAAAGGATGAAAGGCCAGCGAAAAGGAAAGAAGGGGGTCTATGGAAAAGGGGGGCTACCTTGGGGAAAGGGGGGGTCCTTTCAAAAAAGAATGTCCATCCCGAGAAACTGGATAAGAAAAAAAAGAAAGGCCCGGTCAAAGAAAAAAAAAAAAAAAAAAAAAAGGGGGGGGCGTTCTTCAAAAACCAAAAAGAGGCAATTCACCGGGGTACCACACGGTGGAAACGTGAGGTCAAAAAATTTTTCCGGTACCAAGAAAAAAAATCGAGGGCGGGAAGGAGAGGGTCTCTCCGGGGGGGGGGGGGGTCCTCAAAAAACAAAAAAATCCCGTTATTCAAATTCAACAGGGGGTACTACCAAGGGGAAAAAACTCTGTGACTTCAAGGAAGGGGGAAAAACGACCAGGGTACACAGGCCTTGGGGGGAAAAAGGGGGAGGCTAATAATTGGAAAAAACCCCAAAGTGCTCGGGAAGGGAATCCTTGACGAGAAAGCCCGAAATAGAAAACAAAGAGAGGGTTTATTAGTAGTAAGGAAGGAGGATGCTCAAAAAAAAAGGCCGTTACCGGAGAGAGCCCAACCAAGGGGGGGTAAATGCTCGGAACTGGCCCCGAAGAAGCCTGGGGAAACCCAGGGCCGAGTTGGGAAAAAAGGGAAAGGAACGCACAGAAGAAAAAACAACTGGGGAAAGGGGACCAGGAAAACAACGATACCAGGCAAATGGGCAAAAGACTCGTGCAAAGGGGAAACGACCCTTACAACCGGCTGGTGAAAAAAAAAAAGTGGGGGAGGGGCAACCCAAGGGGGGAACACGGAAAAGGGGTCGAAAAAAAAAAAAAAGTAGGAAGCAGGGAGCGGGGAAAAAAGGGGGAACACTGCAAAAATCTCCCCAGGAGAAAGAAAAATTCCGCAAAACAAGCAGGCGTGGGGAAAAAAAGACCATCCTGCCGGTTGGGGGGGAAAGGACCGGGGAAGGGTTCAAAAAAATTGCCCCCTGCGGGGGGCCTGGTTCAAGAAAAAAAGGGGGGGGAAGGGAAATCCACAGAAAAACTCTGTACCGGGTAGGGAAGTAGGGGTTTCTGGGGGGAAAAAACCCCCCCGGGGGTTCTTTTAAAAAAGGCCATGGGACAGGAGATGAAAATGCCTCTTACGAAGGACAAAGGGGGGCTGTGTGTTGCCTGGGAAAGATAAGGGGAAAAAACGGTTAGTCATATCAAGGGGGGGGCCGCTGGGGGGAAGACCTGTTTTAAAAAGGAAAAACGGGGAAAACAAAAAAGCAGCATGAAAGATTACGGTGAAGAGTGTCCACACACCGGGCTGCACGGGGGGAAGGTTCTTGAACCAAACCCAAAAAACCCCAAGTAACAAAAAAACCATTAGGAACCAAAAAAAGGAGGCACTTCCCCTTAAGAAACCAGGGATCACTGGGGGAAGAAGGTGGGGGAAATTGGAAAGGGGATCTACACAGGAAAAAAAAAAAAAAAAGGACCGGGCCTTGGAGGGGAAACCATGCAAAAGGTTAATTGGGAAGAAAAACCGACACCCAAAAAGGGGGGAAAAAAAGGATGAACAAAAACGTCATGCACACAAAAAAAGGGGTCAAAAAGTCATACCTTCCTTAAAGGGGGGGGGGAGGATTGCAAAGCCAATCCCCTTAAATTTCAGTCAAAACTTGGTCAGGGAACCAAGGGGTACACACTGGTGTCCAAAAAAAAAAGAAGGGGTTTCACCCGCAAACAAAAAAAAAGGCCGGAGCAGGGGGGGTCTTAGACTCTGAAAACACAGTAGTCCCAACGAGGAGGGGGGAAAAAGCTGGGAAAAAAGTGAAATGCAAACTTGTCCGAAGAAGGTTGAATCAAGAAGGAATCTACAGGGGGGGGCTTTCCCGGTGAAAAGAGGGGGAAAAACCAGCGTGAGCTGAAAGAAAAGAGAAGAACAAAAAAAACTCTATTTGATCCAGGTTGAAAAAGCTCACAACGAAAAGGTCAACAAGAAAAAGAAGGCGTCCACCAAAGGGAAAAGGAAAAAAATTTCCCAAACAATTAACGTTATATCCTTACTGGGGTGACAGAGAAAAAGGGGGGGGGGGACAGGTGGGGGGGGGGGGAGTTATAAAAAAAAAAAAACCGTATCCGGCCAGAGGTCCGGGAAAATCCCCCCCCCCCCCAACACGGGGAACATAAGGGGGGTTCGGGGAAAAAAAAGGGAAACCTCCAATCAGCCGCGGAAGGAAACGGAAAAAAAAAAAAAACACACTGGGGTGACCTTTCCCCCTGAGAAATACCAACGTGGGTACCAGGAGGGGAAAAAAAAAGAGAAGGGGGGAGAGAACGAATACTGGGGAAAAAGGGACTGTGGGAAAAAAAAGGGGTAGGGGACCAATTCTTCGCCGGAAAGTCCGAAAAAAAGGGGGAGAAAAGGGTCGGGGAAGGGGGGATGGCTTCATAAAAAAAAAAAAAAGGGGAACAACCGAACCGACAGGAAAGGTTAACTCCACTGCCGAGGAAAAAAAAGGGGGATTTGCGTTGAAAAAAAAAATGTAAAAAAAAGGAAAGGGGGAAATCCGAAAAGGGGGAAAAAGGGGTGTCCTTTGAAGGGTGGCAAGGCAAGTAAAGGAAAATTTTCTTCTCAATCCGAAGGAAACGGCAGTGGGGTCAGGCAAGAAGTGCAGAAAAGGGGCACCAAAAAAAGGAGGGGGTCCACCGCCTTCCAAGAAAGTGGGGAGGGGGGAGAGGATGCCCCCGATTTTTGGAGAGGGGGGGGGGAGAAACAAAATTAGGAAAGGCGGCTCAAACAACAAACAACGGGGAGAAAAGAGATAGAAATGACACAAGAAAAACCACCCTCCAAGGGGTGGATGAGTGAAAAAGGGGGGGGGAAACCAAGAGGAGGAAAGAAGGGAAAGTAAAGTGCGGTGGGAACATAGAAGGGGGGGGGGAGGGGGGGTTTGGAAGAAAAAAGGACCCCACTGAAAAAAGAAAGGGCCTGGGGAAAGGGGAAACTGCAGGTGGGAGAAAGGTCCCACCGGCAGAAAAAAGGGGCTGTCATGGGAAAAAAATGACTACTCCCTAAAGACAGCAACGAAAAAAGGAAAAAAGAGAAGGGGTCCCGTTGTGAAAAGGGGGGGGGGTCTCCCGGAAGTACAATAAAGGGGCGTTCATTTTTGAAAAGTGGATGGGAGGGGAAAAACAAAGAAAAAAGGGAAAACTAACGGAGCAGACAGGGAAGGCTCCGGGGGGAACCCGTTGGGAAGTAAATCATGTTATGGGAAAAAGAAAAAAGGAGGAAGACCAAGAAAAAAAGTTTCCCGGGGCAAAACATTTTAAATCCCGGGATAAATTGGAGGGGGGAGGTCACTAAAAAAAAGGGGGGGGGAAAAAAAAAAGAAAGCTATTGAAAAGGCTATAGGAAAGGAAAAAAGCCCTAAAAAAAATAATGGGAAGGGGGATAAAGAAGAATCCTTTAAAAAAGGCTCTGGGGAAAAAGGAAAAACTGTTCTGAAATACGGGGACGGTCAAAACAAAAAAAAAAAAAAAAAAAAAAATGAAAAAAACCAAAGAAGGGTAGGGGGGACCTCACAAAAAAAAAAGGTTGGAAAGGACACACCGCCTAATCCAAAAAAAAAGGGGGGGGCCATGAAAAAGGGTTGACTACCTAAGAAAAGTGTTGGGAAAAAGGAAGGTTTTCCTAAAAAAAAGAATAAAATCAAAGGGGAACCGAAAAACCGCGAAAAGGAAAATCTGGACCCAATCGTCTAGGTTGGTTCAAAAATAAAAGGGGAAAAAACATCAAAGGAGGAAAACCGCGAAAGGAAAAAACAAATTGGTTCAGGACGTGGGAAAAAAAAGGCCAAACACAGGGGGGGGAAAAAAGGGAACTACGGCCAGGGGAAATCCGACAAAAATCAAAAGGAAAAAAAAAAAAACAAGGAAAAAACTCGGGGGGACCCTGCCCCCCTGGGGAAAGGGGGAAAAAATACCCATAAAAGGGGGGGAAAGGTGGGAATTAGTGGGGATCCTGTAAGAAGGTCTACATTTCACATCGAAAAAAAAGACTCAAGACGGGGGGGGGGGGGAAACACTTTGCAGAGGTGGGGTTATCCTTTGCAGCAGTGTCCGGGGGGGTGGGGGGGAGACCAATTAACAGGAGTATGAATGAGAAAAACCGGGGGGCATGCCGGAAAAAGGAAGAAAAAAAGGGGGTGGGACGTTCGTATATCCAGGAAAAAGGGGAAAAAACAAACGGCCCAAAGAAAAGGCAAAGAACGTGATTTTTGAGGGGAAGGGGACCGGGGGACCGGGGGGGGGGGAAACCACACTGGGGGCGTCGCCAGCCAAGAAGGGGGGGGGGGAAGCAGCCAGGAAAACAAGGAGGGTACATTGCAGGAAAAAAAGGAGTGCCCCGAAAAAAGGGGAAAACCGGAACACCGCCCAGGTCGCCGCGATCAAAAGAAAAAAAGGAAAAACCTAAAGAAACTGAACAAGGGGACCGAAACAAAAACCCAGGTCCAAAAAAGAAAAGTGGGGAAAGGAATGCAAAAACCAAGGAGGACAGTCACACCCCTCCCCGGGGGTGGTCTTCAAAAAAAAACCCGAAAGACTCTTCCTTCCCCAAAAAAACACCCCACGGTAGGGACGAAAAAGGAGGACCTAAATTGGTAGAAAGTTCACCCTGAAAGGCCTTGAAAGATAAGTGGTGAAAACAAAAGCCACCACAACTCAAACCAAAACCTTGAAGGAAAAATGCATGGAGACGCGTCCTTCCGGAGAAAAAAAAAGGTGTATCACAGGGAAGACGTTAAAAGGGATGCCCGCCCCATAAGACACGATACAAGGACACCTCCTCTGGGCCAGGGAATACAACCGAGTCTCGGAGGGGGGGTTTCCCACCGCCCGCCTTAAAAAATCCACACCGGGTCCACAGAAAGGCCCTTTTTTTTCAAAAAGAAAGAGGGTGCCACCACCCAGGGGGAACTCCCTCGTGCCAAAAAAAAAAAAAAACTGCAGGCCTGGGGAAAAGAGGAAGGGTCGCGGAAAAAGTTGGTTGCCCTGAAAGGGGAACCAGGAAAACATGGGGCACAAAAAAAAAAAAAGGAAAAGGACGCTGTTCAGGGAGAAAAAGAAAGGTCGTGCCCCGGTGCCGGGCGGGCGTAACTATTTTCCTAAAGCATCAAGCCGGGAAAAAAAGGGGGGAAAGGAACAGGGAGAAAGAGAATTAAACACGCGAATCAAAAAACGAAAGGAAAGGGGTTGGTAAAAAAAAAAAAAAGACCTTAATCGACGGAAAAAAAAAGGGGGGAGACCCAAGGTGTTCTCCTAAAAAAAAAAAAAGGGGACCACAACCTGAATGGAATTAAAAAAAAAAACGAGTCCGGGGGGGGGGGGTCTTACCCTGGACGAGAGGGGAAAGGGGGGGCACAGGGGGGGGGATCTTGACTCCTATACAAAAGGGGCACGAAGAATGTCCGGGAGGGGCACGAAAGGGAAAAATACCCAGGTAAAGGGAAAAAAAAGGGTGACGGCCGAGTTTGGAAAAATGGGGGAATCAACCACAGGAGGATTTTCTACAGGCCAGAAGAGGGAGCGGGGAAGGAAAAACACTTCCAAACAAAAGGGTCCCGCAAGGAGGGAAAACTACCAACGAAAAAAAGGGAGTCTCTTTTCCTAAGGGAAAAAGGGACACGAAAAGGTGGGAAAAAGAAAAAAAGGGGAAGGTTCACACCAAGGGGACAAGAAAGGCCCTGCTTCCGACCTGTTGAAAATAGAAAAACGGAGGGGGGAAAAAGAAGGAACGGGTCGGGTGCCGGAGGGGGGGGGCGGGGCGGGAAGAAAAAAAAAGTTCGTTTTACAAAGGGAATTGGAAGGAAAAAAGAAGAACTGGAGGAGGAGGTGCTGGACCGGGGAAAAAAGGGGAAAGGTGCCAAGAAGAAGATCGCGGCGGGGGGACTGCGGGGGGTGTTTTGTACAGGAGGGGGCGGACACGCCCTTGCCGGGAAGGAGGGTTAAGGGCAGGGGGTCCACGTCTTGGGGGGCAAAAAAAAAAAAGACCACGTGGGAAAAAAAAACCACCGGAAGGAAAAAAAGGCACTTCCCCAAAGCACACCAGGGCCACACGAAAAGTCCCCGGGAAGAGGAAAACGTGGTTGCCTCGGGGATCCGAGAAAAAGGACGATCCAACTTACCCTGGGACCGGAAAAAAAATGGGAAATGTTTCACCCAAACCTTAAAACAAGGAAAAAAAAAGGCAACGAAAAATAAGGGCAAGAAAAAGGACCTTAATGGGTTCTGTCCCTCGGGAAGGGAAGAAAAAAGAGGGGGGAAAAAAACCCTCAATGAACAAAAGGGGGCCCGTTCCAACACCTTCTGAAAAAGGGGGAAATTGCGGGGGGGGACCCCGACCTTCCGTCCCGGGAGGGGAGTTTGTCGGAAAATCGGAAAAGGGAAAAGGGACTAAAAAAAAGGCGTGACCCACGTCCAGAAAAAAGGGGGGGGGGGGTACGAAAAAGGAATCCCGAGCCTAAAGGGACATCCAGGGGTGAAAGGGGGGAAAAAAAGAGGTGAAAAAAAAAAAAAAGTCGCGGGGGTTAAAAAAGGGAAGCGTCTCACAGGGAGGGAAGGGAAAAACCCTCACTTGAGGGGGGAAAAAACCAGTTGGAACGCCAACCCAAAGAGAAGAGGGGTCGGCAAAAAAAAAAAAAACACACTGTGCGTCATGGGCCCAAAAAGGGGGGGAAGGGGGGGAGAGTGAAAAAAGGCCCCAGGGGGGGGGGTGAACAGTTGCGGGAGTACCAAGTCAGCCCTCTGTGGGTGCCGCAGAAAAAAAGAAAAAAAAAAGATGGAAGAAAAAAAAAAAAAAGTCGTTTCGGCAGGGGGAAAAAAAAAGCGAGTCACCGCTGGAAAAAAAGGGGGCACGAAGACAAAAAGGAAAAAAAAAAAAAAAAAAAAACCCCCCGGGGAAAAAGGGGACAAGGACCGGGGTCCTTTAAAAAAGGGGCTCGGAACGGGGCCTCCTTTGCAAGGGGGTCCCCACACAATGGCGGAAAAATAAAAAAAAAGGGGAAAGTTTCGCAGGGGAAATCCGAATCGAAGGGTAGGGGAAAAGGGAAAGGTGACCGGGGGAGGGACCCCCTCTGCCCTTCACCAAAAAAAACTGATGGAAACAAAAAGAAGAAAGGGGGGGATGGCCCGTGAGAGCGGTCCGGAGAAGGGAAAGGTGCCCACTAAAGGGGCCTTTGTTCCGGAAAAGGGGGAAAGGGTGCAAGGTGAAAAAAGGTAAAAGAGGAAGAGACTAGGAAGCTCGTGAAAGGAAGGGCCGGGGCAAAAACCAAAAACCCTTCTTGAAAAGATGGTGTACCAAAAAAGCCAGGGAAACGGGAAACCGGCGGGGTGAAAAGGGGGGGGAGGCTTAGACACCGGAACTCAAAAGTTGGTGCACTGGGGGAGCAATTCAAGAAAAAAA
>Ga0179593_1616151_pt1 | contig 31530 bp, 44 predicted proteins | sample CZODoug2_1_08_16_FD_185931 | JGI IMG/M metagenome (GOLD analysis project Ga0179593, IMG submission 185931) | Vadose zone soil fungal communities from Angelo Coast Range Reserve, California, USA - CZODoug2_1_08_16fungal (PacBio error correction) | ecosystem: Environmental > Terrestrial > Soil >...
AACGCCCGATACGCACCAGCTGAGTCAACACCTAACCACGAAAAGAGCAAGATAAAAAGAGAACTAAAAGAATAATGGCCAATAAAGGGACACTACAAAAAAAAGGCTACTCAAGAGATGCATTTAAAAAAAACCACCCGGAACCTAAAGAAAAGAAATAGAAACAGCTCAAAGGGGGCGTGCTGCTCAAAGTGTCAGAACAAGAAAAGAGAAATGGCGAGGGGTAGAGGTCGATGAAGGAGACACCAACAATCACTAAGGAAAAACACCGAGACCGTCCAAGTTTTACCAGGAATTTGGGGGAGGGACTCAGACACTTTTCGGCGAAATAAGGGGGGAATTCTCGAGAAGTTAATCGGGGTTCTGCCACGGTGAAAATGGGGACACGAAGCGCAACTCGCACTGAGGGGGAGGAAAGAATCAAAAGAGATAACTTACCTGGGGACTCGAAAAGGTGTCAGAAGAGGAACCTCGAAGGACCGAGACGGTTCCATCTACACTCTCCACTTGAAAAACGCCCCTGAGAAAAAAAATCTAGAGATAAGAATCAGAAAAACTCTAAGGGGGGAAAAAAGGTCTCAAAAAGGGGGGACTTATATCTCGAGCTCGGAAAGAAAAAAGGTCTTACTCAAAAAATTACCTTTGAAAAGGGAAAACAAAAGGGTCCCACCAACTTCGAAGAGTGACTAAGCGCCAGAGGAATTAAACAAACTCCAGAAATCTGGAGAAAAGGCAAGAAAAAGCGGCTTTTCTCCTACCTCACTGTAAGAAGAGAAAGGATCGAAAATAAAGCAAAAAAGAAACACCGATACAATATCAAACCAAAGGGGGGAAAAAGCCCCGGGGAAAGAGCTCGAAAAGAAGGGCCAAAAGATGAGGGAAAACAGAAAAAATCGGAGGAAGCGATGCTTAAAATAAAGTAACAAAGCGGACAATCATGGATTAAAGGGCGCAGATCGTGTCCGGTGAAGGAACGGAAGAAGAAAAAGAGACAGAGAAAAAAGTCTGTCTTCTCGCCATCTAAGAGCCCCGACATGGCAGTTAGAGCAAAAGGAGGGGAAGGCCAGGCTCGAAAAAAGGCAGGCATCAAGCGAGCAAGAACGGAGGTGAAGAGTGCACACTTGTGGGGGGAGATCAGCCGCAGGGACTCTTGACGGGCATATCCTATACGAAGTCCGGGGGAGGGGGGAAAAACTTCTTCAAAAAACTCAGAGGTCGACGAGCTAAATGTCCGCGCTCTGCCTAAAGAGAAAAGCAAACAGACGGACACCCATGCTTCAGGTCAAGAGACTTAGGTGAAAAATTAGCTTCGCCGTGACTAGAAGGGAAAAACTCTAGGGGAAAACTGTAAGATACCTACTATTCAAAACATAAAAGTCCTAGAAGGCCGGATAGGATGGTACGAAGGATCGGCCCGACATCGGGGGGACGGCAAGAAAAAGAAGTCCCCAACGGGTCAAAGAGTACACCACCCGTCAAAAAAGGGACCGAAAGGAAAGGACATTTGGGGGGAGCTGAGAGCCGAACTAAAAGCGGGGAAGGAGGGAAACCACATAAGAGGGAAGTCAAGAAGCACCTCAAATCCCCTAAATCCACACCCGAAAAATAAGGGGAAGGATTTGCAAAGATGGGACAAGTGAAGCGCGGGATCTTCGACCCACCGCCGAGCTAAAAAATAAAAGGATGGAGGGAGCTGCGGACCACGAAAAAAAAAGGTTCAAAAAAAAAAAAAAATCTCCCACCACGACTCCAAGGGAAAAAAAAAGACCCACGCCGCAACCACGGGGAAAGCGGAGGGGGAAAAACACCTGTCCCTGCTTGAAAAAACACACACCAAGGAGGGGGCCCGAAGCAACTGAAAGAGGGAAGAACAAGACGCCTTGGACCCGAAAGGGGAAAAAAGGGTATGAAAAAAACGGCTTCCATTCTGAAAGAGAATGAGAAGGAAACAAAGTACGCCGAGAATCCGCAATGGGTCAGAAAGAAGCAACAAGAAAGAGGAGGTAATATGATGACGATTCATTGGTACCAGGAAAAAAAAAAAGCGGGGAGGAAGGCGGGGGGACAAGACAGAGGCAAAAGCCAGTCCAGAGGAATGGGTTAACGATTAATCAGAGGAAAAAAAGGAGTGTCACAGCGTAGGATATCCCGGACATTTGGGACTGATATTGGCCGAGTTGGGGGGACCTGCTCAGGAACAGCAGGGCCAGGTTGACATCGATCGAATCGGAAAGGAGTGCGAGAAAAATTTTTCTAAGGCGAGAGAGGGAATGAGGGGGGTGGAAAAAATTATGGGGGGGGTGGGAGTCTTAGGGAAAAGGCTTCTTGCATGGAAAGGAGGCAATCAGGAACGCATGCATCGGATCTGCCACGGAGGGGGCAAGCTTGTTAGACGATAAATGAGCTGGGGTCCAAGGTTGGGGGGTGGAGATTCAACAAGAGAATCTTGGTGGAGCAGACATTATTCGGTGAGGTCTGGGAGAGATGGGGTTTAAAGACTGGAAGCGGGGGGGGTAAGAGTAGGAAAAGGGAAGGATGTTCCATAAGCAAAGTTCATCTGGAAAGGCAAGTTCAGCCCAAAAGGGGAGGGGGGGGGGGGGAGGGCGGGGAAATTGATTTGGAGAAATTCTGAAGGTCTTGCAATATGTTGTCAACCCCTCCCTACAAAGGACCGGACGGGGAAACATAGGGTAAATGGCGGGTACATGACGGCTCAAAAAAAACGGGTTCGGGGGAAGAGGATAAGTATTCAAGGAACTCACTTTTTAGAGGAAAGCAAAAGGGGAGGAGTCAGCCTGGGAGGAAAGGCGAGGGAAACTTTGAAGGGAGAAATTGATGGTTAACGGGTACACGCTTCCCTCTTCAATCATGGCAAAGACGGAAGGAGGGGCGGTCTCGGGAAAAAAAAAGAAAGGGAAGCGGAAAAGAATATGAAACCTGAGTTCAAGCCGCATAAGACCGGAGGCTTTAACTCTCTTTGAAACGCATTAATAGGAAGGAAGGGTCAGGCGGAGTGTGCTAGGGAAAAAAAGAATGCCGGACGTAGATGAGGCGAGAGTGCAAAGAGCCTACAAGCTCAGGTCGAAAAAGGAAGACAGAATGAACTCGGCAAAAGGAGTGGAAGGGCCGGGCCTGAAGAACTATGAGCAGAGGTATGAGGGGGAAAAAAGGAGGGAGCTGGGGGGGAAGGGGAAACGGGGTTGTCAATGAGGTGGATGAAGGGGGGAGGGGACTGTGGGTGATCGTAGAGTATCGGGTCCAAGGAAGGAGTTAAAGGAGGGGAATATGAAAAAGTCTTTCCGACAAAATGAGAATCGGGTAAGAGCAGTCCGTGAGAGTGAAAGAAGCGGCTGGGGGGGGTCCAGGCTTTGAATGTCAACAAGGAAAGGGGTCCGTGAAGGAAAGAGGATCGTCACGTTTCTACGGCGGTTTCTTCAAGTGAAAAAACAAAAAAAGGGGTCTAGGCATGATGCGCCAAAAAGGGTCGGCCAGGAGGGAAGAGAACGCTGGGGTCAGGGGGAATGGCTGATTTGGAGGAGAACCGGAGGAGAAATAAAAAAAAAAACGAATTCACCTCTTCGCCTCGAGGGATGAGGGACAGGAGAGCGACTCGGAGGGAAAGGGGGAAAGAGGGGGGGGCACGGCGCAAGAAAGGAGAAAAGAACGACGCTTCGTCTCGCACATGATGGTAACAAAGGCGAGAAGTGAAAAAACCGTGGCCAAAGATTAGAGGGGGGTGATCCGGAGGCGGGGACGGGCGGGGGTTTGGGGGGCGGAAAAGAAGACAGCGACACTAAAACGCAGGAGCAGGGTTCTGAACGGAGGAAGAGAAAGGGGAGACTAAGAAAAGGGGGGGGGGGCGCGACGCTAACGGAGGGGAGAGGTTTAAGACAGGAAGGCTTCCTGAAAGACTATCTGCCTTGCAAGAGCGCTTCCGTGTATGCCGGGAACTGAGGGCAGAAAGGTGCGTGAGTCAAAATTGGGAGCGAGAACCAAAACTAGTGTTTAGGGTCGGTGGGGTGACCAAGGATGGGAGCAGGAGCGGAACTAAAAAAATCATCCGGGAATGGAAGAAAATTGATTCCAGATTGGGGGCGGGACCGTGGGGCAACCAGGCCAGAAATGCACGAAGGGATAAGGTGGAGACCTTTTTTAGAAGTGTGGGGGGGCAGGGGAGGGGGAGCCCACTAAAGGTGAGGAAAGTAGCAAAGTGGGAAAGACTTGAGCAAAAAGTTCGGAACAACAGGGGGGCCGGCGGGATGCATCTCTGCGAAGGGGAAAAGAACCGATAAGATGGCAAGGTTCAAAAGCCGCGGGGGAGAAAAAAAAAGAGATAAAAAAGTTAGGAAAGGCTTAACGTCACGAAAAAGAAACGTCGAAACAATGGTGAAAACGTTACGGTTGGAAATGAAAAGGTCGCGGTCGGACGATCGCTAAGAAAAAAAAACGGAGAGGAAGGGAGGAACGACACGGAAAGGGCTGCGTTAGTGGAAAAAAAAAACCTAAAAAAAAGGAAAGGACTTACGTTCATCACCGGGGGAGGGGGGGGGTGTAGGGGAACCCGCGGGAGGGGGGAAAACGAGAGGGGGGGGGTTCCAAAGCAACTCGGAAGAGGGTTTTCATGAAACGATGAAGCCAGAAACGATCCGGTGCAGAAGGGTTATCAAGAAAGCCAGAAGGCTCGCGCAAAACCTCGCGAAGCCCACCGGGGTCTTCAAAGCGGCACAAAAAAACGTCTCAGATCTCCAAGGAAACGAGGAAACCACGTATGCAGCAGGAGGGACCTGGGAAAGGGAAAGCCAAGGACCGGGTGAGACTGGGAAAAACGAGCTGTAAAAGCTCAACTTTAAGAAAAACGAAATCAACAGAAGCAGTTTCACCGAATGACGAAGCAAAAGAGAAGAGAAGAAAAGAAGAGACACCACCGTAAAGCACAAAAAAGGTTCAACGAAAAACCGAAAAACAGGAAGCCCCGCAAAACTCAGGGGGAAAAAAAGTAACAGGGACCAAGGAAGCGAACCCAAACAGAGGGGAGATCACGCCAAGGGGAAAAAAAGGTTCCCAAGAGAGGGAAAACAGAGACTGGAGGAAAAAACCTGGGGGTCTGGGAAAGAAGGAAAGAAAGATATAAAAGGGAAGAATTAGAGAGTCTAGGAGGAAACACCAAACAAACAAAAGGCACGAATCAAAAAAGCGCACGGCTGTTTCCATGAGCGCGGGAACACTGGTAGATCCATCTTGAGAAGGAAGTCACTAATAAGAATCCAACAAAAAGCTAAAGGGAAACAATCTCCGTTCACGGGGGAAAAAAAGGAGCCAAAAAGAGCTAGCAGGGGCCAGAAGACTAAAGTATTTAACCGAAAGGAATTACTCCTACGCTAAAGTGAGAGAGCAAAAGTCAAACAGCAGAGACAACCATCAGAAAGGAAGAAAGATCGGAGGGGAGGGGAGGAAGCCCATCAACAAGAGAGTTTTCCATAAAGCTCGAGAAAACTAACGCTCTCGCGGGACTAAAGTCTTCAAAACAGGCCCTTGCCAGGGAAAACCTGGGACAAGAAGGGTCTCACCAGAAAAGGGAGGGCAAGGGTTCAAAAACAAACCTTCCGTAGGCAGGAAAACACCCCAAAAGAAACTGGGAAAACACTCCTTTCTCAAAAAAAAACACAAAAAATAGGGCTTGGCTCCGAAGAGTTAGCAGAGGAAGAGAGGGAGGAGGTACAGAAAAAAAACGAAAAGATCATAATGAAAAAATCATAGGGAAAACACGCCAAGAAATGGAAAACGAGTAAAAAACAACGTCGCCTCCTCATGCAGAAAAGGCAGAAAAGCCTGAACCCGGCAAGGGGGGGGGAAAGGTCATAGTGTCAATTAAAAAAACAGTGCCGAAGAAAAAGGGGAAGGGAGATCTAAATCCCTCCGCCGCTTTTAAGAGCGGAGAAAACTGAACAACAGGACGCGTGAGAAAAAGAAGAGAAAACGAGGAGCGACGACTTAAAAAAAAGGCAGTGAAAAACCCCGCGGCATCCTGGGAAACAGGGAGGCGTTCAGGGGTTGCAGGAACTAGACGAGGCACTCAAGTTCAGGAAGTGCTGGACGAAAATCAGCACTGCGAAAAAAAAAACTGCGGGAAAATAGCACCCCCCCACTCCGGAAATCTCCGAAGAACAATTGCCGAAAGGTCTTGCAAGACTAGCAAAAAAGGGGACAGCCCAAAGGGATCTAAACATGGGAAAGGATCACCTTGAGGGAGGAGACTTAAAAAGTAGAGCTGGCTTCGCCGTCGGCGGAAAGGGAGCAGGAAATGAATCCTCGAAGCAAGGACTGACGGGGAAAAGAGGCCAACGAATCAAATGCCAGAAAAGTCACCAAAACTCGAAAAAAAATCAAGGCGCCTCATGGGCGACGCCGACAAGAGAAGCAAAGAGAACCTCACCCAGGCTGCATATGTCCGCAGAGCACAAACGGGCGTGAACCACATCGAACTGTAAACGGGAAGAAACCGACGCCCAAGAAAAATAAACCCCACACCGACACAGGGAGGGAGACGGGTCAGCCAAGACGGCGCGCAGGAGACCAAGAAAAAAAAGAGGAAAACTCAGCTTCTGTCTTGCAGAAAAGCCGGAAATGTACCACGGAAGAATGAACACTAAAACAAACCATATACAAAAAAAGACAGAACTAGCGAAACAAGTAACTACCACGAAAAAAGCAAAGAAAAACCCCTCTGAATGGCTGTCCCGTCTTCAAAAAGCAAAGAAGTCTGGGGGATGACTCATGACACAACCCAGACGCGGAACTAGGAAAAAGGATGACAAGGGGAGGAACCTCAGTACCAGCCAAGGCTCGCATAGGACAACAAAGGAACGGAGTCTGAAAGACAACTCTTCTCTTGCTGCAACGACCAAGAAAAGCCGGGGTAAAGAAAATAAAGAATCGATCGAGAGAAAAAAACAACAAGAGGGAAGAGGTGTCTGTTCATGGGGGACCGTGGGGGAATCTCAAAAATCGGGTAAGCAAGCAGAAACTGCAGCGAATACGCCGGAAGGGAAAAAAGTGGGGTGCAGGAATGCGCCATCGGAGAAAAAATAGGAGGGAAAAAAGGGTCGAAAAGAGAAATAAGTAAGTAAAGGCGGGGGGGGTGTAACCACAGGAAAGGAACCAGTGAAAAAAAGCAAAAAGCCATCCTTCATCGGGTGAGCGTGGAGGGGGGCTGCAGGGGTCGCGAGCGGGAGGGGGAGTGACTGGGGAAGGTTTTGAAAAGGCGCCCATTGCAAAGTCAGGGGAGGCGGGCCGCAGCGAAAAAGAGAAAGCCGCGGGAGGAAAAGCATCAAAACTATCCTAAGGAAAAAGGGGAGGAAAAAGACTGTTAGAACCCGCGGGGGGGGAGGGGGGGGTTGGGGGCGTGTAATGACAAGGAATGGCGAAGGATGCAAGTTTGTGACCGATCGATGGGGTTTTCCAAAAGAAATAAGAGGGGTAGAGAACGGGCGGGGGGGGGAGTCAGAAAAAATGGGAACGACTGTGGCCCGAGTCAGAAAAGCACGGATATAGGTTAAGCCTGTCTGGGGCATAGGGAGGTGGAAGGGAGGGGTTTCAGATGGTCACGAAAAGGGGAGAACGCAGGAAATCAAGAAGTCAGGAGGGGAGGCTAGTTGTAAATGCGAGGTCGGTGGGGGAGCCACGCAGGGTCGCGGCGGGGGGCGGTGATGTGCCAGGGGAGGGGGGGGGGATCAAACTAAAAAAAGGGTTTCGACCGGAACCAAGGGTGGGCTTCTTTGTCTAGTGCTGAGGGACGAGAGGAGGAAACGTGGGGAAAAAACGGGGGGGGGGGGGTGTAGCAGCAGGGGGGACCCGGAAAAAAGGAGAAAAAAAAAGAGAAGACCGGGGGCGGTCGTCGAGGGAATAACCCACAAACGGCCGAGTCGGTGAAAAAAGCCTTACTTCACAAAGGAGGCAAGGGGGGAAATCACCACCAAACTTCTTAAAAAGGGAGGTGAACCGGAGTATGTTGAGAAAAAAAGGGGCCGGGGAAGTGCGGAAGTTCAGATGGACGCATAAACGACAGAAGGAAAGGGAAGGTGAGAACCTGCCTGAATCCCCGGAACGCTGCAAAGGAGAAATTGTAAACTCCTATTCGAAAAGGTCAGTAAAGTCCGGCGTTGAAAAAAGGAAAGGTCGCAGCTGAGGCTTCGACGGTATAAAAAGGAGGGGGGGAGCAATCGGGCAGGACAGGGGGGTGGAGGAAGGAGGGGGGGGAAGGGTACGGAGGGGTCTGGTTGGAAAGTCCTCCAAAGAAACCGATATGTCTCTCTAGGGAACGATTCGAAAGCCTAACGGGCCGCCCATGGGAACCAGAATTGCTATCATAAGAGGGGTTGGGTAGGAAGAACCAAAGGGCAATAACGCAAACCTGAAAAGCCGTTGGAATTGATTACGTAAAAACATGAACATGTTTTGCTTTCAAGGGAGGGAGGGGTATTACTAATTGACAGAAGTAAAAATTTGTCGCAGGGACGCCAACCGAACTAGGAGGAAAAAAGGCTAATCATAAAGGGGAAAAAAGGTGAGAAGAATGGGGGTTGTAGAGGGATTTAGAATTGGCTCGAGGACCCGAAGGATGCGAACTGTCTGTCTGTTACAGGGGCTTAAAAATCGTCCGGGAAGAAAAAAAGATATAACTGACTTGAGAGAAAATCGTCAAGGGTGGGATTTTTTCCGAGTGCAGAGCTTATGAAAAAATGGGGGAAGCCCTCTCCCTGTCCTGAGGGTCTTCGGAGCCACGGCTGGAGACCTAAAAGGTGGGGATAGAAGGTTCCAAACCCGGGGGGGTCCACTACAGAAGAGGTGTGGTATCCAGAACGGGAGGGCGTCATGGGTTTTGGTGCGGCGATACAATAACAGAAAGTAAGACAAGGAAGGGCTGGGGAAACCAAGGTCGTCAAAAACGGGGTTCTCTTCTACGAAAGGTTACGGACTTGATTCCGTTGCCGAAGGAATGGAGAGAGTCGACTTTGGGGGTTTGGTAGAGCCGGAGGAAAAGAGCATTGGAACCGGGGGGACCTGTGAGAATGTCCTTCAGAGAAACCAGAGTTGGAAAAAAAAGTTCGGGTGGAAGGCTGTAGGTCGGTCCGCTCAAAAAAAAAAAGAAAAGGTCCTGAAGAAATGCTGCAGTCCTATTAGCTTGTCCGGGGGGGGGCGCCGCGCGGGGGCAAAAGATGAAAATTTAACGGGTAATTTTCTGAAAACTTAGAACAAAGACGCTGCCTAAGCGGGGGGGGGGACGGTGGGGGGAAGGCTAGGGGTTTGAGATGGTCGCTTCCCGGTATTTGAAAATTGGGGGAAGCAATTGCCGGGTAAAATAAGTAAGGGGGGGTACACGGGGCAAAACGCCCTTCCGGGTGGCAAAAATTACTTCCATTCATTCAACAGAGGGAAGGCTTGAGGATGTTAGAACCAATTAAAAAAACGGGACACGAATGGAGGAATCACAAAGGGTCTGAGGGGGGGATTCAATAGAATTCACGTCGGAAAGTCGAAAAAGGGCCTTTTTCAGCTCTGGGGGGGGGAAAGTCAATAGACCTACATGGGCGGAGGAAACTTAGATCTCACAAAAAAAAAAACCTGAGTAGAGGTAGAAACGAAGAACCTCTAACTTTCGAGGTTAAAAAAAAGAGGCAAAGGGACTCACGGCGGTCAGACGGTACAGGGCTCAAACCTTTATCCGTGGGTTGGGATCTCTGGGGGGTGGGGACGCCCCACTGGGGGGGGGGGGGCATCGGGAAAAAGTAGGAAAGAAGCCGGAGTCGATGGTAATGGGGGGGGTGCATTCATCTCCTTCGACTTCCAAAAGCCGGGGGGGGAGTTGAGAGGAGAAAAAAACAACTGCAGGAATCGGCAAAACAAAGAGAGACAAAAAGGCAAAGACCCGACCTGCAAAAAAAAAAAGTCCAACGAAATCGATCCCCCTGTTGGAGACAAGGGAACGGGCAGACCATTAAAGGGGTCAAAAATCTCCGGATGAAAACCACAAACCTGAAAAGGAAAAAGTAGAAGAGTACAAGGGGGAAAGGGGAGAAGGAAAAGCGCAAGAAGCAAGAAGGGGTCACCACCAAGGAAAAGCATCTCTGGGAATCAAGAAAAGCGCAAAAAGCCCGAATCTCGAAATCGTGAAAAAACAAGAACGGGGAACAAAACGTCGAAGCAAAGCAGGAAACAGCCACAATGAACTCGAGGACCAAATAGGCCAGAGACTACTCCAAAACGTGTTTCGGGAGATCAGAGGGGGGCAAGAAGAAGGGGCACAAAAAAGGGGGCGAACAGTCTAGGGTCTCTAAACCAACACGTCGTCAATAAGGAAGGGAAACAACCGAAACCAGGCGGGGAAAAAGGGTCAGTCGCCGCCACGTTAGGCATCAGGTTCTCGGGTAAAAAAGACGTTCGGAATCCACAGAAGACGGACCCCGCTGCCCCCCTAATTTCCGTAGAGGGAAGAGACCTATCGCAAGGGAAAAAGCAGACCGCGACGGCTGTGGTAAAAAAGCAGCGAGACCGAAGACAGGGGTCCATAAGAAAAGAAACACTGCAAAAAACTCTAAAAAGAAACGGGACTCTAATTAAAAGGATCCTGACGCAGGAAAAAAAATCGAAGGGAAGAAAACCGACGGAAAAGGAGCTGCGAGAAAAAAAATCTGCAGAAAGGAAAGACCTTGCCCTTGTTCCAAGCGCGGAGGAAACCACTGCCGCAGAGAGGGAAAAACTCGAAAAGGCATTGACCACCCCATGCGCTTCGTGCAAAAGGCGCAATCCTGCTTCAAACAAGAAAAGGAAAAGATTTGCTCCGAAAGGGAGAGAAAAAAGGAGATAACGGACATGACCGCACCCAAAAAACAAGCACAAGTTCAAAAGAAGGACACCCGTCAATAAGAATCAGGACAGCCTCCAAGATGCGAAGAGTCGAAAGCCCGCAAGGCAATTGGACGGGAAAAAAAAGCGAAAGTGCAAAGGGCTCATGGGAGGAAGGGGAGGACGGCCAGGAACGTAAGGAAAAAAAAGTTTCAAAAGCGAAGCCGCCAACGCAATGAAATGCCTCACTAATTAAGGGTTAAAAGGAGACAAAAGTCGCGGAAGCCGGGGATAGGGGAGGGAAAGGGGAAAAAAGAAATCTCGACAGAAGCGCCCGCGGAGGGTTGGGGAGACTATACCTTGTTTAGAAAGGGGGAAAGGGAGTGACTGAAAGAGGAAAAAAAGAAATTCTCCCCCAACTAATCTCAAAAGGAAGACTAGTCTTCCTCCCTCGGGGGAAAATCAAGAGGAAACCGGGCAAAGGGGAGGCGGGGGAGTAATTGACTGCGGCCGGGAATCAGAAAAGAAAACATCGCTGGCTGCGTAAGGGAGAAAACGAGGACGCTACCCCGGGAAAGTCCGAGGAGGAGGGACTGACGGGGTCAGAAACAATTAACGACAGCGAAGGACCCAGGCCAAGGCAATCACCCATTCTACCGAACGGGAGGAAACAGGGCTGAAAGGGGCAAAAAAATGGGGAGGAGTCGTGGACAAAAACACAAAATAGCCTAAAAAGAGCAGGAAAAGAGCCAAAAGGGGTGTAAACACCTCTCTGTCAAAAAAGGAAAGAAAGAGGAGAAAAAGGGCCGGACCCGAAAGCCACCCCAACGGGACAAAGGCGGGGAGAGCGGAACCAACTGGAAGAAAGGTATCGGAGAAAAAAAAAAAGAAAAGAGGCAGAACTGGAGGCTGCTTAGCTGCTGCGGCAGGACTGAAACTGGGGGAAAAAGGGGAGGGAAGGGTAAATCCCAAGAGAAACAAAAGGCCCTCCATGCCGACACACCGGTAAAACCTCAAAAAGAAAAGGGGATCGAACCACCTTCCCTTCGTTCTGAGGAAAAGCTCGAAGGAAAAAAGCCGAAAAAACGGCGAGACAGGAAGGATTTATATGGGGAAAAAAAACAAAACCCAAGGAGGAACAGGCGGCCTTCTCAGGGGGCCAGAAAGGGCCTTCAAAGACGGCGTAGAATCAAGGGTCAAATAAGGGAACGGAAGAAAAATATTGGGGATAATAGAGCAGTAATTAAACCATTGAGATTAATCAAGGCTGGCAGCTCAGCTAAGGGGGGGAAAAAAAAGGCAAAGGGGGGGGGGGAAAAGCGAATCGATCAGAGGGGACAGGGAAAAAGAAAGGACAGAAGTTCTCAAAAGGATAGGGCGCGAGGGGTTGTGGAAGCACAGGCCAGCAGGGCGCAGTGGGAAGGGGGGAAGAGGGGGGGGGGAGTGGGACAGGGGGGCGGCAAGGGTAAAGAGAGTCGGTTGGTTCAGGGGCAAACGGCGGCCGTGAAGAAGGGAAGGTCGTTCGGCCTCACGGGATCAAAAAAGGAGGGGGGAAACCTGAGGGACGCCAGAAGTGTGACGGTGTTCGACAGAGGGGACCGCGATTTGGGGAGTGACTTATCGGGTTCTGGGCGGCTGAGTCGGACGGGAAAAGATATGTGAAATAAAGGTGATCAGAGACGTCTGGGGGTTAAAGACCTCTACCACAGGCAGAAAAGGGGAACCACCATTTTGGGCGAGGATGTGGGGGAGAAGGGGGGAAGTCTTGTTACGAGTGAATGGGGGGAAATCGGGCCGATGTGGCCACCCGCATAACCCTTCAGAAGGAGGGTGATAGTTAAAACGTTGGCAGGAAGGGGTCCAGGAAACAAGCGGTCAGATTGGGCTTCTCTGATGAGGGGAAAAAGTCGCGAACAGCCGAAAGGGCACTGGGAAATCACACAAAATGTTCGTGGTCTGAAAGCACTTTGAGAAAAAGGTCGGGGGGTTGTCTAGCAGCATGTTGGGTATTGAAACTCGGCGAAAGTCAAATGCGGAAGACCGGTCGTCGCACTCCAAGAAACACAGGTCAAGCAGGCGAGGTCAGACATCTATTCAAAGGAACTGGAAAAAGAAGGGAAAAGAGGAATAGGAAAAAGGAATGAGGGCGCATGAACAGAAGAAGGGGGTTGGCGGGAAAGAGAGTATCTGTTCGATTCGACAGACATCTGGAGGGGAGTCTATCTTCTTAAAAGAAACATGGGAAAGGTCCGGCCAAGATTTTAGGGGCATATAAAGTCGTCCAATTTCAGACGGGAGGGGTCATTCCTCAAAATAAAACGGGGGGAGGAGTCCCGGAAGGTTGAAAAAAACGAGGGATAAAGGAACTGTTTGGATAGTGGGGGAGGGTGTTAGGGGGAGGGTTGCGGTGGTCAGTTAAAATAGGTGGGGGAGCTGGGGCGCAAAAGTAAGGGGAGCCAAGAACGAGTAGGGAAGGAGTGCGAGGCGTGCAAAGACGGCAAAAGGGTGTCACGGGAAAAGGCACAAGCCTTAGCAATCCTCGTCGTTCCTTGGGGGGGTCAAGGGAAAAAGTCAAAAAAGAAAAAAGGGGATGAGGTCAGAGAACCGAAAAAAGGGGACTGATACTTTTAAAACTTCGACTGGGGGGCGTCCAAAGTGTGGCGTCTTTCATTGGAGCTCGCAGAAGAGGGGAGGGAGGGCTTTTTGGGGAGGATGGGTTTGACGTGAAGTGAAGACTGAAGGACCGAGATCTAAAGAAAGCTGGAGGGAGTGTCACCTAGGAAAATCAGGGCGCGGCCACTGCAAGGGGAAGAAAGAGGAAAAGGAAAAGGCAGTTTATTGGGTTGGGAAGACAGAGGGGGGGGAAAACCGCACCCTTGTATCGACGAATGAGAAAGAAAAAGAAGGGAGCCGGGACGGGGAAAAAGGAAAAGTTCAAAAGGTACGAAATAGTAAATGGGGTTTATCCAGCCTGGGATGAATGTGGGGTGAGAAGGAAATAAAGGACAGTCAAAAAGAGGGTCTTAAAACGGAATCGTAGGGCCGAAATGGCGGAGAAAGCGATCTATCTGTGAGACATTGGTGAAGAGGGTATTCATAAATGTGGGCCTGCTTGAAGCGAAAAAAAATGGGCGGGGTAAAGGGTGGTTCGCGGGTCTGGGGGATGTCGGAAAGGTTGCGGAAGGAGAGGGAATTTAGGGCAGGATAATGCAGACGAAGGGGGCGGGGGAAGTGCACTATGCATTTCAACGAGACTCGGGGGAAACCTAGCCTTTCTTCAGGTCATAGAAAGGGGAAGAGTAAAAGAAATTTGTTCTTCAAAGACCACCAAGTGTTTAAGCCTGTCGAATAAACTTGGGTTTCTTGGAAAAAAAAAAAACCAGAAAATGACCTCCTGGTCATAGGAGAACGGGGGGGAGAGACGCGACGTTTGTTGGGGGATTTCAAAAAGAATTCGGAGTTGTACTGGCCTCCGGAATTGAATGACAGGGAAAAAACCGGACTTCAACGAGGGGGGAGGGCAATGATCTTCGCCAGAAAAACAAAAGGGCGTTCGTCTGGACTAAAAAGGTTGGGAGGACAAGACATCGGGGAGAAACAACAAAGAAAAGGGAAGGGGATTACACGGGCTGACATAAAAATCCTTTTACCGGGAGTTGGTGGGATTTGCATCCCAGGGATCGTGGGCGTCGAGGCAAACAACATAAACCGAGGGAAGGAGAAAAAGCGTACTTTCTGGTCTGGTTTGAAAAGCGCCAAGGACAAAGGCTGAGCTGGTAACGCGAAGGGTTTCAGCCCAGAAGGGAAAGGGTGGGAGGGGTAAAAGCACTCCTTGAGACTCGATGGAAAACTAAAAGCCTGATTCTGGCGAGGGGGAAGAGGACTTCCGGAAACATCCGGGAAATTGGGGGAAAGGAAAGAAAAACAGCCTGAGAAGCAAAACACCCATCGAGAACTCAGGCATAGAAAAAAAAGTAAACGTCTCGGAGAGAAACAGGTACCGAAATAACAAAACTGGTGATCGGGGGGAACGGACTGGTCAATCCACTTCAAGGGGTAAAGACTTAAGACTATCTTACACTGCGAACTGGAAATAAAAAAGAGGGGAAAAAAGGGAAGCGTCCTGCAGGTTAAAAGGTAGAAGAAATAATTACCTCTGAATATCCTCAAAAACAGATTCAAAAACCTCACTCAAACTCGCGGATAGCGCCAAAAGACACCGCACCTAAATTCATCATTAAAAAGGGAAACACTGGAAAAAAAAGGTCTAAGCGAGAAAGGAAAGGTAACACCTGGACTCCAGTATGAAACGCCCCGATCGAATCATCAAAAGTCTGGGGTAGTTATTCCATCTAAGTATCTTGGAAAGGAAAGGATCGGCAAGGGACTCTGGGGTAGAAAAACAACGCACGGACACTACATTGCTCACAAATCGAAGGGGGAAGTTTCAAGTGCAGCGAGAGTACAATCATGTGCAAGACGCAAAAAGGAGAAAGGACGAAAACAGTAAAGAGATCACCCGGACATAATTCCTCGGGACTCTAGGAAGACCTAAGGCCTGCCGGGGCAGTCGACTAGATAAGTTAACCCTCCGCAGTGAGCTCTCGTGTTTTAAAGGAGAAAGAGGAAAGAAATCCTCTAAAAAAAGGATAATAAGGGAAATGCGGCCAAAGGAAGATCCTCACGCCGCACAAATAGAGGGAGGACCGGCTGAAAACTGGAGAAGAGGGAGGAGAAGCATGACGAAAAACGAGGGCAGGAAAAATGGGGTCCAGTGTCACCTGGAAAACGAAATTGCAAAAAAACAGGGTCGCTCTTTCATAAAAAACTCAGGACCACCGCCAGGGCGCGAGGAAAAACTCAAAAAAACAAAGCAACGTCAAATGTCGAGGGGGGAAAGTCCTACAAAAGGGAGAAGACAGGAGACCGGGAGAGTAAAAGGGGCGAAAAAACGAAAAAAAAGACAAGCAACAGCCCAACTCATATAAAACTCGAAAGCTGCGAATCAAGGTAAAATCCTAACGACTCCAAAGGGAGACGGGAAAAGAAAAAAAGGGCAAAGCAAAATTGGAAGGGGTTCGGAGGACGGGGGGTTTCAGTAGGAAAAAAGCGAGGGGTGGGGGGGGATTACGGGACGAACGAACTCCCCGGAGCCGTGAAGATGTACAACAAATTAAGAAAAAGTTGTTCTCAACTATTCCTTAACAAAACGCCGAAAATAATTAGGGGCCCTCAAAAATGTAAGAGGACAGACCCTTCCTGAAATAGGGGGGACGTCAAAAGTAGCTACCTGGACGGGGAAATTTTTTTTCGGATAGAAGGGGGAAGCCTGAATGGCGTGCAACTTGAGGGAGAGAGCGGAAAAAGCTGTGAGGAACTCAAAAAATGATCTCATAAAACACCAAAGAAAGAAAGAAGAGGAAGAGATCTTTCTCCCGAGGGGCACAAAGAAGACAATAATGGGACTTCCTTGAAAAAAAAGAAAAAGGAGAGGGTATCAACCTTTCGGGGGGAAACCTGGCAGCCGCAACATAACGCCTCGAAGGGCACAGACGATGGGAACGCAACAAGACACCGGAGAGATCGGGGCCGGCTCTTACTGGGATTCAGGGGACAAGAATAAAGGAGAAAAAGTCAACAGGGAAAATCGACTATAAAAGAACAACACCGAAAAAAGCAACAAGTGGGGGAAACTGGAAAAAAGACCGTTCACAGCTGGGAATGTGGGGAGGAGGGGAAGAAAAACAAGAGAGGTGTGAGGACAAAAATGGGGCGAAGGATAGGAAGGTCATCAAAGACTCCCTCCCATCATCCATGAAAGTAAAAAACCCCGGCGATTATTCGAGATGACCGGGCCCGCGAAAGGCGCGCAGGTCTGGAGAAAAAAAAGGGGAGGGTATGCATATCCTCTTCAGGATCGGGGGGAGGGAAAAAATTGAACGACATGGGGACCGGAAACGCGAAAAAAAAAAACGACTCAAAGGAAAGAAAGCAACAAAGGTACCCAAAGCAAACACGCTTACGGAAATTGGAAGCTGAAAAAAAGGTAATGCGGCATTACACACAACGGCCCTAAACCGGAAAAGGAGAGACGACGAAGACCCCGCAGGGAGCGATGGAAAAACCAACGCCCTCCTGAAGGAAAAAACCAAGAGCCAGTACTCCTTCTAATTGGGGGGAGATGGAAAGATAGAGAGAAAAACAAAAAGTAGGAGGAAGAGAGAGATCGATGAGGGAAGGAAATTGGGGCGGATGAGAAAAGAAAGTAGGGGGTAATGAAAAAAAGAATCGTGGCAAAAAAAATTGAAAAAGATATCGCGCGCAGCTTGAAGAGAGGTGAAGGTTCAGGAAATCGGAGAAGGGAAGAGCGGGGGGAGGAAAGGAATCCATGGTTGCGTCCACGGGCCAGAACAGGAATGGGTGGCAAAAGGGGGGCCAGATTTTGAAAGGGGGGGGAAATGTTCGGGGAGGGGGGGTCGTATGGGGGGGTCGGAAAAAAGGGAAAGTTCCTTGGAAGTCAGGCCTGCAGAGATGAAAAAAATCGGGGGACAGACAGCGTTCGGCGGGGGGGCTCCGGAAAAGAAAACTTGCCAGATGCTTCAATAAAGTGAGAAAAAGCGGGAGGGCTTCGTGAGTCAGGGGGGGGAATGGAGGAGGAATGGACGATAATATTTGTTCCCAAGATCTAGGAATGGGAGGGTGAGGACTCAGCAGAGAAAAAATGCAGCGGGACAGCCCTGCGTCCGTCGATGGTGGTGAGTGGGAGAAGCCAGAGGTGTCGGCTTGTAAATTCAGGGGAGGGCGGGTAAGGACCAAAAGACCAGAGAAACTGGGTAGGACGTAATAGGTAGCCGGGGTTGGAGGCTGGAACCGACAGGCTCATCCAGCAAGGGGAGCTGATGATTTACAGCGAAGGGAACGCAGAACCTACATCACGTTGGCGCGGGGCGTGGGGGTTCTTGCTTGGGGCTGGGCTTAAAAAAAGGGACACGGGGGAAGTCGTCAGAGGAAGTGGTGGAAGGGGGGGGTCCTCAACCGGAAATCGCGGATGCATGAAACGAGCGTCTTCCATTGAGACTGCAGAATTCACCAAAAGCGGGGGCGAGGGAAATCAAGAAAGGGGACCAGAAACCGAACATAAATCCGAGAAGGAAGCTAAGGGGTGTTCAGGGGCTACAGAGGTAATCATTGGGCTGGGCGCTATGGGATCGCAGAACTAAAAAAGGGGCATAGTTCAAAGACACCGACAAAAATGTGGGAGTGCCAACGCATCTCTTCTTGGGAAATTAAAATTGGAAGGAGGGTCCGGAAATGGACGAGATGAAAGAGTGGAGGGGCGTGTAGACCCTGCTGTGGAGACGGGAAGGTGTCGATTATGGTTGAAGGAAAAATTGGGGGCAGTAAATCCGCAGAGATTGAGAAAGGGAGGATGCGTTCTATCCAAGCCTATTGAATGAGGAAGGGTGGGCCATTCGTGCTACACGTAGTGGAAAGGGTGTGGGGGAAAAGGGGGGAAAGGAAAGGAAGTATCGATTACGACGCGGCCGAAAGGGGGGGTGGCGGGAGCAAAAGAAAGTTTTTGGGGAGGTGAGGAGAGGGGAAGGAAGCATAGAAATTGAGGACGTCGTTAAAACGACGGGTAAGGGAACAAAACGAGGGGGGAGTCAAGGATACCGAAAAACCGAGAGTATCTTGGCCGTGTAGATCTTGGGGGAGTAGGGGGACTCTGTGAACCGTAGTAGAGAAAAGGGGGACGCTCAGGGGAGGGAGTTCTCAAAAAGTCAGTGAGATCGGACTACGGCAGATCGAAGGGTGGCTTAGTGTAACCTGAAGGCAAGTTATAAAAGGCTAACCTGCGGGAGCGTGACGAGAGAGGGAGGCGCAGCCACGTGAGCTAGACATTGGACCGGTCAAAATGCCGGGAGGTGGGAAGGGGGTGATCAAGGAAGTTCTTACGGGTCTTGTGGGGGGGTTTCTTAAGAAACAGCAGGCACGGGGGGAGAAGGTAACAAAAAAGATTGACTGAGTGCAGACCTAAAAGAATTAGGCTCCTCTAGCTGATCTTGGGGATTTTTTGGGAAGAAGGCCAGGGAAGAGTGCAAGTGAAGCGCTTCCCAGGTGGGAGCGTCCGGGTCCGCCGGATTCTTTGACAGCTCGTGGCAGGATTCGATGGGATTGGAGAAAGAGACCCCCGTATTTAGGAAGGTAACGCCATGATTGGGCGGGAGAGGGGACTAACTCGTGTCTTCGAAATCGAGGGGGGGAAGAGGGACTGTCCAAGGGGGGCTTCCAGAGTTTGGACGGAAGCGACAAAAACGACACCACGGGGGGGCTCCCAGAACTGCCATCACGCTTAATCAACAGTGTGGAGGGTTGGAGCCTTGGTTGGGATTGTGTTGCAGGTATTGTTTCTAAGAAAGATTCAGAGGGGGAAGACTGGAGGAGGGTCCGTTTTTTTCTGAAGGTTAGAAAAAAAAACACGTATCTGGGAATGCAGGGAACTTCCAGTAAACGCTGCGAACTGGAGGGGGACTCTTTTCGGGTAAAAAGAAAGAGGGTAGAACACCAAACAGCTCGAAATTTCACGGGGCTGAAACGTCACGTCGGAAGAAAAAAAGACAGGTCGGGCGTTGTGGGTGCAATAAGCCAAAAATTTGAGGGAGAGACCACAACAACGTATTATGAGAAAAGGGATAAAACACGGAACTGGTCTGTCTGATTGCAAAAGCACAAAAAAAAACGGACGCGCTGGTCCGAACGTGAGTTCGCCCGGGACAGGTGTTGCGTCGAACTGGAGGCCCAGAGGAGTCACGACGCCGCGGAGCAGAGGGGGAATTAATGGAAAATAGTCATGAACCAAGGTTCGCGGGGGGAGAAGTCGGAAAAGGAAGGAATTGCATTCCCAATAGAGAGAAAAGTAGAAACGACCTTCACAAAAACTTAAAGCAATAAAAAAAGAAAAAAACACCATCGGCCCGGAGTTCATCGCTGGGGGGCTTGCAGGGCAGCAAATTCAAGGACTGCTTTACAACACCTCAGGGGAAAAACAATTGCAGCGCATCGGACAGGAAGGGACAACAAACGAATGGAAAGGGGCGCAAAGCAAGGAAAACCGACTCACCACTCTGAGGGGTTCCTATAGAGAAGAAGGAATCAAAAAACGAGCTGAAAAAGGTCCAAAACGGAGCGACACACCAAAATCATCGCCCTGCAACAGCAGCCAAATTTAAGAAGGAAACAAAGGGCTCTCGTAGCAGCGAAAATTTAGGGAGGAAGGAAGAAACCTAGGGCAAAAAGCAGAATGCCTAATGAGCAGGAACTGTAAAAGGTTAGGACAAAACCCACCAACAAGCTGGGGGGGAAAGCGCGGCGGTGGCCAAAGGGAAAGAAGCTCAGGGACGACATCATGTCGCGGGGGAAGCGCAGGGGAAAAAAAATACCACGGCGAGATACACAAAAGGAGGGCAACTCGGTAGGGAACTAGCCTATAGCTCAAGTCCGGCGGGAGGGCTAACTGGTTGACCAGCGCTTCGAAGAAGGAGGGGGGGGGGGGGGGGGGGGGGGGGGGGGGGGGGGGGGGGGGGGGGGGGGGGGGGGGGGGGGGGGTGGGGGGGGGGGGGGGGGGGGGGGGGGGGGGGGGGGGGGGGGGGGGGGGGGGGGGGGGGGGGGGGGGGGGGGGGGGGGGGGGGGGGGGGGGGGGGGGGGGGGGGGGGGGGGGGGGGTGGGGGGGGGGGGGGGGGGGGGGGGGGGGGGGGGGGGGGGGGGGGGGGGGGGGGGGGGGGGGGGGGGGGGGGGGGGGGGGGGGGGGGGGGGGGGGGGGGGGAGGGGGGGGGGGGGGGGGAGGGGGGGGGGGGGGGGGGGGGGGGGGGGGGGGGGGGGAGGGGGGGGGGAGGGGGGGTCAAGCGTCTACACGCGCCAAAGGACCGCCCAATACACAAACCTCCTCTCCGATCGGGACATAACTGCGGAAAAAACACTCGAAGCCGAACCGAAAACACGTCGAAATCGCTGCTCGGAGACTCAAAAAGAAGAAAAAGACCTCAAAGGGTGACGGTTGCCAAACCAAATGTCCACAACGGCCGCCGCGTCAAACTAGCCCGGAAGAGGCAGACCACCTCCATTGCCGATCAGGTAGAACCGGAGAAAACTCCGGAACCGGGGTCCTCTGACGGCTCCGGAACCGCGGTTCCCTCAAGAAAGGCGAGGAACAACTGAAAGCCCCACCGACAAAGAGGCATTAAGAACCTCATCGACAACAATGAAAGAGAACCTGAGTTGGGAAAAAGTTCATCCCCACGCTGCTCAGTCGACAGAAAGAAAACTTGATTGTCAGCATCATCTGATGCCGGGAAAGGATCCAGGGGAGGGGGAAAAAAGATCTCCTCCAGATCAGCGGAGGGGGGGGCGACGCGGAAAAAGAACTGACGACCAGGAACGCATTGGAAGAAGTTCCAGCCAGAATAGGTCGGCAGAAAAAGGGGAAGGGAAGGGGACCCACAGAATCGGTCTTCTACGCGACACATGAAGGGGTTGGGTCATGACGAGAAGGAAAAAAAGATCAAGGGGGAGTTTGGGGGACGGAGGAGAAAGGAGCGTACACTGCTGAGAACCCAGGATCTTCGACTCTCACGGAAGCCAAGAAGGTCAGAAACACCTAGCAGAAAAAGCCCCCCAAGGAGCGTAAGGGAAAAAGCATTTCGTATCAAAATTGAGAAAAAAAAAAAGGGTCCCAGAGGGACAAACGTAAGGCTGCGCAAGGGAAAAAAAAAAGAATATTTGGCGCGGTGAGTCGAGGAAACATCGCAGGGGGGTAAGGGGCAACCACCGCGCAATAACCTGCCAAAAGAAGGCAAAAAGGAAAACCGAAAAGGCTACGAAAAAAAAAATCACGCGGAAAAACGGGGAGAAGAAAAAAAAGAACAGTGGTCCTGAAGAGGAAAAGGAAAGACCGCACTATGGAAAAGAAACCCTCTGCCGGAAACCACGAGAAGGGAAACGCGGAAGAAGATCCGCAACGCTCCACCAAAAAAAAAAACAATACCACAAGGAACCTGGGGAGAGTGTAAACTGGCCCGCTACTTCAGTGAAAGGAACTAAACTACCTAAATCGAGTCTGACAAGAAGAAATCAACGAAAATGTATAACAAACTTTACAAACAGAGAGGAAAGAACGAGACGCCTTGCAAACCGAACAAAAACACAAATTTCCCTTGCGGCGCAACCTTGCCCTGCTGGAAACTACGAAATAAAAAAAAAGGAAAAATAACCCAAGCGGTAGACGAAAACCGGGAAAACGCTTTTCACAAGAGCCCAAAAAGAGCAAATTCTTCCTTCGTCGACTCTGAGAGGGGAAAAAAAAAACCGGAAAAAGAGAATCCTCAATGGGATACTGCAAAGATCTCTCTCAACAACAAAAGAGAGATCTATCATGGGTCTTGGAGTTCTCGCTAGTCAGGATAGAGACAGGGAAGAAAACGCCGTATGTGCCTTGGAGACGCAATAATCGAGACATCGGCATCCCCGGCGTAGGGAAAAAGTTTCGAGAAGTGTGCCGTTGTGGACTGCGGACGAAGAAGAGGTGTTTTGCGCATCACTTGCAACCAGAAAGAAGTGGGGAAGGGTACATGGGGATCAAGGGTCTCGAGGGAAAGAGCGGGGGGGTCAGGGGAGGGGGGGAGAGAAAGGGCAGGAGGGTTTAAAAGACTCTTAAGAAAGCCTGAAGGAGGGCAGACTCTCGGTCTTATGGGAAAAGGAATTGCAGGCCGTTCCAGGAGAGAGACTTAAAGAGGGGGAGGGGGTGTCTTTCGTTGGATGAAAGGGAATCAGGAGCGAATGGAGATAAAATTGTGGTTTGACACGCGGGAAAAGGAAAGAGAGTGCAAGCATTGTAGTGCTCAACCTCCCACATTGTCAAGGAAGTATCCTCCAAGGGAGGGAGATGGTGGGGGGCTTATCCTATTTGACCAGTCTGAGGAAGGAGGAAATTCGGACGTCGGTGCCGATCGCACCCGCAGGGCCGTAAGAAAGGGGCCTAGGACGCATACTGCTGACATTCGGATCAACAAAGAGGAGATGGGGCGTTCTTCTGATGATGGGACCCCGCCAAAAGGTTATTAACGAAATCACGGGGTTCGGAGAAGAAGGGGTCAAGTGGGGAGTGCGTCGGCATAAAAGGCTCGGGAAAAGTCTTTTTTGTTGGGAGAAGAAAAAGGGGGGGGGGAAAAAACCGCGGGTCATTCAGCAAAATGCATGGACGAAAGGAACGGAGCTCAGAAAACACATTCCAAGCGCCGCGGGTCAGCCCGAACAAGCGGCGCAGAGCCATGTAACGGGCAAGAAAAAATAGAGGGACCTCAATGGTGCGACAAAAGAGGAAAAAAGGAGGCAGTGTCCCACATAAAACCTCCATTCGGAGGGAGGCGATAGGGGAAGAAGCAAAAGAAAACTTGGTCGCCTGGCCAACTCAAAGGGACCATCCCATTGCAGGGGAACTTCGGAGGGAAGAGTCTACTATGGACGTTGGAAAAGATATAAGAGTATCTCCGACTTGACGGGTTTTCGAATGATTAAGGGGAGGGGGAGGGGTATCGCATGAGAGCGAAATTGATCGAGGGGAAGGGATGGAAAAGCCTATACTGTGGGAACGGTGAGAAAGGAGTGAGGCTAGTCCTGGGAGGTGGGGTTCATGGAGACAAAAAGGGTCGAGGGTCAGCGCTAAAACTTCTTCCGTGGGGGGGGGGGAATGGAGGGGCAAGGTTGTATTCCTTTCCTAAAACCGAGAAGGCTATTGGAATGTCTGCGAAGGAAGCCCCGTGGTTAAAGGAGGGGAATGGACGAGCGGTGCCTATAGGGCTCGGAAGTTGGGAAAGGCAAGGGGGCGTCTTTGTAAATCGTGGAAAATTGGAGCGGCGAAAGCGCGGCAGGGGAACTGTTGAAGACGGTAGTAAAAAAACAACGGCAGGGGGGGCGAAAGAGCTTCGGCAGTGAGTGATGGGGCGGGGAGGTTGTGGGGACTACATGCCCTGGAGAGCACTATGAGAGGCGCTTAATTAACGAAAAAAATCGACCGCCGCACATTGCAAACGAAAAGCAGGGGAACTCGTGGGGTTTTTAATTCAGAGACGTCGTTGGTGTTTTGGGGGATAAAACTACCGCCTACTTTACCATTCGTGCGACATGAGGTAAGGGGAAGGGAACAGAAGGGTGGGGGAAACTTGAGACGAGTCGATAGGGTCTCATGTGTGGGGAACAGGGGAACTTCTGTTCTATGCGGGCTTCGACTTTGGGGGGACTAAGTTAGACCGTGAACTTCTTTAGTCTCTGAGGTGGAGGAGTAAGGCCTTGCGGAGGCGAAGGAACACAAGGTGGGGGAAAAAGGGGAAGATTTCTCAGGGCGCAGGGTCATCGCTTAAGAGAGGTACTCATTCCTATTGAGATGGTTGGGAAGGGGGGCTTAGAGTTTTTTACATCTCGTAGACGATGACCAAAACCTTTAGGGAAGGAAGGGGACAGTCCATGGCAACTCCGTGGGAGACGGGATGGGAGGGGGAAAGAGGAACTTTTTTGGAATTAGGAAAAAGGTCAAGGAAGGTCTCGGGGTGTTAAATGGGCAGGAGAGGGGGGTCAGTGGACCACCGGGAAAACGTCTGTTAATTCAAGATTAAAAAGGAGGAAACTCAAGAGGGGGGAACGCGGTCGAGGATGGGAAAGACAAAAGAGTTTACGCGGTCCAAGACCAGAGGGCGACAAGCCAGCGTCTTGACACTTATTCACACGTTAGTTCTGCCAAAAGCAGGGAAATGCGGTTTCGGGGAAAAAGCCGACAGTCGCGGGAGATAGATAAAACAACAAGGAGGAGAAGTAGAGAGAGCAACAAAAAAGGGAAGCGAGGCCACGCACACCAACCCGACCAGGGGGGAGCTAGGGGACGTCATCCAATGGAAAATGGACACGGAGTCTTTCGCCAACAGCTGGAGGGGAAATACGAAGGAGGGAAGGCCTCATCTGGGGACCGGGGCATTAAGCTCAGGGCTGGAAAAGAAAATTGGTGAAAAAGTTTGCTAAATCTAAAACCATCCGACAGGAGAAAAAGGCTCCGAGACTCCGGAGAGCCCGAGAAAACAGACGTATCTCCACAATTTGAAAAAAAAAAAGGAGGAAACTGGAAGGGAAGCCTTGCTGAAAGGACGGGCAAAAGAACAGGCCCTTCAAGAAAAAACGCGCGGTAAAAACTGGAGAAAAAGGGGGCAGAGGACATTAATGAAAAGAAGGACCTCCCCCAGGATAAGGGGGATCGCCCGGAGACAGAGAAAGAAAGGGGCAGACAACCACACACTCGCTGGTCCTCAAGGGGATAAAGAGGGGTCAGACCAATCAATCCAGGCAGACCCGGGGGAACCCAAAACTAAGAAAGCACCGAAGAAGTAATCCCTCTGGAAAAACAAGTAGCCCAAGAACGGAAAAAAATGTACCGAAATAGTTGGCAGCAAGAGGGAGTCCGAAGGGTCGAGGCTCAACCAAAAAATCAAAAACAGGAAAAAAGGATGTATCAAACGCGCAGAAGGGAAAAATGAAAACACTGGACAAATGTTGGAGCGAAAGGAGAAGGCATCGGGTCAAAATGGAAAGGCCGATTCCACCTCGCTCAATCATCATGGGGAAGAGGAAACGGGCGACCCTGCCGGGTTGAGGGCGAAGAAAAAAAGGGCGCTATGAAACAGCCGAGTCTCCGCAAACGAAGGGGAACGTCGAAAACACCCGAAACCATCGCGAGATCCCATAGGAACTATCAGGAAAAGAGAAGTCCACAAAAAGGCAAAAAAAAGTCCAACGACCGACGTAAGGGGAACAGGGCGAAAAAAAAAAGAAAGAGTCAAGAAACCTCAACCCTAATTTCCCTGGACCACCGAAAAGGAAACCAAAGAAGAGCTGACTCGCCCCGGCCGGCGCAGATACAAGGGAAGACGCTCCTAAGCCGGGCTCAAACGAACGGAGGAAAAGAAGGGGGGGAGATCTGGGCTCCTCGGGGATCCGTCTCTTACATTACCGACATAAAAAGACAAGGAACCACCTCATCGACCAATCAAGAAGAAGTACCAACTCAACCTCATCGGGAAAAGGCCCGGAGCCAAATGTGGACTCTTCATGGGACCACCGTGCGCACGGGGGGGTGATGAACCGAACATCGCAAAAAAGGCGTGATGGGTCTGACGCCGAGAAAGAGGGGTCACGCTCCCGAACTCGTTAAGGACTAATGTGCCGGGGGCCCTCAGTCAGAGAGGAGGAAACGAACGGCCGCTGCATGTGAACGAGACTTCCAACTAAGGAGATTGAGGCGGATCAGAAGTCGGGCGAGACAACCTAATTTAAAATAACAACATCGTCGAAGACGCAACGCAAAAGCTATGTCCTACGAACAGGGAGAGAAATACAAAAAAAAGATAAGTGCCGCGAAACCGTGGTTTCGGATAAGGAGAAAATGAAGACGGATCAGAAGCAGAGCGACAAGCTCACATTCTGAGGGAAGGAGGGAGGACCTGACTAGGGGAAGAAAGGGAGAAAAGAGACCGATTCTGGCGAGACGGTTTAGAATGAGAGGAAAACAGCTGAGACCCTCTAAAGGGCCCCTGCCCAACAGTCAGCCCACAAAAAAAAAAAAAAAAACAAACCAAACAAACAACCACCAAAAAAAACAAAACACGCACAAACTTGTCAACTCCATAAAGGACAAAAAGCTTTAAGAAAAACCATAGAATCGCCCAGAAAAACCGGGAAGGGGAGAGTACCCGGACGGCTCTATGTCTCGCCCCCTCTGGGGAGTCCACGCAAAGAAGTATAAAAGGGCAAAAGTAAAACAAAACCTACAAAATGCAGAGGGAAAGTGGGAGGGGGTATCCTGACACTCACGACATTTATCGGAGAAAAAAGGGACAAACCTATAGATCGGAGTATCGTCTTCTTCACCTACATGGAAAAAGAAGAATCAAAGGGGAATAAAGAAATACAAACCCCGACTAGACAAGCCAACTACAAGGGAAGAAAGGGTAACAAGCTAACAAAAGCTTGCGCCTGGGAAAAACCAAAGAGCTACCACACCTCCTCGGAAACTATAGAGTAAAACTGAACCCTTTACCCTTCCTCTGCTCGATGAATCCGAACCAACGGAAAGAGAAAGTCGTACGGGGGTCACCGCTGCGAGGGCTGACCGCCGCCCGACAGGAAGAAGGGGTGACAATCTTCATCGATCTAACAAAAAAAACAGGGGAATAGAGAAAATGAAAACATTTCTTCTTCTCCATCGGTCAAGAAAGGAAACGTCGGGGCGACGCCGTCGGAGTCCGCCGGGGTGGAGAGAAAATAGAAAAGGAGTTCAGGGGGACGATCCCTCCGTTTTAACTTGCCCTCTATTTCCGCGGCGGGGTGGGGGAATGATCAGTAAAGAAAGTTTTGCGCAATCCTGGAAGTGGGAAGACATGGTGTCGTCAAGGTCTCGAGAGGGGGGGGGGATAGGGTTGTCGAGATGGGGCGGGCGGCGGTGCCATGAGGAGTGGTAAAAAGGGAAGGAAACACTATAAGAAAGCGGATCGGCACCTCAGTGGTGGCCTGAGAAAAAAAGGGACTCTCCGTCCGCTGGCCCAGGATCGGTACAAAACAACCGCGGGGGGGCGGGGGGGCGGGGGAAGACAGGATGCAGTGGCGAAAAGGGAGCTGAACAATATAGATTTGTGTTTTACAGCGAAGCGGGAGGAATAGAAAGAGGGTGGAGGTGCAAAAGCTCGACCACATGGGCAGTGCCCGAAAAAAAAGCGCCTAGTTAGAGAGGGTGACCACTGGGGAAATGGGGAGGAGGTCTGCACAGGCGAAAAAAAAAAACCATCCAAAAATTCGATGACTTCAAGAGGTGTAGCAGTTTGCGAGCGGGAAAGAAGAAGAAAGAGTTCTCGGCTTCGTAATGTCCACCAAAGCAAGGGGAAAGTTCTAAGAGGGGAGACTAACGCAAGGGGCGCTTGGCTAGTGATCAAGCCGGGAGACTAGCGCGCTGAAGTTCGACGAAGGGCGTTTGTGGGCGAGGGAATCCGAGGAGGAAAGCGGGATTATCAGTCCATGACGGGAAAAAAAGTCGATGCATCGTCCAGCACCACATGCAAGAAAAGAAAGGCGTGTAGAAGCAGAACCTTAATCCCGCAAGAATCCCATTGAGGGCAAACGTCGGAGCGTTGTAACCTGAAGTATTTGGAGAAAAGTTCTGGGAAGGAAATGGGGTTCGAAAGCGATGTAGCAGAAGCACAAAGAAAATGTTGTTCGAGAACCAACTACAAGGAGCAGGGGGAAAGGGGGGGGACAAAGCTGCTTATGACATCAATTGGAGGGAAACTGGGCATTCCTATCGCGGAGCAGCGTGAGGATGTGGAGGATAACACGTCTGGGAGAGAGAAATCTTGACGTTGTGTGATGGTGTTGGAAGGGACTGGGGGGGCGGTTCAGGTCCCTCCTATAGGGGAAGGGAAAGGCAAAATTAAAAAAGCCGCCGAGGTGCGAAGGCGTTCAGAAAAGAGAAAAAGGAGTGGTCTTGAGTCGGGGCAATCTCGACGAGGGGCGGGACATTTCTTTTTGAAAACGATTAAAATGGCCTCGGGCCGTCAAAGCGAAAAAAGGAAGGGGGGGAGATACCACGTTTCCGGAGAAAGTCTTGGACCCAGAAGGGTTGGAGGGATGAATTCGCCGCTCGGCAAGAAAGGACTGGGAGGTCTGTGCCGGTCGCGTGTATACGCTGGCGTCCAGAGGCAGACGGGGCAGGGTTAACAGGGAACGTCAGTCTTAGCTGAATTTGAGCCGGAAGAGCGCCACGCAAGGGATAAAGGAAACATTGAAGGCGTAAAAAAGGAATGGGGACGCACTGCGCTTCTTCTATCACAGGGGATTAGAAAAGGGAAGAGTCGAGAGGGCCGTGTCCAAGCACTTCCGGACGAGGGGGGATCATGGAGGGGAAAAAAGTCGGGGTGGGGGGGGTGGCTAAAAAGAGAAAAGGGAAGACGGGGTCATCATCGGATCATTAAAGTGACTTACCCCGAGGTGATAGTGGAAAACTTGGAGGACTACCTCTATCTGTAGTAAGAGGGGGTGGAAGGATTCATTTTTGAGCACTGTGGCCCAAGTGCGTCGGGGAAAAAGTGGTGGTATCTTTTGAAAGAGGCCATTCAGGGACAGAGGGCTTTTTCGTGGAGGACAGGCGGAAGACAAAAAATGTTGAGTTCTGTGTGACGCGGGGGGGGGGGGTGGACACTTACTAAGGGCTGACGTAAAGAAGGGGGGGAAGAGCTTTCCAAGTGGGGAGTGAGTTGGGAAAACGAGACGCCTGACAAAAGGGGGAGGCCGTAAAGAAAAGCCAGCGAGACAAGAAGGGGGTCAGGGAGCGATGTGGGGAGAAGATGGGACATGACGGGTCGAAAATGAAAACCCGAAGAAGGGTAAATAAGGCCTATCAGTCAGGTAGGATTTATCACACTGAGGGGAAGTCGTCGTGTGGGAGGAGGTGAAGGCTCTGTGGGGGGGGGGACGGTTGAATGTAAGTCCGAGGTCAAAAATACAAAGCATGATAAAAAATAAGAAAAAAAAAAAAAAAAAAAAAAAAAGAGAAGTGGGATCGGTCGGCTGGGGGGGGGGAGTTCTGGGGGAAAGCCCTCTGATTGTGAGGGGAGGGAGGGAGAGGAATCTCCATCGGGTGCGAACCCACAGAGAAAACGGGGAGCAAAGAAAGATCTGAAAAGGGCGACTGCCGGGAAGAGCCGGGGGGTGATAAAGAGGCAGTTTCTCTGTCTTTCAGAAAAAGAAAAAGGAAACTATATACGAAAAGTAGAAAAGTCGAAAAGGGAACAAAAACCCACGGACCAACGGCGGTCAGACGGGGGGGGAGACGCAGCCCCTTTAACTCCTTTAATCTCCGGGGGGAACCTAGTTTGCACAAAAGAGGATGCCACGAAGCTCGACAGATGAGGGCAGAAATGAGCCCTTCAAACTAGAAGGAAAAATGGGGCTCAAAAAGTCTACACATAAGGACCAAGCGTACCAGCAAAGAACAGAATCCCGGGATCACCAAAACAAAAGGGCTCTAGAACAAGGGAAAAACCATCGAATGAAACGGGAGTGACCGCGCTCTGGAAAAGGAGGAGCACCTGAAAAGGGGCTGGTCGGACAGGAAGGGGCAATCCTGGCCACCAATGGGCCAGAACTGTCAGTGGGAAACCGAGATAAAAACGCAAAAAGTAGGGAAAGGCGCATAAGAGGGATCAAGGGCTTAAACACTGGGGAAGGGCGCTCCTCAATTCAAGCGAAAGAAAGAAAACCGAGAGAATCCGGACAAACCACGACCAAGAAACCAAAAAAAGCGGTACATCACTAATCCCGCGGCGAACATTAAAAAAAAGAATAGAAAGAATCTCCAACGTGGCAGTAGAAGAAAAACTCGAGGGGAAAAGAAGATTTTAGCCGAATGAGAGGACTGCCTGAAGGAAAAACAACACCAGCCTCACGAAAGATCACAAAAGAAGGTTCCACTTTGGGTCAGAGGGAAAAAACGGGCTCAAACATCATGGGATCTCCGAACGCAAACGCAGAGAACCCGGCAGGGAAAAGGGATGAAAAAAAAAGCTAAATTCATCACTTCCGCTGGAGGGAGATAGGGGCGAACACGAAGTGTAAGAAGGGGACTGCGGGTAAGATGAAACCCTGCAGAGGATAGGGGAGAAAAGGAAAGCGTTCTACAAGCCACGAAACGAAAACCGAAGGAAAACGTCTGGCCTAGAACATCCTAAGAAAAAGGGAAAATCTACTGCCTTCTCGACATACCACGCGTAAATCTGTCGGCGGGGAAGGAAAAGACTGCAAAGAACTAAACCCGGGAAAGGTGGGTTTGACCTGGGAAAAAAAGCCCCCAACCGACTCGCCGCCAACCGCCGGAGCATTCAAAAAAGCAAATGCGCACCTCCGTCGTCAACTAGTATGAGAAAAAAAATGAAGGGGCCAAAACAATCTAGAAATGACCTGAACGCAAACAGACCAACCCTCAAGGAAGAACAACCCGGCCAAAGGATCCGTGGAGTCTCCACCGGAAAAGCATCCACAGAGAAGGAGAAGAAGGAGTAAAAGCCTTCACATGGAGTGTAAGTGTCATAAAGTGCGTTAAAGGGAAGGAAAAAGAGAGGTGATGGACTCCAGAGAAGACAACTCCTCCGGAGCAGGGAGGAGAAAGAAGGAAAGGGACTACTCTTTCTCCAACAGAAGCGTGGAAACAAAAAAAGGAAAAATACTGGAGGGCTGCCCGGGAACCGTCCACAAGCGGGGAAAAGAAAGAACGCTCCGAGACATGGGGTAGAAGAGGCCGCCGTGGGGAGAAGAGACTCTCTTCCGAGAAAAAAGAAAAAAAAAAAAAAGAACCACCAACGCACGTCGAGCTGGAAAAGGAGAGTCCCGGGCTAGCCCACTCCGACCCTCCATCTAGAAAAGGAAACCAGTTTCTTATCACAGTTCGGGGGAAGGAGTGGAAGAAAGAAACCAAAGACAACGCAAGGCGCCTGGAAAACAAAAAAAAAAAAAGGAAAACGGTCGAACCTACTGTCCGGCGCTGGAAACGGGGGGACAGTTGGGATCACCCTGCTCCTCATACTATTGTCAAAAAAAGAAGCCAAGACG
>Ga0179593_1547522_pt1 | contig 31521 bp, 36 predicted proteins | sample CZODoug2_1_08_16_FD_185931 | JGI IMG/M metagenome (GOLD analysis project Ga0179593, IMG submission 185931) | Vadose zone soil fungal communities from Angelo Coast Range Reserve, California, USA - CZODoug2_1_08_16fungal (PacBio error correction) | ecosystem: Environmental > Terrestrial > Soil >...
GCTTCAATTTCGCGAATGAAGCTGGGAATGTATCGAGATCCGGGGAGGGAATAAGTCAGGTGGGGAGGGGGAACTTGATGCCCGAAGAGGCAGAATTGTTAAGGGGGAAATCATGAGAAACAGGGCGCCTTCTCTTTTGGGGGCTATCCATGACTTAAAGCTGGGAAACGGGAGGGGGGAGATGTGATTCCTACATTCTCTTTAATTGCCGGGAGGGGGAGGAAAAAAAGAGAAAAGCGGGACTCTTACAGAGAACCAAGACGCAACGCCGGGATGTGAAGAAATGTGTCTGCGCCATCGCAAGAGTAAGAAGGGAAAAAAAAAAGAAACGATAAAGTCAGACCTACTTTCGGAAAGAAAGTCAAGGCCAAGCCCAATGGAAAAAATGAAAAATTGAAATTAAACATGTCGCTCCGAGGGCAGGACGCCGTAAGTTCTCATAGGAAATCGCGGGGAAAAAGTGAACCAGAAAATCTTACCGTTGTCCGGTTAGATTGGTGACCTAAACAACCGTCGCATGGACGAAAGAACGAAGGCGAGCCATAAAGTAATCGCACCAGTTGTGTTCATACTGTTGGGTATGCGATCAAATATCGATGGGGGGGGGGTCTAGAAGGAGCAGACAAAAAAAGTCCCCTCGGACTTTTGCGCGCGGGAGAAAAAAATTGTCAGACAAAAAGAAAAAAACAGCCGCGGAGGGGGGGGCTCCGGCAGAACCTGTGGACTTTGTTCCCCGTCTTCTGCGGTCGGGGGGGAAGAAAAAGGGGCGCCTGATAGCCAGCTTAAGAGGGGGTGTCCTGACGGAGAATATCAAATGCGTCCTGAGCCAAAAGCGTCCTTCAGGAGATGGCCCTTTTCAAGTCAATCTTTTTGGGAACAGGGAAACCCGTATGCTCTGACCCGAGAGGGGGGAAGGTGGAAGGGGGAGTACAGGAAAGTTTTGTCAGAAGACCTAAAATAAGCGAAAAAGGGATCAATCGAATATAAATAATTGAAAAAGGGGACCGAGGCTTGCAGGGGCTTATCGGGGAGAATGGGGAGGGTCTCATCCTAAAACGGTAGAACCCTTGTAGACCCAGTCACTGTGTGAGAAAAAGGAAGGAAAAACTAAAACGCCGGGAAGCGACATCCGAAGGAAGGAGATAAATTTAATCGGACTGCTCGCTCTTGAGAACTTTGAGTTTAGTAGTCCGATCGGGGTCGAGGGGGGGGGGCCTTTTCCCAAAAAGTTTCTTCGGAAGTAGTATGCCATCCACAGTGCTGTCGAGGGATTAGTATATACGGAGAAAAAAATCATGAAAGTAGCAAAAAAAAGTCCGGTGGGGGGAATCTGGGCAAACACCATCAAAGTCCCGGGGGAAAGTAGGGGGGAAGCAGCAAGTATTTTTCGTAATAAATCAGTGCTTTGAGCACAGAAGTTTCTGCTCGTAATGGCGGAACCAAGAAAAACGCTCAACAGGAACATTATGACGTCCGTAATTAATCGTCAAGTCCAAACCCAAACCTCGTCTCTTATCAGGGGTTTCGAGGCAAGAGTTCTTTAGCCTAGAAAGAGAGTGAAACACCTACAAAAGAGGGGTGGAACCTCGACCCTCAGGCGTAATAGGGATGGCGACCCCTTGTGGTGAAAGTAGCGTCGTGTTTTTTTTCTAATGAGAAATGGACAAAAGGAAGGTCAAAAATTATGGAGGTATTACTTTGCGCCCTGTAGCCAAGGACAGGAAATTGGGTTGAATCTAAGCCGAATGATACCTCTTTTTTTGTTTACACATACAAGGTGGGGTTAAAAAACCCAATGTGATAAAAAAGTGTGGTGAGCAGAAAGTGGGTTACATTTTGTCCCTTTAAAGGGGGACATTAAAAAAGATCTCTGAAAGTCCTTGGGAGGAGGATGTGAATCATTATATTGAAAAACAGCATGACTAAGCAACAAATGTCCAACGGCGGGAATGGTATAGAAACTCATTATACAGAAATAAAAAATAGAAAAAGAAATTCAACTCCCCTAAAAAATGCGGGGGGAATGTAATCGTACATAAAGATGAACAAAGGTCAAATATCTAAAATGGGGCATAAGGACCAAAGGAGTCCGGTGGTGAATACACAAAGGGGTGGTAATAATGACTGGGAACAGGTACAGAACTCCGGGGAAAAAAGAAATGTACTAGAATCCCCCGGAGGAAAGAAGGCAGAGTCAAAAGGGTGTGGAGTACCGGGGAAATCCAGAAGAAAGGCACTCACTATTAAGACTTCCCCACATGATTCACCAGGTAAGAATGGCGAGCGGGGTAGGAATACACACAGGGATGGAAAAAAAAAAGGCAGGGCATGGTTCCCCCCATCATGAGATGAAAAAAGATGGTGGAGTTTATTCAACACAGAATCAGAAAAGAGTTGGCATCAAAAAAAAGGTTAAGGTATGCATCCAGGAAAATCCAAGATGCCAAAAAGTTGGTTACCTTGTCGTGGCAGAGGGGGTGAGGGATGAGGGAGGTATGATTATTCATCGCAACAGGAGAGGGTTTTTAATAAGGGGGAGAATAAGATTCTTCGTAAGAGAAGATCTTTGCATCTCACTTAGACAAAGGACAATTCCCATGATTCTGCCGCCTCTCTAAGGAGGTGTGTCATAATTGAATGTGTAATTGGGGGGCATGGGGAAAGAGGGGCTTCATGCTGGAGGGAGGTGGTCAAGGTGTTTATGTTCCCTTAGGATCAAAGGAAATCTAGAATGAATAACTTACACAGATACAGTTATCAAACAACAAAGAAGGAGGAAGAGATACCGGGATCTCTTGGATAATTAATTGGGGAAGACTACTGTGCAACCCCCAAAAATTTGTATAACACCTCTAGAATCTCAACAGATTCTGGAAGAACGAGGTGAAATTCACCAATTATGGACAAAGTACTCAGGGAAAAGAGAGCAAAGCTTGGACTTGGTCTGAAGGAGATGTCAAAAAAGAAGGAATACTTAATGATCTTTTCTAAAAAGACAAGGAAAGAAAAATCTCAGGGGGTCAATGAATTGAGGGATTAAATCCCTTCAATCATACAGAACTTCAGACCGGGAAGGCACTCAATGACAAACTTCTTCATTCATAGAATCAAGGAAAGTTGTACGGGGCATACATATAGTTAAAAGTTGCAATATTTTCAATAATAGAATTAACATACCAAATGAAAGGGAAAACATTGTAATGGGGACCATGCCCTTAAACGGGAGTCCCAAGACGGTTGTGTTGTCCTCGCCATTAGAACCGGTGGCGAATGACAAAGGTTGGGGGTTCCTAATGTGGGGGAATTCATGTGGAATGCTGGATATGAGGGCCACACCCTAAACTCCCAAAAGAGGTGGGGGGTTCCTCCTGTTAAGTGACTGGGGGAAGTCTAGTCCCATTGAAGTAGGTTTCTTTTAGTAGGAAAAGCTCAATAGGGAAAGTCACGAATATTCCCACAATTTCAGGGGGGCAACAGGACAGTGTGTTTAGAACTGGTCGGAAGCAAGGGGGGCGGGTGGGAAAAGTTGTTGATGATCCTGGGGAATTGGATATCGCAATACGGGAAAAAAAAAAAAAAAAAAAAAAAAAAAAAAAACGGGTTGGTGGTATTTTTTAAGTGGGTGCGTAGTTCTGTTCATGGGATCATTAAGTTTCAATCCCAGCCCCATTGGGGGCTGGGGGGGGAAAGGGGGTGTATCATATTCTAGGGGAAAGTGGGGAAGGGAGTCATGGTCTACAGTAAGCGGTCAGCTATACATACTAAGGAAAGAAGACCATTTAATTAGGATGAAACAGGGACTGCAGCTCTGAAACAGGGGGGTTCATCTGGTTTTAAAAGTTGGGGATGAAAATATTGTAAAGAATGATTAGGTATACATTTAGTCGAGCTTAACAACACAAAGCAAAGGCATTTAATTGCACACCTATGAGGAGGGTCCAATAATTTTGAAGACAACTTAGTGTCTTTTGAAAGGGGGAAGAATAGAAAAACACACTTGGCGCAAAAAAGGAAAAAATGGTTTTGCGGCAAAACCAAGGTAGCTGTCAGACGCTGTCTGCGGGTTTCCTTCCGAATGGGCGCTCGAAGATGTCCTGGGCAGCAACAAGACAGGGGGAAAGACAAAGCAAAAATGATCGCGCCGGCGTTTGTTGCAGTAAAAAATTATTGCGAGCATCGGGGTGCTTTGATCTGGTGGGTGAGGGGGGGCCAGGGGGGTCTCGGTCCACGCTTTGACAAGGAGGATAGAAATAGGGAACGTGCTGTCTAAGAGTCTTCCTTTGACGGGGGGGTGGGGGGAGCCAAAGCAGTTTTCCGTCGCAACAGGAGTGTGTTAGAAGGGGAGTCGCGCCATCTTTCAGTCTACATCACTGGGTGGGGGGGGGGGGGGGAAGACTACTTCGGGAATAACCTATGTGGGGAGGGCATACATACAAACGGAAGCTTATATCTAACTGAAACGTCTAGGCCGGTAAGATGTCAATTAAGGACGTCATCTGTGGAGTCACCCCGAGGGATCAAAAAAGACCCATGGAAACCTTTAGCCGGTTAGTGAATAAGTATTTATAAGCCTTCGAATGGGGCTCTTTTCCTTCAGAAAAAAAGCCAGCTGGGGGGCAAAGGGGCTAAGTTATCGACGGTTAGAAGATTATCGGCCTCGCTCTAAAGGCTCATTCGTTCTTTGCGATCCGGAGAGACGGTAGATAATCTACCTTCATCTGGTCATAGCCCGATACGGTGGAGGGATAAGTCTTCAAAAGAATAGCCAGAAACAGGATAGCTAAGACACTTGTTTTCAACCGGAAAGCCGAGGGACGGAAGAGAAGGAATTCGGAAAAACCTCGGCATTAGCTGCTGGAAGGGAATCAAGGCGCTCTTCCAGACCTCTCGAATGAAACATTCAGGAGAGTTTTCAGAAATGGAGAATCAAGTCTGGGATGGGAGTGCCTACAATTTGCGCGGAACGGGGGGAGTAGCTGCTCTGCGTAACTAACAAATCTATCTATCATAAGAAAAAATTAGGCCAAGATGGTGGCCTACCGCACGCCGTGTCTAATTCTATCGGAAGGGCTAAGGGGGGGGTGATGCTCGCCGCGGGAAGGTTCTCGAAGGACCCGTACGAATTGTAGGGTTGTCTGGCATTATGACTAGTGGTATCTGACGAACTCGGAAGGCCGTCACAAGGACATCCCATAGGGTCAGGGATCCGGGGGGTTAGAATGCCTTCCCGGCTCATGGTTTGTACCTGAGGCGGGGGGGGGGAAAAGGTAGGTGGTACCTTCCTGTTGTAAATAAGATCGCTGATTCGAAATGTTGAGAGAGGCCAAATCGCGCCTACTCGTGGGGGGGAGGGAAGGGAGGAACATTCAACGGGACGCCCATATCTGCATGAAGGAATGGGAAAAAGGACACCCGCTTTTTGGTGAATAAGGTTAACGGTGCGAAGGACGAAGGTGGTCTAATCATGAGTCCAAGATCTCAAAGGAACGGACGGAAAGAAGATCATACACGCCTTAATCAAAAGGAAGGGGGGAGAAATTAATCAAAAACGGCCAGGCATTTAATCTTTAGCGGGATACAGACATGGGGGGGGGGTTTGAGGATTCATAATTCACTATACAAAGTGGGGGGGAAAGGCAATCTGGTTTTCGGGGTGGGCTTGTTGAACTGTCCATGGAAGCCTTTTCTTCAATCCAAACAACACTCGGGGAAAAAATGTCAGTCAATCAGTGCTGTACGAAAGGGGGGGCGCGCGTGGGTGAGAAGAAAAAAGGGAAGCGGCAGCGATATGATGCTGGGTTGAACCGTCGGGCAAGGAGTTCTCTTGACGAGAGCATAATGAAGCGATCATCGAATGCATGAGAAAACTGAGGGAGGTGCGGGAAGGAGACTTTCGGAGCCGTTCCGGCGACTCGCGAGAAAAGGAAGGGTAGAAGAAAGCTGCTTCCTTTGTACAGGCCCGAATTGAAACTGTGAAGATAGAAGACATAGTCGACTAGGACCACATGCTTCATCTTGTTTTAAGGAAGGAAGGGTTAAAGACGAGAGGCCTTCGCTGCCTGTACTGTAGCGGGGGGATGACAAAAAAGGGGTTCGATAAGAGGAGAGGGAATTGAGCTATCCGGGGTCGGTGTTACCTTATCATCTAAGGCTCACCAAAAAAGGATTAGGAATAAAACATTCCTGAAAAGGCTCTGGGTAATCTTCGAAGAAAAGCGAAAAGGCCCTTCATCCAACAGGACTCCGGGGAATGAAACGGGTTATTCGTGAAGCTTGCCAACTTGAGGAACAAACCCGCCTTGCTCAGTGGACCGGTGAAGGGAGAAGGTCGGGTCTTCTGCCGCGGGGAAAACTGTGTGTAGGGCGAAAAAAGACCCGAGCCGATATAAACAAAGATAAGAAGGAAGCGGTAATGTGAGAAGGAAATGATCCGGCCCACAGGGTCCCTTCAGCTTGAAATCGCAGGAGGAAGGAAAAACGCGGGGTCATCGCGAAGCGGCGGCAAGACATAAAGGAAAACCTGAACAAACATATAATCTTGGCCGGCCGAAGAAACTGCTGAAAAAAGAGAGGCACTTTATGGGGGAGGGGGGGACACGGGGCATAAAGGTTCCCAGGGGGGAAAAGGAGGGGAAAAAATTTGCCCTGAAGAAACGGCGGCGGAAGAAATCCACCGGGCGTACTTACACGGGGGGGAAAGGGACTTGCCCGACGAAACAAGGAAAAAAGATAATCTTAGACTAGATGGTCGAACAAAAACGCGAAAAAAAGTTAGGCAGGAGCCGATACAGCTTAATGCCGCAGCGGGCAAAAAACCTTAGGGGGGAAGAGAGCTCTCCTTGATAAAGGGGGGGGGGGGCTTTTTTTCCTTTGTGCCGGACAGGAGGGAGAAGAGGGGAAACTTGGACAGGCAGACTCAAAAGGAGGGGGGGAAAGAAAGTCTAGATCGCGCGGAAACCGCGCAACTCGGGAGGAAGGGTCTAGGCTACATGAAGATAAGGGTCTGTGCATATTTGTCCAAAAAAATCCAGACAGTGAGAATTCCGACGCCAAACTCCTTTATTATCTTACGAGGCTTTTTTGAAGGCAAAATACTTCCTTGGTAGGAAAAAGGAAAGAACAAGATACTTCGGCAAAAAGGAGGAGTAAAAAGAACAATGTCAGAAAGGAGTCATTGTTTACGACATGGAGCCTAGGCGAAGGCGCGAGTGCAGAATGTAGAAGGAAATAGGGAACCCCCCTCAAGTTAAAATTGACGTTATAGGGTCAGAAGAAATAGCTTAGAAGGGGCCTCTCATAATCTAAGTCAGGAAAAAAGAGTCCTAAGTATGAGACCTTTTCATTCTGTCGAAGAAGGGTCTTATCGGTATCGCTTGCCGGGAGAGTATCATCCTCCTGCCACCTTTAAGTTACTAGAGGAAATTGTAGACAACGACCGGCCTCTCTTCTAAGTCATGGGAGGGGTCAAATAGGTTGGATCGCTTTTTTTCTTAACAGCGGCTAGGGCGGTAGTGACGGGTGGTTCGAAAGAGTCTTAGCCAGTAAACAGGACTTGGTGGGGGGGGACTCAGAAGTCTCTCGCCGTCTCTGCGAGGGAAAAAACCGCGAAACTCAGACTGGTAGCCTCATTGGGATCTTGGTCTGACTCCGCCAGGATGAGGGGAAAATGCGTGACAGTCCCCTTTCTTCAGTTTGGAAGAAAAAAAGTTCCTAAGCGAAACCTAATCTAATCAAAGACGAAGATAGGAGGTAAAAATCAAACTAGCGCTTCAAGTAGCGGAGAGGGTAAATGAAAACTCCCGGCTAGAATCCGGGGCGGTAACTTTAATTATTTGTCAAGAATTCGAAAACGGGGCTGGCCAAGGGCGTGCAAACGCGAAAACCGCAGCGATGAAGTCACGGTGAATCGGAAGGCAGAAAAAATCGGCGGACTATGCCCGGGAAGAAAAGCGGCAGAACTGTATTTCGGGCCGTACAGGAGTACTCCATTGGAGGACATAAAAACAAAGGGAGGGGTGGGACTAGAGTAAACCTTCTGGCGGAGCAAGAAAAAAGGGAGGAATGAATAAACAAAACCGTTTTTTGACTGAAAATCTCCAATCAACGGAACGGTGGGGCAAAGTAATCATCAATAGGTTCGGGTTAAATGGAAACTAAGAAGGGGGTCCGCCTTTCCAAGGGGAGAGAAAGGGAGGACAGAAAACCTCCACGAATGAAGAAACAACTCAATAATGAAAGGCAAAGGGGGTCGGTTCCCTTCCAGAAACCCAACCGAAACCTCAGAACTAAAGACATTTTTGGTAGAAAAAATATTGGAGTTTCTAGAAGGCCATGCTTCACACGACCACGGAATCCATAGAAAAGACAGGGAAGGGGAAAAAGGTGGACATGTGGGGAATCTTATACTTAGGCCAAGGGTGGGTTTTTTGGAAAAAATTTTAACTTCACGTCTTAGGCAAAAAAAAAAAAATTAAAGCTGTATTGCAGAGGTTTGTGGAAGCAAAGAATGGGAGCGGTTGAATCTATCGTAAGAAAAATTGAAAAATAACTGTTGCCGGTATTTTAGAACACCAAAAAAGGGGGGGATTAAAAACAATGGTGTGGGTTGAAAGAAAAGGGATTGGAAAGTAAGTAGGTTGAAATTTTTCCCATTAGGGGAAGGACAACAAGGTCCTTGACTTCTGTGAGGGGGAAAGAAAGTGTTGGATCCTCGATGGTAAAAACCCATGAGTGAAAAAACTCCAGAACCCCCTTGAAATTTTATCTAACCGAAAAACTCTTTACTCAGAGGCGGGAACAAACCACAAAAACAAATGCTGGAGGGGAATAGGCAGAGAAGCACCATCAGTTTACAAACTCAGGCGCGGGGAAAGAAAAACATTCATCTAACTTATAAAGGTGTGTATAAGAGGGGGGGGGAATAAAGGGAATGATACTACTACACCTGGGACAGAGGAGGAAAAGGAAAGAAGTCCCGGTCCTAACGCATTAAACCAGTATTTTTTTATGGGGTGACAATCTTCCGAGAAAAAATGACCCCAGAACTCTTCCTCGCAAAAAGAAGACACCTTATGAAGCCGGGTCACGAGCTAGGGGGGAACCAGTTTAGGGGGGTAAGAAAAGGTCATTTTTCCCCAAATTAAAAGGAGGAAAGAAGTGGGTTACTGTTACTGGGGAAAAGAAATTTGAGTTAACTTGGTCATCCATTGGACAAATGTAAAAAACACAACTCCCGGTATGGGAAAAGGAAAAGAAGGGGTTTTAACATCGGGAAGGGACCATTAATCATGCCGTGTGTGAAGGGAGGTATTATACATCCTTAAAAAATGAAAGTTCATAATGGTGGTCTGAAGAAGGGGGAAGAACTTGTTCCAGGGGAAGGGCTAGAAGAGGTGCCAGGCACTGGAAAATTAAAGGACCATTCCAAAATGCAGGAACTCAGCTTGTGTACCAATGGGGAAAGGGGTAAAGGGCGGGGTCAGGTCGGACATAACTACTTTCAGTCTGCGGGAGGTGGGAGAACAAAGGGGGGGCCCAGTTAGGATCCGCAGACAAATAAGAGAAAAAAAATAAGAAGGTATCGACTAACACAACTTAAAGGAGGGGATTGAAATAAATACCTTATATCTTGATAAAGGTATGTTGTCTGAGGCCTACGGGAAACCTCAAAATTTTGTATAAACACTCTACTGGCAAGGAAACGGATGAAATACATCCCGAGTCAAAAAAAAGGTTTGACATGGAAAAAATATGGCAAGCTCCCGAGCAGCAGAAGCCTTGGAAAGGGGGGAAAGGGGGGGACTTTCTAGAAACGAGCTGGGAATTCTTATAAGCAGAATTAAAAGACAAACCTACAATGGGCAATGTAAGACTCCCTAGGCAAAGGGAAAACTGTCATGCGTAAGGAGAACAATGTAACAAACTTAGGTCCATGGTCAACCAGAAAAGAAGGGGGGGGGGAAAAGGATCATAGAGGTATGGGATATTTTTCAATGAAAGTAGGGGGGATGCAAATCTGATGCGTGCATGGTAGGGGAATAAAGGTCCCGGCTTTTAGGGGGAAAACACCATCCCTGGGGGGATTAAGAAGATAGCTTGGCTTCCTAATGTTGTGGGGGGGGGGGTGGGAATAGGTTGAGATAGATTAGGTGGGGAAGTGTAAGATTCAAAGGAAGAAAAAGTTACGTGTGGCTTAAATTCCTGGACTCTGTGGGAGAAAGGCCATAAAGGGGGGCCAAGTCTTGGAAGTAGTAACTTTCCATTCGGTTAAAAAAAGGGTATATTCAAACCGTTCAAGTGGGGTCGCCCAGGAAAAGGGGGGGTACAGGACCGCATTTTTATCCTAATGGGAAAAAGGGGATGGGGGGAGGAGTGAAAGTGGGGGTAATTCAGAAAGAAGGGGTAGTAGTGTGGAAATCATGTGCTTCGTCGGGGATGGGAGGGAAAGGGGCAAGGCTTACCAATGTTAGTTGGACATATAGGGTAGTATGTAGGGGTGGGGATTAAAAGCTGGGGTATCAGGCATCACCCGACTTTTTAAGGGAGGAACGAAAAAGGGGGACACCGAAAACATGTGCATTAGGCTTCAACAGAAGTTCAGGTACATGGGTTGCATCGGTTCACATGGGACCCGAAAAAGTGGTCTTTAACCCCTACAATAGGGAAATCATTCGGGAAGGATAGAGGCAACGCCAAGCATGATGCGCACACAACTAGAAATAAAACAGAGATCTATGGTGGTAAGACTTACGGGATGGTTCTGGAGGATTATAAACCTTGCTACGTCTAGATATTAATTTGGGAAAAAGCAAGAGGGCATCCTTGAGTTCGGGGGAATCCGGGAGTGTGTAAGATTGGAGGGGCACCTCGTCTGTCTTAGCAGACCCAGGAGAGAAAGGGTGGGGGTGGCTTGAAACGAAAAATTTCGGGTAGCACAGGTTTGCGTTTCGGGACATGAGGGAAGCGAAAAGATTGTCCCAAGTGAGTGGGGGGGAAAAAACCCTAATCATGATGAATATGAAAAAGGGTGATGGTTTGTGGCTCCCAAGCTGGAGGAAAAAAAATGAGGGGTTAGACGTTACTCGGAAGCAGCATTTATAAGACAAGCTATTACCTCAGGGGGGGAGGTCACTACTTCGGAAAGAACCTCTTGGGGTCAAGAACATTCTCTCAGCATGAAGCGTGATAGCTAAAGGGGAAAAAAATGATCCTTTCAGATTTCAATGGATCAAGATCTAGGGAGCGGACCTAGCGTGAACATGGAATGGCATCCAATGCTGAAGGGGAATTACAACGCCTTCTAGGATGATAACCGGGCGGCGAAGAGAGGACAAGCTTTTGGGGAAACGAAACTTAACTTTTTTTACATGAAGATGCAGAGAACTCTCCGCGAGCGGTGAGGGGAGAAAATAGTGGGGCGATCAAAAGAGAACTATCGTTTCAGAACGATAAGGCGACCAATTAAAAGGCCAGACCATGGAACAGTAAGCGGGGGGGTCACCAGCCCAGCGCTCTCGCGGCCCCAAAAAGAAGGGGATTGAGAAAAAGCCAGGGTCTCCTCTAAAGGTCCCAGAAAGCGCGGGGAACAGCGATTCCTCTGATTTGAGAAAGGATCTCTGTGGGGGTGGGGAGTTTCTCTCAAAATTTTGCAAGGGGGGAAGTCGGAAGTGAGTCCTGCGCTTGGAACCGTAAGACGCTGAAAGAGCCTAAACATTGAGCAAGCCCCAATGGAGTTGGTAGGAAAAGAAAATCCGGATGAGAATTCGCCTTCTAGCTCGCGGCTTGGCGGGGTGGGAGGAGGGGCCTCTCCTGACACCGGTGGGATCTTGGGAGGAAGGATTAATCTTAAACGGGGGGGCCTATGGTCTTGCCAAGACCAGCGCAAAAGAATCGGAGTCGCTGAAAACTTAAGCAATTGGAGTGGGGGACGATCGGCTGGCAGAATAGTGGTCAAGGGTAATGGTTTGATTGAAAGGGCGATGGCTGCCGCCACCAGGAAAGCAATGAGTGGGCAGGTCTACCCTGCGCAGTCGGGAGACTACCCCAATCGGAATTAAAATTGGCGGCGGAATCTATCAAACCGCGTTTGAGCGTTTAGAGAGCGGATTCCAGAGACAGCGCGGGTGGAGGCAGAAAGGGTGGAAAAAGGAAAAACCAGGAGACGTCGGACAAACTATCACTTACGCACCCCCTAAAATCCGGAGAAGATCTATAAGAGGAGAGACTCTTTCGTCAGGGAATAGGTGTGAAGCTCTTTCCCTAAAATTATGGGGTGTAGAGGGAAGAATGCTAAGCTGGAGGGTTTGGCGGAGGAACGGAGTTAATCGTGGGGGGTTGGCCGGGACAAGGGCAAAAAAGCCATCCCTGGCTTACCTTAAGAGGTGCTACTAAGTACGTGGTGGTGGGCCAGCTTGATGAGAATTAGGGGTGGACATTCGGGGGGCGAAGAATTGGATTTCCTCCAAAGAGGACGCGACTGAGATGTCCGCGAACTGTACCGCGATGAAGGCGGAGGGGGGGGGGAGACAGACGACACTCCCGTTCCAAGAGCCATCAAAAGATGAAAGATCTTCCTCTAGTTCGCTGGTAGTCCTTCAAATTTCGCCGGGATAAGATACCTGAGACCACAATATTTGGGGGGGAGAGGGGGAGCAGACCTAATAATCTCTCCTAAGTACGATCTTTTTGGGATTACGGTTCGCGGTGATAGCTTATTGAAACCGCATATGTTCTCGGGGAGTGGATCTCTCTCAACAAACCTGATGCGTCACAGATAGAGGAAAGCAAAGGAAGGTCCGGCTCTGCGTTGTCAATCTGGAAGAAAGCCCGGGAAAAAAAGTCACCAAACCTAAAGTAAAAAAAGGCAAAAGGAGTTGGATGGTCGAGGGCCTAAATTCAAAAACTTGGCGGGGGCCGGGGGGGGGGATCGGGGAAGAGTCAGTCGGAGGGGGAAACCGGCTCACTTTTGAAGACAAGACCCTCTGGCGGGGGGGGCGGGATAACGGGCTGACGGGGGCTTTTTCAGACGAGCCAAGCAATACCATAGCACGAAAAAATCGCGGAGAAGGGTCAAAAACGTCGATTAGGCGGTTGGAAAGTGGACAGAGAATCATGGGGGCCGCAAATTAAAAAAACATCATAAAAAGAGGGCCTCCTGAATCAATAACGCTGAAACCAAACGCGTGAATCGTGGAAGCACGGCAGGGAGAATAAAGAAGAAAGGAGTTGGAACTGTTGGGACAGCGTCGCTGGCTGCCAGGGATAAAAAAATTCAGTCAGACCGAGAACTAAAAACCAGTGAAAACAGATCAGGGAACGAGAAAAGCAAAATATAAAAAAAGAGAACTCCTTTGTCTAGTCAGCGCCTCCCATCCCAAAATTCAAAGGGGATCTGAGTCAAGAGGACTTTTCCTTGATCCGAAAACGGGGGATGGAAGAAAGGGGGTTGCTGGGGGGCGGGGAAGTCCGCCGTTGCCTCAAAAAAGTGAACTTTGATCATGCGAGAAAAAGTGGAGGACGTTGGATTCCGCAAACACGGAACACAAACCACCACCGTTGCGGAGCTTCAAGTCAATAAAAAGGAAAAGCAGTGGGAGGTCGCCAGACGAAAAAAAAAAAACCATTCCTAGAACCGCGCACACCAACAGCGGAAACCTAATGGAGGGGAAAAGCGATCTCTCTCCTGAAGAAACTGCGTCGACCAAAGTACTCCGGGGGGGTGCCAGCCCACCACAAAAGGCCGCAGGTTACTTCTAGGGGGAGTGAGGGAAGGGACATAGGAAAAGTGCAGGTGGCGAAGGCGGCCTTAATGGCAATAGCCGCACCGGCAGCAAAGATAAAGGGGGTGGACCGAATAAGACGCCATCCATCGCAGGTCAGTCTGGAAAGGGCTAATCGAAAAAGACGGGATGTTGGCGTAGAGGACGGGGGAATGCTTCCCGTTGGAGGCGAGAGATATCGAGGGGGACCGGGAACGCTCAGAAAGCTACGAGAGAGGGAAAAAACGGAAAGAGGGGACCTATCACCAGGAAAAATCAAAAGACGCGGCTCTCATTGATAGAGGCCACAGGGGGAAGCTTCCCATCTTCGTCAGACGGTCAGAAGCGCGAAATTGCTCGAACAAAAACCTCTTTTTGGCCGGAAGTTCTATGACTGGAAGGAAAAGGTGAAAACGTGTATGGGAGGATTGCCTTGTGTTCCCGTGGTGTTCTTTGGGCAACTAACAACTTTTTCCCGGGGGGCTAAGAAAGGATATATTTTTGGAACCTTTTGGGAAAGGTAAACCCCTTGCTGTAGAGGTTTGGACTCTTTCCTTCCATAAAAGACAGGCGATAGGGCAGAAAAGGGGGAAACCCCTTTGTCAAGAGAGGATTCAGTAGTGCGAATCCGGTTCAACGCCCGGGAAAGCCTAGGAGGGGGAAGGATGACAAATTTCACCAAAACCGAAAAGAACACCTGGGGGGTGGGCTTGCCAAGGAAGGGAGAACGACAAAGGATATGAAAAGGGTAATCACTTTGGAATCTTAACCTGATTTGGACCGGAATCCAAATTGGGATCATATTAAAAAAAGGGCTAGTGGTAACTTTCCGGTTTCCGGCCGCAGGAGGGCGGGAGGGGTGATTCCCTCCAAACTGGGGAATATCTTCTTAACCCCGCGACTTAAGTGAGCAAAGAGGGTAGTTTGGGGGGATACGGAACGAGATCAACACATAAGGCCTGAAGACGGGGAATCAGGTTGTTTTGAAGAAGCTACTTTGGGCCATAAAGGGAGAAAGACGAAAGGAATTATTCCAAGGTGGCCCCAGACAAAAAAAGGAGATAAACGACAGGATACTCCAGTTGGAAAAAAAAAGGTTCCAATGAACCCAAACAAGGAGCAGGGTGGTCGGAAGGGTCGGGGGGGAAGGCCATAGATAGGACCGACAATGAACCAAGCCAGAAAAGGATAAATTGGGGGGCCAGGGACCAATTTGGTGAAGCTTGAAAAGGGGATAGCCCATGTAGTAGAGAGGGAATAAAACTCCATAAGTTGAGGGGGACTGGAAAATTAGAAGAGGTATGAGTTTGTAATGGAGGGGCGTGGGGGGGGGTGGGGTGGGGAAGACTTCCTTAAAAATGATAACTGATTCTGGGTTACTAAAATGAGGTGTATTATCACACAAAAAAAAATTGGTAAAAAAAAAAAGAGGAAAACCCCATTTGGGTGAAGAACGGAGTATGTTAATAACGGGCAAGGTCTTTGCGTTGTAACATTGGGTAGAGATCATCTTAGCCGGGGGAGGGGCTTTCATGTGTAGAGAAGGGATTTCACTATCCATCAGGGGACGAACACCATGCAAATAACAGAAGGGGAGAAAAGTATGAAGAGAGATGAGGCAACGTTGGCGAAAAAAAAGGCTGGAGGGTAATACAGGAACCAAAGAAATTGAAATAAAGGCTAAGTGCGGGAAAAGAACAACTTTACTTTGTTAGGGGGGGGTAAGAAGGGTGGGGGGATCCAAGGAATTAATTAAAAGTAAAAACTCAATCCCTCCTTTGGGAAAAATTAATTACTAGTACATAGGAGGAAGGAAAAAAGGGGAAAACAACAAAGGATTTGTTGATGGGATACCTGCCCAATTCCAGACTGAGGCAAAATATACATCACGGGGAGGAAATTTTCTATCTGGTTCATATGATACAAAATTTGGTGTAATAAATCAGGGGTCATTTTCCAAACTCGTTACCAATCCAGATTGGTTAAGGTGAGGCACCATAAGGTCATGAAAATATTGTAAAAATACGTTGCATAATAACTAAATAGAGAATGGGGTGGGTACTTGAGGTGAAGAAAATAATGAAGTGTTATGATGGGAGGGGGTATGAAAAAAAAGAACAGGGTAAAGGGTACAAATTGGTGTCTTTTCAGGGAGGCGAGAAAAGCGCATCACAGATAGCAAACGACCAAAATGTCCAAGGTATAAATCTCGAGGAGCATTGATAGAAAAGTGGGGGACCAGGGGACGTCCGGAAATCGAAAGCTCCTTATAGAAAGTAAGGTTTTTCAAATGTGGGTTTGTCCAGGCTTATCTGGCCGAACAATATAATTAGGGCACCGATCTAACGTCCTCATCAAAAAAAAACCAAGAAAGTATTCTTAGGCCCAGATGAAAGAGATCCTTGAAATTATTAGTATAAAGGAACGTGGGGGGGTCGGGAGAAAAAATACTGGAACCAAGAAAAAAGACATTTTTTCGAAAACCGAGAAATGCACGGGGGCGAGATTCCCGATTACAGTCCCTGTACGTACTTCAAGGCTCAGAAGAAGTGTACCTGTCAGGGGTGGAGAGGAACAAATAGAGATGAGTATTCTTACGCATCACTACCCCAAAGGGGAAAAAAAATCTCAGTTTGGATTGGGCAAAATCCTTCACTCCCTAAACTTCAGGCGCCCTGGCCTGAAAAAACCAAAAGGCTCCATGCAGAAGTTCCAAAAGTGCGGGTATAGAGAAGAGGGGAAAGTTGGGAGGCGATTGGAAATTACCCGGATTGGTGAATTACATAGGAGGCTGGACAAGCAGGTACTGGGGGGGGGACCACAACCCCTCGGGAATCCTGGGGGGTAAAAAGGGAGACCAGGGAAGGGTCAGAAGTTTTTGGCATCTGGTGGGACGCTGACATGGGGGGGGACTGGGGGGATGGAGCAAAAACGGTCCACTCCACCAAAAAAGGAAGGTGTGGCCTGGTTCATTCCTGGGAACGGTCGGATTCTAGTGAATTAGGAAAGATGGAGGGAAGGGGGTCACGGGCTCCACGGGTCAGGAGGGGGGGTATACCAACCAAATGGATTCCCACACCAGTACAGGGTGTTATATACGGGAGGGAAAAAGCAGGGTGAGCCTGAGTGTAAAAAGAAGGCAAAGTGAGGTCTAGTGATAGAAAAGACGCTTGGGGTGGGGGGTGTGTTGTTGTGTCGGTGAAAAGGTTGTTTGGTCAGTTAATGTTCTAATAGTGGGGGGGGGAAAACAGGCGGGGGAAATGGTCTGGTGGGGTGGGGAAACGGGAGGACTTTCTATTATTATGTTATCATGCTGCAGAAGAGAAAGAAAACCCTTCCGTTTTTAAAACCAAGAAAGTCATCTAATGGTAAAATTAAAATAATGGGTTCAAGGGTGGTGAAAAGAGCCCTCAGTGCAGATATTCCCCCCCCCAAAATTGGGGGGGGGGGGGGTGTCAAATGGAAGACCATGTTGGGTTTTGGAGGGATGGGGTTGAGGGAAAGTAGGTGGAAGTGCTATTCCTGGACCCTAAAGCAAAGGCTCAACCAATTTTGGCGAATTATACAGAGGAGGGTGGGGAAAAATGAAGGGAGGGGTGGGGGGCTATTAAAAAAAACAGGTGCGATCGTCTCAGTTTGCGACCATGCCAAAAATCTGGGAAAAAGCTGGGAGGTAAGGTAAGAAACTGTTCTGGGGGTTACGAAAGAGGGCTTAGGGCTCCGAGACCTCTTGTTAGAAACGAAAAAAGCCATGCGTTGTTGAAATTGGAAATGAGATCCTCGAGCATCCGTGGGAGGGGGGGGGTGTTAGGGGGAGCCAGAGGGAAGGCATAACAAATTTTCAGCGGCCAGCGGGAACAATTTCTGTGGGGGGGTACAATAAGCGCTGACTACAGTAGGCACCGGCCATTGATGGGTTTGGGCCCAAGAGTCCAAAAAACTTACGGTTGGGGCTCAGGGGGGGCAGCAAAAAAGGTAAGCGAGGGAAGGCAAGTGTTTTTGGAATCAAAAAGAAACGAGGTTTGGACGTCAGGAAGATACGATCTCAAAATAGCGGGTAAAGACTGATCCAAGATTAAACGTGAAAAGTGAAAAAATCAGAGGGATCACGATTATGAAGACCGGCGGTATCCCTTCAAAGGGCCCTTGGCACCCCGTGATGAGGTCTGAAATGTTGACTCCGGCCGATATTATATAAGAGGGCTTTTAAATAAGGGAAGCAGGAGACTACTTACCTCCTCTGATAACGGGGGGGGGGTTAAAAAAGTATGAGAGATACCACCAAGCAATGAAGAGTTAGAGGGCGGGGGAAAGGGAAGACACAAATATAATACAGGTAAAAATAATCTGTAAAGGGCGAGGGAAAAGTGGGCGGCTAAATACAAAAGAAAAACATGTAAAACTAATACCGAGGTTTGAAACAGGCCTAAAAAGACAGAAGGAGATAGAGGTCACCCCCCAGGGCTTAAGAGGGCTTAGGGATCTCCGGGAGGGAGGGCGAACAGCAGCAGCACTTTGAATTCTCATTTTAAGAGAAATTTCAAGGTTAGAGAAATATAAAGAGCAGATGAAGGGGTTGGTCGGGCTTCTATTTTCCGACTAAGAATTATGGAAATTTATCTTATCTTCGTACAGGAAAAGGAGTAGGACTTAGAGGAAGACCAATTACTAAAACCCCAACTGGTGCTGAACTGTCTATTGACCTTCTACTGAAAACTTGAAAGAACTTGAGAAGAGGACAGCGTTGAATGTTCTGTTGAACGGTAGAGTCGTGGGTTACTGAAATTGGGAAGCTTGCGGAAGGAGGGGATCAAGACCGATCACATATGGGAGGGATTATATGAATGGGTGAAAAACGTGGGGTTGTAAGGACTTCACTGGGAATAGAGGCTCCTTCCTTTAGGGTTGGAAGTATCTCGTCTAAATAAAACTCTGTCTCAAGACTGGGGGAGGGTTGTATAGAGGGGGGAACGAATTCTCATGCAGGAGTTCGTCTACAAGAGACAATGTAAGGTATACAGCTGATATCCTCAAAAGTGTGTTAATTATCTAGATGGGGAAAGATTCATGAGTCTCACAGTGTTGATTTTTCAGTAACAGTATCAAAAAGCTGAAAAAGGAAAGTAAGTCAATGAACACGCAACCCTAGGCCACAGGAGAAATCATAAGAATAGAGACGATAAGAATGAGGGGGGGGGGGCAATCTTTACTGTAGCCTCTGGATAGATTTTTTGTCTGAAATTAAGGCATCTGGGGGGGGGGGAATTGGGGTGGAGCTTCATCGCGTTTAACGTACGCAGACGGGGGGCTGGCTCTAACGACAGAGGAAAAAAACTCAAAATCAGGTGCATGGGAAAAATATGCCGGCCAGAGATTGAGAATCAAGGGGTTGGACCTCGGCGGGGAATGAATGAAAAAGAAATAGGGGGGGAAAACTTCTGTAATGTTCGGGGCTTTGATAGTCAAGGACGCTCATTAATCGGGGCCGCGATCATCGAAGGACCGAGGACAGCTTAGGGGACGTATTGTAAACAATAGCCGTCGGAAATCCGCACGTGAAACTGAGGAAAAAATTTCGGGATTCTCGGAAACATCGGACGTAGAGGCCGTCAATTCATCGGAACGAATACCATAAAGTCTCGACCACAAGGGCACTTTTCAAACGGCAAGGAGGTCAGAGACGATAAACCTTCTCTCAAAGTGGGTTGGGAAGACGCTGCTGTCAGCTATGGGGAGTGGGGAAAGTCAGATCCCTTTGAAAGTGTCCTGTGGGGGGGATATAAAAAGAACAACGGAGGAGGCTTGAAAACGATTAGAGGACAAACAGGAAGGGCTCTCTGTTTGCAATCCTAAATCAAGGAAAAGACCGAATGCCCTTCACCACCAAAGAAAGTAAAAAGGGAGTTAGGGAGGAGGATAACGGCCGTCAAACACCGCCTGAGGATGCATGTGGTCAGGGCAGGTCTGGTCTGAACGTAGGAAAAAAAGGAGATTGTTAGCCTCGGAAGACGCAAGGGAACGTGATAAAAGTAACGCATCAAGCTCAGGACTTGGTGAAAACTCTCCAGAGACGATCCTCACTTTCCAAGAGAATGCAAATCGTCGAGGATCAGTAAAAAAAAGGTGAAAGAGGGAAAGAATGTCTCTATCTGTAGGAAATGGAACAATGCCGGAACCTTGACGAGTCAACCTAAGAATTAAGGCGCATGGGCCTTCAAAGCGAGGAACCAAGAGACTGCCCTTAGTTGAATAAGCTTTCCGACATAAGGTCAATGGTGTTTTGACTTAAATAAACGGGCGTGGGAAAAAGGAGGGTCAGGGGTGACAAGAAAGAAAGGAGTACTTCACCAGAGCTGCCAGACGAATTTTAAAGCGAGATCGAAATCTGAGGAAGGTCGGAAAAATAGTGGGAAATCGACGGACGATACATCTTGGGCAATGACCGCGACGCAAAGTTCCCTTTCGTCGCGAGAAAGTGGTGGAAAAGGGTCAAGGGGGTGTCCGGCTTAAGGGGGGAGTTTGCTGAGGTAACTTGGGGAAAATAGCCGGAGAGGACTGAAAAGAGGGGGGGACCGCCGAAAGGATCTTCACACAAACCACCGCGGGTGGGCTAGGATTCCACAGGACCTTTAAGAGGAGGTAAGAAAGACATCAAGGCGCAGGTCCAAGGAGGTCACCACACGTTATGGAGGACCGCGCAGAAAAGCGCATCGGAGACATGGAAAATAAGAAAGAAAAGGCTACACGAACATAAGGGGAAAGCCGCTTCGTTCAACTCCCAATGACGGCAGGAGAAAGGAAATTGGTGGGGGGTGTCCAGGGTAAAATGTGCGAACAGGATAATCGATACTCACTGAACCCGCACGAGTACCTGGGGGACGGAAGGTCCGCATAATGAAAAAAAGTGACAAGCGCAAAAGGCGAAGTTCGGATCAGAAAAAGCGGGAAGGCGTCAATCAGGGGGGAATGGGTTCCCCTTGGGTTATGAGATCTCTGGGTCGGACTATGCAAATCGGAGGCTTTCTCCTGCAGGGAGAACTCCCGAAAAGTCCGACCTAGAGAGAAAACCGATCACTTTGAGGCGGGGACTTGGGGTCGAAGGAGCTTGGCTGGTAGGGGCGTCCAGGCGCTGTAGCTTTCAGCACTAATTTTTACGTGAGACGTGCGTCTAGGCCCGGTTGACCACCGACGAGGGCGATTTGTCAAAAAGGGGAGCCTCTCGGGGGGGGGAAGGGGAGCGCGTGGTCGAACGAACACCGTACGCTAGGAAAGGGAAAAGTAAGCAAAGATCGACGAGGGGACCCAGAAGATAAAAAAGAAAGTATCTATCAGAAGAAGAATGGGGGACAGGGTCAACGAAAGGAGGCTGAGGTATGTCGAAGGAGAAATTAGCTAACCGGGGAGAATAAGGAAAAAGGGCGGAGACTACCTGTCCAGTATTGATAACCAAAAGAAATCAGAAAAACGGCATCAAGGTTCTGCCAATGGAGAAGGGGAGAAAAGCCTCTGGAAGGTAATAGTCTCCATGAATACTCATCGGGCGGATCATGGCGAAGAGAAGACGGTCAGGGAGTTCAGAGGTCAAAATCAGGTTCTTAACGAGGATGAATTACCACCTGATGGGGATTCAGAGTATACCGCTTGCACATCAAACCTGGCCTTTTGGATGGAAAGCAAAACCATCACCGAGGGAATAGGTATCATCACTGGTAAGGGGGGGTGGAGGTCAAACGAATTTCCATCAAAAAAAGGTGGAAAAAAGGCGTCGAGGGGAAAAATTTCAGGACGAAAACCACTGTCAACGCAAAACGAACTCAAAGGGAATCGGTGTCACCATGGAAACCAAAAAACGCAGGGATGAGGATGGGTCGTCTTCAAAGATGTCCGAGAAAGAAATATGAGGACGACTACCGTCCAAAATCGAAAAAAAAAGGAAAGGGGAAAAGTTTGGACATGTATCCAATTTGGGAAAAAGATATACTGCGGGGGGGTGAAAGGGAGAGGGTAACTCAATTAGGAGTTACTTTTCAAAAAGAATGGAGGCAATAGGGGGGTGACATTAACTGAGGGGGGAGGGGGGGTTTGACAGAGAGCCGAGAATGTCTAGAAGAGAAAGGTTGAAAATAAAATGTTGTATCAAAAAAACAACAGGGGAAAAAAAAATGAACAAAAGGTTGTACGAAGGCTTGGGGGTTGCCTCCTCGGGGCACATGGGATTTAAAATTGATAGTTAATGCTATCTTTCAGGGGGCAGGAGGCCTGTCAGATGGGTAAAGCAGGACTGGGCAATACAATAATCAGACAGAAAATGAAAAAATAACTAAAAATGAGGGTGGTCTTTCCGGGTATCTCATCCTCTAAGGACATATGGTCAACTATGGAAAAATCCTCAAACGGTCGGTTATAAGGAAAGAAGGGGGAAGCCATCAGGGTCAGTGGAGAAAACAAAAGGGGGCGTTCGCCCTTCTATAACACACTGTTTAATTGGGGAAGTAAAACACAGGAATGTGGGGGAAGTTACACGGGAAGGGAAGAACTAAAGTCAAGACCAAGGAAAAACAGACTTACTGTATCGGAATCCACCAGAGGACAGGAAGGGGGAGTCACAGGGGGGGGGGGAGGGGGGGGGTTGGGTGAAAAAAAAAGATTAAAAGCACCGCATTATAACTACATATGAATCAAAAGAGCACCAAAAAGGGGGAGCTAGGAGGAAATAAACAAGTAAAGAAGGGGGGAGTTTTCCCATACACGATGGAAATCAGGTTAATGGAATTCAGAGACTGGAAGAGTGAAAAGGAGATCAAGGGCTCCTATATGGAGGAAGACTGAACTCCAAGAGGGAGGGCTGTAGTTTTTTTAATTGATGCAGGCGAAGTGGGGTGTGGACCGGATTTATATTACAAAGCAGAAAATGAATTGAGGTGAAGGGTAGACGGAAGTGTATCATCTTATCCTTGGGGCATCCAAAAGCACGGTTCTTCATGAAAAAGGGCCAGGGCTGTGCTCGCGGGGGCGGGGGAGTACTATCCAATAATGGTTTGGAAAGGGGAAAATTGCGTGGCATGGGGAAAGCAGCGAAAAGTTTCATGAGGTTTGGAAAGATGTTTATTTATGTCCCAGGGACTTCAATCTAGGAGAAAAATGGAACGATCGAAGGGAGACGAACGGAGCGGAAGGAAGAACGAGGACTGGAGGGCTTTTCGGGAAATTGAAGTTTGGGGGAGCCTACGGGCCCAACTCCACGGAACCATCAAGCCAACTAAAAGAAAAAAAGGGGAGGATTCCCGAAGGGGGGGGGGACTTTAATTGATGGGAAGCAATTCTACCGAGGGCAGAAAGAATTGGATTGGGCAGTAATAAGGTAGAGGGGCAAAAGGAGGGAAAAAATTATTAGGGCTTACAAGAATAGAAATAGAAAGTTAAAAAAGGAGGTTACAAGGAATGAGGCATAGATCCCTTCACAGAGCCCACTTAGTCGGTTGACGGACAATAAGGTAACAAAAGGAGGGAAATTGTCCAGGAAACTTGGTAAATTGAGAGGGAAAAAGGGGGAGGACCAAATAGTTTAAACTGAAAGTATGAAAGGAAAAAAGGAACATCTTAGGCTTATCATTGGGGGGGAAACAAGTTTCGGGGGACCCCATCCTTGAGGAGCCTAGCTCGCCCAGTGGGAGGGAAAGTAAAACGGGGGTTTTGGCAGAGGTGGGAGACAAGGGATTAAATAGACTTTCAATTTAAATTGACAAAGGGTTTCCTCAGTCATGAATAATAAGTAGGGAACCCCTTCTCAGGAAGGGAGGGTTCCTGCGGATGTTCCAGGCATTCACCACAAGTCCTTGTGTGGGGACACACACATAAGAGGTGGGGGAGGGGGAACCAATTTTTAGCAGGGGTGGAAACTGGGGGGGCTGAGTCAGATGTGATGTAATATATCCCTAGAGGTGGTAAGATGGTGGGGGGGGCCACGTTTAGGGTAGAATGGGTTAAGTATCGGAAAAGCATGGGGGTGTAATGGGCGTTTCAAGGGGTTGCTGATCATAGGTTAGATGAGCAAAACAAAAATAGAAGGCCCAGAAAGGTGGGACCAGCGAATGTGGAACATAAAGACCCTTTTAATTAGGTCAACAACTTTGTTGGAACCCCCACCATTTCAAGAGGGGGTCAAGGAAAAAGGTGGTAAGGATGTAAAAGCGGTAAGAAGGAAAGCAAATTTAAGGATAGTTCAAAAAAGGAAGGGGGCTAAAAAAACACCTATGGGGGAAAAATGTAAGAAGAATTACTTGTTTGTGGAAAAGTACTACTACAATTAATGAGCTCTTAAAAACACGCCAGGGGGGGAGGGCAGGAGAACCAATTGGCTCCATGAAAAAGCAGGAAAGGATGAAGATCGTGGGCATGACCGAATGGAATGTTGAACATAGGTGGGGGAAGGTCAAAGACTAACCAAGAAAGGGGGGCGTAACCCCCGGATAGCGTTTTGGTTGATTAAAGGGCAGCCTTTCTTCACATCAGGTTTTGGGACGTTGAGAAAGGGGGAGGCTCATGGGCCTATTTTGGAGGGGAAACAGGGGGAACAGATAGTTGATTTACAACAAAATAGGATACAGAGGACGGAAACCGGGAAAATGGGATGGTGTTTTCAATCAAAGATGTTCCTGAAAAAACGGACGGGGGGGACTCATAATGTAGCTAGCCAAGGGGGACGCAGAATAGTCACGAAACAGCAGGGTGAGACTACATCGAAGAAACTTGTTGGGTAAGCAAGAAGACATCGCAGCCGCAGGGAATAGCTACGACTGAGCCTCATTCTATCCGTGGAAAGGGAGTATATCAATAGTCGGAGGACGTCCGCTTATAAGCAAGGCCCGTCAAAAGTGGGGGGGAGGCTTAATGGGTAGTCCGGCAGAAGAAGGAGGAAACGTTGGGTTCATGATAGATAAAGAACTGGGAGGGGGGCCTCGTGTTCTAAGGGGGAAGAAGGGGCACGGGGAGATCTATCCTCGCGGAGTTCGGTGGAGGGGGGAAAAAAAGATGGGGGTGCGTACTTAAACCTATACGGGGAGAGACCCCGGATATGGGGGAAAGTGAAAAAACCAGGAAAGGGGAAAGAAAGCGAAGGTGGGGGCAACGTCCGAGCCGCACGCAAAGAGGGGGGGGAGAAAAAATGAGGAGTTGAAACAAAGTCCTCGCACCAAAAAGCTGGGAAAAGCGAGGAAAATTCGAGTGCTTGAGCGCAGACTAGGGGGGATTGAAACCGAAGGCCTCGAGGAATTCAAGAGAGGGGGGAAGTGGAAGGGGCTAGATTCCTGAAAAATAGCGTATCACCCAACTGGTGACGCATGACAAACTTGGTGCCGATCCTGAAGACCGATGGGACTTCGAAATTAGTATGTATGCTGGGGACATCTTTTCGGTCTGGGGCTCCTCCCCCGTCCAACGCAGATGAGGAGTTGAAGGTAGATGGAAATCAGATGGAAAATACTTATTCTCACGCCGAAATGGGGGCATCAATGAATTCGGGATTAGACAATGCACGGGGCTTTGGAGGGGGCATGAACGGGCTGGGCCGGATAGGTGGGAGACGGAATATGGGAATTTAACGGGAGCATCTATGGCGCGGGCCACGAAACCGCGGGAAGAGATTCATACTCCGTGGATGGGAGCAGTACATGCTCAGGAGACTTACGCCTTAAGACTGTCGGAATAGATGAGCAGAAAAAACGGTTTTGCGAGGATGCATATAGGAAGCGCGAGGCATGATTTTCACGCCCGCAACGGCGGCCTGCCAAGACAAAACTGATTCACAACAGGGAGCTAAGGAGTCGCGCGGCAAGCGGATGGCACTTGGCTGCGGGGTAGAATAGCGGCGGTGGGGAGACAGAAATTCCAGGGGACTATACGGAAGGGGGGGGAGGAGGCAGCGTCGGGACGTAAACTGCGGGGTCATGGCAAAGCTGGACAGAGGAAACCAAAGTTTTATGTAAAAGTAACAACTCTAGTGCTGGACCTTAGTTAAAAATAGGGCTTAACACAAAAAGGCGCGTGGGGCGACGGCAGGCGGGAAGCGATTGAGGCTTTGGACCTTCGAAAGGTTTTGAAGCGCGGGATATGTGACAGGGAAGCTTCAAGGCGGAATAGGAAGAGAATCATATCCCGCGACTCTTGACGGCGTATGGAAATGGCTTAAGATGTGATCCTGTGGAATCGGAACTCTTGCCAGAAGCGGAATATGGCAGGTTATAAAGAAAAAATAGGGAGTCTTGGTGGTGAGCCGAAAGGAAAAGGACTAATAAACCAGAAATGATCTACCACAATTCAAGGCGCCAAGAAAAGGTGAGCCGCCTGGATGATCTACCGAAAGAAAGACTTATGGGGTACTTGAATTGGAAGGAGTGATGGCTCTCTTAATATACCTAAGAAAAGTGGCGGGGGCTTATCATCAGGCTCTCAACAACAAAAAACGTATTATTGGGAAAATGGGTAGAAACATTCCTGAGAAACGCTCTGAGGGGGAATGATTCTAGGGGGATCCGCCTTCAAAAGTCAGAAAAAAAAAACACAGTCTCCGGGTTCTCGGATCCATTAGGAAGGCAACGAGGTGACTGACAGTGGCCGGTTTCTCTCTGTTCTGTATGCCCCCTTCGCTTTGGGCCGTCCCAGAAAATAGAAGGAAGCCGCGGGTGAAGTAACCGGAAATCGGCGCAACGAGGGCGTGTAGCTCCTCGGACGGGAACATAAGACCTTGAGTAAAGAGGGATCCGTTCCGTCGATTATCGAAAAGGGACTTCAATCGTCTAAGCGGTCGAAGAAATCGCCGTCAACCAAAAGAAGGTCAAAACAAAAAGGCTGTCCTCCTCAAGAAAAACTGGAAACCACCGTACTTTGAGGAAATCTTTTGCCTGCAAAGGCCCGATGGTGTGGGGGGTCAAGGTTGGGAAAAGGGAAGACGTCGAGGGCGTCAATAACCACCAGACCATTCATCGTACAATACTCTGATCCAAAACGTGAACGAGAAGGGTAGAATCTTACTTTCTAAAAAAACGGGGGGAGACCAGAGACTCCATATAATGGGGAGCTATTATCTCAAAAGAAAATTTAATCCTGGTAGCAACAGCTCCTCAAGGGGGGGGGGAGGGACGAAGAACGGGGGCTTAGGGTGCCGCCGACGTTGAGCTCGTAAACTGGGGGGGGAAAATCCATCGAACAAGAGAGAGACTGCTTCGGGCTATCCAAAAGAAAAACCTCGCCGGGTTCAGGGGGACCTCTATTATTCCACAGAGGGTAAAAAGGGTCGAGAGGGGTCGGACTCGTGTCCGTACCGCACAAATATCCGGTCATGACTTAAAGAGCAGTGAAAAAGATCGCGCTCCTTTAAATAAAAAAAAGAGGGTGAAGCCGAACGAACGGAACCGAGAGGTGACACTCCAATCGACGGGGGTGTCTGCGGATAGAACCATCGGCAATATGGAGTTCGTGGGTGGAACAGATGGCAATCGAAGCAAGACTGAAACACCGCCTCCACCCGGACTCCTGGAGGGGGAAAAGCATAACATCCCCCATACTTCGACTTCTCAACGTCCAACCGGAGGTATCGGAGTTGGGGGGGGGGCGACCCGGTTGAGCGAGAGAGGAAGTGTTAAGAGACCCATAAGCGCCTTCTCTAAACTGAATTAGGGATGCTTCACTTGCTCAAAAACCTACCCCCAGAAACTCGCTTCTCGGCGGAGATTGAACAGAGGGGGATACGTGGTGCAAGAGACGTCTTCCGGTCTGGTTACATCAATTCTCTGGGGATCAACAGATCTCAAACGCGGTGGGGGGGGTCCTCTCGATCTGGGGGAGGGGACGGGCTCTTCATTTGGGGAACAAAATCGCGTTTGCTGCAAGTCCGGTTGGGCCTATTCTTTGAAAGACAATGGTGTCAGCCCCAGGGATCGGCTCTGAAAGAGAAAGGGAAAGTACGGGAGTAGGTGTACCCAGGTCGTGATTGTCTGGGGGGGGGAACTACGGAAAAGAATCTAATTATGAGAGCTTATAGAATCTCCTTCATTGCCCTTTTTGAAACGGGATCGCAAACGCGTCAGGAGGAAGGTCCTGCCTGAAACCGGTCCCAAAAAAGCGACAGGCGAAAAGAAACCTTGAAATTCTTGAAAAGAACCAGGGAAAAACGGGCAGGCATAAGCCGGGCAGCGAAGCGCTGCAGGCGAGGGAGCGGAAAGGAGAGTAGGAGTCAGTTCAAAAGAGAGGACGAGAGCGGGGCACGAGCATGTCAGGGGTCACACAGATTGAGCCGAAGTAGGGGATTCCATCCCAAAAAGGATGTGGGGGGACCTGGGAACCGTCTGGCGCACTCGTGCGGGGTATAAGAATTCTTGGTTTGAGACTGGGAAGGGAAAATCCAACCCCGTCAAAGGCCCGGGGCTAGAGTATCATCCGGAGGGGGGGGTAAAAAAATCTGTGTGCAAGAGGAGCCTCAAGAAAAGAATCGACCCTCGAAACCAAGGGGATATAAGACAAGAGTACTCCTAAATGCGTTTCTCCCGGGGGGCAAAACCGCCCTGGACTATGCAGGGGGGCTGGCGGGAGAAGGGGCGAGTTTCGAAAAAAAAAAAAAGATGCACATAGAAATCTCGGACCCGACAATTCGGGAAAAGAATCAAGTAATTGGGATAGTGGGCCTGGCCAAAGTATGCTTGAAAAAATGGCGGTTTATAAGAGAGCATGGAAAAAAGGGGGAAAGGATTTGAAAATGAATCTGTCTTTTGCTTCCCATAGTTGAACGGGGCAGGGTCGGGGGTAGGGGGTATATTAAGATTCAGAAGTTTTAACTGGTTGTACTACAAATGTTGGTTTACCCCAAAAGGGACCAAGGGTGGGGGAGAATCAGCCCGGCGTGTGTCCGCACTGGTCTTTAAAGGTCCCCTTGGCTGTCAGCACACTTTTGAGGGCTGACCAATGGAGTCTCTTGGAGATGACAATATGGAATATGACTAAAACCACAAAGGCAGAAAAGCGGCTAACAAGGCGGTCATCATTGTCTAGCCGAATCTACCAGAAACAGAGGCAATTGACCAAACGCCAGAAAAAATGCTCTGTTATTTACGAACAGATGACGGCGCCAAAAGAAGGTTAATCTAAAAATCAGAAGTATAGTAAAAAAAGTAGAGGGTGTAAGGACAATTAAGGTTGGAGCAAGGAATTAAAAAGAGACCTCCAACGATCCAAGAACTATATCATGGTCAAGGAAAGGAAAAAGGAAGCAGGGGGGGAGTGTAAGTTGGGGGGGGGGAAAAGAAGAATCTTCAAGTAAGACCAGGATAACTATGACTGAAACACAGGACAAAAAAGTTTACGTTCATCCAAGGGAATCTAGAGCCATAACAAGGGTGTGGTTGAAGAAAAGCCTTTCATGGGAAACCATTACAAATCCTCCGAATTGTTTGTTCAAGGTTGAACACCATTTCATAAACAATAGGGTAATCACATTCACTAAGGGAAGGTTCAACTCCAATTTCTTCCCTATTTCCGGGGGACTAATTCATGAGTTGCGGAGAAACATGAAGTGGGTACTGCTGACGGGGGTCAGCTGACCTAAGGAAGTGCATTCCCTGAGGTTTGGGTGGGTCTTTCCGGTAGAAGCTTCTCAGCCTAGTCCTCCGAGCATCGGTGAAAAGCACTATTAAAAATGGGGCAGGCCTGAGCTGCTCTCCGTAGCAGTGTTAGGATAATGTGGGGAGGGTTAATGGGGGCAATGGGGAGGCATCCTCTGGGCTTCACTGGCATGAAAGGTTATGACAAAGGTTTATGTAGTTGGGGGGCCTAATCGGAAAGATGATAATACCATAGGTAATAGAGAAAAAAAATTAGGGATGGATGAAAAGAGAGATATATTAGCGGTGGTCGGGCTAGTATGATTGTAAGGAACCTACGGGCAGAGCAAAAAGGGTGAAATAACCCCTCTATCACCCGTGCATAACGACAGCAAACCATTCCCATTGTCAAAAGTATGGAAAAAAGTAAGCACGAGAGGGCAAAATTCCGGGGGAAGGGGGGGGAAAAAGGATGCACAAATAATATGAATTCTTACGGAATCCACAAAAACTAATATCAATAAACCTGAAATACAAAATCTCAAGAAGCGGTTCAGCGACCACAAGGGAAAGCAAAAACTTCATTCTCTTGGCCTGCCCGTCAATGGTAACAAACTGGGAGGGGGCAGCAATCTTCAACTACGGGGATTTTGGTCTGTAGTAGGAAGTTGGGATGAAAAAGTTTTCAATGAATTATGGGTGAATTACCCTTAGTGGAATCAGTAATGGTTGACCGACCTAGTGGCCCAATCACCTGGGTAGGTCATCCAAGACATTGGCGTCCATTGACTCTTTGTGAAGATTAGTGGTTGTCAGGGATGGAGCGAAAGAACCCCTACCCAAAACATTTCTTGAGGACGGACTGGGGGAGACAAGAGGTTGTATTAAACTCGTCCAGGACTTCTGGGGAGTAGGGCCTCAGGAGTTAACTCCTTGTGAAATTGTCCCACAAATTCCTTGGGCCAAAGAAATACGTGTGGGATATAATTTCTAAGAAGCCTGGGAGGGAGATTTTGCTGAGGGTAAATATAACCCGACCGATTTTTTAGGGGTTGGAGTGTGGTAAGCATATTGGTTAGGGGGAAATTTAAACCATTCGGACATTGGGTTATTGGGGTAGTGTTGGGGCATGTTGCTTATCAGTAGGAGTTGGGGAGGAAAGATCCTGAGTTAAAAGACTGAAAAACAAGAAAAAAGATTGGGAAGGGAGATAGGTATAACTTCAAATTGGCTGAAGCACTTGCGAAAACTTCTTACCACGGGACATCGGGGGTTTAAATACCCAGTTGGGGGGATTGATGTAAAAACCAAAAGGGTAAAGTATTATGTGCATGGTTTAAGGTGGAAACCAAGCCAAGCATTGGATTGCGAACACACCTGGGAATAAATAATTTTGGGTGCAAAAGTAGAACTAGGTTGAGTGTTTGAATTGTCTCTCGTATAAAAAAAATTGGAAGCAGAAGCTTAAACAAATGGGGGGGCTCGGTCGGAATTCCTGAGTAGGATGGGGCAGAAAGGAATTGTCGTGGTGGGAGCGAAAGTTCTATGGGGGCAGGCTCAGCTTGCGACTCCAAAAAAGGGAAACTAGGGGAGGGGTGCAGTGGAAAGGGATTAGGGTTCTAGTATCATGTTACGTGGGGGGGAAAAAAGGGGGCATAATTTCTAAGAGCAGAGGGGTCAGGGACCGAAACATTCGAGTTAAAGGACGCAACCCTAAGAGGGCTCTAAAAGTAGTAGAACCGGGCCTTTTGGTGTTGGGGGGGGGGACTCCCGCTAGGACGGGTGTGAGTCGGACGGTGCTCGCCAGCCGGGATTCAAAGCAAATTGGTTGGAGGGCAAGAAAACAGAAAAAAAGCTTAAGGTGGGGGGCGAGTACATTCGCTCGACATCTCGGAAATGAGAGGAACGGGTCCGAAAATTCGGGTTCGTGCCATTGAAGAGGGACTTCAGAGAGATTAATGAGGCGGCACAAGCCCTGGAAAAAGCCCAAAGTGATGGGCGGTTAGTGGGAATGACGGGATAGTCGACGCCTTATAGGATGAACGTGGGTCATTAAAGGGGGGGGATAACGCAAGAATTGAAGAAGCTATTGGGGCAGCTCTAGCGGGTCACTGCGAGGTGCTTGAGGAAAAGAAGGAAGACCGGGAAAAATAATCGGGGCCCGTCACTCGAGA
>Ga0179593_1674715_pt1 | contig 31521 bp, 25 predicted proteins | sample CZODoug2_1_08_16_FD_185931 | JGI IMG/M metagenome (GOLD analysis project Ga0179593, IMG submission 185931) | Vadose zone soil fungal communities from Angelo Coast Range Reserve, California, USA - CZODoug2_1_08_16fungal (PacBio error correction) | ecosystem: Environmental > Terrestrial > Soil >...
GGAGACTTCAGAAAGTTCAAGCTGGGAAACAAGCGCACCTCCAAAGGACTGAGGGCCTCACATCCTGCGAAAGGTTTCCGAAGAGTGGATGGGAAAGCAAGTTAAGATATCGGGAACTGGGAGGAGACGCGCCGTGAGATCGATCTAAAGGCGGGGGGTCGCACGGGAGGAGCATAGGAAGAAAAGATGGAGGATTCTGACACAGAGGGTGTTCAAAACTTTCTCCGAGAGCTTTCGAGCGGGCAGGGGGAGGACCGGGAAGAGCAACAGAGCTGGCACACGGGACGAGCAGAGCGGAGAACCACTGCCGAGATCACCGAACCACTAATGGTGACCGAAGGCAGGGTAGTACTTTACGCCGGGCGTTGGATGAGAAGGAAGACCGAAGGAAATTTTTTCATGCCAAAGCGGGTGAGAGCGCTTCGAGCGAATAAAGGCAAGGTGATTCTCTTCTAAACTTGAAAGTGGAAGGCTCTCTAGGAAACCGGGAAAGTACGCATAAGCTTGGTCAGGGGAGGAACAAAGAGGGTCGAGGACTTCCTGGATGCAGATTAGTGACGCTTGTCAGCTGAAAGACTCCTCGAGTGACTTTCAGACCTGCCTTCGACTACTTGGATAAAAAGAAAAAAAACCAAACAAGAGATGCGATTAGATAGTACGACATCCAGAAAAAAGACTAGATAGTGTTCATCAGTGGAAGGAAGCAAAGGGGGAGAGATCGGAGGCCGGAGAGCACGTGCTTGGTTGAGCTTGAAACGCGCCTACGAGACTCCCAGATAAGGCAAAACGATATGACATCTGTCTTAAGGAGAAAACAGAGGTCTAGCTCTAAACTCAAATCGGGGGGGGTGCAGTTGGAAAAACCACGTTCAGAATCCAGGTCTGAAAGCCTCTAAAAAAAAAAGAAAGTTTGAGACGGCGGTCACTACCTCTCTTAGAAGGAGCCATAAATATCACCGCAGAATCTTCTTTCAAGATACCAGAGTCAGGGAATCCATCCTCCAGAGAAAGGACTACAGCATCAAGCGCATATCAAGCCCTGGGGACCAGCAAGCTGTGAGTCTGGAAAAACGAAGATCGTGCGTTTGATCTAAACCCTCCAGTGCGGAGTCGAACGTGGGAAAGCAGGGACGGGGCGCCTCGAGAGCGTAAGAAAGCCTCCAGTAACGACGCAGAAGTCGTAGTGGCTTTCATAGGAAAAACGCGAGGGGCCAGATCGCATTTCATCCTCGTCACTCACTGAGGAGGAGAGCAGCGCCAGGAAAGTGGCGGCATTAAAAAGAAACTCCGGAAAAACATCAAGGGGAGACATGGGTGGGGCCGCCCCGCCATGATCGAGAAATCAGCGGAGCGCGGACCTCGTATTTGGGGGAAAAAGGAAGGAAAGTCGAATCGCGACGACGATGTCCTCGACTGGATCCGTGAGCCGAGAAGGGAACGCAGGCCTCCCTCCTCGGGGGGAGGGGAACCGAAGAAAAAATCATAAACTTCTCCTAAGAGATTAGAGAAGGAAACTGCGATAGGGGCCCGTCAGATCGGTCGTACGAAAAGCCAAAGGAGGAGTCCGATCAGCCGACCTAGGAAAAAAGACCCACAGAAGCAATGGGCGTGGTATGTCCTTTGTTTTTAGAGGAGGAACTCCGACGTGACCGACCACCTATCAGGGCGGAGGAAAGCGGGCCGCCATTAATCCGCTTTAAAGAGAATGACAACAACTGGATAAGAGGAGCCACGTGTGTCCAGGTGGGATACAATCAAAGGGGAGTGAGCGAGAGACGCTCGAGGTAAGCTCCTCATGTCCAGGAATACCCCAAAAAAAGAAGCTTGACGCTCACACACAGGGAAACAGAAGAGACCTTCTAATCTAAAAAATAGCTCCGAGCTGGCGACGTAAGAGAATGGCCTAGGCGTCACACCAAGGTACTCGACTAAGAAAAAAAAGGGTGAAAAATAGGGGGACCCTCTCCTATACGCAGTAAAAAGCAGCCATAAGACCGGCGGCGATGAATCGTACGTGCCTAGCCAGCCGGGGAGAGGGGGCGGAAGAAAGACACCTCTCCTCTGAAAAAATGGCAAGGCGCGTAGGGAGAATCGCGAGAAAGTATCCGTCTATGCTCGATCTACCAGCCCACTTTCGGCCGTTCGGGGGAAAACGTAGGCCAAGAAGAAGGCCCCACTCGTGCAGTAAAAACAAAAGGTCCTGGATGCGGAATTTCGTCCTTAGGTTGCTGAATCTCTGTAGCAACTCCCGACCATCGTTCCTTCCGAGATGTATCGTGCTACAACGTCGGTAAGGCTCTTTAAACTTCAAGCTTCTCCATATGAGAAAGACCCTCATAAAAGCGCACGATCAAGCAGGGGTTCACAGGTGTCACATCAACCCCGGCACACGTCAGTACGCGGAGGGTGGTTTCGAAGCTCGCCGAGCGAGCGGAGATCAGATCCAAATCTAAAAAGCCGCGTGGGTGTTTCCGAGGCGAGGGGGCTGGGGGAATCCGTGAGCTGAAAGGCAAAAGCCGTTGGAACGGGACTTCACGGTCTATCCTGGGGAAAAAATTGCACGCGGACTAACGGCAGCAAACGACAAGGGAAAATGTAAGATAACCTAGAACGAGGACCCCGACGTGCTCCGCGCAACCCACTGCAGGTGGAGGGGGGGAGGGCCTGATAAAAGAAATGCCGCCACGAAAAAAACAACCGTTCTTTTTAGAGGGAAAGGCGCGGCCGAGCGCGCCCTCTACTCGAGGGTGCAAAAGGGGAGTCATCCGAGAAGAGGAGAAGGGGGAAAAAGCTGCCAATAGCTGGCATGCGGCCGTCGGGGGCGCAAGACGACTGTTGGGAGCGCGCGAGGGAGTCTCTAGTACTGGGAGAAGCGGAAGGGAAGACTTCAACGCTCTCACTAAAAGGGAGTGAAGGCCGGCGGGGCGATCGCGAGGTAGATAGGAAGACCAATTGAAGAGTAGGGGGAACCCTTAGGCGAGGGAGACGTCAGTCAGTTCTATCAAAGGAGGTTGCACCTGTCAGGAAAAAAGGGAACACACTCCTTATGGGAAAAAACCTCCAATCAATAACGTGCCCAAAGATCAAGATAATCGAACAACACAACGGAGAGGATGAAAGATATTACTTCCCGGACCACGAATGGTTGGGCACGGAGGAAAATTGGTTCATCGCAATGGTGCGGTGGGATATGGCACAATCATGATAGAAACGTGAGGAAATGGGGGGAGCAGGGGAAAAATCTAACAGCAGGCTTGAAGAAGAAACATCGAAGGAGAGTCGAAGTGTCAAAAACCTATCTACGAGGAGGAAGCAAAGCCTCGTAGAAGAGCGAAGAGACAGGAAAGCCAATCGCCAGAGGAACAAACTCTGCTCGAAGAAAGAGGAGGATCGCAGTAGGGGAAAGGCATCCAAGCGCAACACGTCGTCAAAACAAAGAGCTGCCTAGACAAAAAAATCCGGTCGGGCGCGTAGAAAAGGGGCCGCGCTCAATAAAATCTAACCCATATCGCAAACTTGAAGGTTGAGGTGGCGCACGTGCGCGATAAACTCCAGACTGCGTGCACGAGAAGGAAAAAACCGATCTAATTCGGAAGTCGACGAAAGGAGGCCGTGGATACTCTTATGCCGCTGACTCACCCCCCAGGAGAAGAAACCTGGATCACAAGATATCGAGAGCCCGCTCGTGATCGGCGAAGCGAGCTTGCGCGCACTTAACCCTCCCGAGACCTCAGAAAAGGAGGCGTGGAGATAACCGGGGTGGGCAGGGAAGGCAAACTAGGTGCGCGAAGTCGAGTCATCGGGCCGGAGTGCCAGAACTACTCGTGAGGGACGTTAGGGCGTGCTATCGAGAGGGGAGGGGGAATCAAAGTGGGAAAGCAAAGATCTTACATCCCTCCTGATCGTCAAGTCCCTCAGAACTCATGGAAGAGACGGACTTCGGTCCATGACTAAGGAGCTACGCCTCAAGCCGTGGGCTTGTAATGATGGACATAAAGAGCATGCGCGTCTCCCCCGAGGACGGGGCGGCCTGGCCGATACGATCGGGGGAATCTTCTGGGGGGCAAATTGAAACTGCCGCTGCAGGAAAAAACGACGTCAACTAGGGTAAAAGAGTGGGATCACGCTAGGTCTTAGTCACGTGATACGGAGAGAAATTCAAGGCGTGACGAAAGAATTAGGAGAGGAGAGACCTTGAACAGGGGCTACCTCCGAATTGTCGGCAGTAGAACCGACTAACTCATAACAAAATCAGGAATCGAGGTCGTACTACTAAAATGAATTCTGGACCGGACGGGGGGGGATCCACAAGCCCGTATCGTAGGGTATTCCATTCTCGCTGCGTGCCCGGGGAAGGGAAGTCTCTGAAGAAGGGACGAGACAAGCCTGGGAGTAGAGAGCAACACCATTCGATGGGGTCCATTTGACTAGGGAAGCAGCGGCGGGAATGGCTCGACGGACGCGAAGATTGGTTAAGACAGGCGAGCTCAGGTCCTCCAAAAGGAAACAAGAGAGGGAAATATCCGGTCAGGAAGTCAGAGGAGGAGAAAAGCGGGTGGCCGAGGGAATCAAGGGTCTACTAAATTGATACGGAGAAGAAGTGATAAATTAAGAGTCCTACGCTGGCTTCCTGTAGAGGGCAAGCCATACATCCTAGAGACGAGAGCGAGAAAGGTCTGGCTCCAAGGTGCTCCTCAAGGAATGAGAGGAAGTCTGACTGTCACGGAGAAGATGGACAAATAGAAGGACGCGAGGAGCAAGGAGGGCCCGGAGAGAGGCGGTCGGGGCTCCTTCTTATAGAGAAGGACGGGCATGGCTGCTCGGGGTAATACATAAGGGGATCTGGGGGCACAAAAACAAAAAACCAACAAACCCCAAAAAAAACGTTAGAGGCACTTGAGATCGACGGGAGGGCAGCGCGTCGCATTCTTCTACGCGCAGTCAAGCGAGCCACTCACAACCTCTGGACCATGGAGGAAAGAAACGTGGGAAACTACATGCAAGAAGGCGCCCTACCGGCACCTAGACAAGTCGACAAGACGGGGACAGGTGCGCGCGGAAGCGACTCGCGCAAAACCAGGAGTGGAGGGGCGAAGAGGGAGACGTGCGGGAGCCATAAAGCTCGAGCGGTCGGGAGGGAGGAGGGCCATCTCGATCGGTCGCCGTTCTCGTGTCTCCATCAACCGGTAAAACGGCTGAGGGGAAAAACGGAGCCTCCCGTCTGAGAAGTGAAGCAGGGAAGAGCGACGGCGAAGACACCCAACTGGGAGGGCTCTACCCGCTGGGTCTAAAAAAAAACGGACTATTGCTGGGATGTAGGGGGAGGGCATGGTACTCTCACATACCAGAAAGCGTCCCACGCGCTCGTAACCCCTGCCCTACCTATAAGGAAAGAAAAAAAAATAACCAGAAGACGTGGAAGGGGAAGACGCTGAGAAGCGGCGCTGCTTTAGTGGTGGGTTGTTGCGCATCTCAGTCGCCGAGCAAGGGGGGGGGGTAAAACCGTCCTCCCAGAGAATCTCAAAAACACGAAGCTGACAGCCTCGATCACAGATTCCCAACGGAAACCGCGTGCGGCGCTACCTGCGCCAAGGTCAGGCAGAGATTCACCCAGCACGAACCGCCCGGTGGAGATCGAATAGAACCGAGTGCGCATACCCGCGGCCCGTGTTCTAGAGCCGGGGAGCAGAAAAAAAGCCGAAAGCACGCTCGCGAGATCGTCCTAGGGGAGGCTGGTGTTTACTTGAGAAGGGATCTAAGCTTTCACGTTGGCTCCGTTGTCGGACAAGGAGGCCCTGACGCCATAGCGTCATGAAGGTGTCTCGGATAAAACAATTGTTGCCAGAGAAGAACAGCCCGAGAATGAGGCAAGAAAGTCCGTTCGACGCCTGGGGGGGGCCTGAAGTCGACTCTTCGCGATGAAGGGGCAAGGGGGACGCGCGAGGCAGACTGACTCCCCATACAGCACAAAGAAAAAACGCCGGAGGAAAAAATCTCGTTCTCCAAGACGTTGAAAAAAGTCCCGAAAAGAAACAACAAACGGGGGGAGGAATGACGAGCTTTTCTCCTCGGAAAGGAGGAAAGCGCGAGAGGGACTGGAGCCTCGAAAAGACGTCCTCACTCTTTTTGGGTCCGAAAAGGGGGGCGAGGGGAAGGACGCTCCGTTCTTCATCAAAAGTATAACGGAAGGAGGAGGGGCGACGCGCTTGAGATCGCCAGGAGAAAAGGAGAGAAAAGGAAGAGGAGCGCGTGCTAGGACCGCACAAAAGCGACTGGTGTCTGGGAGAACGAGAACGGGAACGCTCATGGACTCTAGCTTCCACGACTGGGGCCTGAAAGGAGCGGCTGGACAACGGTAAGCTCCGGCCGGACACCCTTAATACTAACGGCAAAAGGGGGGAGGAGCCTTGACGAACTGTCGCGTATGAAGTGATGAACGACTGGCTAGAAACGAAACAAGGAAAAGGGGAAAAAGGTTGATCAATAAGGCGTCGTTCTAAGTAAAAAGGCGTGGAGGTTCACAGGAGCGAGGGGACCTGGACAGTGCTCCGCAATAACGCGGTTCGTCTAACGCTTCTCGCAGGACAGCTTCAACTGCTGCTTGAAGGAAAAAAGGAGGCGGAGCTCTCTAGCCATTGCGAGGGCAGGGAAGGGGACCTTCAGGACGACTGATGCAAAACCACACGACCGACCATTAGCAGCGGAGGGAATCCCGACAACGGGTCCATATCGGTGAATCGGGAGGGGGAGAGCACATATCGGCGAGGGGGGGAAAGGACCGGAGAAGGAAATGCGTCAGGATGGGAGAGGACGGGAACTGTGGGATGCGCACAAAGTGAACACCCTATCTCTCAACACGCAGGAAGCTGAGGAGAAATCGGGGGGGGGTAGATCGAAGCAGCGGTTATGAGACTAAGGCGGAAGAAACTGCGTCATCACTCTAAGAACGAGGGGGAGGGTGCTAGGGAAGTCCGTCTAAGAGAGGAATCGGACACTCGCACTGTATATCTACAAGAGCCTCAAGCTGAAACCGACCGAAAGAAAAAAAGCAGGCGGGGGTACAGCAGAGCTCAAAAATTAGTTAACGCCAAAGCGGTAGGCGACCGGAAATCAACCTTCGGGGGGGGAATCCGAAGAAACTCGATTGCTATTCGGGGGAAAGAGGCCGTTGGGCGGATTCGGAAAGGATATAGAGGTCAAAAACTTCCACGACCGAAAGAGGTCGTAAGTTGCTCTCTGAAGCGACGTGAAGTCAGCCCGAGCCGCTCAGAAAGGGAGGGAGCCTAGAGAGGAATAACGGAGACGAAAAATGCCATGCCGCTGACGACATCTCAGAAGAAAACACAGGAAGAAAAAAAAACTCGCCAGTACGAGAAGTAGGATGGGGGATCAAACCAACGAGTATTTGGGGCAGCGGCTCCGTCGAAGAAGAGAGGAACCTAAAAGCCGCGCCTCGGGGGGGGCGACTTGGAAAAGCGCGGAAACGAGAGAATGGGCACCGGCGGAAAATAACTCGGGGCCCGAATATCGGCAGCAGAAGGCATACTCCTGTGCAGTATCAGAGTCAGGAGGGGAGTCTGACGAGCCACCGTTCAGGGAACCGATCGTTTGGCACACCTTCTAAGAGGAAGGGGGGAAGACATCGTGCGGGGTATTATTTGGGGGGGGAAACTGATAGCGGATCCGAAGATCATGCCGGTCAAATCCTAAGAGACACGCCACATAACCGGAGGGAAGAATGAAAAACCTTCGCAAAAACCCAAGGAAGCCCCATCAAGGGAACCAAGGGGTGCAGTGCTATCACGGACGGGAGAGCTCGACACGTCGGAGAATTCAGGATCCCCCGCTCTCAGGCCTCATAGTACGGGGAACCCAAAGAACGGACTGTTCGAGCCTATCCAATTTTCGAGTGGATGCATATAGGGAGGAATTGAAAGGGAAAGGAGGGACCGCGATCGAAAGACCCAGGACTGAAGCCTGACAGCGAAGACGAGCAACAAAAAATCGACCCATTATCACTGTGCCGAAAGGGGAAAGGAAACCGATTAAATAACCCGAAATCGTGAAAGGTCGGTAAGCAAGTGCAGAAAATCGACCAAATCTAAGAGCTCCCGGCCAGCCCAAGCGGAGCCGCGGGTTGGACTCATGAAACGACCCCAAAAAAAGACTTAACAGGCCCAAAGTCTGCAGGTGAGTCAAAGGTGACGATGCTGTCAAAAAGGAGTGGCGGGAACGTCGGATCCGGAAAGCTATCTGAGGCGGAGGTGTGGGGCACCCCCCGATGCAGAGGGGGGGCAGCAGCCCGAAAGAAAACACAAATAAGGCGAAAATTCTCACACCGAACCTCGAAGGAGACGCCGGGCGCTTGCAGTCAAAAAACGGAAACCAGGTGCTAGAAAAGGCGGGAGTTAGCTGGTTTCTCAAAGAGAAGGAAGAAAGCCGACAGAGCTCGCGAAAAGGAAGGGGGTTGAGTGAAGAGGCCGAGGCGAGGAGGTCCTTTAATCTTCAATAAAGCGAGAGAAGTCAGTCAGAAGGTTATCGACTCGTCTATCCCAGAATCCGCCGAATGTAAAAGGATAGCAGGAAAAAGGAGAGGCAGTCACCACAGCTGCTCACGGGAGGGGGAATGAGGAGAAAAAACTGGAGCGGGGGCCCGTGCTCACAACCACCTTTCAGGACTAGGGCTAAAAGAACTTCCCTTCTCGGGAAAACAGGCCCGAGACGCAGGCAGGGGGGCCTGGCCGAAACAACCGGCGGGGTGGCAAAAGGGAAAGGAGCCCGACGAGGCTTTCCCTAAAAGAGACCTAGGGGAGATGGGGAAAAGAGTGTAAAAAACTAGATGGGACTGGCGGCGGAGGAGTACTTATAGTAGAGGGAAGCCGCCGCAGAGCCTCGAAAAAATCCGGCTTTTACCCTTACCTAGAGGAGAGGGGTAGCAACTCAGGAGGGGAAAGAAAAAGAGCTGGTCAAACCAGAGGCGATCTAATAGACATAAAAGTTGAGAGAAGGAGTTGCCCGGAAAGGGATTAAACCTCTATGCCCACAAGGGGAAGACGAAGCACCAAAAAGGCGTGGACAGCTGTCAGTCTCACACTGAGGATGAAAAAGAGGAGAAGAAGAGAAGGGTACCACCCGGTTTGCACTTATGGATGGGAGGTGACGTAATGGGGCATCCGACGGGGGAGAATTCTAGAAGGGAAGAGAAGTGCGCTCGATCATCAGGAATTGCACAGACCCTCTACACACACAGCGGGAAGCTACGCCCGACGGTCACCAGGGGACGTCAGGAAGAGGAGCTAAGCAAACGGCAGGCACGACCTACATTAACTAGGAGAAGAGAAAATGGGGGGGGGGGGCAAATTCGAGATAAAAGAGGTGCTTCTAATAATCGTATGGGGTTGGGCGAAAAAAGGCCTCGCAATCATGCACTCACACTTTGCAAACAAGGCAGCGCCGTAGTCTTCAGAGGCTAATGATGCACTCGGACGCGGCGAAAGTCACAGTCGGAAAGAGGGGAGAAAACCTCATGTGTGGCCTCTTTGGACGGAGGGGGGGGGAAGAAATATTGGGGACATTCCCTCCCTTAATAAAAAGACCTGCAAAAAGCCGCACGGATCTAATCTGCGGGGAAAAAAAAAAGGACGTCGAGCAGGGTGACGACTCTGATGCTAACTTGAAAAGAGTAACGCCACAACACTCGCCGCGCCTCCGACACAAGCTTCTTAAGAGCGAGCGAGATCAGAACCTGCGTCAAGAAAAGAAAGCGAATGTGGGGGCGTGGTAAAACCGCTAGACATCCCTTTAATGCAGGAACCAGACGCGACCTCCGGGGGGAAATGAGCGTGAAAAAAGACGGATTCGACTGAGCTTATTGGGAATGAGGGCGACCTCGGAGGGAGATCCAGGAAACACCGCTCGGCAGTGTACATCAATAAAAAGCGGAGTAGCACAGTAACGATAGAGGGATTGTTTGCAAACGAAGCCTGCGCCCGGTATTTTATGAGGGGAGGGAGAATCCAGGAGAGGTTATCAAGTTCCACGCATGCCATCCAGCGGCACGGTAGCTCTTCGCTGGGGGAATGCAACTAGAAGGGCCGATCAAGAAACGGATCACGAGGGGCTCGGCTCGCAAGAGGGGACGTAGAAAGCTTTCGGACTTATCTGTTCCCTTCACCGTGGGCACAAAAAGTGGGAGAAGCAAGAGTCCAGAGTTTTTCACGCAATGGTGGGGGAAGGGGAATCACGATCTCAAAGTGCGTAGATTTGATGAGGCGGAGTCATATCGCGTGGCGGGGGGAGGGAGATGGGGAACTCTAAAAGGGGATGTGGGAAAAACATGACGCTCTGAGGAGAGTTGAGCATAACGCGCGCACAAGGAGCGCCACGATCACACGTGGTCCGGAGGAAGGGGAGGGCAGGGGGAGCTGTCCTCGACCAACTTAAGCAGGAACTTCAGACTTGCGGATCGCGGAGAAAAAAAAAAATAGATCTCTGTGGAGCTTAGAAACGAGGGATTGCCATGACGCCAAAAGAAACACCCCCCGGGGATCCGTCAGCAACTTAGGGGCGGGCTGATCGGGCTTGGGCTGAGGGGAGCAGCAGAAGGGGGAGAAAGAAAGTCGATCGTCGCAGTGGGCAAGTCGAAACCTGAGGCCGTATTGGTGCACCGATTAGGGCGCAAGGAAGGCGAAAAAGGAGCGGGCGAGGTCTGCTCCGCCGGACTAAGGGGGCGAGAAGAGAGGGCCAAATGCTAGAAACGTCGAAGGGAAGAAAGGTAGGACACCTAGAATCACAAAGAGGAAAGAAAAAGGTCTTGGGGCGAAGTAGACGAAGACGGGGAGACTTGCATGGATCGTACCAAAGAATACGGAGGATCCTGACAGCGGAGAATTTCGCGAGATGGCATGCGTAATCTGCAATGATGCTACGCGAGGCCAACAGCCGAAAACTAAAACTCTCAAAACAGGACCTCAAGGGATAGTGCAAAAAAGAGAAAAAACGCGAAACAGTGTTAAAGTATCACCCCGAAGGGGAGGGGCGCGAGAAGACTCGCACCGGGTAGTGAAGAGAAATAGTATAAAGAGGGGGGGAAGTGCTGAACGGTTAGTGACGCTATAGAGAGGGGGAGGAAGAGACATCGCGGCTCTTCTCGTACATACTCCGCGAGAGGAACTGGAAAAGAGTCATCCCAGAGTCGATGAGAGTAGATCCGAAGGGCGAAGGTCCCCACCACGCAACCCCAGAAGGAGGGGAGACTGAACCAAGTAAACTCAACAATTCAGAAAGAAAAAAAGGTCGAGTTAAGAGTGCGTCTCGGGACCACTCCAAAAGCAGCTGCTACTATCATCGAAACGTCCAAGACCAAAGTCCTGCTCCGCCGAAACCCGAGAGGGCGTGCCGGAAGGTACTGAGCGCGGGGGTTGTGCGCAGTCCCGTCGAATGTCACTTCTTCTAGACTGGCTAGGAAAAACAGGAGGGAAGAAACACGATTCCAACAGGACGAAGGGGAAAAAGACGGATCTAGAAAGCTCAATGTCCGAGTCAGAGAGACTTAGGCTCATGTCACAGCCGTCTAAAAGGGAACACGAACTGGGGAAGAGAAGAAAAACCTACGTGCCTAGGCTCAAAACACCTATGCACCCAACTTCGGACCAGGGCGGATAGAGGAACGCGGATAAACAGGGAAATCAACTCTATCTGAGAGCCTCATGGTCCCGGGGGAAGGGGATTATGGTTGAAGAAAGGGTCTGATCGACTGCGAGGAAGGGGCAGATCGATAGTCCCCTATGGAGGAGAGAAAGATCGTTCCAAACAGCCTCTTTAATTCAGCGGGGGCAGAAATAAAAGAGTACGGCGAGGGGGGAAACATCCCATTGGGGGGGAAAACCGCCCTGTAAGTCGCGAAAGGACGAGAAGGGGCGGAAAAAGGGAGGCGTTTCGCTCGTGCTGCCGTGACGCTGTGCAAATGGGTGCGTGCTGTACCACGGCCAGGTCCGTAGGGAGAATGCGAAGGCAGACCAAAAAAAAGCGGGCGGGTGTCAGCATACGCCACGCAGAGGAGAGATAAACAACAAAACGGATGATGGAGAAAGAGAGTCACTGAACGCAGAGGATGGGGGGGATCACCTAAAAAAACCGTTACCGCGGCCGCCTGGTTTTTCTTCAACGGACCGAGGGGGGGGATGAGAGTAGAGTTCACGCTCGCGCCGGAGGAAGGAAGAACTAGGCGCCTCTGAGCGGTGTCGCGGAAGCGGACACAGAAGGTGCGATCATAAGGACTGCCACAAGAGATGGGGACTGTTCTCGAATAACATAGAAGGAAGAGAGCTCGAGGTCAGAATGCCGGACTAGCGCTTTCAAAAAGGGAGAGGGAGATAAAACGTCAAAGAACCCCTAGGGGGCAATTATTCGGCAGATCGAGGGAACTTTGACAGCTGTCTCGTATTACTAGGTGGGAGAGCCCGGCGCAAGAACAAGGATGCGGCACTCAACTCAAAAAAGTTTGAGGGGGTAGAGAACTATCCGGTGCCAATTCGGCCCTCTGGCGAGGGGGAACAGGAGCCTGCACAAATGTCGAGGTTCGGGCGAAAAACAGGGAGACTCTTAGAGGGGAAGGCTATCGAAAAGCTTCGTCTGGAGGAGGAAAGGGAAAGCTCCGGGAGCGAGCTTCCCCGTTACAGAGTAGACGAATTATGACACAGACCATGAGAATCGGAAAAAACCACCGGGGTCAGAACGAAGGATGATAAACCCAACATCGGAGGTACCTCATGAAAAAAAAAAGACAGCACTAAAAATCTGCAGGATCTGGGAGGTTGAGGTTATCTGAGGGAAAAAAAGACAGCTATCGGCACTCGAATGACCTGTCTTGGAATAAGAGTAAGACATCCGGTCGAAAAGACAGTCGGGGGTGTTGGAGAGAACAGGAGGTTCCGCTAGACACGAAACGAAGATGCCGCCAGCCTCCTTCACTAGGGGGCTAGGAAGAAGGAAATAGAATCACTGGGATAGGCGCGGAGAATTAAGGGTTGCATGCCAAGAAAAGGGACCAGGTAAGGACGGCTGGGAGAGAAAGCCGCCGGACACGACGATCCAAGCTTTTGGCGTAGAGGAGAGCGCTCCGAAAAACCGGAGAAAAAGGTGGTTTGAAAAGGAAGCTCGTTCGCTGTTGCTGGGAAGAGTTGCAATTGCTCTCATTTAGGAAAAAAGGGGACCTGCCATGGCTCTACAAAAGACAGCGGGGGGTTGTCAAAAAAAAGGGCAGGCAGAAGAGCTTCAGGAGAAATCAAGTTAAACCAGGAGAAGCTGAGCGAGCTGCTAGCTCGCCAGGATAGGAGGAGTGACGATCATCGTTAACAAGGTCTAGAAGAAAAGGACACCGACCTCTTGATCGTTTTGGACTCAAGTCCCAGTACTGGAAGGGGTCGCGAGCGAACAGTATTTGGAGGGGAGCCTTCGTGGGGGAGGGGGGATCTGTCCAAAGCGCGCCCTGGGGGTAAAAAAGGGAAGGAAAGCCCGTCGAGAGCCCGAGAAAAACTCACATGCTATCATGCCAACAAGCCGAATAGGTCTCCCGGGATCAACGGGGGGGGGGCGATCAAAAGGATCTTCTCGGCTTAGGACGGAAGAAGCACCCACAGCTCCACGGGGAACTCCCAACAACCGGGTCGGCCTCTGAGATTCAAATGACGTGGTATGCCTTTTGGATGGACGGCGGGAACGACGCCGGGATACCCAGTCACCGCTATGGCGGTCGGGAAAACCATTAGGAAGACAGGACTTTTCGGGCAAACACGTCTGACCGTGTGCTCGGATCACGCAAAAAGGATGGAGCGCGAGACTAACGACCGGGCGCGACGCGCGAGTCAGGGAAAAGAAGTCGCGTGATTTTACAAAAAGAAAAAGTCAATACAAAGACAAACCTACTCCGAGCTGGGGTTCTAGGCGGCGATCGGCTCGGAGCAAACCGGAGGCTCAAAACTCAAAAAAGACTGAATCGCAGCTAGCCAAGATGGCGACGACGAACCCCGCCTCTCCGCCAGGAACGTGCCTCGGAAAAGGTACGAGAAACGCCGATTAGGGTCGAAAAGACGTCGCACGCGGCGGGGAGGTGAACGCAAGACGAACTCCCTTCCGGCCGGGCTCGGAGAGGCAATGCAATCCACAGGCGACTTCGACAGATATGGGAAAAAAAAGACACCAAAGGGGAGGATATCTGGCAAAAAGTTGGACAAAACGAAGGCTCCTCGCGGACGGTATTAGGCTGGGTGCTAAATGTCGGATAAAAAATCGTATAATTCTGAGGAAGAGCGGATCGCCCGCAGAAAGACTCGCCCTCAAAGCTGGGGGGAGGGGCATCCATGCGCCAAGGGAAAGCCTCTTTCCAAAATCTAAGGACGGTCTCGCTAGGGGTCCCCCCCGGGTGCTAAAAAGAACTGGCAGGGTAAAACCGGGAGGGGCGAGCTCGCGGAGGAGGCTGCCTACACAGGGATCGGCGGGAAATCCTAACAAGTGGTGGGGCCGGGATGGGGCAGAGTCTTCAGGAGACGGGGGAGCAAAGATAGTTGGAAACATGAACGGGAGCCAATGGTGTAAGACCTCCAGGAGAGGCGTTACGCAGTGGGACCTGTCAAGGGTAAGAAAAGATCGAATACCAGAAGGCTCGAGAATCAAGGGAGAGAGAAAGTTTTCTTTGGACGAAAAAAAGCGCGAAAGACCTTGTCTGAGCTAACGCCCTTCGAAGGGAAAGGAGGGACCTTGAACTAAAAATGGAAGGCTCTGAAAGCTTTCCTCCTGTTCGTTAGTCACTAAGTGCCCGTAGTCCTAAGTAGCCAATAGAGGAGGGCGAGACTGGAGTCGTTGGATGGGGATAGGCTAGGAACGTCGGTCTCGTTTTCTGACAAAGAGGCTATTCAAAATAAATAAGAAACCTCCCCCGGATTATTGGGGAAAGTGTCTACAAGTTTGCCTAAGCAAACGAAGCGGGTATAAGTAGGGGGTGTCACGCCTAGACATCTAATAGGGGGGACTACTACTCGGGGAGTCAAGGGGAAGGAGGCTTGCCACCCTTCCGGGGCCCCATTGCACCGGAAGACAACTTCCATAAGGCCAAAAACCGGGAATGGATGGACTCAACAAAAAGGGGGGAGATGAGAAGGGACTTTATACAAGGGGAAAAGGGGAACTGTAAGTATTAGGTGGGTTAAGAAGAGGGGGCACCTGACGGGGGAGGAGGCGAAGAAAACCATAAGAAGAGTAGATCTACGGGAGTCGCGGGTGGAAAAATCTAGAAGCAAGCTGTGTCTAAAACTAAAAAGTCCGCCCCGAAAGAGACGAACCGATGAGACCGCTGTCGTCTAGAACAAAAGCATCGGGAGTTAGAAGATCAGAGGACCGTCGAAACTCCCTGCCCCTCTCGGAAATCGGCATAGTTGAGGGCAAGAAACACTAAAAAACTGAAAACCCGAAGAGTGATAATCGCTGAAGAACCAGCCTCAAAACCCTGAAGGCGAGAACTCGAAGCACCTCTCCCAGTTGAAAAAGCGGTCGGTGGACAAGCGTTGGAGGGGGAGAACTGTCAGGAGCAGAGAATTTCCAAAGAAAGTGAATGCAGATAACCGGCCTTCTCACGCGAGGACCATAAAAACGAAAATCAGGGAAGAAGTCGAAACGGTTTGATCGAAGCGCTTGAAGCAACCCCCGCAAGAGGAAAAAAAAAAAGAAAGGGGGCGGAGTCGCCCCAGATCGAGGCGGTAGGCGAGCCTTTCAGCGAAGCGAACAAAAGAAAGCGTAACGTGAGAGCGTTTCGGAAAAAAAAACGGCATCGAAGAGAAGCCTGCGACTGTGGAGGTAAAAAAAGGCGCAAGTCCAGACGTGGGTCCGTGAGGTAGGCTGACGGGCGTACGGGGCAGCGAAAAGACGAGCGGGGGGCTAAACCGTCTGGGAGAAGAAAATCAAAAGGAAGTCAGGACACAAATCAGGAAGCTCGGAAAATTCGCCGAGGTCTTACTTTGCTGGAACCAGCCAAAGTGCTGGAGAAGAGGAAAAGCACGGCTCATGCAGCGAAGGACGAAAAGCGGACTTCTAAGAGACCTCACTTCGAGGGGGGGGGACGTTTCCGCAGAAAAACGGCGGTCGCACGGACGTACTAAGGGGACATCGGAGGGCGCACGATCTTAGTAGGAAAAGTTTGAGAATGGCGAAGTTAATCTCCGGATCCGGAGCGATTAGGTGTGCGTCGGGATCCCTCCTCGACCGCGCTTTCAAAGGGAAGAAGGATGCACGAAAGAACGCACAGGTCCGAAGGCGAATCTCCTGGAAGGGGAGTGGGCCTAGGATACTGAGATCTAGGTTCCATGAAACAATGCCAAGCTGGGAGGTGACTCGTACTGAGAAAAGGGAGGAAAAGCCCTAGGAGAAACGCTAGGGCTTCTCAGTTTGAAAAAAGGTCGCCCTCTGAACCCAAATTTAAGAGCGCGACGCCACAGAGGGGGCCCGGTAGTTCATCAGGGGGGGGTTGTGGGTGGTTGGCAACGAAAAGGGAACCCTGAAAGTCAGAGTATACAAGCGGGGGGAAAGGGAAGATCGGATTGTCCGGCTGGAAGGAAGGATAAGACATCTGATCGCGGGCAAAAAGGGAGATTCAAACGTACGCGTGCTGAATATGCACGGCCCCATTGGGGCCACTACGAGCTCTTCTCTGAGGCGGGGAGGTTCGGGCTACCTTGGCGCCGAGAGGGAAGCTGACGACAGAGCTGACTAAAACGAAGGGGGGACCTCCAAAGCTCAAAGCCGGTAAAGGAGGGCACGCTCGTCCTCCACGCGGTTCTTTCCTGAGAATGATCGAGCACGGAGTGAGGCATGCGATGCAAGCCGAAGAGAAGGGGGGATAGAGAATCGAGAAAAAGCTATGGAATTCGGCGGCTCGGCCAGCGATACTCAGTCCCTACGCCTCTATGGGAGGTGTGAGACTGGGAAAGCCTGGATAGTCCCAGAGGCGCACCAAAAAGGCCAGGGGGGAAAAGGCCGGCAAAGTCGGGCTGACGAACACCCTACTTTTATCGGGCCGCGAGAGAGACGAAGAAAGAACGATTTCGCCGGAGACCATACTGCGGGGGGAGGGGGCCCATCTCGAAGGGAAGAAAGTCTCTGGGAGATTACTTTTTCGGGGGAGAAGAATCACGAAACATGGGACACGTACCGTTGGTCTTGGAAAAAGGAGCGGAAAGGCTCTCCCGCGATGCGAGTGCCGAGGGGAAGAACTGGAAGGCAGCCCCCTGGAGAGATAGAAATGATGTCTCGAAAAACCACATAGGTCATATCTTTCGAATATCTGTTGGAGACGATGTGCAGCCCAGCAGCCAGACAAAAAAAAACTCGAACGGAATCATCCCCTGGCAAACGACATGGGCTAAACGAGCTTGGAGGAGCGTAAAAAAGAAATCCAGCGCGGTGGTTTTGCGCATCCCACCCAACACGCGGAGAAGGTCACGGCGCAAAAGATCTCCGAAAAAAAAAGAGCCAGCTCATAAAGCACGAAAATGAAGCCCAGACCTGAAAACCGCGTCGGAGACAGGAAGAGCGCAGCTTCGACTTGCCACACTGGGATAGCAAAAAAACCGAACTGGCGGAAAAGAGCGGAGGCGCTCTAAAGCGACCCACCAAGGCAAAGTGAGCGAAGAGCCCACTCCGGGACTGAGCGGTCAAGATATACGAGGCCTCATGGTCATCGGATTATTTGCAGGGGTTTCGAGGGGGCGGTTAAAAAAAAAAATAAGGAGCTCACGTCGAAAGATGCAGAAGAGCGGATTCAAACCATTAACGCTGGGGGAGGGACATAATAGAACAAAGGGGAAAGCTCGTCGTCTCACAGAAAGGGGGAGAAATGCGACCGAAAGACGCAAAAAAGGCGGATGACGGCCCCCCCCAAGAACGAAAGCAGGCATGCACAAAACCCCGTCTGAAGAAACCCCAGGCTCAGGTAAGGTCCCTTCTATTAAAGGGTAGTAGGGTCAGAAAGGGGCGAAAACCAAAAGAAAAATAAATCTCAACAACGAGGAGGAAAGAAGAGACGCACGGGCGGGGTCCTTTCAGGAAAAATCGCAACAAGAGGATGGGCCGAACCGACGAACTCCGGGGGTTCTTGTCATGCCTTCCTCGGGGTGAGGGTGACTGAGTGGCGGTCCAGAAAAACGCTGTGGTGAAGGGAGGGACAAACTCAAAAAGAAGAGCGATCAGGGGAGGGAGGACAGGATCCACAGGGAGAAGAGGGGGGACAGAGCTCGGCATTTACTGCTTCGCAAAAAAAATACTGGTGTTCCTGACAGGAGAAAAGAGGGATGAAGACGATTACGGAAAAAACTGCCTCGCAACGAGCGGGAAAGGATCAGGAATACCCGGCCATCACCCTCGGCAACTTTATCCATTACGGACAAGGTATCCTAAAAGAGGGAGCGCGGGAGCTTCGCGGAGGCCGGGGAGTGTAAAAAAAAAAAAACAGGCCGCAGGCGCCAATCGGAAAAAGAGAGAGCCAAACAGCGTGGGAACTGGCTTGCTCAGATAAAGAGGCCAAGGGTGAGCATCTCTGGCGCGAGGAATTAGAAGGCTAAAGGGCTCAAGTAAGCGTGCAATTGGAGGGACTCACCCTGCTTCATCTTCTTGCGAGGATGGGGAAGGGAATCAGGGAACGGCGGGCGGAAAAAAACCAGGCGCCGGCCAGAGTTGAAAGAGGCAAGGGAGGAAACAACAAAAGGAGCTGCGAGATCAGAGTACGGAAACCCGCTGTACGTCACATCACTAGGGTTAGCTTAGGAGAGCAAAAGGGCGCATAAGGAGGGGACGCATGGCTGCGAGCACCTGCGGGGGGCGGGCTGGTGGAACCGATGACTCCAACTGCACTCGACTATGACGAGGAGGAGGAGAAGCGAATACACGGGCGAGAGGAACCATCGGGGGGGGGGTACATTCGGGAGAACCCGTGGGCCGCTTAACCCCTGCGACCAGCCTCTCTGGAGAAAAGCATTGCGGAAAAGTCACGAAACCGAAGAAAGGCCATCGAGACAAGCGCCTCTGAAAAAGGGGGAGGACAAAGAAATTTAAATGCCGCCCAATAAACTTCTGTCATAGACAGGAACGAACGTCTTGGCCCACAATCAAAGGTGCGCTAGTCGCTCAAGGGAAAAAAAAACAAGTCTCAGAGGGGGCTCGCCTAAACCTCCGAGGAGTCTTCAACACGCGCCGTTTCGGAGAGTGAGCAACGTAACCCAGGTGAGGGGGTAAGATGGGGGAGAAAAAGCGGGGACGTGACGAGTGACAGCCTGCCATCGCCGAAATATCTCGATCTTAGAGCCAACAAGGGCGAAAACAGGCTGCGAGCTCCATTGGTTAGGAAAAAGGCCAGCCATGCAAGACAAGCAAAGGAAAACGCCACAAGAAAAAACGAAAAAGGGGCGCCACGCCATGTTACCGAGGGGGGGATCTTCATGACCTCGTGTATTACAGTAACGTAGAATGAAAACGCGGACAGGGAGTCCGGAAGCGGCGAAAGGGAGACAAAATGGAAAAAACGCTCGGGGGAAATCATTCTAGCACTCGGGTAAAGAAAAGGACCGGGAGGAAAATAACTTCTCAGGAACCTCCTTTAGACGCTGCGAAGAAAAGGAGAAAAGATGTCGTAGCCTACCCGAAAACCGGATTCATGGGGAACACCTAGACGCAGAGGAGGAAAAAGTTCGGAGTGGTTATCCCGTTTTGGGTGACCCAGGGGGATGATCCCCAGGAATCAAAACACTCGATAAGCTGGGGCGGTAGCGAGATGACCGAAAAGGAAGATAAGGAGCGAATGAGAAAGGCCGTAACCACCTTATAAAACCTCGAGACACGTGCGAGGGTCTCAAGATCAGGGGGAGCGAGACGGACCACTAAAGAAAGTCCGGCAAAGGGCGATGCGGTAAATGAATCCGCAGTAGCTCGCGGCAGGAGTTGCAGCGCGGAAAAAACATAAAAAAAGAGGAAAGGGCTCAGAAAAACAGCCGGTTAGCCTTCATTATTACCAGCACGAAAAACCGGGGAGCTCATTCACGACGCACCTTGGACCGCCTGGCGCTAATTGAACTCTGGGAAAAGATCCGCGACCGACGCTACTAAAAGGAAAAGAGACGAGAACGAAAATCTACCATCTCCGAGCTAGCCCTCTCCTCAGTGGTGGGGGCTCCCCGAATCTCCCGGAACGCGATATTTCGAACATCAAGTGGGGGGAAGAAAGAGGTAAGAATGATCCGATAGTAAAACATCTCTACCAGCCCATCTCTCTTCTTCCTACAAGAACCGACTCCGAATGTCTACGAAGCAAATAGTCCGGGCGTGAGGACCGAAGGGAAGAAAGGATTACCCGCGGTTGTTAAACCATACAAAATCGGCCGGAACGTTGCCCCTCTACTCACCCTTCCAACTCACGCTTGGGCTGGAAGAAAACAGAAATGAATCGACCGCAAAAAGAAACGCTCTAATGATCTGCTGGGGGGGAAAAATCGCCCCCTCACCCGTTTATCCACCCTCACTGTACTCGTGGGAAGGGAATGGGGAGAGAGGCGCGAAAAAATTGCGAAAGAATGAGATCGAAAACTCGAAGCTCGAAAGAGTGGTGTGAAATTTGCAAGGCTGGGGGGTCCGTGAGCAAGTCTCCTCATATTCTTTAACTGTAGCAAACGGTCGTAAAAAGGGAAGCACCGTCAAAAGAATGTCCGAGCTGGTCCGCTTACCCTGGAGAGGAAAAAAGGTACGCAGAGAAAATGTATCACGGAGACCCCCGCCGGTCCCCGAAACACACCTTCAGGTCATCTGGGAGGGTCCTGATCGCGATCCCTGCACGAAGGATCAAAAAAGAGGGGTTTTCGGTCGAGAACAGAGAGAAGCGACGCGTAGGTAGTAGGCCAGAAAGCGTTCCTATCTTCAAAGAGCGAATCCTCGAGGCATGAAGAGGGGGAAACGCGGGGATGGGACGTCAATCAAGGAAAACAAGAGAGCCTGCGTGAAGAAAGGGGGAGCTGCAAAAACAAAGACCCCTGATCGAAATCTGGGGACCCGGGACAGAGGTGATCAGGCCACGAGGGTAGAAAAGGTCAAACGCTTGCGATGAATAGGCTCAAAAAGAAAAAAAAAAAAAAATAAAAAAAAAAAAAAAAAAAAAGAAAAAAAAAAAAAAAAAAAAAAAAAAAAAAAAAGAAAAAAAAAAAGAAGAGAAAAAAATCCGTCATATGAGGTTCCCGGCAAGGACTGAGCAAGACAGTCGGAAGACCCATGGAGGAAAGGAAACCAAGAAAAGAAAAAAGCGAACCCCACGGGCGTGGTCAATCAGCAGATCTCTCTCCAACAGATGAAGAGATGAAAAAAAAGGAGGGGGACCCGGTTGGCAAGAGGCATGGGGGGGGGGGGGGAGCGTCGAGCATCAAAGGGGGTGTGCCAGGGGGTCCTGAAAAAGTGCAACCTCATGATATGACTCGAAGGCGATCGGCAGACGAAAGGAAGACGCCGAAACGCAGAGGAAAGGAGACACACGCCGGAGGCACCGAAAGAGGCAGCCGAGGCTTTCCGAGTCAGAGCTGTCGGCTTCACTAGCAAAGATCTCCGCGTCCGGAAGAAGCTACGAAAAGACACTGAAAGGAAAAAAATAAACCACGAATCCCTAGATCAGGGATGGAACTGACTCGGGGCAGCGAGGGATGCACGAAACGGAACAAAGCATCTCAGGGGAGAGAGGGAGTCGCTGCGGGAAATGTCGAATCGAAAAAAGCGTGGGAGCTTAGCGTTCTAAGGGGTCGGAGAAGTCAACACCAAAAAAATCGGGAAAAAGCCGTGAGGCGGCAAGGGGAACCGTCGCAGGTCCTAAGATAAAATTCCCTGGGGATCGTGAGAACTCATATGACCAGGCCGGAACAAAAGAGCGAAGCTCGGGGAGGAGAAAAGAGACGACTAGGGATAAGGGTGAAAACTCAGGAGGGGGGGGCGGAAGCTCCGATTCGACGCCTCTTCCTCGAAAACAAAAAACCCACTCTTGCTGGGAGAAAGGCGAAAAAAAAAAAGCGACGATCTCAGAGGGCGAGGAGCGAAGAAAAAAAGACGCGTACCAGGGGTAGAAACGTGGGGGGGAGGGAAAGCCCCATGCGGACGCCGCCTGCCTTCGCTTGCTCTGTAGACGGCTTCAGCTGGCGCAGGTGGGCAGCAAGACTCGTGAGGGCCGATCGAGGCGGCGAGACCGAGCCCGGGTCTGAGGGGAAGAAACACCGGGCGCGGCATCTTCGTACACCGTACCGACTTTCCGCACACTACAAATTCCCCGAGAGAAGGAAAGGACATGAAGTGGGACAGAAGCCGAAAGAGGGGGGAGGAGCTATCCGGCAGAGAGAGAGACCGACCCGGAGAGGGAGGGGGGCCTGACGCAGACATCGGCGTTGTGCTCACCTTCACCTATCGGCCTTCTCAGAAAGCCACGGGTACGATAGAAGTAAAGCTCTGTTTACTGAATAAGGAAAGGGAAGGGAGAGGAGTCAAAATCAGAAGGGGAAAGGACGTGATCGAAAAGAAAGGAGTCATATCAAAACGCCTTCTTTCAATGTCCGAGAGGCGACCGAACAGCCTTATTAGAAAAGGGGGGAAGAATGTCAGAAAGAGAAAGGGCGTGGAGAAAGGAATCTAGGAGAAAGGGGTCAAAGGCAACAGAGCGCTTCTCTCGCACGACAGTGTCGGGTGACACTGGAAAAGAGGGGGGGGAGGTTAAAAGGGGGACGTAGACCGAAACAATGTTCCTTGTGGCTGGGGGGCAGCGACGAAAGAAAGGAGAGAGGTGGAGAACGATCAACCAGGGGGTCAGAGGGGGGGGAAGAACAAAAACAAAACAACAAAACCTTACTGTCAACTAAAAGGTCCTCGGTCGACGGGCAAATGTATCTTGGGCAGAGGGTAGACGCAGGGGGAGAAAATGATAGACAGGGGAGGGGGGGATGTATTAAAGGGGAAGGGGTTCTTCTGAAATATTCGTTCACTTCCCCATGTTTCCATAACATGGGCACTGCGAGAGAGACGCGGAAAAAAGTCGAAATGAGCACTCTAGGGGAAGAGGATCCGGGTCACCGAAGAAGGGTCTTTCGCAACTAGGGGGCAACAGTCCTCTCTCAACTCTAGGAAAGGGAAAAGGAGCCGCAACCGATTAAACTATGAGGGAGGTTCCAGGATCGAGCACGCGGGGGCATTAATTAGAGGAAAACCGAGATCCGGACCTCTAGGCGGCTTACATCTGGAGAAGGGGGACTCTTCTCTTCAGAACTCTCGGAAAAGAAAAAACTACGACCGAGTGAATTTCCCCAAAGGGGGTCATACTTGCGCACTATCGAACCCCACCTCTTTCAGTCCAAGAGGAAAAAAAAAACGCGGGAGGGGCGACCAGAGTAAAGGGGAGAGCGGAGCAGACACAAACTCTGAATCTTTCTTTATCATTCATCATCTTTTAGGACGGGAGGCAAAGGTATTATGAAATGGAAGGGTAGAAAGGAGCGCATAATTAGAAGGGGGAGAAAAGACATCAGAGGTCTTAAAAGGCTCAACCTATATTCCTCATAAATAAAAAAATATGGTAGAAAAGATCAAGAGGTCAAGAAGGGAAAGTCTTCTCAGAGGGATTGCCTAGTATCGTTAGGCAGAGGGCTCGCAAAGCTACAAAAGAAGGAGCCAGCGACGAGTTCAAAGGGAAAAAGATGCGAAGTCCAAAAGAGACGAAGGGCAGAATTAAACCCTATCACGATACACGTTCCTATTCACCGTAACGCTGGAAAGGGTCGGTGTGGACGCAAACGTCTGGGGGGAGGACCGCTCGGTAGCTCCGCGCCGACCCTCTCTCCAGAAAAAAAGCTGAAGCAGGGGAGAGAGAAGAAAAAAAGTGACCGCCGAACCGCGTCGGCGAACTGAAAAAGAAAGCTCCAGAGGAGGGGCCAGGTTGATCGTATCACTCAACGAACGCTACGGGGCGAAAAAAAACAGAGCGACTGCTAACCGATGCAAACTAAAAAAAGGGGCGTAACCCGGCGACAAAAAGACGCGACATGCTGGTCATCTTCGAAATCTAAAGACGAATCATGGAAGGGAAAGTTTGAGGGGGTGGGCCGCGGGGGACGAATATCAAGGAGGACTTCAAAGGGGCCAGATCTTTCTATGAAGGCGGTCGCGAGAAAGGATCTTCAGGACTAGGATCGAAGACACAGGGGATCCCTCAGCACACGCGGTCTAGTTCTGAGGGGTCGAAGACCTGGATACGGGAAAAAGGAAAGCCTGAAAGGGAGAGAGGGATAGGAGGTTAAATGTAAGCTGGAATGACCCTCATCAAAAAGAACCCAAAAAAGAATCGAGACCAAAGGGGTTCGAAGTCAGGCAGATGAAGCCCAAGAAGAGTGAAAGGACAAACTCGTCATCTCCAAAAAGAAAAAAAATATGAATAGCGCGGTGGAACTCTGAGGGGAAAAAAGAAAAAAACAGAGGAGGGGTAGGAAAAGCACGCTAACTGCGCCGTCAGCACCAGGGGGGGGGATATAGCGAAAAACAACGCGTCCGCGCTCTCCGCGGTCACCATTCCTGGTCGTTCTCGAAAAGCTCTGATAAAAAGAAAGAGACACGCGGGGAAACTGGATCTACTGACGAAAGGAAAATGTCAATGGGACGAGACGCGACAGGTGACAGGCTTCGCAGAACCAACGTTAATCTTCATCTTGGGGGGTCAAACTCCGCGATAACAACCGGAAAAAACTAAAAAGGAACGTCCAATGGAGGCGCAGTCTCAAAATTGAAAGGGGAAGACCGGGGAGGGTGCGCACTAAGAAAACCGTTTCATTCTCCCCCAGAGGTAGATCGCCCTAGCAATCAAAAAAGGCAGAAAGAGTGTGAAGGAGAAGAACTCTAAGACCTGATCCTGCTGCGTCGCCGACGCTGGGGGAAAAAACAAAAAAAAGATGAGGAATCTTATCAGAAGGGAGGGCTAGGGGGAAGAAAGCCAGAAAGACGCCGTTCGGAAACTAGTGATCGCACACACAACAAAAACAACGATCAGATTCGAAAAAAGAGAGGACTGAATCATAGTTACGTTCAAGAAGGGGGGTCACTAGGGAGAACCTGTCGGGAAGGGGAGGGGGCAAAAGCGAGAATTACGACACTATCTGCTGCGAGCTGTCGGGAGGAGCAGGGTCGCACGGGGGACCGAAAAAGATCAGGCCCAACCGAGGAAAATCAGGCTAGACCGAAGAATGAGGTGGTAGACCGGTTCCTCCTACCCGTCGATCCTGGAAGGCCTGCTTCACTCGCACAGCAGGCTACCGCCGGGAAAGAAAGCAAACGAAAGGAGAGGGGAAGCTAAAGACTAACGCAAGGAAGCTGAAACGCGATCAAGCCGCTTCCGGTCACCTCCTCACTGAAGACAGATAAAAATGCGAGAAACCTAACAAGGGAAAAACTGAAAAAGCAGTTGAGAAAAACGTCCGCAAGCTTAGGTCGGGGAGAGAAGAAGACCCCGAGAGGAAGGTAAACGCGCGGAATTTAAAGTTCTTCCATAGTATTAAAAGAGGTCCTCCGGTGGAAAACAAATGGGAAGAGGTGGCAAGATGAAAAAGAGAGGGGACCTAGGAGGAAGAGCTGATCGCTAATCGTGATAGCCGCTTCATCTCAGAAAAGCTACATTATCTTAAAAGGACAGCAAAGGCACGACGTGCTACGAGAAAGAAGAACACCAAAAGGGGGGGGGGGACATACGGTGGACATTACGAGGAATCTGATCCGCCTTTTACATTGGAAGGCGATAGAAGGATACGTCAAATTGCCAAACGCGGGCGAAAGTTGAACAAAGCGAGCGACTGAATCGAAGGCCTCATTCTCCTCTTGGCTGGTCCATTCATGGAAATAAAGAACGGAAAGGATAAACTCCTTGAGCGGGGAGGTCGAAACCGGGGAAAGAGAGAAAACGGCACAGCCGGAAGAGAAGAGCAGTGAAAAACCACGGAACCGAGTCCGCCGTCGAGGAAAAACATGGGGCGTTTAGACAAACTAAAAAATCACCAGACATCAAAGCTGAAAAAAAAGGAACGCGACTCGGAACATACCAAGAAAAAGGGAGACGAAGGCACGAACAAGAAAAACACGTTTCGTTGCGAAAAGCAGCTCAGCATACCTCGCGAATCAGCGTCCAAACTCTCGGCGACTGGCAGGAAAGAACCCCAGATCGGCGCCTAAGATTGGGAAGAGGAAAACACACAAGAAAAGGAAAACAACCAGAAAAATAGAGGGAATCGGCTTCATTGACCAACGGATGAAAGCCTTAGGCGCATTGAAAGAAACGGTCAGCCATAGTCCGGATCCTCTCTGGACTTACGCGAACGCGCGCAAAAGAACGACTACTGAAAAAAGAGCCGGGACCAGAGATAAGGGAGAACATTCAAGGTGGAAACTAAAAAAAAAAGAAGCCCCGGAGAGGGGATTCGGCCAGCGCCTACGCTGGTGCAACTTCAAAACGAAACATGAGCCGGATACCAGCAGGACCAAACGGCGGGGCGTCGGGGACGCCAACTAAAATCGCACGAGGCCTAAGCACATGATGTAGTGCTGTCGAAAGGGGAACCCGGAGGGGGATGAAGGCAAGCGACAAGTCCAGGAACGGACAGGCAGCGGGGTAAACTAGAAAAAAGAACGTCCCTCAATCTGCAACGTGCTTTCATGAATGCGCAAGGAAAAACAAAAGGCACCACAAAAAAACAAGAAAGAAAGAGCCGGGGGGAACAGCGCCTCAGCAAACCGCACCCAATTTTACACAAACTCATCTTGTCGTGGGGAGGTAATACGATAAGCGGACAAAGACCGCGAGATGAGCAAAGGGGGGGGAGTCTAGGGAGCAATAATCTCCAAAATCCTTGTGTTAGTCCTAGTCGCGGGGAAAGTCAGGGCGGAGCACAGAATCAAGTCAAAACAACGGGGAAGGAGAGATTCAAAAAGGAAGGGGAATGGTCGGTGGGGTATCCGCCCGGTCATAGCTTCTTTTCAAGAAAAGGCGCCAGAAAGAAGAGACCCGAAAGCGGGGCAAGGACTCAAAAAAAAAAAAACGCAACGCGTGGCGATGAATGTGGCGAGGCCTTTATCTACTCCAAAATAAAACAACGCGACGGAGCCGGGGGAGGAGCAAAAGGTCGACATTGAAGCCGCATAAAATCCACCAGCTCTTCTCTCGGTGTGCAACAGTTTCTTTCCTAAGAGCTGGAGAAGCCCATAAGCGTCCTCGAGTGGCACGGGGGCGATGGAGAAGGAGGGCGTCGGCGGCGAGGCTCGAGGAGGGGGATTGTCGGGGATGCCCTGTCTGCTGCACTCGTAAACTGGAAGAACTCGGGCCGAACCGGACGGGGGGGCAGAAGAAGGGAGGTCTGTTGACAGAGGGCAAATCGATCGCCAGTCTCTATCATGAGTTTTCGAAGGAATAAAGGGCACCAAAATCCGGAGGGCCAAACAATGGGGACGACGCAAGGAACCTCCAGGGAAGAAAGTTAACACAAAACAAACCGCAAACAGGCTGTGCCTAGGGCAGTCTCAAACACATTGGGAAAAGAGGAAGAGAGGCCAAGGGAAAGGCCAAGAGGACTGGAGGATTAGGGGATGAAAGGAAAAAATGGTGGAAAAGGGGGGAGAAAAAGGTCAAAGGGGGCAAAACTGATAAACCGATAGGCGATGGACTCGCGGTTTACAGACGACTAATAACAACAGTCTTGCGGGGAGCTAACCAGAAAAAACTTCAACCCGGGTCACGAGCAGGCCAAATCAGGGAGGAAAGCAAGACGCTGAAATACAGCACGACTCCGTCGACGAAGAAAAGACATACGCACGAACAATCGTCTGCTCCCACAAAGCCATCCCGTCTACGGGGAAGAAGAAGGGCGGAGTTCACGAAAACGGAAAAATGCAGGGAGAGTAGCGAATGACCAGTGCTCAGTAAACTCCTTCTTCTGTCGTGGTCGCGGGATCAGGTACGATTCTAAGGGGCAACGAGACCGATCAACTGAAGGGTTGAGGGGGCGCGGGGGGGGAATGGCCAAAGGGATCAGGTGTCTATCCCTGTCGTTGCGCGGATGGGGACCTCTGAACTCTAATTAGCTACCGCAATAAAAAATCAGAGGGATGAGAAGGGAAAAAAGTAGGGGAACTACTCGGGACGCTTGAAGATCAGGTATGCCAAGAATCACAGAATCACGAAAAAAAGCTGACTAAGAACGAAAAAAGTGAAATCTACCGGGACGATCTGAGAAAAAAAAAAAAAAAGTACCTAGGGTTAGGGGGGGAGAGCAGGAATGTCCCGACGGCGCCCTTTATCCTGTTCGCGAGCAGGTTGCGGGAGAAAAGGAAAAAAAAGAAAGGACGAACTTGATGGGGAGGGGGGGAGGGTCTCAAACGATACCGCGAAGGTAAAGGTCCTGTATAAGGTCACACACTCTGCAGAAATACAGGGGAGACTCCGGAGTAAGGGCGCGCAAAAGGAAGGGAGCGCTGCAGTAAAAACCTGATTGCTTAAAAAAAAGGAAGGCCTGGCAGTGTGGGCTCATAGAACCGGTCGGAGGCGCATCCAGAAGGGGTGAATCTCTGGCTATTTAGTTCACCTTCAAATACAAGGACGGGACGGATGGCGAAAAAAAAATTTCAAGAAACGGAATAGGGGGTTCGTCAGAGAGGGAGGGAAGGGCACGTGCGAGAGGGAGCGGGCCGACGAACGCCTGATCTCTTCACTTACTTTCTTCCTTGGGATGCGAAAATCGGAAGCCGGGCGGAGGGCGATCGGAACGACGAAAACGGAGAGGATGTGAGGAAAAAGGGGGGGAGAGGAGTCTAAGGGGCAGGTGGGGGAGCGGAAGGGGAAAACTACTGAAATCCGATTTTGGGATGCTGCCATTCCTACGAAGTGAAAAGACGGTGATGAACTCGCGAGAAAAGGGGAATCCGGTAGCAAAGCACAGGGGACTTACGAGGAATAAGGGGCGCAGGAAATCTCAAAAAGACGTCCGGGAGTCTAAAAAGAGCATATGATCTATGTTGCGCCGCGGTGCCAGGGTCCGAGCAGGAAGAAAAAAAACTGGGGAGAACGGGCCGAGGTTTGCAAAAAGGAAAGGATCGAGGGCGGGGAGGAACGACGATCTGATCGCGAGCAGCAGATCAGCGGATTTCTTCCAGGGATAGACAAATAAAACCTGAGGGCATAGGAGGAGGAAAAAGGGCGGTTAGCTCGGGGAAGAACGTGTCGAATCCCGAATTCGATCCTGTCCTCCCAATACGATTGGGGGGACTTTAAAAAAAACAAGACCATAGATACATGGAGGAAGGCAAACCTGATCGTCTACAAAAAGCGCTTTCGATAGGAAAATGCATGAGAAAAAAAGAATAAGGGCTGCAGAAGAGGAGGAGATGTAGAATAGAGTGAGGGGAGCTGCCATTCTTCCTACTCCTTCAGAAGAAAAGACTACCCAGGGATCGTGGCGAAAAAAAAGGGGGAGGACGCGACTTACAGGAATAGGGCCCCCCGGAAAGCCGACTCGCTCCAGAGAAATATGCTATCACAAAAGTATCTTTTCTACGATCTGGAATCTCACAAAGTGTGGAAAGGGGAAGGGCCAGACGAGGGGCGACAAAAAAAAAAAAAAGAAAGGTCGAGGGTAATTAGTTAGGAGGATGAGAAAAAACTATCGCTCCTCATAGCTCCTCTGGGGAATCTAGGGGAACCGGACCTCCGGTAAAGGAGGGACGGCGACAACCTGCGGACCCCACTGAGAGGCGCGAGAAAGTAGGGAAGGGAGGGTCTCAACTCCAACTTCCCCTATTTAGAGCTCGACCTGGACGTAGATCGAAGGAAAAAGACATGCGAAGGAGAGGTGTCGGAAGATTCTCTCCCATCTCAGGATCTTCCTCCATCTTATAGGAAACGATGCAGACTAGAAAGGATCGCCCGGAACGCCTATAAAGAAAAAAGGGGGTGAGCACCGAGGAAAATATCGTTCGGCACGGGCCGTGATTAACTTAGCAAAGAATCTCTGAATTGGGGGGGGGGTTTCCCTAAAAAAGACGGATTCTAAGAAGAAGCCTGGGGTCCAAATCCAAACAGTCAGTCACTAAAAGAATACTGCATACAAGCGTCAAAGGTAATCAAGAGGAAGGCGAGCCTGCAAGGGAGAAGCAAGGTGGGGACAGGAAGTGATAGCAAAGGACCACTATTCCTCTGGGGGTCTCTCGACTATCAAGGGAGCATGCCCCGGATCCCGGGAAAGAGCAATGAAAAAAAGAAACGCGACATCCTCACTCTCTCGGCATAGCTCCTCATGTGACAGTGGAACTGGGGGCAAGAGGGGTGAAGGGGGGGAAAGTGAGGATGTCAAGGGGAAAAAAGACGCCGTTGGGCGTGCCCTGAAAGAGGAAGCTTAGGAGGCTCGTCTCCGTAGACATGAAAACCATCTCTGGGGGACTCAGCGAATCAGATCAAACAGGGAGGATCAAAAACTAAAATGTGGATAGGAAAAAGCCCGAAGAAAGAGAGAAAGAGGGTCGCAAAGGACAACGGAGGGAAATCCCAACGCACCATCCCAAGGCCGTCATAACCCCCGGCGCATATCTGCGGGCCGTCAAATCAAAGGGGCTAGATAAATGAAAAAACACAAAACAAGAAGAAGAGTCAACAACACAAGGAGAGAGATGAAGAGGAGTGTAGGCCGCTGGGGAATTGCTCCCGAGGTATGCCTCTATGTAAACCTAAAAAAAGGCAGGGGGGGTTGGGAGGATTCATCCTGCGGGTTAGAAGGGGAGTAGACGCGGCGGGACGTCATGAAGCAAAAAAGCGCCCGAGAGCTCTTCGGCGGTCGAGAAAGCTCTAGACAGCTACGATCTCGACCTCAGTGAGACTGAAAAGAAAAAAGAACAAAAGCAACTGGGTGCACAAGTGCTCCGAACGACACGAGAAATGAAAGCAAAAGAGGAACGACTGCCGAGAGAAAACGTTAATTAGGAAAACGGGTGCTATACCTGCTGAACCACAGAAACCCATGAACTGTGGAAAGAAGGGGAAATCAGGAGAGCAATACGAGACTGGGTCTCTGAAGGTCGCAGGGCTCGCTAACAGCAGGTCCCTCGGTGCTCACGGCAGTACGATCAGATGGGTCGGCTAAGGGGGTGAAATCGCCGCAGGACCTTAGCCTATAAGGTCTCGAAGACGGGGAGGACGGGGCACTGGAGCTGGTGCGAGAGAAGGAGAAAATGCTTGAAATGAAAGAAGGGCGGGAAGGACTGATCTCCCATCGGAAGAACAATAAGGAAATAAGTTATAAAAAAACCACAATAACGCTGGCAGAGACGAGAGGGGGGAGAAGGATCCGGTCCACCTCGTCACACTCGGGTGACCATTTAATCTGCTCGGATAAAAGGAGGGAAACTAACAAAGGAGAAGAGGGAGGCCGCGCGGCTAAAAAAAAAGAAGCA